>Ga0307981_1004104_pt1 | contig 10454 bp, 7 predicted proteins | sample OrgLakmetagen987_FD_201849 | JGI IMG/M metagenome (GOLD analysis project Ga0307981, IMG submission 201849) | Saline water microbial communities from Organic Lake, Antarctica - #987 | ecosystem: Environmental > Aquatic > Non-marine Saline and Alkaline > Saline | place: Antarctica: Organic Lake... | reverse complement strand
TCCACCATTTCCAAAAGCATTGAACCTGTGCTCAAAGTCAAGCTCATGCTCCATCAGATTCACGGTGTGTGCTGGATGCTTCAGATGGAACACCTTGGAGGCTTTGGTCTCAACTCGTTGTTTTGGGAGGAGCGCGAATTTGCAGATGGTGGCAAGTGGTTTTATTCTCCAGCGACCGGACAGGCTCGCCTATCCTTGGGTGGCACGCAAGGAAGACCCCCTGTCATGAAAGGAGGCATTCTGGTCGACGAGATGGGGTTAGGCAAGACCATCGTAGTGCTTGCACTGGTAGTTGCCACTTTGGCGGAACTCAAAACTGAAGCCGCGAGGCGGGTGGACGGTGGCATGTACAAACACGCCACTCTTATTGTGGTACCACCGGCAATTTTGGGTCAATGGCTCTCAGAAATTCGCAAGGTCACGGGCGATGCTCTAGTCTACGAAGTCTTTGACTACAACACGCTAAGTTTCGAGCGAAAATCTACCAAAGAAGGACCTGCGGATATTGTTGTGACGACCTACGCTGCCCTCGAGAGCAACAACAGAAAGAATAATGCAGCCAAGATTCTCAAGGCATGCTCGTGGGGACGAGTGGTCTTGGATGAAATGCAAGAGATTCGCTCTTCGACCACAGCAATTGCCAAGAATTGCGAAGAGCTGGAATGCGAACGACGATGGATGTTGTCTGGCACACCTCTGTTTGATGGAGTGGAAGACTTTCGTGGCGAATTGTGCTTTTTGAGACTCGAACCGTTTGCTGGCAATCTTGACGATGGGTTTTTCGATTTTGCCGTCAAGAGCCATTGGAATGAACGCAGTCGCCACGGTCTCGATACGTTGCGTGTCCTCAGTCTTCTTATGTTGAGACGATCCAAGAGCATGACGATTCGGACATCCAACCTCCCTTTGCTTGGATTGAAACCATTAAATCTAATCTTCGAGCCAGTTCCTCAGGACCGATCCGAACGAGCATTGTACTGTTTCATGGAGTATCTCGTCCATGCAACGATCAGCCAGGGTGGCGAAGCTGATAAGACCAAGAACAAGACATTTCTCCGTTTCCTTCGCGAATTGTGCGTTTCTCCAGCTCTTCTGAATGGCGGACTGAGCTGTTCTTCCCAGCTTCCGATTTTGAACCGCTTAATGATTGATCACAATCACAGAGAGTATTCCGGTACCGCACCGGAGATTGCTGCCAATACTTTAGAAGAATCAATGTCTTGTGACGAGGCTATTCGTTTCTTGAGCCAAGTACAAGATGTAGCTCGAGTCGATGAGGATTTTGCCACTTCTTTGACCGTTGGTGGCGGCGGAGGCATTAGTCGGCGTAACCGAGCGACTGACTCGATCGAACAGCAGCATAAGGAAGCACAAAGCAAAGTCCTTAGAGCAACTCAACATTGTGAAGCGGCTCGGTCAAAGAGGGCCAAGGCGCGCTGGCACATGGCTTTAGAACGCATCACTACGGGCGAGCTATCCTTCAAAATAGCTGCAACAATTTCGCCTTCGATTGCACGCTTGTGGCGTTGGCGTTTCGTGCTTACCAAGGTAGTCAACGACTCGTCTGCAACGCTTCCTGAAATGTTGACCAGAGGCTGGCGGCCTTCCGAAGCCTTCTTTGCTACTCCTAGCTCGAAGAGAGCCAAGGCAAATTGGCAGTTGGCGTTGGACAAAATTACTCGCGGAGACATCTACGTACCGGTGACAGAAGCGATGTCAAAGGCAACGAAAAGAATCCTCAGGTCGTGGAAGTGGCGATTCTTGATGAGGAATGTCAGCAAACGCGGTAAAAGTGGAATCGGACAATTTCAAGCTACGAGGAAGATCCCTCGTGATCTCTCTTTGACTTGGCTCCATTCAAAAAGACCCGACTTTGACTGGGCACACCCTTTCAGCCTCTTATTGGAAGCGATTCCGTCGGCCATGACATCAAAGCATCTACACGAGTCGATCTTACGTTTGCTAGCGATCAACGATTCCGAGGCCGAATTTATTGTCATCCAGTCCAAGGAGCGGACCAGAGTTCTTGGAATCCGCGGTCCCTCCGACTCGACATCATGGAAGGCTATTGTTCAATTTGCGAATCATCACGACTGTGAGAAAGTATACAAGAAGTCCCAGACCACGGACGGCCTAAGACTGGACTGCCCGGAGCAATTCCAGTGGATTGAAGTAGAAATTGCCTCAACGAAAGCTAAGTTTGACGAAGCTGCTGCGGAGAACAAAGTGTATCCCTGCGATATCAACAAATGGAATGAAAGCGCGGCAAAGAAAGCGTACCGTACGGCTCAGCTTGGTTTACGACTCAACACGAAGGACAAGTGTCGCCCAGGACATGTCACGGTCGACAGGGCTATCGGAAGCTTACGTGGTGTGAAGCCAAAGTCCTGCGCTACGCTTCACGATACCCTAAATTGGTCTGTCGAGGACGAGAGCGGTAGATTCGCAGTCAACCAAGGCATCAAGGTGCACCAGGAGCAGTTGGCGAAGAGGCTTGAATCAATGCTGTCCAACTCCGAAGTGTCTCAAGAGATTCAAAGTCTTAGTGCATTCGACGCGCTCCAAGAGCTGCGAAAGGGAGAAGCAGAAAAGACTCGGTGTCCTATCTGTCTGGGCTTCCTCGGCGGTGCTCCCGACGGTGGCGGCCTGGTGTCCCTCACTCGTTGCGGTCACCTTTTTTGTCGCGGGTGTCTTGGCGACTACCAGCAGACGAAAACTGGTGAAGGGCGATACGATCCTCCTTGTCCTAGCTGTAGGAAAGCAGTCCACTTTGGCCAAGTTATTCAAGTGGACCCAACGCGTACTGCCGACCAAGAAGCCTTTGAGAAAAGGCGAGCGGACGCAAAATCACTTGTGCAGCAGGCATCCACCATGCTCGAAAGCAGCAACGGACAACTTGACCCATACTTGTGGGAGGCTCTCTATCTGGCCATGGATTTGCCTCATGGGGCGAACACATCCGTTCACGGCACTTTCACTGCCATTCCTGGCCAAGTTTTGGCGCATCTCCGACACGCGACGGGAATGCCGCTCCACTGCGGCGCGCACGAGACCCTCGACACTGCTCAGCTTTCTAGCAAGATGCGTGCTCTACTCGAAGACCTTCCGTCAGATGAACGAAGCGTTGTCTTTGCGTCATCAAAGCAGACAGTCAAGCATCTCATGACAGTCTTGGAAGATAAACGTATTGGGTGTCGTGGACTCTATACAGGCCAGAGCGAGGAAAAGTCAGAACACGCTGTAGAGGAATGGAAGTCAAGCAAGACCACCCGTGTTCTAGTTGTCCAAGCCGGTGCTGCTGCTTGCGGTCTGACACTCACTGCAGCCTCCAAAATGTTCATTCTGGAGCCTTTCATCAAACACGAAGAGGAGCAGCAGGCCTACGCTCGATTGCATCGCTACGGCCAGCAAAAGGAAGTCGTGTGCAAGATTTACTACACGCCCGTGTCGGTCGAATCTCGGCTCTTGGAGTGGAGAAAGCGTGCGACGGGTGCCACTGAAGAGATGATTGTCTATGCTCCTGTGCGTACGGAAGAGTTGGAAGAAGAGACCGAGGTCGTAGAAAAGAATCAGACTCGATTCCTCCTTGGACTCAAGGATGGTAACGAAAGTTTCAATGAGGATATCGATTGCGACTCTCTAGACTCTGCTTGATAGCAATACAACCAATTGCCAGACTACGAAACATCTTCTTTTATAGTCGAGCTATACTTTTTCTAGCGCCAACCGACACTTCACACAAACACCTAGCTGTCTCATATTCCAGCTTCATCCTCAGAGTCCATCTCTTTTGCGAATCCCTTTGCACTGGAAATGACTTGATCTAATCTCGAGGCATCATACTCAAAGACACCGGGTCCACCGCGCGGTCTAACATACGACTCAGCATCAGTCGTAAACAACGATTCTTCCAAAGAGATCATACCCGACATGCCAGAGAGTGACCGCTGATCTTGCTCACTACTCATCATATCCGAGGGAGCCGCTGGCGATAAAGGAGGAGGCGCATCTTTTCTCTCGGCTGGAGAAGATCCAGATGCAAGCGTAAACATGCGCCGAGGCGACACACCGAGACGCGGAGGACTGTTTGTCGACTTGCGGCCAACGTCGTCATCTAACGCCGATACCTCGTCCATTGGGATCTTGGCAGCTCGATTCTTGGACATCCCACCCTTGTGTTTTATTAACAAGCCTGCACCGATCAAGGCTACAGCACAACAACCTACCACCAGACCGGCAATCAGACCAGCGTTGGTGTCGTCATCCTCAGGCTCGGGTGTTTCAGTAGTGCCTGCCAGCTGAGTCCCATCAATATCCAAAGTCAAGCCCGACACTTGCTTGTCTGAGTAATTATCTTGCAAAAAGTTTTCCATATCTTCCGTGCCAAAGAATGAAAAGTACGTGACCAACACTTCCTTCAGCTCTTCTTCGGATGGAACTTGAGCGCCTTGAAAGACGGCCATTCCAGACAAATCGACATCCACTTCACCCGAAGCATCACTAAATGTTGACAGTGTTTCTAGATCAATATCTTGAAAGGCTTTGCGAAAGTTGCCTTGTCTCTGCAACACATTGGTAAAAAAGGCCGTCAACAAGAGGGCCAACTCTTGCAAGTCAATTTTCTGCAATCGACGACTGCCACCAGCTCCTGGCGAAAGGTCTCGCAGAACAAAAGATATCAGAATCCTAGGGAGACTCAGCGAAACTACCGAAGTTGGTTGTGCCGATGGAACGACCGAGGGCGCCCCACTAAGAGAAGGAGAACTGCTTGGAGCGACCGACGGCGTGGCTGACGGAACGCTGCTCGGTTTGGAGCTTGGTGACGTAGTCGGGCCAGGCGTTGTCGGTGTGAAAGATACAGATGGCATCATGGAAGGCGGACTAGTCGAAGGCATCGAAGACGGAACCACCGTAGGGATATTCGATGGTTCATTGCTCGACAGCGCGGAAGGAGTCTCGGAAGCCAGCGGCGACGGAGCGTTGGACGGCTGATAACTGTTGGTTGGAAAGCCAGAAGGGGACGGCGATGGGGGACTCGTAAATCGGTCCCTTCTCGCCGAAACGAATCCCATTCCTGCTACTAGGAGAACTGCCAAGACAGAGGGGTCTCTCATTCTTCGCTGTCGCTGTTGCTTTTCGCGGTGCCTCATTGTGCTCTGCTGGATGAGAGAGAGACAAGATGAAAAGACGTCGGTTGGCACGATAACGACGTAAAGCGCTTTCACGATTGTTGTGGCGCGCGTCGTGTCAAATTTTGAAACTTGACCGTTGAGCTGCCTTGAGATTGGAAAATGGATCCTGGTGGTATGGTACTCACGTTCGATATAGCAATCCTCAGATCTGTCTACAAAAAAAATTTCATTTTCCCTTCCCGCATATTCTGGACCCATGCTCGCGTGAGCCTACAGTAGAAGATACCGAATATCTTCAGGAATAACCTTGGTTTATTGAGTGGACAGACAATAGTCTAGACTAGCTAGTCTGATCGATGGATTTACTACCGTACTTCTACAGTACAGGAAGATGTATTCTTCACAACGAAGTAGAGAGGTAGACATTTTGTCCGGATATTAGTTAAACTTCCATACGCACCGAAATAGCGAGATGTATACATATGTCATACAGACTCGCTTTTTATTTATGTTCAAAAACAATTGGATCCGGAGTCGGGTCTCACAGGAAACCTCGTTTTCCAGGGCGAGTCTTTCTCCATCGCTGTCTGAACTCTTGCTGGATTTTCTGCTCAGCGCCGTGGCGCCGTCGACATGGTTTGTACAAGCTCATATGCGAGCGCCGGAAAGTTCAGTTTCTACCACCATGACATCGGGATCGCTCCATCGGAAGAGCAAGGAGGGAAGGAGCTCACCGACACCGGGATTGCGGTGCTTTGTTCTTGGACATGGAGAATATCTATGTACCACCGATCCAAACGAGTTCAAGTCCTAAGGAGTTCCTTTCACGCGAGTCAGGGGAACTGGGGAAACTGTGGAAACTGAGACGACTCATCAGGATGGGCGCCCGGCCCGTTCTTCCCATTGCTCCACCCAAGCGTTTCCGTGTCAAGACTGATGAGCGCCCCTTCACGGAGTACTCCAGTCTTGGTAAGCGCGTCAATATGAGGTTGAACAAAAACTAAGGGCGATACCTACTTGAGACGGTGTAGTGAAGGCTAGCTATAGTGACTGACACTAGTCGCTATATCAAGGAGATGAGAAACCAGTTCGAGCACTTTACCGTCCACGCATCCCCATCCAAAGAGCACACGCACCAATGGATACAGCGACAGGAATCAAAGCATAAGCGATCTGTCGGATAGCCTTGGATCTCTCCGTTGTATCGGCAATCATTTGCCAACAGCTTAAGTTGGTCCGACGACCTTCATCCCATCCTTTACGTTCGTATCTACTGAGAACTGGCAGCCATTCCATTCGGTCGGGACACGGAACGACAGGCCGAAACATGCCGTCGGACGACTTGTTGTTCATGGCGTCAATCACCGAATGACTGTAGGAATGATATCCCTCGTGATCAGTAGCCAGAAAGAGCCGACCATTTGATTTGAGGACTCGATAGAGCTCTTGCAGAGTATGCTCTTGGATCAGCCGGTATTCTTTTTGATGCTCCCCTTCAAAAGGGTCAGGAAACGTGACGAGAATAGTCGATACAGATGCAGTGGGCAAATAAGGAAGCAATTTGACACCGTCACCTGAATAAACGCGTAGGTTGGCATATGGATCAGTAACTTCTACTTGACGGAAGGATTCGTCGGATCGATCGTCTTGCAACTTGGCTACGTCGTTGCTGCTAGTCGTATGCGCCTCGGACGTGCATTCGGAATAGCCCGACCAGAATCGTTTTCGTTGCACAGAATGATGCATTCTCGTAAATATCTTTCCGAGACCGACTTGACTAATGTCTGCACCGACAAAGTTCGTGTTGAGATGCTTTTCAGCCAAGGCCAAAAGATTGTCTCCTCCACCAAAGCCCAACTCGAGCCAAACGTCGCCTTGACTGGTGCCATGAAACACAGCGTCCCAATCGATAGTATCACCATAAGCAGGTCGTTCGAGCTTGTAGTCTTTCATGGCGGCTATGCTTCTTCTTTGACCTTTGGTGGCTTTTCCAGATAACGCCTTCCACCATCGGGGCTTGCGAGCCTTGTATCCTTTGGGTTCTGTTGTCTGCGCGTCCGTGGAAACGACGGCGCCAATAGTTGGTGCATCCCCCTTCGATTGTATACTCTCATTGGTGGCCGTTTCGGGAAGGCCATCAGATGGTTCAAAAACAAAATCCTGGAGAAACTCGTCCGCGGTCTTGAGGCTACTCATATTCTACCTCAACGTTGTATCGGCGAAAGGAATATGCAGCGATGATCCCCATCGTGAGAATTGTGTGGTTGTGAGAAAGGAGAGATCAGTACTGTAGACCTAACGTATGTACTACTACAGGTACAGAAAATAGAAAGAGGAGAAAAAGATTTATCGAGAATAATCCGATTTATTTCAATAGGTAAGAGTAATTATGACCAACAAACAGCGATCAATCCAGGGGTAACTCCGGTCCAAGCACGCACGTATCATGACACCGCGCGGCGCGCCTCCCGCCAAGCCAACAGCAGGCTGCGAGACTAGTACGGACACGGAGTCACGACTCACGACGGAGATGGAAGGGACATTGCCAAGTGATACTCGTGTGCCCTTGCGTTACTTGCTGCATAGCAATGCTGCTGCGAGAACAAGTCATGTTTTTACTTTTTACGTGTGTGTGTACACCAACAAAACCAAGTCGAAGGTCCGAGTCGAAGTGAAGACACTCTACGACTAGCCTACAGACCAAACCAACTGAACCAACAACGGGCGAAGATCGGTCTCTTTATCAGAGTAGACGATCCTAGCTCGCCAACAACTTACTGGGCTTTCGACGCAAGAGAAGTGCTCACACAAGTTACGTCACGCTTATGCGGCTCCCGTGAAAGAGCATGGATACTAACAATAAAGTACATAACAGTGCAGTATCACAGCTATAAATGACACGCAGGGCGGGGTGCACCTTACTAGACTTCTACTTCGATCACCGACATGATATCGCGCGTGACAATTAGTTTGGCTTCCTTTTCAACGCCCGCTGCTGCCAACAAAGAGGCATAGTCCCCAAATTTGCGCTCCATAGCTCCCATGGGACACGAGGCGACCATGTTGAGACTCATGAGCGACTTGGCAACTTCCATACTGTCGCTAATTCCTGTTTCGAGAACTTGCTCTGCCAAGACAATCTTGGCTCCAGGTTTGGCGACCGACTTGACATTCTTGAGAATCTGAATGCTCTCAGCGTCGGGCCAGTCATGCAGAATGTACTTCATGAAAAAGACATCGCATGTGGCTAGTTCACTTGGCAGTGTGTCCAAAAAGCTTCCCCCAAGGGTCGAAACTCGATCGTTTAAGTCTTGCTCTTTCATAAACGAAATTGTCGCCGGTATAACCTGCTCCATATCTAGAACAATGGCCGTTGCCGATGGATAATGCTGTAGAAAATGAGCCGCTGACGTGCCAACACCTCCACCAATGTCACAAAAGACAATATCGGGCGTTGGGGGTGCCCAGGACGACAGGATGCCTCCCAAACTCCCAAAGGCGAGACTCTTCATTGCCAAGTCGAATCGTTTTCCCATTTCACGGTTTTTCGGCTCGTTATGGTACTCCCAAAACTCTTTTCCCAAGGCAGCCTTGAAACCACTATCACCTGTCTTCATCGACAAGGTGGCTGCCCCTCGCCAAGCTTCAAAGGTCGCTTCGCTCATGCTAATGGCAAAGTCCGCCAGGGAACCGGGAGTTTCGGATTGCAAAAGCTGTCCGACGCTGGAGATCGAGTAGATATCTGCAGGTCCATCATCCAATAGTCCTAACTTGACCCCTCCTTTCATGAATTCGCATACAGCGTGTTCGATTAGCTTTAATTCGGCTGCAACTTGCATACAGCTCTTCGAGCCTGAGCCGATACTGTCCAAGATACCAGAAGAGGTAAGCGCAAAAAGGGTATTCGATTTCCAGTAAGCCGTGATCATATTCAGGACTTGAACGTTCGGAGGAGTCGTAGCTGCGGCGGCCTTGACGAAAAAGTCATTCAAGGCAACGGCGGATCGAAAGATGGGCCAGGGAGGAAACAAGAGCGTCGGACTGTTCTCTGGAACAAAGGGCGGGACAATTACAGCCGGGGATGTTGCGATAAAGTAGCCGACAATGCCTAGAAAGGCACCCAAGATAGCTAGACCTTTCCCCATGATGATGCCAATGGTTTTGTATGTTGTATTGGTGTCGCTGTCTTTTCGGTATGACCGGTTCTGTTCGAAGAAGAGAAACCCCCGGTCTCCCCGGTCACGGTCACCGGATCGTAAACCTGATTTTGGTGTAGTTCCAAAACTGAAAACTGGGCTGAAAATGTTTTTACGCGATAGCACCGTGCTTCGCCTTTCCACTGAAGTTTTAGCAGACCTTTTTCATAGTCACGTAGAAGCCTGTAGCTTCTTACCAGAACTTGAAAAGGTTTTTACAGTATTGCGGACTTGTGTGGTCTGCCACCTACCCGTCCGAGACAGACGTCTGATCCAGTTTTCCTGGGAAACGCCAACCGCGCGTTTCATCTTCCCTTCGCATCTTCGGCATTCGATCGAGCGCCAGACACACATGCTTCAAGCGGGCAGGTTTTTCCGAGCGGTCATCGAGATGTCCCTGTAAGATTGACGATTAGTGCCCGCTCGGCCTCCGGCGTTTTCTCGAAATTGGACCGCTCTCTCGAGCGAGATTGCGTCTTCGACACTCACTTTCCTCGCTTCAGTCGCAGGGACCACCATCGACCAACATCGAGCCATTCAATAGCCTCTAAAACGACCAAGTAACCAACGTTGTCATGATGATCTCTAACTCTACCTTCGCTCACTGGCTCTCGGTGATGGACACGCCTGATGGCGCGGAGGAAGCAACGGAAACCAGGAACACCTGGCATGTGATCTCGAAAGATTTTTCGACGGGAACCCCCAACGATCTTCTCTACCCTCGAGAACACCCCCATGGCCGCCATCCTCATTCCTGTCATGAGGGAAGGCTCGATTGAACTCTACCTTGCTCACCATATCTGTCGCCTCACTCCTTCCTCCGTCCCGGTGACGGACTTGTGTGATTTTTCGCCATTGTTGCAGCCAAAGCCCCAGATCATCCAAATCCATCCCAATTAGTTCGATCAAGAGGAAGACGTTGTCGTGACACCAAGCTTCAACCGCCTCGTCGAAGCCGTCACCGATGACAAGTTGTCCAAGCTCAACACCCTCGATCTCGAGGTCTCGTTGTTGTTGAACAAGTCTTTCAAACCCCGCAAGGTAAGGCCAATCCCGCCAAAGGTTGCTACTACAATCAAACGCTACAAGCCTTCGGAAGTTGGTCGGATTTCCTCCGCCTGCGCTC
>Ga0307981_1004103_pt1 | contig 10454 bp, 12 predicted proteins | sample OrgLakmetagen987_FD_201849 | JGI IMG/M metagenome (GOLD analysis project Ga0307981, IMG submission 201849) | Saline water microbial communities from Organic Lake, Antarctica - #987 | ecosystem: Environmental > Aquatic > Non-marine Saline and Alkaline > Saline | place: Antarctica: Organic Lake... | reverse complement strand
ATATACGGAGTCTCTTCCTCTCTCTTTAGACTGCCTAGACTAACTACTGTGAGGCTTTTAGTCTAGTTAGTCGCGGGACAATATAACAAGGCCGAGAGCCCAATCATCTACTCTACGACTAATGAGCTAATAGAGTCGAGTATTTGCAGCTTGACTACTACTACTAATACTACTACTAGCAGTAGAGTAGAAGAGGATGTCACCTGTCACCTGTTTTTGAGAGGCCCAATGCGATTGTTGAATATTGTTGCTACAGGTAGGGCTATGAAGCACTTTAGTTTGGTGGGCTTGGTTCTAGAATTTGACGGACGTTTGCTTCTTGCCCATTGCTCGATCGGGTGCAGTTGGCTTTGTGGTATCGTGTGATCGACTTCGAGCTGGGTTGCTGCGCTTGTTCTCCTTGGTGTCCTCCGCCAGAGGACGACTGGCCTTTTTTCCTGCGAGCGGTAGTCCTCCGAGATGATTCACTGTTGCGTATCTATTTTCAACCGACGTCTTTTCTTCTTGCTTTTTTTGAAGCTTCCGCTGCAGCTCGACTGCCTTGTACTGGTCCCAGTCCTCTTCCTGTCGGTCCATAGTGTCGAGGTAAAGTTCTCCACGAAGCTGAAAACCCTCCCCGTGGCTCTCTTTCCACTCATGAAGCTTCTCCACCAGCACTTCTGTCAAGCGTGGCAAGTCGCGTTTGATTCGGCGCGCCATCTTTTCCTCTTGCATGAGCTGACGGGTCATTGCGGCGCCGCGCTGCTTCAGTCGGTCCGAGTCCTTTTGCAGCTCTTCGTACTCTGTTCGCTCCCTAAGAATCACTTCGCGTCGTTCAACCAATCGAAGGATGGGTTTCATTTGCTCCAGTCTCGACTGTAGCGTGCCAATGTACGCTTCGTGCTGTTCCAGCAGCTCGTCGTTCAAGTTGGCTTCCATGTGCACGTAAAAGGGAGCAAAGTTCTTGCGCTGCTCTTGTGTCGCGTCAATCTGTTCCCAGAGCGTGCGAATGGCTTGTCGGGCCTCGTCAATCAGGTTGCCAATCATTTCCGACTTGAGTGCGTGTAGACGAGCAAGTTCCGACTTGCCTTTTTCGAGCGTGTCGAGTCCAAGGCCTTGGACACTTTCGGTAAAGGCAAGTTGCTCATCTTCCGACACACGAAGCTTTTCCCAGAGCATGGCAATGTCGGCACCCATCTCTTGCAGCTTTGTCTTCCGGAATCGCTTTTCTTGGTGCAGTTCGGTGACTCGTCTCGTCAACTCTTCCATGGACTTGGAGCTAATGCCCGTGCAAGTATCGGTCCGGAACTTGGATGCCATGATAAAGCTGTCATCCTTGGAACGAACCAAAGAGCCCGCAATGCGCCGATCCAAAGGAGTTCCATCGTGTTCTGGCTCCATTCGAAGATCGTTGAGCAAGTGCTGACAATCGCGTACCAGCTGGATGATGGTAGCAGTCCTTGTGGCCAACTGTTCCTTCATTTCGGCTTTTTTTTCGTGAAACTCTTCACGTTTGCATGCCGTCAAGTCCGAATCAATGTCCCTCCACTTTGGATCCATGTCGATCCCCAAGGCTTCGTACGCTTCAATCAGAAATGCGCGGGATTGCTCCAAGTCTTCCGTAGCAGCAACAGCTGCCGTGCGAAGACCTTCCAGAGCAGCCTCGAGTGTGGCCAGTTCGTCTGTTAAAGTAGTCTCACCAACATTGTCCTTGAGCAACTGTGGATCCACCGACGCCTTGAGAGCGTGACCAGTCCGCTTCATTTCTTCCTTGGCTTCGGCAATCGTCTGACGAAAGGTCTCTGCAACGCCCTTTTCTTCGGCAATCTTTTGCTCGCAAAGGTCGCGAAACTTGACAATCAAGTCGGACAATTGCAATGCTCGATCTTCGGGGCTGTAGCCAACCTCGTCCCACACTTCCTCGAGTTGATGTCCCGTCTGTGCAGCGAGAGCTGTGAGTGTCTCGGTAATAGTGCGCGACGGTGACAAGAGAACCATGGCGCTGCGGTCTCCCGTGGGTGTCAAAATGGGGGTAAAGGCACCAGCACCAGCAGTCGTAATGGAGCGGTTCACTTGGCTAGTATTGAGAAGGTTGTAGTGGGCTTGTGGGCTCTTTAGAATGCTGATACTGCTGGCTCCTGCCATAACTGACGGAGATATCTCTCCGTTCAACAGGAACTTGACCGTCGGGGACGAGAGGCTCTTGTTGCCGCTGCTGGAAGAGACAGAGTCCATCATGGTCGCAATGAGACGACGCACGAAAATCCTCTCGCTTTTTTGAACGTTACACTCTGCTATTTTTTTTCATAGAATTAACATATAATCATACTGGATAGGAACATACTGTTGAGTCCGAGGAGTCCTTTCGCGCTTTTTCCAAGATCGGACCAAAGCTGGCTCAACGCTCAACGGATGGTTTGCGCATCGATAATGGTCCCCGGTAGCCATTCGTTTTCAGCCAAGTCGAGCGAGAATTTCAATTCTACTTTGAAAGAGCGCATTGTGTGAGATTGAAAGAAGAAGAAAACGAATTAAGAAAGATGGGCGGAGGAAATGCACAGAAGTCTGCGGCCGCAAGAGAAAGGAATAATAAGGACAAGGGGAAAACCGACGCAGAGCGAAAGGAGGCTAGCGCAAAGGCTGCTAAAGATGCTACTGCTTTGGTCTGCAAGATTTGTCGTGCAACCTTCATGGTAAATGTCAAGCCTCCCACTCTACACCTCCATGTGACCGCGAAGCACGCTGGTACGAATCCTGTCGAATGCTTTAATATCCTGGCTGGTTACGATCCCGAGGATCCCAAGGGATTAAAGAAGGCCGCAGCAGCAACCTCGTCAGCTGGACCTGTCAAACAAAAGAAAAAGAAGGACGACGGTTTCGAAGACTTGCTGAGTGTCGGGTTGACCAAGGGCAAGAAGAAGAAGTAGATAGATCTCATGGTCAGAATAAGTTTTTAGGTTATGTTTGATGATCCACTTTGTGAAGGTTCCATCAGCGAAACGGACGATCCCAAGAGCTAGCCCTCTTACGAGGTCGATTGTTGGAAACAACACAAAAGCTACTGGTACACAAAGGAATCGAGTCTACCAAAGCTTTGGAGCAATCCCAATTCATGTCGAACGGTGTTGCTCTTCGCCGGAATAGTTCACTCGGTTTGGCCGTCCGAAAACTGGCCGGGACCGCTTTGTTTTCGAAACAATTGAAAGAACTAAGGCAACGGCGGAAGCTGCCGCCAATGCCATAAAGCAGTCAAGATAAAGGATGAGTAAACCTTTAGAGTGTGGCTTGACCAAGGGTAAGAATATTCTAGAAGAGTGCTTAATTACTTAATTAGTCTTCAGCAATTGAGAAAAAGTTCCAAATCCTTGTCCAAGAATGCTATCCCAAAAGCCTCGATCGAGCAAGAGCTCACAAGTCGGGTGTTTCCTTCTGAACGATTGCCTCGTCTCCTTGCTTTGCTGTATCCTCATTCCACGCTCCCTCATTTTCTTTACTTCTCTTTCGCAACTCTTCCATCGACCGTTCTTTCAGAGCATTGAACCGGTCAGCGTTGAGTCCAAATCGACTCAACTTGCTCACAAGCGCGTCTTGAATGTCTTCACCCGTCTTTCGTCCTGCATCACTAGCGTAGGAGAGAACGGAGTCACTCGTCGTGGTCCTTACTTGATTGATAGCACGAGAAAAGGAACTTGGATCGGACGCCACATCCTTCAAGGTACTGGCGAGAACACCGCGAATCAGTTCCGTGAAATAGGACTGCAACAAGGTGGACAGCTCGGTCGTTGTACAACCTGGTCTTCCGGTACTCGCCTTGTTGGACTTGGATAATTCACGAATTTTTGCGTTGATACTGTCTGCAATATCCATATCCAAGGTTACGACGCGTATATCCTTCTTAAGAGGCCGAGAGGCCACCTGAATAACGGCCTTGCCTGACAAGTCGATGCTGCTGAAACGAACAAAGCTGCTCGTCGCAGGCTCCGGTTTTGATTTCGACGCTGGTGCAGCAGGTTCAGTGGTTGTGGCAGCCATTTCGGGAGGAAAGCCCTGCTTTTGGAGCTCGTTCCAGTTGTTTTGCGTCAACATGAGATTTGTAAACTCGACGAGAACCTCCACGTCGTCCACTTCAATATCGATGCACGGCTTGGTATAAGAGTCCCAGTGCACAAAGACGCGACCCACACGAATGGCATTTTTGCGTCCTTTTACGGTAATCGTAAAGTTGTAAAGAATCAACTTCTTTTCAACGATATTGAGCTCGGCTTGTTCCACGTGCATGACTTTTTTCAGTGCGTCGATATCTTTTTCAATGGACTTGGGGATGAGTAAGCCGCCTCGCTTAACTAGAGTCGTGAGGATCTTAGCGGGGTCGACAGTTAGCATAGATGACCATCTCTTTTTACTCTTTGGTGGAGGTCTTGTAGAGCTTCCCCGCAGTAGGTCGAAAGGGGACGGCACGGCTTCGGCACAAGGCAATAATGAGACGGTCGCGATCTGCACGAGCAGAAGTGCATGGAGGAGTGACACGCGCATTTTAACTAGCTCTCGGCTTCGTTTCGGCTACTATAGCGATAGCGATGATTAAAGCTATACTTCGGTCGCTTCTGGGTCTTCTCTTGGTGGCCGTACTGTACGATAGCGTTGTGCGCTCCCTGCCCCTCGCCATCGTCGACCGTCGACAAATAGATATCGTCGATGAGGAGTCCAGCGTCATGCCGTTCCTCACGTGCGTGAACGTAGGGTGTATTTCCGGGTGTCTGCTCATACAAAAGCATACGTACAGCGTATGTATTGTGTGTAGTCGTACGTACCTATCAGTTCAGTAGTAGCATACTGTAGTAGCATATTGTACCTATTCGATCGCCTCGCAGCTCTCTAGCCTAGCTAACAAAGCTCTAGTTTATGGCAACTAGTATGTGTAGCTTGCAAACTACTCGGAAGAAACTTGCTGGTAATGGCGAGACTTGCGAACCAGCAATAATCGAGAACAAAGGTAATCTGATAGGGCCAGGGACTCTTGGCCCCGTACAAGGCGAAGTAGGAGTACTCCGACAAGTAGATGATAGGAAGACATGGCTAATTGAGCCATAAATAAAGATGAAAGTCTTGGTCGAGCTTGGAAGGGTATCCCATTCCTCCAAGCATAGCGCGAGTACAATCAAGAAGCGACTGATAATATACCCAATGAAGGGAAGAGTATGATACCAAACATTGTAGGTGGGAGGAATCACCAGGCACAGCGTAAAGACGCAAACGCCTACAGCGAATGCCGTGTTCGCAAAGTCACCAAAAAATGGCAGTGTCCGTCCAACCGAAAGTGAATGTAGTTCATGTGACAGAATCGTATTGCCAGATAGGCAACAACAATCCAAAGCACTGCAGCCACGTAATTTTCCGGTGGTACATCCCAGCCAATGCATCTGCAACGCACGAGAAAGGGTGGGTTGAGGAATGGGGACCTCTTATTCACGCAGGCAGCGGACATTGTCGCTACTACTATATCGACTTACAAGTTGTTATAGCCGAGACGCTCCTTGAGTGGATTGTCGGCAATGACCTCTGGATGAAAGATTAGGGTAAATATCCAGCTTACGAGCAGCGTTATAAAGAGTCCATCACCCGCAGCTTTCAAAAAGATGACAGGAGGGATCGTATCCAACATGGGGTCCTTCATGAGAACTGGTACTAGTGCCAAGTGGAACTTGGTGGAGCGTGTAGATTCCTTGCTGGAACTATGTTCGGCGCTCAAGGCCTCGCCTTCTTGCTGTTGGGAGTCTTGTTGCAGGGGAGTAGACTCCATCTTTGTGCCTATTAGCGGCTGTTGTGCCGTTCTTGTCAATGGAAATCGGGTCGTTCTGCCGTTCTGCTCTCTGCTCGTACATCATACGGTAGACTAATACAACCTACAGTACAACCTATTTCTGTTTTTGCAGGATCCTCGCTCCTTATGGTGCAACAAAATCAAAAACAAAAAGTGTGTTTGGTTTTACTTTTTGTTTCCGACTAAACCCCCGAACAAAAATGTGGACATTAAGGTTAAAAACAAAAAAGTTGGCAATTTTAAACAAATTGGGAGCGGCGTCGTGCAAACGATTGCCTATCATTGCCTCCCATTCCATACTTTGACCCAGCAGCTTACCGTGAAACATGACAAGTACTGTCTTCGGGCGTGCACCAAGGTCTCTATTAAAATGCAGGGATAATCTAGTACTACTAGATAGCTAGAAGTAATTGCTTACTATTAGTACTGTTCTTGCTTGTTATGCGTACTTCGTATTTAGTACTCCCTTTTGAGATCGAGATGGTACTACCGGTACTCGCGTTTGCGCTGGTGCGACAGGGACAGCATCTGCGACAACATCGGTGACAGCATTTGCCTCACCATAATCATGCTCTTTACCTTCTTCCTCGGGTTTGTCAACACTCTTGTCCATCGCCGCTGTGAGAGGGAGTTTTACGCTTTACGTTTCCCGTCCAACAAGCTACATTAAAGTATTCAGCTATGTGGGTCGTATAAAATTTATGTTTTTGTTGAACGATAAGGTTGCTGCAGGCCCCTTTTCAGCAAAAACAGAAACATATTTTTTTTGTTTCTGATTTTGTCCAACCATAATGGACGGCCTAATTGCGCACTACGCATCGAAAATCCGAAAATGGTCTTTGCCTATGTAATTTCATACTTTTCGACAAATACTTAGGCCTATATTAATATGAAGAAGTAGGAGACATACGTACACCCGGGTTCTCAACCAAGCGAGCAAAAGCGTTTCCTCTCGCCAATGGTCGACTCAATTTCATAGCTTTACGTAGTAATGCTCTGAGTGCACCTACGATATCATGTAGCTGCGATAAGTAATTTAAATTACTACGTATCTTCTATTGAGGTAAAAGAGACGCAAGCTCATCTACCGTCTCGCAGATGTGTGTAAAGGGAGCCGACCGTAGGCTTTCTTCCTTGTGGCTACCCCACAGGACACCAACGGAAGGCATTCCAGCGGCGTGTGCTGCAGCTCCGTCAGTGGGGCTGTCGCCAATATAGACGCATTCCGATGGATTCAATCCGAGGTCCTTGCAAACTTGCAGCAATCCATCCGGCGACGGCTTTGGTTTCGGCACATTGTCAGCTCCTCGGACCGAGCCAAAGCGACTATAGATAGCTGGTCGTTGGTTTGAGGACATCGTAGCTGGACAGTTGCATTCTAGGACAGCGTGAGCATACTTCACGGCAGCGTTCGTCAGAGCACCAAGAGCGACACCCGGCGGCAGATTCAACAATAGACTTTCAACCCCAGGATAGAATGCTGCTGTTTCTAAAGAAACAAGCCCAACATACAAGTCATCAAACTCCTTGCCCAGTGCTTGTCCTCTTTCTTCGAACTCGGGGTCGCCTGGGGTCAATCCAGCGTGCCGAGCCAGACGTTCTGGCGTTGCGTACCGCGTGCACTCGTGGTAGATTTCGGCAGTTATAGAAGGAATTTTGTTGTTGTCGAGAACAACCACAGTGGCATCGTATCCCAGCTTCCACGAGTCGGCCAGCGTGCCATCAATGTCAAAGATTACCCCCTTTACCTTTTGGTACATGGTATCGTCAACGGAAGTGCCAATCGAAAGCGAGCTGCGAAACGGATTCTTTGGAGCTGTTCTTTGAACGAACGAATGCACAGTTGGTAGCAAGAGCAGTATAGAAAGCTCCAGGAGATGCATGAGCTCAGTCTTTCGCTTTTTATTTATGAAGATCAGCTTTGGGTCGGCAATCTAAAGTGATAAAAGCGCCATTGTCGTCTGGATCTACTGACGTTGTTGGCTTTGATCGTCAGTTGTTTTCCAACTAAAACGGACGAGCCAGCCGATATTAAAATTTTGAAATCCCTAATCCGTCTTCCTATCGTGTTTGAAGAAAGATTTGCGGGAACGATCCAATCAACACGCACGTGAAGTCTCTCGGATACCCAAAAACCATTCGATTCTGCTGCGACTGCGACTGCGACTTTCAACATCATTCAAGTGACTGTCCTATTGGATACGACACCATACCATAGGCCCATACCATTTCGAAGCGTCTCCTGCTACTATACAGGGATCCTGAGAAAGTGATCGTAGAGCTGAGGCGCTCCCGAGTCAATTGAACGAACGGGGCCCATTGACCTGACCCAAAAGCAATGGCATCGACCGGAGAGATGGACGACAAGTCCAGCACCCAAGTCGTCAACGCGATGGCGCAGTATATCTACCCTGCCTTGCGATTGGCGGGGGCGCTTGGTGTAGTTTGGGTGGCTAGCAGTGTATCCAAGTAAGTTTTTCTATCTTTTTTATTTCCGAGATGGGAGCAGTCACAATCGGACTGCTCGCCGTAGCCATGGTTTCTTGCTTCGTATGCATCTTTTACTGACACAATCCCTCCATCTACGATCCCTTTGTTTCGAACTATAGGCAGCAGAGGCTTTACACTGGATTACTTTCTGCTATATTCTCGGGCTTTGTAACCTACACCTTCTTGGAGCCGTTATTTGTTCCTGTTGGAATGGAAACCGCCGTGATCGCTCTCTACATTCTCTCCATCGATGGAGCGTTGGTTGGAATGTCGCTCGGTGTGCTACTACCTCTTTTGTTACCGGGTGTTTGCTTTGGAGTTTCTCTCGCCTTGCTTATTGGCTCGGTTGGGGCAATCATGTCCTCTTACTTCTTTCCGATAGCCTCCGGAGTCTTGGCGGCTCTGTCGGCGATTCTGTCCGTACGGTACGTACCTACAACCAATGTATCTTGAATGAACGACACAAGATTATGTTGGCTAATACGCAGTCTCTCTCCATTCTTTCTCTAGTTGGAATTCATCGGTGATGTTGACGCTGGCGACGAGCTTGGAAGTTGGCGCGATTGCTGCGTGCCTGGTGCTAAAGACGATGCTACCGTACTTGATGGACGTGGCGAGAGGCTATCCGTATTATCCGAATGATGACGATGATGTTGCCGTTCCTTCGTTTACGAGAGAGATGATATTTAGCATGGTTTGGATCGCTTCGGCTTTTCTTGTGGTGGCAGCCTGTGTCTATCGCGATGGAAACTTTCGAAACTTGAGGCTTGTTGGCATGTTCCGGCGGGGTTACACTAGTGTGCCGACAGCCGACGTCGATGAAAAGCCGGCGAAACGCAAAACCATGATGCGCCCCATGCATCGTGATCCACCAGCGGCAGTGCACGACGCATACAATATGTTTGACCCGGCGAATCTTCCTCCTCGTTTGGCAGAGTATGCCAACATGGTTTACTCGGCTTGCGAGGATCTCGGTAACTTTTTCGGCTTTCAGGACTCGTCGGTTCGGAATCAGGCAGAGCACTTGCTTATTCTGTTGAGTAACAATCGTCGTTACATGAGCAGTCATATTTTGCCGCCGTCAGTGCAGCCGCCCAGTCCGATCCACGCCTTGCATGCGAAGGTTTTCTCGAACTATGTGAGATGGTGCCGAGCAATGGGCGTACCTCCATACTTTTCCAAAATGAACACGTCCATGAATGCTCCACCTGCTGTGGCGAGCCGTGTCGTTGACTTGGTCCTCTACTTTTGTGTTTGGGGCGAAGGAGCTAACTTGCGTCACATGCCGGAGTGCGTATGGTTCCTTTACCACAAGATGATGGAAGAGTACATTCAGAGTGAGGGATACACGCAAACGAGAAGTCTCTACGCTGGACATTTCTTGGACTACGTTATCTCTCCCATCTATAACATTGTCGCAAATGTAAGGCTCATGCTCGCTTTGTTTGCCATTGTCCTTGTTTGAGATCGTCGTTCTCTAACTTTATCCTCTTGCCCCTTCTCTCGCACATAGAATATGAAATCGAAAGCGGACCACCAGGACAAGAGAAACTACGATGATTTCAACGAGTTCTTTTGGTCACGAAACTGCCTGCGTTACCGCTATTCAGCGGCTGACGACAGCGCTGCGAACGACATTGAGGGTATCGGGGCTCTTTCGAGTCCTCTTCCAGGCGAGTCTCTTCCCGCTCTGGCGGAGGGTCTCACGGAGGCCCCAAAAACGTTTCTCGAGAAGCGATCCTGGCTTCGTGGTGTGCTTGCTTTAAACCGTCTGGTTGAGTGGCATATCGTCACCTTCTACCTTCTTGCTGTTATCGCATTTTCTCGGGAGCTTGTATGGGGCTGGGTGTACTCTCTGCAGTTGGCGAGTGTTGCGTTTTGGATGTTAAATGCGCTTCACCTCTGCTGGGCGCTACTCGACGTTTGGGCGAGTTTTCCGGGTATCCACTTGTCTGGCACTGATGTGTGTGGCTCTATCTTTATCCTCGTGGCCCGTTTCCTGACACTCGTCTACCAAACTCTGTACTTGATGTGGGCGTTCTCGCCACAGAAAGGTGTTTATCTTGGTATCGAGGCCGATTCGACCTTTTGGTGGTGGCAGTACATCTGGCTGTCTCTACTTGTTATGATTCCTTACTTTGCTGAGGCAGTCCTTCAAATTGTT
>Ga0307981_1004098_pt1 | contig 10460 bp, 6 predicted proteins | sample OrgLakmetagen987_FD_201849 | JGI IMG/M metagenome (GOLD analysis project Ga0307981, IMG submission 201849) | Saline water microbial communities from Organic Lake, Antarctica - #987 | ecosystem: Environmental > Aquatic > Non-marine Saline and Alkaline > Saline | place: Antarctica: Organic Lake... | reverse complement strand
CATCTGGTACTTTCTTCTCTCAACCGCTTTCATTGTTATCGTTATTGCCGCGTGTGCGCGTTCATCCACTCATCTAATTGTTGATTGTATTGTGTCACATAGTGATCCACAATCCATTCTTCCAGTGTTATCCAAAGTAGCGCCGACGCTCTTGGAAACCTGACACCACCCGCCCACATCAATTTGACAATGACAGCCAGCAATAACCCCTCCAAAGGCCCTCCTAGCTCTCCTCCTCATGGCTAACCCGATCGCCATTCAAGAATCACTGATAGCTTTGCTGGTCTTCAGTTCCAGGGCTTGCCATTGCTTGTTTCTCACAGCAGCGGTAGACCCATTGCCAGGATACCTCTTACGAAGCAGGGGCTTCTAGAGATCCTTCAAGAGGCCATTGACCTTATCTCCGACACAAACAACAACTTTGTTGGTGACGACGATGCTCTCTTTGAGGCTCGGTAGACCCTTCAGTAAGGAAACCTTCCAATTTTGTTGCATCCGTTCAGTTTGTATTACAGTAACGGCAGTTGCAAGCTACCCACTCACTGAAATGGTTCAAAAAAGCTCACCTGTGCAGAGACAGCTCTGCGAAGTCGAGCCGTATTGATAGTATAACACACATTTGAAGCCTTCCTATTCCCTCCTATCACAACATCATCGATTATCAAACCAAGTACGCTTCTACTTAAGGTAGCGTTGGGCATTGGATGAGCTGTATTACGGGTTTGCAAGAGCCTAGCTCCGGTCACGTATATACGATCTCTTTAGCTGTCGTCATTTGTCATGGTTCAACTCAAAAGTCGAGGAGTTGTCGTCTTCGTCCAAAGCCGGCAGAAAATTACAAATTACTCTCTGACCCCCGGGCTTCCCACCAACCGAATTGGCGTGCCGGCGTGGCACGTTGCACTTGCCCCTGTGGATCGATGGATCTGGAATCTGGATATGATGATTCGACTCATTCGATTGATTCAAAGCTGGAATCGAATGAATCATCGAATCAATCACCGTGGTTCAGCACTAACAATTCCATCGACTCGTTCGACTCTTCCCACGGTAGTATCCGACTCGGTCGACTCACCCCACGGTAGTATCCGACTCCCTCGACTTAAAATTAACTCAACTGAAGCTAGTCGAGCTAGTCGACGGAATTGTATTTTTCGCGCGAAAACGAACCAGCGTGTCACATTTTGATTTCGTCGTATGGCGAGTGTACTTCTGATGAGTCAATCGTCGATTTTGTTCGCTTTCAAAAAGAACACTTTCCACCGAAATCTGCAATTTGCGACGTGCAAAGTCCCTCCCACCATCCTAGGCATCGGAACGACCATGATCATCCTTCGTTCCTCTAATCGTCTCGTAAGTGCAAGCCACAGCCGGCTGGTTACTGCTACTACTACTTCTTCTATTGGCTATAGAAATTTGCCGACAAGCCGCCGAACTTTCGTTAGTTTCTCTCGGTCTCGAAAACAAACACAAGATTCGTCGTCGGCATCGTCCAAGCCTTCGCTTCGTCGCGATCCTGGCTTGACCTTTACCAGCGTCATTTCGGATCCAAAGGAAGTTCCAGGACCAGAAGGAATTCCCAGTAGAAGTCGCCAAGTTCAGCTTTTGCAGAGTGGCGACATACAGTACGACGTTCTCGTGATCGGCGGTGGCGCCACTGGCGCTGGATGTGCCTTGGACGCGGCAGCGCGTGGACTGACGGTCGCCTGTGTGGAACGAGGAGACTTTGCCTCCGAAACGTCGTCGCGTAGTACCAAGCTCATTTGGGCCGGAATCCGATACATGGCAACTGCGACGGCGGCTTTGTTGAACCCCAGTCTATTTATCAAGCCCATCGTAACGGTTCAGGACTTTTTGGGCGAAATGAAAATGGTTCTCAACTGTCACAATGAACGACGGTACATGATAGACACCCAAAAACATCTATGTCACTGGATTCCAATCGCTGTTCCCTTTACAAGCTGGCATGTGAGTCCGGCTCCCATGGGACATTGGCTGTTTGGCTTTTTTCCCGTCTTGGCTCCGGTCGTTTTCAAAATGTACGATGCCCTGTCGGCCTTTACCTGCCCACCATCCTATATTATGACACCCTCGCGTACCAAGACTGCCTTTCCAACAATGGCTACCGAAAACTTGAAGTATTGTGCCGTCTTTTACGAAGCACAGCACAATGACTCTCGAACCAATCTGGCGATTGCCATGTCCGCCGCGGAAAAGGGTGCGCACATTGCCAATTACGTGGAAATCACCAACCTGATTCAGGATTCGTCGGGAACCGTAACGGGTGCGCATGCGGTCGACCGCATGACGGGCAAGAGCTTTGCGATTCGTGCCAAAAAGATCATTCTCGCGGGTGGGCCTTTTACTGACGACTTGCGTCAAATGGAAGCGGGCGAGCACAATCCGGCTGTTCGCGGGGCGTCGGGAACGCACATTGTCTTGCCGGGCTACTTTACTCCACCAGGCATGGGTATGTTGGACTACAATACCAGCGACGGGCGCTTTCTCTTCATTCTTCCGTGGCTGGGACACACGTTGATTGGAACAACCGACAAGAAGACACCAGCTGAAACAATGCAGAATCCTCCGGAAGACGAGATTGAGTGGTTACTGAACGAGAGTAAAAAGTACCTATCTCCAGATCTCAAGATTCGTCGCTCGGACGTTCTGAGTGCTTGGAGAGGATGGCGTCCGTTGGCAGCGGACCCGCATGCCCCACCGGGAGCTCCAGTCAGTCGAGACCATGTCATTTCGGAAAACCCCGAGACGGGTGTTCTATTTATCGCTGGCGGCAAGTGGACCACCTGGCGAGAAATGGCGCAAGAAGTTGTGGACCGTGTGGCGAATGGAACCAAGTGTTCCACGTTGGGCATTAAGCTGCACGGGGGAGAAGGCTACGAAGGCAACCTCGCCATTCAGCTGATACAAAAGTACGACGGCATGGCGCAGGACATTGCCGAGCACTTGGTTGCCACGTATGGCTCTCGTGCGTTGGACGTTTGCGAATTGAGTCAAAGTGGCCAGGTTACTCATGTATCTGGAAAGCGACTTTTGGACGGCTTTCCCTATATCGACTCGGAGGTCGTCTACGCCACTAGAGAATACGCTTGCACTATTGAAGATGTTCTGAGCCGACGCACTCGTCTCGCATACTTGGACAAGGATGCAGCTGTCAAAGCGATCCCGCAGGTCGCCGATATCATGGGTCGCGAGTTGGGATGGTCGAAAAAGGTCAAGGAGCAACAGATCCTGGCTGCCCGATCGTATATCGAATCGTATGCTGGCAGGACACCGGCCAACACGGCGCAAAATACCGAGGATGCGCCCACGCCTCAAGCCGCTTAAAGGTGTGACCGTTTGTGTAGTAACACGTGACCTTTGGCTCCTCGTGTGCAAGCGACGTCACAAAGAACTGGAGCAGCGGTCTCGATTTTGATTGTGCAAGCTTCTCGTGGCAAACACGATATTCGAATGCGCTTTTATACCGGTATGCTGTTATCTTCTATTCCGTACCTCTACTCTCTGCTAGGATAGGAGTGCCTAGCCACGCGCTCTCAAATCTATTATCTTTGAACCGCTCACGGGTTGGCGCCAAAATCCAATCGCGGACGATCGCGACCGACGCTCGCTCGACGATGGTAATGGTAAATGGAAACGTGGTAGTTAAGCGATCCGCATAAAGCCGTTGCCGTTGACAACCCGAGTCGTTGGCCGTACGTTCCACTCTACTAGCACTTTGGATCGTACGAATTGCTCCACTAGCTAGCTCTCGATTGTTGCGTTATTGGACTTTCTAGCCGTCTCTTCGAATCGAATTAGACATCTCGTTATCGTTACGATCGGTATTTCCATGGACCATGGCGACCCTCCAGTCTTCCTTACCTGTACAGACTACATCTTATACACACGCTGTCTCGCGTTCCAGTGAACTACTATCCTGTGCTAGAACAGCCGTAAAAATTGCTAAGAAGCAGAATGCATCCGTGCCTCCTTCGGAGTCTCAAGGCGCTTGGTGGACGGTGAACGTCTCGAGCCTGGCACTGTATGATACCCAACAGGCACACTTCTCGCACGAAGTCCTAGAGGATGGACTCTCGCTTCTTCGTGCAATGGAAGGTGAGCTTAAGCATTTAGAAACCTTGGTACGGCGACGAGGTCACACGAACGATCCAACCGAAGAGATTTCACTCTCGGTGAAACGTCTCGAGACAGATAACCAGGAGCTCATAGAGCTGATTCAGTCCATGATCCCTCCCACGGCTCGTAGTCAGCGCCAGCGTCACTGGCAGATCCTTCAACAATGGTTTCAGTCAGTCTCGCAACAACAAGCAGGTCGACTAAAAGAGATCTTCAAAATCCGCGGAAAAGTATTGGAAGAACAGGCCCAGCGGCGCAAGCGCTTTCAAGCGTCGTCCAATACAACCAATACAACCACTGCAGGGCAGTTTGACAATCCCCTCTTTACAGCAGCACCAACGCGACGGCCACCTCCTGCTATAGTACAGCCGAAACCAACAGCAGCAACATTACAGCCAACGGCGATGGCTGCCACCAACACCAATGGACGAGCGCATCAACCCACCAGCGCTAACAATGGTGCGTCCACCAACGGCGGGAGCACCCCCGCTATTGCAGCCCCCGCTGTTGCAGCCCCCGCTTCGGCTCCGTACGTTACTACCCAACGAAATGGAAGAGGAGCAGCCGTCTCGGCACCGGCTACTACTTCTGCAGCTGCAGCGCAAAGACCTCGACCAGCCGCTGGCGGATACAGCTATTACGGCAATGGCGCGGCCGGGTACGGTGGTGGAACTGCCGCGGCGGGGGGATACGGGGGTGTCGGAACGGGTGGCTACGGTGGCAGTAAAGCGAATGCATCGTACTACACGGGTTCCACAGGCATGCGACAGCGTCGCAACGTGGCAGCATCATCCACTACGCAAGATCAGCAGGCACAGAGTGGGCAAATACAAGAGCAGTTGCAAATACGACAGCAAGAGCGACAATCTCAACAACGACTGCAAGAAGCGCGCCAGGCCGAAAAGTCACTGGCCGAGTTGGGAGCCGTCTTTGGTAAAATGTCAACGTTAATCTCCCAGCAATCCGAAGTGATTGATAAAGTGGAAGACGATGTGGAAGCAGCCTTGTTTGATGTGTCGGCTGGTCAACAGGAGATTCAGACGCTCTACTCCATCAAGAAAGGCAATCGAGGACTCATCATCAAGGTCTTTGGTATTTTGATATTCTTTATCATTTTTATGCGACTCTATAAAAAATAGAAACGTCGTTACACACCTAATACGAATTATCTGCCGGCAGTGTCTCCTTTTCCATCGAATAGATGCCCAACACTTCCGAGACGGCGGTATTGAATAGATGCCCAGTGTCCGTCTTGGCAACTTCGGCCAATAGTCGTTTCCAAACGACATCGAGATAACGATCAATGGGTTGATACAAGGCTGGATAACCGTCTTTGTCCTTGGCAGATGTCGGTGGGCACAGATCCGAGGGACGCATGACCACTTGTTTGAGCGAAATGGGCTTGTTCCAAGACGACTTGCCACTGCTGCCCTTGCTGGAAGCGCCGTTATTATTCGTAATATCGTCGTTATCATCATCAGCAACCATGGTGTTGTCCCAATGATCTCGGGTAAATATGCGAACGTCTCGAACCACAATGCGGCCAATACGACTCTGTACAGGTTTTTCGCCTTCAATTTCTCGTCGGGGCGGCACGGCAGCTTGTTGCGCATTCTGTGTCTTTTCCACCACCACCTTGCCAACCTCTTGGGCAATCTTGACGCCTTCTTTCATGGCTTCCGTCTTTTTAGAAGTCTGCAAGGCCCGCAATTTGGTGGTTATTGTTTGTCGATGCTCCACCAGCGCGCCTTGAAGCGAACCTTCTTGAGCGGCCATGCCCAAAGAGTGTACAGCGCGTACCATGTCGTCCAGGAGCGTCTGTGCCTTTTCGGACGTTTCATAGTCGGCATCGGTTACGTGAGAGGATTCTTCTGCAGAAATTTCCCACGACGACGGATTCATCGTCGTATCGGTTCGTACACCACCACCGCCAACAACAGCACCGCCTTCTGTAACATACTCGTCGCGACTAAAACTGGTATTGGCATCCTGACCCACAATGTCTTGAGGATCGGGCAGAATCCAGTGCGGGTCTATCAGATAAAAGTTGAAGATGTTTTGTTTGCGCTCGACAAAGCCTTGAATATCCGAAACGATCACGGTATGGAGTTCCAAGGGCAGCTCTTCCCAGAGAAACAGATCCGAAAGTATGCAATGTACTAGATTGGTCTCAACGTAGACTGACCCGATCCGAGCTAGCACAGGTGATTCCCACTTCCACTCTCGTCGTCGTGGCGAATGAAGGACAACGTTGCTGGCCCACACTTTTCCTCGTATCAAGTCGACACGAAGATTGCCAATGGTGACGGGCGTGCCGTTCAAAAGCTTGCTTATTTCACGTTCGGCCGTGAACCAAATTAACCGATGGATCCATCCCAGTGAATACGCTGCTGATAACAGAAACGAGATTATCAACAAGCTTTGACTCGTCAACGTAATTATTCGTGTGATACCCTGGAGGAGCAGGGAAGGCAAGTACCACAACATTGCGTGAAAGTCGCGAGTGCGGACCGTTGCGTTTACGGCGCCGGAAGCTAAGGGTCAACGATTGTGCGTCCGTTAGTCCTTCGCTTTATTATACGGTCAGATTGAAAGATGACGGAAGGACGATGGGAACGTCGGTTATGATAAGGAAAGGTGGGAACGTCCAGAAGAAGCTACAACCGGCAACACCATGGTCAGTCGGCCGAAAATGATTGCTCGGGGCTCGGGGTCGCTTTTCCTATAAACTAAAAAAGTCTGATATATATGTCGTTTGGAGAAAATAGTGTTAAGCGTAGATAACCGATGTGTACATTATTCTACTCAATACGTACCTTACTGAATAAGTAGTAAGTAGTCTACGTACAGCAGCAAGGACATGGTAATGCAGGTATGGTAAGTACTATGGACATTTAGCGGGATCGGAGTAGACGGGAGACGAGAGTCCCGTCGCAATAAACTTGTTGCAGCCTTGCTTGTTCGAAGCTCTCTTGCGTCAAGGGAGGAATCTCCCGACGACAATAATGCAGGCTGCACTGAAGGAGGAGGGGCCTCATGACAGCTAAGGGTTATCGAGTAGTATGGCGTGTGCTGGTACATTTCATTCAGTACCGGTATAGTAAGCGATAGTAAATTGAATGAAAAATATTTAAAATTGTTGTATGAACAAAACATTGCAACTTCCTTTCCGGTTGTAGACTTCACCTTCAGGCGGCGGGAGCTGCACATAAGCTGGATAGCTGGAGGATCGACTTGGCGACATCATCGATTACTCTTTCAAGCTGCGCCATTGTATGGTACGACTCTTGCGCTTGCGGTTGGTGACTCAGACCCATCTCCCCAAGCACATTTGTAGTCTGGTTCAAGACAACGGCGGCCAACATACATCGACCCTCACTCACGCTCGCATCAACGGCTTGTTGACTGGAGATGATTGAGTACGCCATATCGAAGAGCTGGAGAGCACCGTTACGAAGCTGTTCCGGTCTCCTCGTTACCTTGGATACACAGAGATGAGCGATACCAAAGTTGAGTAGCACAATACCCGACACCATATCAAGGTCCAGGTCTTCAGTCCAGTCGCTTCCTTGTGTTTCGATCTCAATGGGGAGAGCAGATGGAAGTGACTTGTCTTGACCGATAAAGAACAGGCTGGAAGGTGGAAAGGTACCGCCACCGTACGAAACTTTGTTGACTTGAAATGTCAAGGATATTGGCTGAACGTTGGATAGCCTCTGCATTGCCTTGATCATTTCCGTTGGGACTGCTGGCGGTATACCAGAAGAGTTGAAGGCTGCTGCCGGTTTTTCACTGGTGGCCTTGTGACCACTAAGGTGTCTTTTCAAAACAAAAGCGGCGCCCTTGAAGGTTTGGTAGGCTTGACGAAAAGCTCCTCGCTCCAAGAGACTCACGCCAATGTTGTTCAGGGCAATGACACTGCGATAGTCGTGGGAAACAGGGTTGGACATTGTAGATCTGTTCCTTGCCCGGTTAATGCAAACACAAGGAGAGGTGAAAGGTCTTCAAGCTCTTCGGACGGGAAGAAGATTTGATGTGAGGAGTGCTTTTTCGCATTTGTCCCTTCGTGCGTGTTTGTTGTGCCCTGAATTTTCATAGAAGTTTGGCTTTTTCACCAGATCACAAAGAAAGATCGCAAGATTTGGGTCTTGAAGTGGACGAATTGTGACCCTTTGTGCCGTTTTGCGAAAATATGGGCTAAGTATTTCAGGAAAACAAGTCTACTGGGTCTAATCTATGAAGAGTTTTTCATATTCCCTCCTTGTAAATTAACCCCAGTCGGGACACCCCATACCACAACTATTAACCCTGCCTTTTGCTGTTGCCAGTTGATACTTTTGATGCCGCCCTGCATCGGCATCTCTCCCAGAAGTAGAAGACCAGCAGGGTAGCAACATAACACGTGCGCGACGAGCGACGACCGCCTCCAGCTTTATCAACCCTTGGCCCTTGGGCCTTGAGGTTAAGGTTTGCCGACTAGCAGGTGCACGGTAAAAGTTGGTATGACCAGCATCCATTGGTATTATTGTAGGTATTATTATGAGGAATGACGAATGACGCAAGTACAGTAGTACTGCTAGCTAATGCACCAGGTACGTCCGGGCGCAATGATGTTGTGGTCCCAGTCCCAGTATAGTCCCAACAAAACTTCTTGGTTACCGTAGCATCCTTTAGCCTTTCGATTGGTACAGGTACTGTACACGGTACTGTCAGCCGCACTTCTTCTTCAGCATTGTAGGCTAGCAACGCAGGCTCAACAACCGGTTGCTGCGCTACTGTACATCAAGCAATGGTAGCTTTAGTATCGCCGTAAAGCTGTTGTCGGTACAGGCTGTCGAGTGCTAAACATTTGCAGCAAACTTCTTGAGAATCAGCCAACCAGCAGACCGTTCACCATTATGCATAGACACAGCTGCATAGATATCATGTACAAGTGAGGGACTGTCGAACATGTACCGTACTCAACTGACCGTACTGTACTAGCTACTAAAGGTCCGACCTAACGTTTATGTCGTCTAGCTAGAGAATTAATCTGCCGCGGCTAAAGACTTAGTAGATTCTAGCCGAACACTCGCAGCCTTCAACGCCAGTCTTGGACGTCAAGTAGTCGCTGACATAGTTTGATACGTCCCAAGCGTTAACAAAGGCATCCTTATCGTACTGCCGCCAATCCTCTTGCAGGTCATCCGCAACTTGCATCATGACGGCCATGAGATCGCCTACGCCGTCTTGTCGGCACTGCTGGTAGGTTCGCTGGCAGGATTCTCCCATGCGCACGTGCACTTCTTGCGGCATCCATTCCGCGTCCAACCACCGTTGTACCGAACCGGCAAGCTCGGCACCGACCTCTTCGTGATTTTCGCCCAACGTGTCGAGAGAAATGGATTCTACCATTCGGCGAATCACTGGCGATGACGATGATGCCTGCCGAGAAAGCAGTCGAGACGACGGCATGGGCGGAATCCAAGCATTCGATCCCTGCAAAAAGGTATGACTGGCGACCACAAGCAGACACAGCCAAGAATATCTCCCACATTGAAGCATGCTGAATTTGTAGCTAGTAATGAATGTGTGCAAGTGTCGAACACTGTAGACGGAAAGGTCCGCCATCGTGGAATGACGCGTCGACGCGACGCGACGTCACTGAATATTCAAAACGGTTCGCGTGCTCTGAACCTGAACAACAGTCACCAACATTATCAACGATTTCGTCACTCTAGTTACGTTCGCTCGTAGATTCAGTAGTCTAGTAAGACGATAAGACAATGTCGCTATCACTCCGTCTTGACATAATTTCTGCATCATTATTTTGTTGACACGACCAGGATCAAGAGTCATTGGCTCCACTCAAATCTTTCACTGTTTTGTTTCGACTTTGATGCATCTGAAATTGACCTGTCGACTTTTGGCATTCGATTCGTCCTTGCCGTCAATTAGACCTGCGCATGACGGCTGTACTAGTAGTATCATCTAAGCCCGATCCAGGGTAGCAACTCTAGAAGGTAGAAAGAAGCGAGGGGTTCATCCATTCGCCGAGCTATCCTTCGAATTTTGTTTTGGCTCCCGACGCGCCAGCTCAATCTGCTTGGTGCACTTGTTCGCAACCAATTCAGAACAGCGGAAGATACAGCGTCGTGTACCGAGTACGACACACTGAACTCCACCGATAACTAACAGAGCAGAATACTTCTAAATGACACTAAACTCCATTCGACCACTCTTGGTCAATCCTTGCGTTTCGTCGTGACCAATATCATCCCGGCCCCGGCCAGGAAGACTGACAGCCGGCACAGAAACGAAATTCGTTGTTGCTTGTCGTTTCC
>Ga0307981_1004097_pt1 | contig 10460 bp, 4 predicted proteins | sample OrgLakmetagen987_FD_201849 | JGI IMG/M metagenome (GOLD analysis project Ga0307981, IMG submission 201849) | Saline water microbial communities from Organic Lake, Antarctica - #987 | ecosystem: Environmental > Aquatic > Non-marine Saline and Alkaline > Saline | place: Antarctica: Organic Lake... | reverse complement strand
AGTGATGACGATGACGTGCACGCGGACTACTCGTCTGGTGGCTCCGATGAGGATGATTTGTTGCCTGTTGCTGGAGATTCGTCATCCGACGAGGATGTTGCCCCGCCTTCGAAATCAAAGGCGTCAAAAGACAAACCAGCGACCAGCGCGTTTGTTGACGCGGACGAATATTCGGGGGTGATCGAGCGCTCATTTAAAGGGCTAAAGCGCGCTAGACGCCAAGATTCCGATGATGAAGCGCCAGAGCCGGAACCTGCTCCTAAACCCTCAGGCAAGGGGAAGAAATTGAAGCGTCGAAAGAGATAGACTAGGCGAAAGATTAATCCAGTAAAGACTAGCTAGAAGTCTAAGATAAGCCTACTTCCATTACACACCGGTGAACGGGTGTATCTTGTAGCTCGCATGAAACTTCAGTCTCTGTTGCGCAGCGGGTTGGTAACGGAGAAATGAAAGACCATTCTGGTCCAATCGCACGCTCTCCGCCGAGCCGAATCCATTCCTGGGTCCGTTGTGGCAAACGTTCAAAGTTGTCAAGACTTGTCACCGGCTGAGTTGACTGGATGCATCTCATTCCGCTCTCTTTAGCGATATCTCTCATTGTTACCGCAACGTCCTCGCAATTCGATTGTAGGAGGAGACGACCGCCGCCAACTTTCTGTAAAAGTTTGGCTGTTTGTTGCATGACACGTTTGGAAGCCATGAACCCCGACCTACGATCGCTAGGTAGCTGAGTGTTTCCTCCTTCCTTCACTAGAAGGCGGTAGGGGGTAGGGAACTGGATGAGAACCAAGGCAACGGGACCTGGATACGTTAAATGTATTTCATCCAACAAGTCTTCCGCCGAAGCGCAGGTGAACTGCAGTCTATCACTGAGATCCCAACGAGAAGCTATTCCCTCTCCAAAGCGTAGAGCCAGTCGGCTTAGATCCCCACCCAGATAATTGCAGTCCGCGAATGCTACTCCTGTTCCCAGTAAGTCAGACGCTTCGGTTCCACGGCCTGCACTCTCGAGAGAGGCCAGTCCCAGCATTGAAACGCCTAGACCACAGCCAATATCAACAATGAGTGGTCGGGAGGTATCATTGTATCCTTGCAACCAACTCTTCGAAGCTGTCTTGCGCACGGACGAGATGTTGGCGTCAACGTCAGTCTCTTCGGTCGCTGTTTCGTTCCGTGCCTTTGTCTGCCGAGCAGAGAAGCGCCATAGCCACAGTAAAGGACGTGGTGATAAGAGGTTAAACTCAGATGGTGTTGCCAATAGGGTACCCATAACATCCATGTATTTCTTCTCTGTCTTGGCCGCCAGGCACTCGGCAGCAATCTGAAAGACCTCTTCGACTTCGGCACCTCGGAGACCCGCTGCTGCTAGCTTTTCAATGGCTTGCAGAATATCCTTAGCTCGACGCGACGGGCGTCTCCCAACTCTTAAAAACTCTAATTTAGCAATCTTGACCAGTGAGAGATAGAGGCTCTCTCGTGTGACACCTGCCAGAGCCAGTGTAAAGGCGGCATCGGCAGCTGTCCGACCTCGAATGTCCGTTCCCAATGTTGTCCGGAGTCGCTGCTCACAGAGATCCACTAGACGATCTATTTGGGCGTCGTCCACAGGAACTTGTGCTTGGGAGGCCGCTGTTACCAGCGCCAAGGCCTCGTTGGCGATCTGCAGCGTGCTGTTGTAGGCAGGTTTGGTCGTGACTGCAGTCCATCCGGTTGCAGGTACCGTTGTCGTGCTTGTCACATTCCAGTCCTTGCCTGGCATTTCTATTAATCCATCGTTACTTGGACGCATAACAAACTGGTATCCAGGCTTGATCAAGTACGCACACGTCTCCAGAGTTGCATGGATTGACTCTGTTGTTGATGTTGTTGTAGATGATGCTGAAGACGCCTCCTCCTGAGCCAGTGCGAGGGCACGCTGTACGACATAAAACGACTGCGGGGCAGGACTGTGCAACGCTTGTAGAATCTGATCGATAGCTGTATCATTCAAAGGATTGACCGACCAACTATTCGACTTCCAGCACTCATTGAACGGATCTATCTCGGCGATAAATGGTGACTCGATATCAGAGGAAGAAGCAGATAACACAAAGGATCTCGACGGTGATAAAGCGAGTCGGGGTTGGAGGGAACCAAATCGACTATCATGGTAACAGAAAGGTACGGTATGCTCAAGGTCTTGATATCTGCTACCAAGAGACCGAACAAAGGTTCCACGAAAGGCTCTTGCGTGTCTACAGAGAAGAAGAAGACCCATTACGCAGCACTTTGTGGGGGGCAGCTTGTGCAAAGGCATGGGAACGCGAGTGCTACAGATTCCTTAAGCTTCGTAAAGATGATTTTACCAGGAGAATACACTGGTGGCTTGTGGTTCACCGCGTCGTGCTGTTGACAACCATTCATTCCTTGGCCATCATGGTGTCGGCAATAAGTTTGGGTTTTCAAAAGTCGGCTGACTCAAAAAATCTGGATCACGATCGAAAGCTAGGGGAAACGGCACTACGGCACGGATGATGGTGCTTGATAGTTTAGTTGTATCTCATTATACGGAATGGAGTAATATAGTAGTATGTAGTATTAGTTCTTGATCATTCGTATCTCACTTGCTGCAATTACCTTCTTGGACCACCATGAAACTGTTCTGCTACTGCTGCTGAAGCGTTTTAGCATTCTTACTTGAAGGTGTTAAAGTCTCGGACTTCATTGACAATCTCCAAGGCCTTGCTCAGGAGATCCTTCATTTCCGTGCACGTTTGACGTCTCGCAGCAATGTCTTCGGCCTCTTGCATTAACGATCCCACTTCAGCTTCGCGGTAGAGCTCGGAAACAAGCTCGTTCTGCAAAGAGTCTTTGACATGATTGACCAAAAAGTAACAAATCGTCTTGGGGACAAGATCGATAAAGTTCTTCCTTACAATTGCAAAGTACGACTCGACCAAGGACTTGATGACTTCCATTTCCACCTGTTCGCGTTCTGTGGGAGGCATGTCTGTCTGCTTCATAGTATCGGGTACCTGCGGCAAGTGGACAACGGTCGGTGGGCCCTTTTCATTGGGCGTCTGTGCCCGACGAGGCTTTGGCTTGTCGGGCGGGCCGCCTCTAAAGATCAAACCCAGAATACCACCACTGGTGTTTTCCATGGGCGACTCGGGGGCACTTTCGGCATCCTTGTAGATGCTGTCGTCAGAGTTTCCTTCGTGACGGTGCTTGTTACTAGGCGTTGTTGTCGTGAGAGGCGTGGCGTTGACGCCTCCTTGATTGTACGGAATGGCGCGATTGGTATTATTTTCTTGATTCTCACTGGCAATCTTTGCCATCAATCGCGCAACCGCTTCGGATCCCCCAAGAAAGTCGGGATGATTTGTATTGATATAGGCCAATTCGATACGAACCAAATTTGACACCATCATTTGCGTGGGAGAGACACAACGCTTGAGCAAAGACGAGACGACTTCCACCATGCGGTCTCGCAAGTTGGGAAAGCGCGTCAGCTCCTTGGGTTCCGACTGCGACGCGATCCTCTGCAACTCATCGTAGACCAAGTCGACGCATTGTATGCCGGGCTGTTCCAAGCGCGACACTTGACGGCGCACGAGAATGTCAAAACTGATTTCGGGGACAAAGAGTGCCCGACGTGTGCCATTGGCGTTGCAAATCGTAACACGAATTTCCTCGTCCGTCAAGTCGTCAAAGGCACCAACCGAGGTCAGCGACCGGGCAAAAACTTCGTTGAAAATATAACCGATGCGCGCACCACCAATTAATTCGCTGGGCCCAGCAAAGCTGGTGGCGTGATTGTTGGTCTTGTTGTTGATGCTGCTGCTATTAATGGAGCCCAAGTCTTGGCCACCGCGGCCTTCCAAGACGGCCGCAAAGTTGGTGGCAAACTTGCTCAACAAGCCCAACAGGGCAGCACCCCGCGTGGATCGACTAGCATTGTGCGTGGGACTGCCCAAGGCGTCCAGCTCTTGCTGCACGTCCGTCATCATGTGGGCGATGCGGCCCTTGAGATCGGGCAAGCACTCGCGAATATGATGCATCAACATGATGTTTAAGGCCTTGGAGAGGCGTGCTGTACCGCACTTATTGAGTAAGGTTGGATTGCGCGAATACGAAGGGTGTTTCTTGAAGAATTGCTCCTCCTTTTTGAGACCGTGTCGAATAGACAAGTCGGTAACGACGTCTTTTTGGCCGCGATTCACGACACCAATGTATCCGCGACGCAACGGAATGACCTTGTTCATGAGAATATCGGCACAATCGGTACCCGGATCCATGAGATCCAGCTTGGTCAAGACACCCACGGTACGTTTACCTGCTGGATCCACCTGTTGGGCCATTTTGATGGCGTCCGAATTGGCCAAATCGGTATTGGCGCTCGTGACGGCCAAGATAATAGCGTTTGGATTAGAAATAAACTGCAAGCACATGGCATGAATCTGCTGTTCAATATCAACCGGTTGATCGCCCACGGCAATCTTGGCCACGCCGGGCAAGTCTACGAGCGTCAAGGCCAGGACGGTGGGTGAGAAGATTTTTAGATGAATGGGATGGGCATCCACGCCCTTGTTCTTGCCCGTCAAGCGCTCCGTCTCCCGCACAATCTCCTTGCGAATCTCTCCAAAGTCGTGGTACTTGCGATTTCCGGTGTGTAGGAACTCGCCCCATTCGTCCGAGCTCGTATACTGACTGTCGCTGTTGGTCTTCTTCTCCGACAAGACCGACGGAGCGTTCTCATCATGAGTGTCATCACTAGCAGTCGTTTGCACTTGCTGTGTATTGTACAGCTGGAGAATGAGTGGACGACGCGTGACGATACCAGTACCGCGCGGCAAGAAACTGCGTCCGACAATGCTCTCCAAGACGCTCGACTTGCCCGACGATTGGCCACCCACCACGACAATTTGCGGAAGGTCGATCGTCGTGGTTTGCCCCAAGGCGCCTAAAACATCCTGTAGCTTGGAAGCAATGGGAATCAGTTGATCCATACTCTATCGCTGTTGGCCCTTGTATGTAGAAAATGACTGCGTTGCTTGTAATGTGGAGGCAAGAGGGTAGACCAATAGTGATGAGAGACGGCTCGACAATGAGTGTGTGATTGTTATTGTGTGTAATTGTGGGCGGGCGGGGCATTCAAAAATCGATTTTCCATTCGAAAAATTTTAAAACGGAAAATTCAGCTAAGTATAAACCGTAAGACATTTGGTTCAGTATCTGAAATTTGTATGTACAGTATCAGAAATTTGTATGTACAGAATCAGTTATCGTTTTCGGTATTTTTATATAGGTGTATATATACGTAAATACATTTTATACGAGTACAAACCGTATACCAGGATGATACAGCCGACGAGACTAGAGTGACCTCGGATTGGACTCACTCGGAGGCATGCAGGTGCAGGCACCCATACCAGCTATGGTGTCTATTGTACTAACCGTTTAGCTCCTCTACCTCTCTCTCTCTCTCTCTATGCTCTACCGTTACGTTCGCCGTTGCAGATGCACCGTGGCTTGTCCCCAGTTCATGCTCACTTGCACTTGCTCCAAAGTTTCGAAGCAGTCACCTTGTAACGCCTGCGATACCATACAAAAGTACGTCCCCGACCGACACTCTTGACACAATGCATGCAAGGCGTCCATCAAGCCTGGTTCAAATACTGTAGCGTGGCAAATCACCAAGTCTGTCTCTTTAATCCAGCAATCCGTCTCCAGGGTAAAGTCGCCACACGTCCACTCCCACACCGTGTTGCTGCAGTCCATATCCCAGTACTGCCAGATGGTTTCGTAATTCTGAAGAGCTGCCTGATGCCAGCTTGGAGCAATTTCCATGCCAATGGCCTTTCTAACGGCGTGTCCCACAGCGGCCGCCAAGAGAACGCGACCGCTGCCACTGCCCAAGTCGACCACGGTCATTATTGTGTCATCGGACGAGCAGTTATGATTTCTAGCATGCCAGCGAATACGCTGAAGTAGTTGGACGACCGTCTCGACTGTAATTTCACCGTAGCCGAGACTCTTGGACCAAGCTACCGACATTGTTTTGAGAGGACAAGTGTCTGCTGGTGTTCCAGCTGTTGTCAATATGGGTTTATTTTCGTTCGTTTCATTTCCAAAAAGTACTCCTAGAGCCAACATCTGCCATGTCGTGTCTGGATCCTCCGGAGAAAGATGCTCTCCGGTAGTAGCAGCAACAACCACCAGCAGCAGCGAGGAAACTAGGGTTGGAAAAGCCAAGGTCCATTGAATGCGCCAACACAGTTCCGCCGTGGACGGTTCCAGACTACTGATCATACTGCTAACGCATGAACCTCTTCCTTCATGCTAGCTAAGTGTCGGTACATAGAGAGCTCCGGCGTGTTTCTGTGGCAAGCTTTGTTGTCGGTTTATGTCGTTGCGAAATCATCATGGTCGAGAGTCGAGAGATCAAAAAGTGAGGTGAAGGAATGAAGAATGTCGAACTGAAAATCTCTGTTTCTTCATACTTATTTCGTCTTTATCCCGTCTGTCCCTCTGTTATCCCCACAAAATGACCGAAACAGTCGATGCCGGGGCCCGGGGTCACAAAGGTCTCAAGTAAAAGGGCTAATAAGGTATTGTAGCAACCAACACGGCACAGAGGCCCATTGTCAGAGGACAAGGACCGATTGAGTGAAACCGACCGAAGCCTACACAAGACTTTCCCTCTCGTCCAAAGAGAGCGACAGGTCAAGGGAGTAGAGTAGTCTCTGTCATCCTCGTCAGTTTCGTGTGTCTCTTGTTTCGAGTCCGTCGTCTTTGAGACGCCCTATATCCCCAACACCAACAGTACCTCTCTAACTGTGAACACAGTAAACAGTACCGTCGTCATGGTGCAAATGACAGCCACCGACCAAAAGGTCGTCATGGCCTTGCCGGGAAATAACGTGTGCTGTGATTGCGGTATGAAGGGTCCTCAGTGGGCCTCCGTGAGCTTTGGTAACATCTTTTGTCTCGACTGCAGTGGTGTTCATCGGTACGTATATGATAATATGATGGATTGGGTCATGACTATTGGCTGTATGGGCACATCGTTAGGTAGTACGACTGTGTATAGCTCACCGTCTATCCATATATCGTCACTCATTACCATTAACTTGATTAGTTCACTGGGTGTTCATATTTCCTTTGTCCGTTCGATTGCCATGGACTCTTGGACCGACAAGCAATTGGCGCTCATGAAGACGGGTGGCAACGAAAAATGCAACTCGTATCTGCAACAGCGTGGAATTGGACCCCGTACGCCCATTAAACAAAAATACGAAAGCGACGTGGCCCAACTCTACAAGGCCGTTCTCAAGGCACGCGTCGAAGGGACCCCCGAACCGACGGAACTCGTCAAGCCAGCGCCCCGTAAGCAACAACAACAAGCTACTGGCGCTAGCAGTATGGGCAGCAGTCATGGCTCGACAGATGCGTCTGGTATGGAACGCTTGGCAGGTGAAACGGATTCGCAGTACGTTGCGCGGCAGACGCGTTTGCGAGAAGAAGCCAAACAGCGAATGGCATCCAAGTTTGGTAGCTCATCGGGCATGATGGGTGGTGGCGGTAGTCGAATGCAAGGCATTGGGAGTGATTCGAGCTACAATCCCAATGGTGGGGGTGGTATGGATATGGGTTCCTTGTACTCTGGGCTCGGCAGTGTCGTGAGTTCCGTCAAGAGCAGTGTATCGTCCTTGGCGGATGAGCAGACGGTGCAGGGTCTCAAGAGTACGGGAGCGAGCTTTTGGGGCTCGTTTGCGTCGGGAATCTCGAGTGTGGCCAATACGATTGCTCAGCCTGATGGTGGAGAGGATGGATTGGCCGATTTACAGCGGCAGATTTCGTCTCAAAAGCCAACGCAGAGCAAGTATTCTGGGTTTGGATCGGAAATGAACAGCGGTGGTGGTGGCGGTGGCGGTTTCAATTCTGGAATGCAGCGTGATACTTCCTTTGCCTCGACGGCCAGTCAGTCGAGTAATGATGGCAATTTGCAAGAGGCTACCGGTCTTCCCAACGAAGATCGTAACGGAATTGAGCGATTGTCGGGAGAATCGGACGAACAGTACGTGATTCGTCAGACGAGACTTCAGGACGAAGCCAAGGCTCGCATGGCTGCCAAGTTTGGTGGCGGAGGCATGGGTTCGTCGTCGTATGGAGGAGGAGGAACGGCGCCTGCGTCGGGTACGTTTTCTCAGTCGACCCCATCCAAGGTTCAATCGGCTCCCTCGACCGGTACCGCAGCATTCATGGGCTCGGAAGGATCCTTTCCGAGATCCAAGACACCACCAAAGAAGGCTATCAACTCGAACGACTTCTTTTCTTCGTTTGGCACCTAATCCAAGAATCAACGTTATACTTTTCAGTCTCGAGTTGAACGACAGTATATTGGCTTATAGTCTTCTGTAGTTGGGTGTCTGGTGGATTGTGTCTAGAGTAGGATTACCTGATAGGAAAACAATGGACTATTTGACTTTGTTGTCTATGTTTCTACAGCTATATCTCCGAGAGTCTTTCCTACTTAGTCAACCTGTTCCATGGCAGACTCTTCAATGTCGTCGTCGCCATCGAGAGGAGGCAAGTCTTCCATGTCATCCTCGGCATCGTCATCGTCGTCATCAATGGAGAGACCCAACTTGACAAGACGGTGGATACGAGAGGCAAAAGTAGCAGGCTCGTCCAAGGAGAATCCAGACGTGAGCAAAGAGGTATCGTAAAGGAGCCAGATGAGATCCTTCACGGTCTTGTCGCTCTGGTCGGCTTCGGCCTTCTCGCGAAGAGCGGCAATAATGGCGTTGGTGGGGTTGATTTCCAAGGTCTTCTTGGAGGACATGTAAGCCGACTGGGTGGCGTCACGAAGCGCCTGGGCCTTCATGATACGCTCCATGTTGGCGGTCCAGCCGTACTCGCCAGTGACGAGAACGCACGGAGAGTCGGCAAGACGGGAGGAGACAACAACCTTCTCGACCTTGTCTTCCAAGACTTCCTTCATGAGCTTGCAGAGTCCCTCGCTCTTGGCCTTGGCCTCTTCAAAGGCAGCCTTTTCGTCCTCGTCTTCGGCCATCTCAAGGCCCTCCTTGGTGGCACTGAGGAGCTTCTTACCCTCGAACTCCTTCAACTGCTGGGTGGCGTACTCATCAATGGGGTCAATCATGTAAATGACTTCGTATCCCTTCTTCTTGAGCTTCTCAAGGAACGGCGAAGTCTCGACGGCGCGCTTGGATTCGCCAGTAACGTAGTAGATACCGGGCTGGGTGTCAGCCATGCGGCCAACGTAGTCGTCAAGGGAAATCATCTCGTCGCCACTCTTGGTAGAGTAGTAACGCAAGAGCTTGGCAATCTTGGCACGGTTGGTCGAGTCCTCGTGGATTCCGAGCTTGAGATTCTTGGCAAAGGACTCATAGAACTTCTTGTAGGCATCTTCGTTCTCTTGGAGGTCGACGAACATCTCGATGCACTTCTTGGTCAGGTTCTTCTTGATGACGCGAAGAATCTTGTTCTGCTGGAGAGTCTCACGCGAAATGTTAAGCGGGAGATCCTCAGAGTCGACAACACCCTTGACGAACGAGAGCCACTCGGGCATAATGTCTTCGCAGTTGTCCATGATGAACACACGACGGACGTAAAGCTTGATGTGGTTAGACATTTTCTTGGCACCACCTTCAAACATGTCGAACGGGGCACGCTTCGGGGTAAAGAGAATGGCACGGAACTCGAGCTGACCTTCGACGGAAAAGTGCTTCACGGCAGCATGCTCCTCCCAGTCGTTAGAGATGGACTTGTAGAAGGCAACGTATTCGTCGTGGGTGACTTCTTCGGGATTGCGCATCCAGATGGGCTTCATGTTGTTCAAGTGCTCCCATTCGTGGCTGACCTCCTTGATCTTTTTAGTTTTCTTCTCCTTCTTGGCCTCTTCCTCGTCGTCGACTTCTTCGATCTTGGGCTTGTCGTCATCACCTTCTTCTTCTTCTTCTTCGTCTTCTTCGTCATCCGTGACCTCCTTCTCAGTGGTCTTTTCGGTGTAAAGCTTGATGGGGAATCCAATAAACTCGGAATGCTTCTTAACGAGATCCTTGACTTTCTTCTGCTCCAAGTAGTCGGACATATCCTCCTTCATGTGGAGAACGATACGGGTACCACGGCCCATGCCGGCGTCTTCACACTTGTTGATAGTAAAAGAACCTCCGGCCTCGGAACTCCAGGTGTAGGCATCGTCGTCGTTGTGCTTGGAGGTGACTTCCACTTTGTCGGCGACAAGGTACGCCGAGTAGAAACCAACACCGAACTGACCAATCATGGAAATGTCGGCACCAGCGGAGAGGGCCTCCATAAAGGCCTTCGTTCCGGACTTGGCGATGGTACCAAGATTGTTGACAAGGTCAGCCTTGGTCATACCGATACCGCTATCCTCAAGGGTAAGCGTGTTGTTGGCCTTATCGGCGATCAACTTGATCTGGAGCTCGGGC
>Ga0307981_1004094_pt1 | contig 10466 bp, 10 predicted proteins | sample OrgLakmetagen987_FD_201849 | JGI IMG/M metagenome (GOLD analysis project Ga0307981, IMG submission 201849) | Saline water microbial communities from Organic Lake, Antarctica - #987 | ecosystem: Environmental > Aquatic > Non-marine Saline and Alkaline > Saline | place: Antarctica: Organic Lake... | reverse complement strand
GTGAACGTTCGTGCATCATCTGGCTCAAGCGCCATGGCCTTTGCTAAAACTGGATCCAAGGCCATCCCAAATAATTCTCCGGTTTGTTCTCAATATTTTCCAACTACAGATCTTCGCTATTTGTTCTGCCTCGAAGCCAGAGGCGAGGGCGAAGCGTTAGCCGAAGCGGCTGCTAACGCTACTGGTACAAGCTGGGCAATTAGTGGTGGCGGTAACACTGGTGCTCTGTCGGTGTATGTTGATGCCGCCAATATTGAAGAGTTCAATGCCACCGTCAGTACTGGCGCTGGCAGTTTTGCGGCTGCCCATGCATCCGCCTGGACCAATGTGTACTTTGATGCCTATTCCAAGGCGCTGGCCGAGGTCAATCTTATCGCCAAAGTGGAATGCCAGTTCATCTCAGGTAACCAGCAGTGCACCCAACCGGTGTGGAATACGATTACGAATGATATGATACACGCAATGGCGTTCGGTATTGGGACTGCAAACGGCTTCGTCCTATGCTAAGGCTTGCCAGACATCGTTGTCGATGCTCAATGTCAGGATGACTATTCCTGCTTACTTCAAGAATGAAAATGGAAACCAGGATACCTACATCTTTCCACAGGGCGTGAACGAAGTTGACGCCGAGGTCACGTCGCACTGTATCAGCTGCCCGATGTGCATCGCCTATGAAGGAGCCTGCTATTGTCTGGTCCTCTTTACACATTGTGATCTACAGCTCGTGGTGGATTACGAGTTGCTGAGCCTGTATTTGATACACATATTGCTTTCGAGTAGTACCTAGGAGCGATGGAGACTACTAGCCTACATGAGGATAATTGAATAACAAGCGTAATTATATGTCTATAGCAAGAGCCGGGAACCATTATAAAGAAGCAAACCATCACGTCTTTAGAAGCATGTATGGGATGACAGAAAGGAGCAAAGGTGCTGCCTGTACAGGACTGCACTGGTGGTCATGAATTGTCGTTCGACCATGACATGATGTCTAGCTAGGGTAGTCTACCTGGTAGCTATAGAGTCGTATCGCATAGTTTTGCTTTCTACTGTAATTTTCTTCTGACCGACCCGTGCGTGACTAACCGCTTGTCCGTGAAAGCACAAGATTTGCTGATTGTTGAAGTTCGCTCATGGAATCATCGTCATGGCGCCCAGCGCCCATCATTCACTCATCCATCACGTCCATATATACTGTTGATAGCCAAGGCACCATCTTCAGCATGACTCCCCGACACTGCCTCGCTACTCTGCTGCTTTCGCTGTCACTATCGCCGTATGCAACGGGCTTCTTCGTGCAGCCGATGACACAAAAGATGAATGTTCAACGCCAACAAAGGGCTCTTTTGGCAACGAGCCGATCCGCTGCACGCTCTCCTGAATCCGATGATGTAACTTCCAGAGTGACCAAGATGGTAACGCCATCAAGTAAAAGCGGTGGCACATTGCGCTCCACACTCGCAGCAGCTGCCTTGTGCACCGTCCTGGCAACCACAGCCTTACCGACAGCACCTGCTGCCGCAGCCGCGTACGATGATTCCCTCGACGCGGCCAGTCAAACCATCGAACAAGTTCTCACGTCTCTCAACGAAGCGGCAGGCGACTCGGATCGGACCTTTGCCGTCTACGAACGAATCAATGGTATTATTACGGAAGGGGCGGGGGTAGGAGGAAACATCAATTACAAGGGAATTCAACTGGGTACGTGTGGAGGGAGTATAGTGGCGAATCACGATACATACAGTTCTATAGATAGAGGGTCAAGATTAGTCTTTGCAATCGCTTCCACGTTCTTACTCTTGTCCTCTGTTACCGTTCTCGTATTCATCGCTAACAGACCGAGGCTACATTAGTGATGAAGACACGTCTATTTACAATCCCGGACTGACACTCTTGACCGAATCAGAAAAGGAATCCATTACGGCTGGAGTGATTGCTTCCAAACAGGCGTGTGTCCAGCAAAATACTTGGAACGAGAATGATCAGTCGGCCTTTGCCTTTTTGCGCACCAAACTGGACCCGTACCATACGTACGAGTTGTCGGGATATTTCAAAATCTTGCCCATCTATGCTGCAGCCGTGTACCTGGCCGTCTTGGCCGTGCAACAGTCGGCGCGCGGTATCTTTCCAATTGCCTACGGGGCCGGCGTGGCGGCCATTGTTGCACCCGCTCTGCTACTGATTGTCTTTGGACCATAAGGATTATAGAGTCGCCAAGCTACGAGGTTGTGTTTGCAAAGTATAGTTGATACGTGCTACTACTTCTACTAGACTACTCTTCGCCGCCGTCCTCTTCGCTTTCCGTATCCTCCGCCTCCCCCTCAACTACTTCTTCGGTGTCATCATCAGCATCAACTTGTTCCCCGCCACCGTTGTCATCGCCATCATCGTCACTACAAGTACTGCTTCCATCATCGTCGTCGTCGTCCTTTTCGCCAATGACATAGTCGCCATCGTCCTCTTCTTCGTCGTCGTCGGAGTCGTCCAAGCGCATTCTCTGGTTGATGGCACGCGCTTGCACACTAGCTTTGCGCTTGCCCGGTCGTCCCCCAGCCACTACTGCTACCACTTGACCGCTATCACTGCTACTGCTGTCTTGATTGTTGCCGTCGTTCCCAGCAACAGCAGCAACCGCCACAGCATCGCCGTCAACGTCCCCACCGGTATTCTCCCCATCAGCCACATCCTTTTGCATGGCCGGAATCAAGACCCCGTGAATGTACTCGCGCAACACGGTCAGTTCACTCCGGTGAATATTGGTAAATTCCAACGTGGTTTCCTTTTTCTTGGCCTTGTTGTTGTTGTTGTCGGTATTGAGTGTCACGGTCATGTCCACGTAGCGGCCTGCGTTGCCACCCGTGCGGCCGCAGGCAATGGAGGCCAACTGACTGCGGGGGACAAAGCGACAGGGCTTGTAAAACAACAAGCCCTGTTGCAGAGGAAACAAGACCCCGTCCTGCACGCCCGCGTAGCACTGGACAAAGGGCATGTTGCTCGTGGTGGTGGAGGTGCCCTCGGCCGCGTGGGACCGAAACTGGTACTGCCAAAAGTGACTCGTGGCGGCGGCTGGATTGGCCACGCGAACGACCGCGTCGACCGCAAGGTCCAAGGCGGCCGTGAGGAATTGGGTGAACTGGTCGGTGCGATCCAACCCATCATTGTCGTTGTTGTCAGCGTTATTGTCAGTGTTATTGTCGGGACGAGTCTTCCAAACGGGCATGTGCTCGGCCGCTGGCACGCTCAAACAGACTTGCGCGAGCGGCTTGTTCTTGTACCAGACAACATTGGCACTGTTGGTAGCGGTAGTGCCAAAGACCAACAATACTTGGTCTTGGAGGACGACATTCTTGCGCTGCACGGCCTGACAATCGGCCGGTTTGGGAAAGATCACTGCATGTTGCACCGCACTGCTGGGTGCAATGACAAAGGTGTGGCCCTTGGCATCGCGACACTGCATGCCGCCACTACTACCCCCACCACCACTGGTGGCTCGGAGAAAATCGACTTGGAACTTGCCGCGGGGCGTGGTAAAGGCTATTTCGACGGGCTGCTGAATCAATGATTCCGTCTCTGTTGGTGTGGTAGCGTTTGGAATACTTGCTGCAACTGGGACAGCTGTCGCTGTCGCTGTTAGTGCAGCGGTCTTGAGAAACGCGGCGGTCGCGGCACGGTCGTTGTTGAATCGATTCTGAAGCAGCCACTGAAACAAGGCGTTCGCTGTGCAAGTAGTAAGAGTACTAGTATCCATCGTGTTGGCAGCAGCAGAAGTGGAATTGGACTTGGAGGAGGATGGTTCCGTTGTAGTATTGCTGGTACTAGTGGTAGTAGTGGTAGTAGTAATAGTAGTAGTAGTGTTGGGGCACATTGTGTTTCTCCGTACTATTTCAACGTATTCGTAGACTACTGTTTGTATGCGCTCCCGTCAGTCTACAGTAGACTGCCGGTATATCTACGGGTCTTTTAAAATGCGATGGGATTGAATGCGATGAAGAGCAACGGGCTACAGTAGCCTTTTTCAACTTGTTTTGGAGACTATAAATGATAGTCTACGATTCGCATCATTGTCCAATGTATGTTGTTGCACTCATTATTGTTGTTGTTGTTGCTGTTATGGCGGCAATATACGCCGGCCGTGCAATGATTCACGAGCTTGAGTCAGTCGACTCGACTCCCTCGAATCGATGACGCCGTCGTCTGCCATCGACGCGATGCGATCTTTCGCATCGGTCATTCCGATTCCATTCCATTCCGAAACATAGTCTACCATATCGCTCTCTCATCAAACTACGGTACCGTAGTAGACTACTGTGGTACCATTATACTACATTGTTGTTGATTGCTCTCTTTCACATTAGCCTACCGTACCGTACCGTACCGTACCGTACCTTGCTGTATACCTCGATACCCACCGGAAGCTAGACTACTACTACTAGAACAACAATACCGGTAGGAACAGCAAAAAGAGAATGGTGGACTGGACAAACAGAGATCTGCAGGGAACCTTCAAGACAAAAGCGGCGTACATGAAGACTTGGAAGCCCGCGAGTGCTCCTTCGGTACGTGTCTAGTATATCTGTATTGTTGCTCTACTACTAGTAACTAGGCTAGTAGTCGAGTAGTCCAGTACACGCGTTTGCGCATGCGCTTACCCTCGTCCTCAAAACTATACATACAGAACCGCGATCGATTGGAACTCTACGCCTTGCACAAGCAAGCCATTGCGGGTGATGCACCTTCCACATTGACAGTCAACACGGGGCCCGAACGCGCCAAGTACCAAGCCTGGCGCTCCAAGAGCGGACTATCCAAACAGGAAGCCATGGGTCTCTACGTGCAAGAATCCGACCGACAAGTCCGTGTTTACGGCAATAGCAGTAGTAATAATGGTAGTACTGGAATTGCCGCACAGATTCAAGATGCGGATCGCACCGCCAGTCACCAACATGAACAGCAGCAGCAACAACAGCAAGCCACAACGGCACAACCCCGCGGCCTTGCTGCCATTCCTCTCTTGTGTGCGGCCGCTTCGGAATCGCGCGCCGCCTTTTTGCGCCGGCTCGCCAATACGCAGCCGGATCAATCCTGGTGGTCGCGCCAGGAAGCGCTCTGTGCCGCTCCGGGCAGCATTTGGGCGCTACCTGAATCGGCATTGATTTGGGTCGCGTCCCTGCAGGAGTACATTAGTTTGACCGCTCAAGGTGGTCCGCTCCCGCTGCCGGCACCCGTGGTGCAGTCCTTTTTGTGGCCCTTGCACAATGTTTTGTTGGCGCTCTGGATGGGACTCATTTTGGAATACACGGCTTGGACGGCATTGACCGAACTGCTGGCAACGACAGCGTGGGGCCGTTTGCGGACGGGACAATCCTTGGAAGCCATTTGGAAGGACGAAATTCAGTGGAGTGCCACGGCCGTGCATACCTTGTCGGAAGTGCATCAACCCATTTCCGCAAGATTGGTGGGTGTGGGTATGCTGCCCTATACAGTACTGGTGGGATTAACGTCCTTTCCGGGAAATGTCTTGGTGACGAGTGTCTTGTACACGGTCGCGTTATTGGCTACTTGGTGGTATTGGTTCATTGTCATGCCCTGGATGGGTGTTTGCCTGTTGGGCTTTTCCGTCTTGGCGGGGAACTGCTTTGCCTTGATCGAGCTGGCGGGTGTTTAGAGAGAAAGAGAGAGAAAGAAAAGCTGCTCTTTGTATGGTTCATGAGAGAATCGTGAGAACAGGCAAGCCCTCTTTGCAACCAGCAAGTATACATACGATACGTACTTCATTCGTATGCATTGGATTTTCCTAGATGGACCGGGAAAAGAGACAATCGCTGAACCATTCTACTAGGTATCTTAGTGATCCGCTTTATCTTAGATGGACCGAGTTTTAGAGCCTGATAGAGCAGACTATTTATAGTACCGGTATCGCAGGTGGAAAGGTTCTCCGTAGAGTTTGTGTGTCTGTGTTCAGAACGCTATTCTTGCAACGGCTCGACACACGTACAGCCTCTATGGAACGGCAATGGACCAGCCTCCGTAAGTATGCGGAATCCACGGGCCGTGGTTGAGACTCATGCTCGCAACGACAATGCCCTCGGCGAGTTGGGCCACGAGGTTGCAGGTATCATGGGAGTCCGTCGGTTCCTTGTGAATGTTTTCAAAGAGATCCATACTCGAAGATCACAACGAGGACACAAGATATACATATCACATCCGTGTCTACGCTAGAATCCATACCCGAAGACTACGACGTACGACGAATAAATAATCAAAGAGACACTATAGATATACAACAATATTCGAGACCCAAGTACTAAACCTCACGCAAGATTGCCCACGTCGCTAAAGAGAAAAGGGCAGCAATCACCAACACAAACACAGCCACGGCCATGTTGATACCTTTGAATATACCCTTTTGGGAAGCCTGCATCTGCATTTCGTTCCACAGCGTTCGTTTGGCTTGTTTGGATCGGTCGGAGACATGTATGACACTACCTGCTACTACACGGATTGTCAGTCCAACCAAAAACGCTGGGAGAACACCCCAGTACCAGCCCGAGCACGACTGAACTCGTACACCGCCATCGTTTTGGGCAAGGCCCAAGATTCCAAACGAATTGAGTTCAACGGGGAAGTTGACAGCATCAGCAGTTTGCGTAAAGCCGCTCTGCTCGGGAAGGCAGCGATGCTCGGCCACAGTGAGGCCCTCGATAAAAAATCGTGTAGTTGAAGCAAAGCTGCTAAACAACGCCAACAGCGAGCTTCCATTGTAAATATCTGGAGGGAGTGCAGGATAGCGTTGGTAAGGGGTGAACACAATAATCCAATACTGTTGCACGTTACATGGATCGACTTACCGTCATACAGAACTGGCGATAGCCCGCCACTGAAAAGAAGACCGAAAAAGGCCATGAAGAATCCAGTTACCAGTACTACACTGTCAGGTGGTACAAGCAGAGGCAGCAAGAGAGCCCAAGAAACGCACAACCACGATAGCATCGCAAAGTTAACGTAGTAGGAGTGCCACACAGCCAAAGAGTCACGTAGCCACAAGGCGGCGAAGGCAGCCAGTAAACTTTGTAACGAATGCTCAATCGAGCTTGTAATGTTGATGGCGACAAAGTAAGCATTGATGTCATAGCCGCTCGCAGCCTCCCGGAAAAACTCTAATCTCTTGTCGGTAATAGTTTTGGCTGCCGTTAGACCGATGAGGACGGCCGAAATAACACCAGTCTTTAAGGCGTACCTAAAGATAATCGAAAAGTGAGGGCGTGAGATAAATGCAACAGTCCAGATGGAGAGACTGCTTCTTTGGACCGACGACTTACTCTTGCAGCCTGTTTGAACCGCGAATGGCGTAAAGGAAAAGTTCGGGCAGCTGCTCAGCCAGCTCGAGTGGATCTCCCGATACGAGTGCATCAAACGAAACGTCAGGTTGGGAGCTAGCGGTAACTTCCACTACGCCTTCAAAGGCGGAAATAAGGACAACAGCTCCAACGATCAAGAACGTATCCAGTAACTTGCTGAAGCTGTTTCGCCTCGTTACTAACACATTCCTTCGTAGCTGGAAGGTGAGCTGCTTCAAGAAGGACGATCTCTTGACCGGCTCTGGGAGGGCGTATGGTTTCGGCGCAGAGTATCGGGCACGATCTTCTCCGGGAAGCTTGTCAAAGTGAGTGCTCCAGCTTTCGTAAAGCATTTCTCGGCGAATCTTTGCTTCTTCGAATTCTTGCTCTACCTTATTCGAAGACGGCCCAGCATTGTGATCATATTCTTCCTCTTGACTAAAATTCCTCTTCTTCGCTATCGGTTCGGAGCTATCTTCAATTCCGTGTGTTTCGTTCTCCACGTCTTCTGGTTCCAAACGACCAGAGCTTACATCAATCAACCAATCCGCAACGCTATCGCCGGGAGGGAGACGGTAATTTAGGCGTTCAACATACTTTTGCGCGCCTTCGGTTGGCCCGTTGTAAACAAGCTTTCCACCAACACCCAACAAAATCAAATCATCGAAAAGATCGAAAATTACCTTTCGAGGTTGATGGATGACACTACACACAGTGACACCCTGGTTCTCCACCAAAACCCGTAGAGATTGCATGACAAGGAGGGCCGAGCTCGAATCAAGACCACTAGTGGGTTCGTCGAGGAACAGTGCTCGTGGGCGCGACATTAGCTCCAACCCAATGTTTACACGCTTCTTTTCACCGCCAGATACACCACGGCGATTCACGTCACCGACAATACTGTTTGCGACCCGAGACAATCCAAGATTGGCTAGAGTGGCGTCCGCCAAATCTTCGATATCCTCCAACGATGTCCTGGCATCTAGCTGGAACTTGGCAGCGTACATGAAGTTTTCTTTGACTGTGAGTTCCGAGTAGACGATATCGTCCTGGGGAACGAAACCCACTGAATCTCTGTGCTCTTCAATGGTCGACAGGTGGCCATTCACTAAAATGGTTCCAGAAGTTTCACCATAAAATGCTCGTCCACATAACGCATTCAGTAACGAGGATTTGCCCGCTCCACTGCCACCCATAAGAGCAGTCATTGTCCCGGCCCGAAGTCGCCCTGTCACTTTGTCAACAACGTTGATGGTGTTACCACCCACGTTGACAGTAAGAGATAGCTCCTCGAAAGCGATGTCGACTCCTTCATGCTGTTCAGGTATGATATCTGGTCGACACGTGGATACAAACGGTAAGGAATCAGGTTCCGTCACAATCTCGTAAAGTACAGTGGGATAATGGGCGATAAAGTCGTCTCGCCTTATGGCTCGGCTTGGTCGGTCACGACGATTGATATCCGTCAAGGCACGGATCGATGTCTGCACAGGGACCCAGGCGGAGGGCTTCCCACTAGATCTTTCGAGCTGGCGACTTCGGAGACGAACCAGTAGATTGTGAATCTGTGAGTCGGTGAGAAACCTGGACAGTGATGAGGTATAGAACGTTTCCGGTTCAATCTCTCCATTTCTGTTGATTCCTCGTTCGGCAATTTCATCAAAGAGTTGCGCTGCCTCCGCGGCAGTAGGTCCAAAGTTGCTCGCTTCCGCCAAAACATCAACAAAGTGCCATACAAACACTCGCCGTGAAATATATTTGCAGTCGGCCGATACGCCAGCACCTTCGTTCATGCGTCTTACAAATTCCTGGAGTGCCACTGTATCGAGTTCCAGAATCAGATTGAGTTCTTTATAGGACAAGACACCGTCTCCATTGGTGTCGACTTTATCAAAGAGACGTCTCGCGTCAAACGTGATAGTCCCATCCATGTGTAGTTCGACTGCCGATTTACTCTTGCTGGTAGTGAATGGCAGACTGGTCGAGCCACTCGCACTGCCACTAACAGGGGGCTCCCGGGACAACTCCGCTTGAAAAATCTCTTGCGACGACCGGAGCCGGGCAGCGATAAGATCAAGCCGAGGCTTGATCTTTTCCAACTTGTTGCGTCGCTGGCTTCGGTACGTCTCCAATCGAATGGAACTCACGCGACGATTGGCCAATTCAACAAACTCGTCGTAGCGCTTTTTGTTGGCCGCTTTCATGACGCGCCACACAAAAAAGCAAAAGACTATTACAAACAAAACAATCATCAGAGTGTACCCATATCTGGCGCGCTCCAGTTGGACACTCCCCACAGAGCACTGATTGCAATCAATGGTTGGTTCCGCCGTCTTGTGAGGACAAAACTTGCCCTCCGGGCATTCAAACACTAGCTCGGGTGTTGGACAGTATTTACCGACAGGGCAGTTGCGATAGTCGGACACGTTGGCAGGACACATCAAGCCGGCATGAATATCACCAAAGCCAAGGGAAATGGGAAGGCCTCTCAGAATGGTACAATTGGCTTTTCGATCAGCGTCGCACAAAAAGCCAATTGGGCATTCTTCGCCGTCGGCGAGTAGTTCCGTGACCGACACGGCAAGCTCTTGCGAGACATACGTAGGCACAAGTGAGGATTGTTCCGACTCAAAGCGACCGTCAGGAGCCAACGATGTTAAGATGGGAAGCTGCGCAATGGTGGGTTGAGCGGACGGTTGCAGGGTATTGACGACAGCCACCGGCGTCGGAAAGACAAAGGTCCCGTAAAAGGGATTGTCAATCGTCGACATAGTTTATTCGATACGATACTTGCTGCTTGGTAAAGGCGGACGCCCTTTGACCTTTGGGACAAGTTGAGCAGCACGGGGTGAAGACGGAAGGGACTGTTGATTCTAGGAGAATCTGATCACGCCTCGAACCTTCAGTTCTCGGCTGTAGTGTGTCAGGACCCTCGATAGTCTATCTATAAGAAGAGTCAATCAAACTGTTTTTACGATGGGATTAATCAAAAAGAATGAACAGTCACTGGTGCCAATTTGAGGCCCTTTTTAAGAACTGACGCATACGTCGGAACAAGTTAATATTGTTGTTGCTAGTGTCGACGGACACATGGCAGACGACCAAGTACGTACGAGTTCAAAGGTTGCG
>Ga0307981_1004093_pt1 | contig 10467 bp, 13 predicted proteins | sample OrgLakmetagen987_FD_201849 | JGI IMG/M metagenome (GOLD analysis project Ga0307981, IMG submission 201849) | Saline water microbial communities from Organic Lake, Antarctica - #987 | ecosystem: Environmental > Aquatic > Non-marine Saline and Alkaline > Saline | place: Antarctica: Organic Lake... | reverse complement strand
TAAATTTGTCCTTGCGCAGACAACGGCATTGCGTCCCTCATTGCGGACTATGCTGCCTCGTCTGTGGCAAGCCTCCGAATACCCTCCTGTTCCCCGGATTCCCGCCATCCCAATCACAGTTTGCCAACTTCAACGACGCCATCTTGAACTGGAAGAACGCGGTCTCCGCTGCCAACTTCACAACTTGGATTTTGGCCCCTACTCTCTGCCAAACTGTTCGCACCTGAGCTGGGCCCCATGGTGGGCTCGCTCCCTTCCGTCATCCCCATATGAGTATTTCCTTACCTCTCTGTGGACAACCAAGCGTCTCTTTGGCAAGCCCACCCGCGCCTCGACCCGCTCTGGGGAGACTCGCCTATTCCCGCCTGGTCCCGGCATTTATCGCCGTTGCCGCTTTGGTTTTGGCAAAGCCTCACCACTCTTGTCAACCCCGCACACACAGCCGTCCCCGTACTTTATTACGCATCTATTCTGGGACTGGCTGTCAGCCTCGGACTGCGGTGTCCTCGCTGACGCCTTACCACCATTGCGCCATTATGCGCACCAACGCGTAGCGGTGACTTGCCTGGACCTATCCTCGCTGCAGGCCGCTTGCCCAACCGTGGACCCGTCGCCCATTTCCAAGGCTCGTGCTTATTGTATGGCCATTGCTTTGCTCCGCTTCAATTTCAACTACGGCGACTTAATTCACTGGCTCGGTGGCGAGTACACAGGAGCTCATTTAGACTGGAATGCCACTTTTGACATTGAAGACAGTGTTCGACTTGCGTCCATCCCACCAGGTTAACCCAAAATGGATTTTGACCGCGCAATTCGCATTGCAACTGAAGGCGTTCCTCTCGCCGGACAATTCGAATGCCAGTTTGAGTCAGTACGCAAGTGTTAAAACCACGACAACGGCTCCCTGTCTCCAACGTTTACGAAAGAGGAAAAAGTCTCGTACCACACCCTGTTCCCTCACTTCTTGTGGGTTTTCATCCCCCGTCTTTTCCTGGCGCTGATTACTTGGGTTCCACCCAAGGGGTAACCGCTTCCTGATCTGGATTTATAATCTTCGGATTGACAATCCAGTGAACTGAATTTGTCTGTCAGTTGACAACACCACCGCAGCCTTTTTTGCCTCCTGTACCACCCTGACATGACAGTATTGTGGGCATCAGTTTTCCAGGAGTTTTTAGTCATTCCGTGTGGCATTATTTTTTGGGGGGAAAACTCACCGTCATTTATATGATTCCAGGGGAGCTCCGAGCCCATCTTGCTTCTGCTGTGGACTTTGGCCTTGCCTCTTCCGCTCTTTTGGAAACTATTATCTTGTCCACTCCGCCCACTCCTCCTCGCAGAGCAGGTCAAATGACACGCGCCACTACTGACGCCGTCAACCCTAGAGCGGCCCTCCTCCTACGGGACCCAACCCGTTGGAACGCGCACTCCAGCTTTGTTGAAGACACAGGTATCGCCCAGACGCGCGATTGCATGCTTGGGGCCATCACCAACAGCATCCTATCGGCATATGCGGTCTTCGGCTTCCCCTCGGAAGAGAACCCTTTAAATGGTCCCCCCACGTCTCTCACCATTTACGTTTCTTGGGTTACCACATTGACACCCGAGCAATGACAGTTCAGTGGCCCGTCAAAAAGCGTGCACAGTTAGCCTCCATGTTTGATGTCAACTGGCTAAGTCCTCTCGCAGAAAAAAAACCCAGCTGACACCATAGCAGATTGCCGCCCTCTTGGCCTTGTCCGTCATGGATGGTTCCTCTCCCTTTGCTTGCAATACACGCTGAATGATGCCATTCGCAACCGAAAGCGTCGCATCACAAAATGTTGGTGGCACACGTCTCGCGTACGTGTACCCAACGGCGCTATGGCCAACATCCTCCTATTACGGTCCATTTAAAGACCAGAGTCCCACCAACAACTTTGGACTCCTCCAATTGGTTTGCTGATTCTTCGCTCTCCGACAATGACCCCTATCTCGGACGCCTCTTATGATGGTCTAGGCGGATGGGCACTTGAGCACCCGCGCATATGGCATCTCTCAAAGCAGGACATGGAATCCTGCGGGTTCATCATGCTGCAAGGCAAGGAACCCACGGAACAGGAGAAGGAGGACAAAAAGTTCGATCATATCAATGTTCTCGAATTTGCAGCGGTCATCCTGAAGCAACATTTGGGTCGCGGTGCGCTACCTGATGCTTTAGCCAATTCGCAATGCTCACATCATCATGAAAGTCCTCGCCAACAACACATCTGCCCTGTCTTGGATGCAACATGCAGCCAGAACAAAAAGGCCAGCAGTACGCAACTTAGCTCGTTTTCTACAAGCTTTGCTCACTCATTGTCCTTTACCTCTCTGTCTCCAGGGAAAGCACCTCCCCGGAAAAGAACACACCATAGCAGACCTTCTGTTGTGCTTCTTACTGGCCCCATTGTGGGGGTCTGTTATCGAGCAAACATCCCCAACGCCTGATTGCTCCAAACCTTGCCAAGTCCCGCGTGCGCTACTGTCGCAGCTTACGCGCTTGCTCATGTCCGACGCGAACGAGGAGATGTCCGCCACCACAATGATGCACTCGAGCTCGAGTTTTTACCCAATTGCTGGCGCACCTCTCCTTCAATCACGAGTCTCTCAGGACGCTCACACCGGGGCAAGCGCTCCCACTATTAGGCGCCTTCATCCACGCTGTAGCCAACAAAGGTTTCTCCAGCACGGGCAGGCTAAATTTGGGCGCCAACACCATTCGTCTTTGCGGTGCCAAAGACTGGCTGGCGGCGCGCCTCCAATGCTCTGGATTCCACCAACTCTTGTGATGTTGAATTGTTTGATTGTTTTTCAACTTGGTCCAACCTTCTTTCAGCGAGCGCACCCAAATGATACGTTCGTTCCACTCGCCAATGCAGTCACGCCAACAAATCTTTGGTGCCCCGCCCACGACTGACCCGTTCACGGGATCCAGCTAGATATTTTCCTTTTTTTTTTAAAATCATCCTAGTGATTTGACTATTGTGTCACAACTCTATGGATAACTCAAGCTCGAGCTCTAGAGGCTCTCTGAGGTTAGGGCTTGTATTTAGGTATTACCTGGATCCTCTCGCGTTCTCCTCGCTTGTATCCATAAAGTGGGAAGAAGTCACACCTCGGTAGTAGGGGAGCAACTCTCAGTTTCTTTCTTCTTTCAGTTTCTTTCTTCTTTCTTTTGGGATGTTTCTTCCGTCTGTTCTTCTGCTGTTGTTCCAGGAGGGGTTCTGGTGCACGTTCGTTCTCGACCTCTTGTGTGGTGGGGTTGGACATGCGTGTGGTTGGGACTGGACATGCGTTTGGTTGGGACTGGACATGCGCCTGGTTACTCTTTGTGGATGGTGGTTTCAGCCAATCCCAGGGGATTGACTGAGCTAGCTCTTGGATTAGGTGTGTGTGCTCTTGGCGGCTCTACCGCCAACAGCCAACAACCAACAACTAGCCGTAGCATCTTACCAGGCTCTGCCCGTAGGCAGGGTCAGACAGCATGTGAACAACAGGGGACAATTAGTGATCAGCGATCACCAATTGTCGAGGAGACAATTTGGAGGGAGGATACGAGCTCGCAGAGCTCGTAGTTCATTCAGAGCCACACACTCAACTCCAGGGGTCAGCACCGCTGCTGCAGCACGAGGCTGCAGCAAGAGAGACACTGAGATCATTGTTTTGTCTTCCTTACGTCTTGTTAACAAGCCAAAAGAAAGACCTTCTTTGAGCTCCCGTCCTCCCGCCCCTTTGCCAATCCCAGGGAAATGACTGAGCTAGCTCTTGAAGTAGGTGTGTGTGTTCCTGGCGGCGCTGCCGCCTACAGCCAACAACGGCAGTAGGAATAGTGGTGCGTCAGCGGTGTGAGTCCGGGCCAAAGTGTACCAGTCGCTGACGGTCAGGCTCAATCCGAACAAATCCTGCGCGAGAGGTTTATGTCTTCATCTAAGTAAAATATGTGGTGAAACGCCAAGCTCCTCCCGCCCAAGTCCCTGTAGCCAAATCCCTGTAGCCAAATCCCGTAGCCAAATAATACGATACGCTCGCAAGTACGAGTACAACCAGTACGGTACTATACACGAAGGAGCTGCTGGAACTATGAACTATAGTTCATTAATAAAGTCAAGTCATTCATCATAGATTGTAATAATTAAAGAAATGTATTTAAAGGCCGCCATGTAGGAGAAGTGTCCACGCGACTCCCCGGAGGAGGTCGTGGTGAGTCCTGGTCAGAACATTTTCTCTTTTTCTGCCTCGCCGCGGCTTGGTGGTGGCCCTCATCTTAAAGCCGGGTCTTCATTTTGCTGGGGTTGCGTCCAACCTCGATCCACCAAGTGTCGTATAGTTGAAAAACATCGTTAAGCGACCGGTTGCTCTTCTTTGGCTGGTTCTTGATTAAATCCACAATGATTTTCAATTTGGAGAAAAGGGCGCTCTCTGCAGAATCGTAGCCATGTTGCCATGTGTGCTCGTGGACCTTGTTAAGGGCGTCAATTCCACCGGGACAAGGCAGGTCCTGGAACCGGTCAAGCCCGTACCATTCGTTGTAGAGGTCAGAAATGGATTGGTGAGTAAAACTGAGACAATAATTTGTCAACCCTACCAAGTCTCCCACATCGCGCAAACCAGCTTCATTATTGACAGGAGTGTTGCCAAGTGGACAGAGCTGGCACAGGAGGATTAGTATTTCTGGTGGCCAGGAAGATCTTTTACACAGCGACAGACAAAGACAGCCAATTCCTTCTGTCGAGCGATCGTTGAAGGAACACTGCTGTGAGAAACCCTGCTCAACTTTGTCATCCAGAGTGTTAATTGATCCGTGCATGGCACGCTGATTTGATTCAAGACCATTTTGGGCCTGTGTCATGGTGTCAAAGCGCGAGTTCATACCAGGGAGACAACGCTCGAGGTTGTTGTCAGACGGATCAGGCGTGTTTGACATATGCCGCTGTTGTTTTTCTTCTCGGTACAAAGCAAAGTCAGTGGACTGGAAGATTTCATTATTGAAGATTGGGTGGTCGGCGATATCAGAATCATTCATTAGCACGGCAACATCTTGCGAGAGTACGTCTCGGAGCTTGTCCCTCACTAATAGAAAGCAGCGGGCAGTGAATATCTTGCTGGCTGCCTTGATAGCGTCCTCTACCTTCTTCAGCTCGTTCTCCACCCTTGGGAAAATTCGCTTGAGGAGTCGGTTGCCAGCAGGAGAGGGAGCCTTGGTACTGCGTTTTACGTACACTGACCCATGGTCAGACAAAATTCCGGCAAAAGTGGCGAGCCATGTATGGGATTTTTTCGAGGTACAGCATGGGGACAACTTCACCGGCAATCTTCTCCGCGGCTTTGTCGTAGTCTGTAATTGCACGGCGGTCTTTGACCTTCTTCATCAGGTCAACAATATTGTAGCTGTAGATCTCGTCTTTCCAGGCGTGGCTGTTGGTGTTTGCCGCCTTTTGGGTCTTCAAAATAGTGCCTACGGCAGCACTGTAACCCTTCACTGAGCGGTGGGTCATTGGATCAGAGGGATTTGCGTTAAAGTTGAGCGTAAATGTCCCCGCACAACTCAAAGACCTATTAGTTCGGTGGGCCTGGAAAAACAAAAACTCCAAAAACCTATCTGGGGTAACTGTGAACAGACGGCCCAAGGGCCAAGGCTATGGGTGGCAAAAAGTCAATGGAGGCGACACGATATTCCGTGCAGAGGTCACCACACACTTCAGAAGACAAAGAGTTGTAAAACTCTTGCTCTTTTAGCGTGTAGGGATTGTGGGGCCCGTCAGGCAGGTACTTCTTCCTCCACCCCTCCGTCAAAAGGGTGATTGTATCAACGTTGCTGGTGCCCGTAACATTATTCCAAATAGTCGGTTGCGTCGGTTCTGGCCGGCGGGTAGCACTCACGCAGCCTTGATTACTATTGTTGTTGCCGCGGCGGTTGCTGCCACGGCGGCGAGGCTGTTGATAAAAAACAAAAACAGCAGTGTCAGCGATGTCACACACAATAAACAAGCAACTTGGCAGTCACTGGAAACTTACAGCAGTAGCAACGTTGCTAGCTTGGTTGAGAAGTGTGCCTTGTTGCGCAATTTGCGCAAACTGCTCTACACAGGCCTGTTGAAGAATTGCACTGGGTTGCGGAGTAGGCCTTGCTGCTCACTCTGCAAAAGCAGCGATAGCAGCTTCAGGATCAATTGTAGCACGGAGAAGCTGCTGTTCAATAGCGGCTGGTTCGCGTTCGGCGGGATAGGCAACGGTATCCAGCAGGGACATGGGATGCATCACCACTGCGGCTTCAAGGCTCATACTAAGAACTGAAGCAATGGCAACTCCCGTAGCAATAGCAATAGGATGGATAGTATCAATGTGGACCTTGACACCAGGTGCGATAATAACCGATGCAATGGCTGGAGCAGTTTGGGAGCATCTGGTAAGCGTTTTCACCACGGTGACATTTTGATATTTTCCAAAAGCTTGACCGGTGGAGCGAGGCAGGCGTGTTCCACTCTGGGAATTTGTATTGCGTCAGTGTCTGTTTCCTCATCGCTGGCTTATGGTAGTGGTGTCAAAAACCTGGGTTGACTGCTATTAGGGGCTCATCAGTTTCACTGACGCTGGTTTGTTGAGACGTCAGGGGGGCAATAATATTTCGTTGACGCTGGATGTCGGGTGGAGTCCCGGGAAAGAGTCGCCTTTTCTCCAACTCCGATGAAATGGTTCCACGATCTGCAACAGTTTCATTCGCATTGGACTCGTTGAGTGATGGAGTATCCTTGGTCCAGTTCACTCCTCCCTCCACAATTAGTCCACAAGTAGAATCCTGTAGCCTTGGCTAGAACAGCCACGAAACAGAGATCGTAGATTTGTAATCTAAAGCTCACTTATTTTGTTTAATTTAGTTTTCAATCTACTAGTCCTCCATTCTTAGTCTACGATTCATCATGGTGATCATTTGTCCCGCTCTCTGTATTTCTGGTTGCGCCCAGGGATCCTCTGAGCTTTCTTACCGGCAAGTTGCCGATCGTGACTATCGAGTCCCAGAAGGGATCAACCGTCATTCCGTCATGGTAGCAAATCTTGGTCTGGGAGATGTCCCTCTTCCCGGCGCAGTCCTTGACTGCAGCCTAGAGGCTACTCCTCCCAACCTTACCAAAGTCTCTTTGGATCCTGACATTGATCCCAAGGAAGAGCCCTATATCCAAGTTGGGAAGCGCGATTCGCCTCCTCGAAGCCACGGTTGCCCGGTGGTTACTGCGTCGCCGAGGCGTCGCCAGTCCCACTTCGCGACGATGCCCTACAAGGTATCTGGCTCCCGCAAACAGCACAGTACCCAGAAGGTAGCTGTTAAGGCGGCGTCTCACGGTTCCCAATACCGTCTTGCTATACTGGCTCTCAGGAGCGTACCAGCACTACTCGCTCCCAGGAGCGTACCAGCACTCTCAACCAGGTCCGCAGTTACTTCCACGTTGACAGTATCTCGGCGGCTGGCATTGACGGCTGAGTCCATTGGCACATTTTGCATTGCAACGAAGATTTACCATGCGTCCAGTCTTGTCCTTGCTCTGGAGCTGCGCGAACGCCTTACTGATTGCCAGAAGGAAACCCACGATCGTTGGGACGAGTACCATCGCAACGAGCCTGTAAGCCATGGCCATCCCACTGCTTTTGCCAATGCAGTGGTATCTGCGGCGGTGTCCTTCCAGCTACATCGTCCAGGCAGAGCTGGACTGAGTGCTGCTCCAATGGAAGCGAGTGACGCTCCCGGAATTGTCCAGTCTGCCAACATCACTACCAATGACGGAACCAGCTGCGACGACTGTTGCTGCTCCAGCTCCTATTGCAATGCCCGCAGCGCCTCTTGCAGCTGCAGTTCAGCAGGGGCCGGGTATCCCCACCGTGTTTTGTTCGAGTCTGTCCCAGCTAGCAACTCTGTTGTTGCCTGCTCGAGGACGCCCATTGGTGCCAGCACCAACTGTGACAAAGCCCGAGTCACAACAAGAGGATGACCCAGTGTTGCCGGCTCCAGTTCCTATGCCTAAGCCTTCTCCGCTTTCGATTCCTTCGCCAGGTATCTCTCCAATTTCATCTGGCAACAAAGCTTCCGCAGTACTCGCATTGCAGGCAGCACTTGCTCTTCAAGAAGCGAAGCTGACACAAGTGGTAGCTGCTCTTGCAGCAGCTCGTGTGATACCAACTGCCAATACTACTGTCAAAGCAGTAGTCTATCTATCCGCCTGGTTGAGCTCTTGAAGCGTAGTATTCCAAAATCACCCAACGATGATGGTGGCTCCTCTTTGTCTGATGATTCCTCAGACGACAATTCTTACGGTCCAGCTGATCGCATACCCGACAAGCCAAGGAAGCAGTCGAGTCGCAAAGTTCGCGAAAAACGCAAACAAAAAACTTTCTCAATACTTACTGAAGAACGCAAATACTGTCCGGGATGACCAAACGTCGTTTAAGTAACTTGCGCAGAAGAGCGATCCGAAATATCGCCGTACCAGCTACAACGAGTGGATCAAGCAGGTCAAGAAATGTTGTCAAATGCTTCCAGAATTTTACAATCGCTTTGATCCGACAGACCCAACTTTCATCGGAACAGTCTCAAAGAAGTATGCCAATGAAGCCCTTGATTTGTTGCTCAACAGTGAGGTTGATAACACAATGGCCAACAATCTTGAGACGTGTCAAGGCGGGTGCAACAAAGACAACCAGACCAGTGGCGTCCATGTCCTCCGTTATCTTCAGCGCAGATTTGCCCCGGTGGACGATATTTATGAGCAGGTCGAAGCCAGGAGAAACCTTGAAGCCCTGGCTCGCAGTGACAACAAGCGTATGACCCACTTCAACGCTCGCTTCAATGCCCAAGTCCAATATATTTGGTCTTACGATATCCCAATTTTGCCACGCTCCGCTCCTGCGAAGCTCGCGACATCTACTACCAGGTCCGTTGTTATACCAAACGCATTGCATCAGGCGAATCCTTCACCCTTACGGACGTCCAAGAAGGACTCCAACAATGTAACAACGAAGCCCAGCGTGATAAGCAATCACAGGCCACATCAACAGGCCGCCGTTGACAATCAAAAAAGTATAATCCTCATCATTCTTCCAGTGCGGCGAATGCCTCCAGCGAGTTCCCAGTGGTCCACTCTCGAAGGGTCAAATGTTGGAGCTGCTGGGAAAATCACCCATTGAGCGCATGTCCCACGACGTTGGTGGCTGATCGAAAGCGGATTTAGGATACCCGTTGCAACACGAGCCGTAATTCTCAAGGGGGCGGTGGCGCAAGCAACACTAGTGGTGGCCGAGGTGGTTGTTGAAGTGAGGTCCAAGGAGCAACATCCGGTACAAGCACAACCCCTGCCAGTGGCAGTGGTACTGCATCCAGTGCAAGCGCCAACGCCACCGTGGCCGTCTCGAGTACTCAAGACAAGCAGCAAGTTACCTACGTCAACGCTGTGAGCAGCACCCAACCGCTACCCATAGTCACCTACGAAGACCATGTAACCCTGGATTCTGGTGCGAGTGATCAAATGCACTCTCGTTGCAATGATTTGACCGACATTGTTGCATTCATTACCGATGTTATTCTCCCCAACGGCGCGGATACCAAGGTCACCGAAGCAGTCATTCTTCGCGTGTCGTGCCTCAACCTCTGACGAGGCTGCGGCATACTATTCCGCTGCTGAATACGTTGCATGTACGTTGCATGTCCTTGGTCTACGGACGGCTCTGTGGTCAGTTATCCAATTTGCGCAGTGCGGTCATACAATTATCTTTTGCAATACAACCATCCGCATCATCATCATGCATGACGGTTGTCCTGAATCGTTCGAATTGCGCCTCTCGCATCCGTTCTACCCGCGCCGCGATCATCCGTTTGGTTACTGCATTACAACGCCCGCCTTTGCCAACTGTGTGATCATGGCTGACTCCGTCATTAGTGCTGCAGCACCCTCTGAAGCAGAGGAGGGGAAGACCATTGTGGTCCGTGCGCAGCCCGCTCAAACTCCAAAGCTGGTGACCGTCAAACTCTTGCATAAGCGTCTTGGACATGTGTCCCCCAAAACCATTCTTGCAGCCAATGAGGCCGGCGTTTGGGAAGACGTCACGGTCCGCTTCCCACCTTCGTCATTTTGCATCGACTGCAAGGTTGGGACTTCTCGCACTTCCAATCGTGTTAAATCCCCTGTTGGACATGCTACCAGTACCAGGCGAGATGCTCTTTTGTGATGTCAAAGCCAACCCTTCCAGAACCGGGCTCACCAAACAACCTTGTCACAAAAACTACCTCGTTGTGGTGGATTTGTTTTCCAAACACGTGGCTTTCATCGGTACCAAATTCACTACCGCCAGCGCAATTGTCACCTGCTTGAAGACATGGGCACACTTGCACCGACCCCGCTCCGAGTTTACATTGCGTGATGTGGCAGAATTGCATGTTGATGCCGCCCCCCAGTTGCTTTC
>Ga0307981_1004092_pt1 | contig 10471 bp, 5 predicted proteins | sample OrgLakmetagen987_FD_201849 | JGI IMG/M metagenome (GOLD analysis project Ga0307981, IMG submission 201849) | Saline water microbial communities from Organic Lake, Antarctica - #987 | ecosystem: Environmental > Aquatic > Non-marine Saline and Alkaline > Saline | place: Antarctica: Organic Lake... | reverse complement strand
GTCACACACTGGCACCTGTCACGCACAACAATAGCCAACCATCACGTTTGACCATGATGCTGTCGTCTGTACTGTTGAGAAGAAGCAGCCGCCGCACATCGGCACTGCTAGTTCGACCAAAGTCAACTTGGAACCAGCGAGCTCTGCAGCAGCTTTCAATTTCGAGCAGAACCTTCGCGACGAATCCCAAGCACGACGAAGAAAAGGATGCTGCTGCCGCCGCCTCCGCCGCCGCCAAGGAAGAAGAAGAACAGCCCAAGAAGGAATCTCTTCAAGATTCCATCAACCGAATGAAAGGAGCAGGTGGCAACACTAATAATTCATCTTCAGGAAGTAAGGCTGATTACAACGATTTTCTGAGCAACGCCGCTGACAAATGGGCAGTCTGGTCGGAAGAAGTCGGAAAGACTTGGCAGGAACTCTTGTCATCGGGCGAACGCAAGGATATCAACAAGAAGCTGAAACAGCCCGAAGCTACCGCGGAGGGCGAGAAAGAATACACTGGACCGGTGGAAATCATGGTGATTGATCCATCTGAGAATCTATCGGCGTGGGAACGCATGCAAAAGCGACTAACGGATGCACCCATCATTCAAGATATCTTGTCACGATCGGAAAAAGTTTACGAAGAGACGGGTGCCAGAAAGGCCAAGGAAAAGATTGATGTTCTTAAGGAAGATGCACAGGAAGCCTGGGAGACGAGTCAGAATCCATGGGTCTATCGGCTATCTTCAGTTTACGATACTGTTACCGCAGAAACTCCCGAATCGGTAGCTGTCCGTGAACTCCGCCAATTGGATCCAGACTTTACCCTCGACGGTTGGCGTGAAGATGTCGTCGAGCGTACACTACCACAAATTATGCAATGGTTCTTGGAAGGAAAGATTAATCAGCTCAAACCGTGGCTTGGAGAGGGAGTCTTTAAGCGATTAGCCGCCGAGGCGGCGGCACGGAAAAAGGAAGGCGTGCAGATTGATACGCACATTTTGGGAATCATGAACTCGGAGATATTGGCAATCGAGGTAAGTGAAAGGTGGATTGCTGGACGCTTGATGGTGGAAGTATCCGTTCTATCTATGCGAATGTTACTCACTTTTTAACAATGCTTTTGTGTTGCTGCAGCCGGATGAAGTCAACAAAGGATCACCGATTATCTTGCTGCATTTCATGGTTCAACAAATTAATTGTGTACGAAAGAAGGAGGATGACACCGTCGTAGAAGGAGCCGAGGACGATATTCGTGCCAACTCGTACGTCGCAGCCTTTCAGAGAGAGCACGACGAAGAAAAGCACGAGCTCAACTGGAAGATTGTCGACTTTAGATTCAACGGAGCGATCGCATACCTATAGTGCCAGCCAGAACCGTCGTTTTGATAAGTTTAGATAGTACAAACCTTTATTCTATTCTGCTGTGCTGGTACCAATAGATGTGAGAGCCATTAGATCACATTATGGTTAGAGCCGGCTAGTCTAAATACTTAGTAGAGTCTAGATAGAACCTTGAACCTTGCCTTTTGAAACTAAGAGCGGTGCGTGCGCGTATGACGCGCGCACACGTCATTCACTGACGTCGGTTCAAAAGGGAGAGAACCGCCAGGATCGCCAGATGCTCCCAGATCACGACACGCACCGACAATGAAGACTTCAACCAATTTCCTGTTTATTCTTGCCATGATCGGACTGTACCGTGCTTGCGCAGCTCCCGCTACTGTCCAGGCGGGTCGTCGTGCTTTGCACAGGACCACCAAGTCACTTAAGGATGCTGCCGAGGCCGCCAAATCCAAGTCTCCCCTGACTCCACCGCCCGTGGTGGAAGCACCATCTGGCATGGCCAAAGTGCTCTCTTTCCCCAAGGACAACCCGTTCGCCTTTCAAATGATGGTGGCTACCACCAAGACATCGGCAGCTGATCTTATTTGTCAGCTTGTAGCCGAAGGAAAGTCGCTGAGTGAGGTCGACTGGAAGCGAAACGGTCTATTTATTGTCTTCGGTTTCACATACCTTGGCGCCTTTCAATGGTGGCTCATGGTCAACAAGTACCGCCAGTGGTTTCCTACCATGGACCGCTTTGCCAAGCTGTCCTTTGCGGAAAAGCTAAAGGACAAGGCTGGCCTTTTGGATGCCGGAAGAATGGTTCTGTTTGACATTTTCGTGCACATGCCTCTCATGTACTTTCCATCCTATTGTAAGCTCCATCTTTCATGCGTGCTGTGAGTAAAAAGCTCGAATCCAATCAACCGAACTAACCGAGATATCGTTTCCATTCTATTCAGACACCATCAAGGAGTGCGTCAGTGGAAGTAGCTACAATCCGGCTATTTGGGCACAGGATGGAATTACCAAATACATTAAGAACTCCAAGGAAGACTTGAGTGCCATGGTCAAGCTCTGGGGACCCAGCGATTGCATCCAATTCGTATTGCCTCTGCACGTTCGTATGCCCTTTCGGCACATGGTCTCTTTCTTTTGGACATCATACGTAAGTTTTACACGTGGAAATGTTGAGCCCGTGGTCGTCCCAATCGAGTAAATTATGGTAGTGTACGTAAATGCCAGCTTTTAACATTATCCTGTAATTGAAAGATACGATAGACTGCGATTTGTAGTGCTCTGCTTGCAGCCGCATTCTATATTATGTCCAAGATATGATTGCATTACGTTCACTGATTAGGCTGTCGTCGGTTGCCCAGTGACGGAAACAAGATTAGGCTGTCGTCGGTTGCCCAGCGACGGAAACAAGGTTGATGCAATAGCGATTGCCAGCTCGGTCAGGGAGATTATGCCCCAAATGGGTGCCATCGACCGAGACCGTCTCTCCCGAGTTTCGGATCACTCTCACTGAATCCCAGACCACTTCTTGATCTCGAAACGACGGCCACCCGTGTACCTCGGACTCGCGCAGAAACTCTTGCGCCGTTCGTCCAACCGGCGCCATGAAGAGTGCATTGCCAGTGACGCTATCGTAAAACGTAATGGGTCCAGACGCTTCCAATACAGCCTTTTCCAAGGTAGTGGACTGGAAAGATCCACCTGGTTCGGCAAATCGGCGATTGTAGGAGCAGATGCGGTCAGCAAGCTTGTTGTCAACGCCATACAAGAGATTTCCCTGAACTGGCTTGGCCGAAGAACCGTGCTCCTTGTTTTGCATGATGGATTCGTCACCAAATTGAATCTTTCCACCAGCCGTTGATACACCAGTAGCTTGACTCGGTGGAGGACGCAACGACGCGGTTCCAGTAGCTAACAAAGCTGCCGCCGATGTGTGTAGAAAGGAGCGTCGTGAACTCCTCGCCGCTGACGAGGACGAGTCATCGTGGTGGTCCTTTGCCGACGCAAGGAGAAAGGAAACTCTATTCGCTGTTTCTACAGCGCGGCCCTGGAAAAAGGTCGAAACATCGCTAGCAGTAAAGGCTAGAGCGACGGGGAAGAGGAACGCAGCGGTAAAAAGGACCTTCATGGTGGTGCGACGAGACTGAATCAGAACGAGAGGCAACGTCCGGAAATTGTGAGCAACTTGAAACAGGACGTCGAAACAAAGCTTCGTCAGCGACTTTTTCTTCTATTTTGGCGCGAATCACGGCCTGGTATCTGGTATGGTCAAGACATGGATACATACACTATACTCTACAGTAATACGTCATTTTTCGCGCGAAGGGAAATCCACGTCACTATTTTTTTCGCGCGACTAATTGGCAGCGGTTAACGGCGGTTAATACGGTCGTTGTTGGCTTCCGCCAAATTCGAATCTGTCAACGCTGCGCCGTGGTGTTGTGTTTGTTCTTTCAACACATCATCGAGAAAGACTCTATCTGCATCGATTCATTCATCTCCTTTTCCATAAGCCTGCGTTTGCTTGGCTACATTGGTTACTCTCTCTCGTCGTCTATCTAATACGCTGATAACGAAAGGTAGAGAATCGAATTAAAAAAACCCGTTCTTGTGAGAACTCAACCATCAAGATGAAGTTCTCAGTGCTCTGCGTCGCCGCCGTCGCTCTCGGGGCTCTCTCCTCTCCCGCATCCGCCGCCTTTCATGCCAATGGGGGCGGGCACCTGCCGTCGTCGTACACCCCGCTGAGAAAGAGTGCCGTGTCCATGTCGACGGATGGATATCTGCAATCCTTGTCCAAGAAATCCAAAAAGCTAACGTTCTCCTCCCAGAGAAGCGCTACCGGACCTCCTGGATACGACGACGAAGCAGAGGATATCAATACGGCCGATAATGTCATGACACCGATTCCAGTCTTTGGTAGACCCAGACCAAACACCAGCTACTCTTATATGAGCCCGGGCAGTCAAAGAATGGGTCAAGCCATGGAGCTCGCAGCCAAGGGTAGCGAGTCGCCTGTGGTTGACGATACTACTACTGCTGCTGGCCAAGAGGAGGATATTACGATTCCCGAGCCGGTTCAAGAAGAAGCTGTCGCTACCACCTGGGAAGATTTCTCCGAGCCTATTATCGAGGAGGAGATTTCGAATGTCGAATTTGTCCAGGAAGAAGATGTCGCTGCTACTACTTTCGAAGATTTCTCAGAGGAAACGATCTTGGAAGCTCCCGAGCCCCCCGTCACTACAACACCAGCACCTATCAAGAAAAAGGTCGGAACCTACAGCCCGTCAAAAAAGACGTTTGCTCCGATTACTAACAAGGCCGTCGGTGGATACACTGCGAATCTAGAGCAGCCTACTACTACTGCTGCCAAGAAAGTACTTGCTGCGTCCCATAGCGATCCCATCCAGGCCGAGAAAACGATCCGCGGTCTATTGGCGACTCGCCTTGAGATGGAAGCAAAGAGCCGAGCTCAGCAGGTTCTCAAGCCGGATACTACCGTCCCTGCCGGCACAAAAGTTGAAGAAGCCGCGGAATCCTCGACCAACACTGTTATGAGTGAGCCCGACGTCGCTCAAGATTACACGGCAACCACGATTGACTCTTCACCGAAGACTACAACGACACCTCCAAAGTCTGGAGCCTACAGCGCTTCAAAAAAGACGTTTCCCAAGACCAAGAACGCCTTTGATGGTTACAATGCCAATCTGGGCCAGCCTGTGGAAAAAACAGCCGCCGAGCCAACATCTACATCAGAGAGTTTCGCTGAAACTAACATCGCCATCGAGACGAATGTTGAAGAAGCTGTCGACTCTGTCGCTGACAGTGAGCCGGTTCCTATCGAAACGGAGGTTGTCGCTGAAGCTGCTAGCCTCGACCAACCGGATATTGAAGAAGCAGTCGTCTCCTTTACTGACTTTGAACCGGTCCCCGCTGAAAAAACGCAAGCTCCAGAGCCTGCCACCCCCGAATCTGTCGCTGAAACTGCCAGCCTCGTCCAACTGGAAATTGAAGAAGAAGTCGTTTCCGTTACTGACTTTGAAGTGGTGCAAGCTCCAGAGCTTGTCGTACTAGAGGCTGTCGCCGAAACTGCTAACCTCGCCCAACCAGATATCGAAGAAGCTGTCGTTTCATTTGCTGACAGTGAATCGGTTCCTGCTGAAACCGTGAAAGCTCCAGAGCTTGTTGTACCAGAGCCTGTGGCTGAAACCGCTAGCTCCACCCAGCCTGGTATCGAAGAAGCTGTCGTTTCACTTACTGACAGTGAACCTGGCCCTGCTGAAACCGTGCAAGCTCCAGAGCTTGCCGTACCAGAGCCTGAGGCCGAAACCGCTATCTCCACCCAACCGGATATCGAAGAAGCTGTCGTTTCCTTTGCTAACAGTGAGCTTGCTACGATTGCTGTCAGTGAACCGGTCTCTGCTGAACGGGTGCAAGCACCAGAACTTGCCGTTCCGGGTAAACAAACTCCATTCTTTGCTTCCGAAAACAGCAAAACGGTCAAGGACTATTCCGCTTCATCCAGTGAACCACTCACGCCGAGACCACCAGCGGAAGCACCAGTCAACTGGATTAATGGCGGAGCAATCGAAATGCCAACCTGGGAACAGGCATTCAAGAGCATCGAAGAAAATGTTTCGAAACTGGTGGAACCATTCAAGCAGCTCTTTTTGAAAGACGGGAGCGCGGAATGGATTGCCCCCGAAGAGGAAGGCGAGAATGAAGAGAAGTTGGACACTGTTGGTATGACGAAGCGTATCATGAAAAAGATTCCTATCGAGGGACAAGCCAGCGGTGCTGGAGGAGCATCCACCTGGGATGCCTTTAAGAGAATGGAAGAGAATTGGTCCAAGGTCAAGGCCTTTGAACCGTTCACCTACGACTCAAAGCTTCTTCGTAAGGATCAGAATGGAATTCCTCCGCCCTCTCAGTTTGTCACGGAAGATGGAGCTAGCGGCAACCCGAAATGCTGGGCCAAGTTACGTGAACAGCAAAACAAGGAACTTGACTATGACATTGTTATCTGCGGTGGCACTTTGGGTATTTTCTTTGCCACGGCCTTACAAATGAAAGGCCACAAAGTGTGCGTTTTGGAGGCCGGTAAGCTCCAGGGACGAGAGCAAGAGTGGAATATCAGCATGGACGAGTTACTCGAGTTGTTGGGACTTGGTGTTTTGACTGAAGAAGATATCGATGCAGCCATCACAACAGAGTTTCCCGCTTGTCGAGCGGGTTTCAAGAACAGAGAAGTGACCCCGACAAAAGGTGGATATTTTGCCAATGGTGTTGGCTACGAGTGCGAAACACCTGATGTCTTGAACCTTGGCGTTGCCCCTGCGGTGTTGCTGGAGCGAGTCGGCAAGCGATTCAAAGAGCTGGGTGGTGTTATCAAGGAAGAGACTCGTCTTCAAGGCGTTGTGGTATCAGAATCCGTCGGAACTGGTATCGACTTGGGAGAAGAAAATGAGCCTATCACTGCTCGTCTTGTGCTGGACTGCATGGGCAACGGGTCCCCAATTTCTCGCCAGCAGCGCTACGGAATGAAACCTGACGGAATCTGCGCCGTGGTTGGTTCTTGTGCGGCTGGTTTCGACAAAGAAACCAACTTGATTGGAGATATTATTTATACGAATACCGAGATGCAAGACAAGGGCGAGAATGGTATGATGCAATACTTTTGGGAAGCGTTCCCTGTCGGCATCGGTCGTGATGGAAAGGAGCCTGGCACGAGCGATGTCAAGACTACCTACATGTTCACGTACATGGACGCCGACAAGAATCGGCCAACGATCGAGACATTGATGGAAGACTACTGGAGACTCCTCCCTAAATATCAGACATCAATCACGAATCCCGAAACCGACTTGGATGTGAAGCGAGTGTTGTCTGCTTTCTTCCCGACATACCGCGACTCGCCCTTGGCACCTCAATGGAGCCGTGTACTGGCTGTCGGTGACGCATCTGGTATTCAAAGTCCACTTAGCTTTGGCGGTTTTGGTGCTCTGACGAGGCACTTGGAGCGTGTCTCGGGCGCCATCTCGGAGGCGCTTGACGACGACTGCTTACATAAAGATGATTTGGCTGAGGTTAACGCCTACACTCCCAACCTCAGCGCTGCGTGGATGTTCCAGAAGGCTATGTCGGTTCGCCCGGGCCAAAAGGTTGATCCAAAGTTTATCAACCGCCTGCTCGCGACCAATTTTGAGGTCATGGAGAAGATGGGAATGCGCACCATCAAGCCGTTCTTGCAGGATGTCATTCGTATTGATGGACTTGTTGGTAGTCTCGCGAAAAGCTTTGTCGCGGATCCAACCTTTATGCCCCAGATTGTTTCTCACGTTGGTATTCCGACGCTCGTTGAATGGATTGGTCACGTTGGCATGATGGGTGCATACGGAGTCCTCGACACCGTCGTCACGCCCATTGCCACACCTATCGTTGATCGCTTTGAAGACCGTCGGTCGCGGTTTCAGTGGCGCCGTCGATTCGAAAGTTGGCGATACGGGAGTGGGAACGACTACCAACTGCCGGAGGAGAACTAAAAGGAACGCAACTACGAAAATTGCAGACGCAAACTACATGAAAAACACAAGAAAGGAACGCTGAACTAAACAAAATTCGTTCATACGTAAAGACACAATTACAGCAAACATGTTTATTGTAGTACTAGCGAGACTACAGTTTAATAGAGTCAGCCGCTTGTTAGCTTTTCTTCGGTTTTGTCTTGCTTTGAATACGTTCCGATTGCCACCCTGGACACACACTCTCTAATAGATGCGAATGCCCGTCAATCCAAATCAATAGCTTTACCACTTGTTTGGGGCTCAGAATCTCACGACACTTGGACATGCGGTCGTGAAAGATCTTTGTCTTTTGCTCGCATAGCGCCTTGAGCTTTCCAATCAAGGCAAAACATTCCTTCAAGTTGGCGCAAACATCCCGAATCTTTTGTCGCTGTTCCAAAATCTTGCGACCCTGCTGTCCTGTAATGGCCAGCTCTTTCTGCAAGATACCCGCCACAGGATTGCGCTTGGGATCCATATTGCTGTTTTCCAAGGACCACAATCCCATTTTGGTAAAGTTGGTTGGATTCGCCAATCGCTGCAGTTGCTCCAAGTGGAACGTCAACTCTTGGTGACGGCGACGGCCGTAATCCGAGTACAGCTCTGTATAATTCTTGATTGCCGAATCCATTTCCACATCGGCCGCCTCTTGCTTGAGCAGAAATGTCATGCGCGTTTCTGCTCCGAGCCGTTCCTGATCAAACTTGTGCGACTGATTCGCAATGTTGTGCAAGTGCCGCTTGAGGAGTTCATTCTCGGACTTTAGATCGGCCAGTCTAGTTTCACAGTCGGCCAATCGAGGCTTCTTGCGGCGCTTGCTGTGTGCCAGCGTGGCAATAGCGCCTTTGCCATTGTCGGCACTGTCGTTATTGTTGCCATTGCTACCAACCGCTTGCTCGGCACTGCGCTTTCTATTGGTCACGGCCGCAATTGCTGCTTCCGCTGTACTCTGTAGTTGCTGTACGGCCGGTGTAGCCTTCATGGGCGGCAAGGGCGCGGGCTCGTGTCGCGCTGGAAAGACTGCGGGAGGAATTACGCTACCCGACTGGGCAGACTGTGAATGGTGTTGCGGCCCGACACCACCCACGGAAGAGTAAGAGGCTGGCACAGCTGCTGCTGTCGTGGAGACTGGTACCGCCTCGTTTTCCATGGCACTGTCCACCGTGGTTTGCAAAACTTGAACCACCTGCGGTGGTAGTGTAATACCCAGTCGAGAGGCCAGCATGGCGAACTGTGAGACGAGTTTTTTTCGTTTTTCTTCCGGTGGGAGCGCATGTGTGGGTGCTGGTGCCACCGGCGGCATGTTGTTGCTTTGGTTGCTGCTGCTCGCATGTGCATACGATGGGTTGGGGACTGGCACACCCTGGGAAAGGGTAATCTTGGACTTGGTAGTTTGATGCGTCGGTGGTTGCAACGCCATGGGACGACTGGAGGCGTGCTGCTGGGAGTGTGATCCAGGCACGGACGGCTGCGGTAGTACTGCTTGCTGCTGCTGCTGCTGAGTAGATTCCCATTGTGTACTAACGGGTAACGAATTGACTCCAAAGTCGCTTAATAGTGCCTTCTCTGCGATAGTGCCTGGATCCGCGTTGTTACTGATGTTATTATTACTATGATGATGATCTGACGGCGTGGAAGAGAAGAGCGAGGAGAAAAGATGCGGCGGCAGTAAGGAGGAACTATCGTCTTCCATGAGAGCCATTTCGTGGTAAAAGAGACTTTCGAGAAGTGCTTGATCGAGGTTGGCCGACCCTTGGAGATCAGTATCGTCCGAGTCCATGGTATGTAGACGTAGACTATAGCGACCGTACTGCAAGTGACTTGTGTGTGAGTTAATAGTGAGAACAAGACACCAGACAGAACGACAGTACTCGGTCGTCGTCGCGTCGATGAGCGACGAGCGAGGAAACGGGTAAGTCCCGAGCGAGTCCTTTTTCGTATCTGTCAATATTTTCATTAGAGAACTCCAAAAGTAAAACTCCGTTTTCTCTCGCTGCTCGTCGATGGAAGGCGACCAGCATCAACCATGAACAACATACAACATACAACATCATACGGTAGCTCCGACTGTCACGACACAACGAGGCTTGCTGCTGGTTCTGTTCTATTAGTCTAGTATCGGCATGTTTTCCTCTTCTGCCAAGGCCGTGAGAATGCCGTTAGAATGGTGCTTATCTCGTTCGGGACGGCCCCAGGTAGCCGGCGTTTCGGCCAATAGCTTTTCCGACCCAACGATGATGCAACAACAACAACTCCGATGGAAGCACTCTTCCACACAAATCAAGCGCATCTTTCGCAACCATCCCGCGCGAGCGCGAGTGGAAGGACGCATGGGAGTCGACCGAACACCCGCCACTCTGCCAGAGCCGCAATTTGGGGCCGTCTTTGAGCCACTGCTCCTGCCGAACGGATGGTCGGCTCCACCCGGTGCACAAGTGCAAGTTCCTGCCTATCCCTTTCATATTCTGCGAACCAAAAACAAGCCAAATGATGCCGTGGGATTCTTGCCAGTCTACAGCAAATTCAGGTACGAACCCAAAGGAGTTTGGGAGATATTGAGTATTGGGGAGGGAGTGTGG
>Ga0307981_1004091_pt1 | contig 10472 bp, 9 predicted proteins | sample OrgLakmetagen987_FD_201849 | JGI IMG/M metagenome (GOLD analysis project Ga0307981, IMG submission 201849) | Saline water microbial communities from Organic Lake, Antarctica - #987 | ecosystem: Environmental > Aquatic > Non-marine Saline and Alkaline > Saline | place: Antarctica: Organic Lake... | reverse complement strand
ACTATGCGCCCAGAAGATACGCTTATCCCTAATGAGGTCCTCATAAATCAACTCACGTTTTTTTTCACTGAGTTTTTTAGAATCATCTAACAAATCATGCCGGTAGCCTTTCGGTAATATCACTGCCGCTGCCGAAACTGGCCCAGCTAGTGGACCTCGACCCGCTTCATCGATCCCAACAATATGTGATAAATTTTCCGCTAAACCACGTTTAACCGCTGCTTTTTCAAAACTAAAATCAGGCATAAGGTTGAGAGAATAGCTTACTAATTTAACCCCAGTGGAGCTTCTGTCTGAGGGTCGAAAAGAAGGATCTGCCTTCGAGGCGGATCATATTAAGCTGATGGTCTGCCTTTTCTACGATGACTTTCCCACCGTGATCCACTTCCACTGGACATCTTCCATCGACGCTGAAAAGGGTGGGAGCTTCTGAATTATCAACTGATATCAGTTCCACCACAGAGCTGTCTGTAAGAACCAATGAGCGGTTACTCAAACTATGCGGACAAATAGGGGTGATTACTATATTTTGCGCTTTTGGAGAGAGTAATGGACCACCAGCTGCAAGCGAATACGCTGTGGAGCCTGTGGGAGTGGCTACGATGAGTCCATCAGCTCGATAATGATTAAGTAGGTCACCATCGATAAATGCATCCATCGCTACGATCCGACCTGTCTGACCTCTGGTAAGGGTGATCTCATTGACCGCAAAAAATTCTAAAGATGATCCATCAGTATGGTGGACGGTGGCCTTGAGTAGCATCCGAGGGACCACGTGATAAGTCTTCTCCGCAAGCGCACTAACGAGAAGTTCTATTTCAGTATCCTTACAGCTAGTGAGAAATCCTAAATGACCCAGATTCACCCCAGCTACAGCCACATCAGTAGGACCTAGTCGATGAGCGGCATCAAGAATAGTGCCGTCTCCTCCTAGTACGATAACAACATCACATTCCTTTGCTAATCCTATGGCTGAGAGTTCTGGGATATGTCTGTTAGAAAAACCTAATGACGTGATAGTCTCATCTTCTACAGTAGCTTGAAGCTCATGTGAATTTAAAATATCTAACAGCTTTAATAGAGCCGAAGATACTCCATCCTTATATGGATTTGCTATGATGCCGACTTTCATATTTTATGGGCTAAATCAGTGGTGAACAAAATGACCGTTATCTATAAAGTGGGTTCACTTCTGGAACGACGTTCACACTCATTAGCTTAGTACCTCTGAGAATTTTAAATTCGGTAGCTTTACCTGCTTGAAGGTAGTAAAAAACATTCACAACTGCTGGGTAATCCGCTACTTTTTTCCCGTCTATAGATAGCACAACATCATTTTTAAGAAGACCAGCTTTTTGCGCAGGAGTCCCAGGGCGAACACCGATAATCACTGGCGCATCATTCAGGAGATCCATGCTAACTCCTACCCAACAAGGCTTAAATACTCCCGTTCCCTTGGAAATAAAACGTTTTACATTAGTGAGTACTTCAACAGGCAAAGCAAACATAGTCCTATCGCTACTGTGTTTTTGAAAGACAAAGGCTACCAACTCATCCTTGGAGTTTAACACTGGAGTCCCTGCTTTTTGCAGACCCACAGGATGGTTAATTCTTACGAACGTCAGAGGTAATATTTTACCATTATGACGCTTCACGTGACTGACTACCCTGCTTACCTCACCTCTTCTGACGATATTTGTAATGACTGCGTCACCCGGCTCTAGTATCGTGCTATCGCCTATCATATCGACCACACCCAATCCATCACGTTCAGATTTTGGCAACTTTAGAATCGTGATTCTGCTGACAGGGTCATGGATGATGAGCTTAAGGCTCAATACTTCACCTTTAGCACATTTAATAGTTGCCTTGTTCGGGTCAGCGCCAACAAGGGCAATAGTGACGAGTGTTCCCTCAGAGTCCACTAATGTGCCTTCAGCTTCCTGAGGCTCCCCCCCCTCACTCGTTGAGGCAAAACTCAGAGTCTTCGACTGGCTGAAGGCTAGCAGTGAACTGAAAAGTGTGATTAATATTACTGAAAACCAAGTTTTTGACATAGTTAATTTTTAGGATGAATTATTTGATGATTCAAGTATAAAGCAGAAAAAGCGATTACCAAGCTCAGACAGCAAACAACTAGAAGATTCTCTCGTCTGCAGAAAAAACAGGAGCCGGAGCAGAAAAATCCACAGGAGTAGTGAATCGCATACTCACTGGGGCATTTTGCCCTGTATCCACGTCGTTAAAGGACACAGTAGAAACAACATCTTCCTCCACCTTAACAGTAGAAGTAATCTCAGGCTCTCTCATTTCCTGGTTAGGAATAATATGAACCACTAGTGCTACAGCAGCATAAGCCGCACCTGCTCCAATCACCCAGCGCATAGCGCCAAACTCAGAAAACCAAGCTTTTGCCCGCTCAATGAGCAGACCTCTTGCTGATGTCTTGAGCATTTCAGAACGTTGACGTTGCTGGAACTCCACGAGAAAGTCATCAAAGTAACCTTCTTCCGGTTGCTCATATTTCTTTAGGCTGATAAGGTCTTGTAGTTCTTTATCTGTCATAGTCTATATGGATTAAATATTTTCTTAACTAGTCGGACTAGCTGTGTCTCTCGCTACCTTGAAATTCTGCTAAATATCCTCTGAGCTGTTGGTGAGCATAGAATAGTCTAGAACGCACTGTTCCATCAGATACTCCTAATACTCTTCCAATCTCTGCATGCGGCATCCCTTGGATATCAAACATGGTAACTACCGCTCTATGATCTACTGACAACATCATCATCGCTTTGTTCAATTTTTCTTGAAGCTCATTAATATTTATCTGTCTTCTCGGGTTAGAACGATGACTCGCATCAACAAATGCGGGATCATTCTGAATACCATTATTAATATCATCTAAGCTAGATGCCGCTCTTCGCTTTCGCTTTTTAAGGAAATTCAAGGTCATATTCGTCGCAATAGAATAGATCCAAGTATAAAACAATGAGTTCCCACGGAATTTACTCACTGACCGATATGCCTTAGCGAAGACATCTTGGAGTAAATCATGAGTGTCATCTTTATTTGACGTCATGTGATAGACTAGCCCATATAACTTTTGGCTGTACTTCATGACTAGCTCATCGAACGCCTTGGTATCGCCATTTTGTGCTAGTTTCACCAATTGAAGATCAGGATCCACACGTTCACCTTGATTGGTTTGAGCTCTTTTATCCATAGGGGTTGTTGATTGAATTACTGATTGTTTTATATCAACAGCCTCCCCAGACTCAAGGGAATTGATCGAGACGCTAGCCAAATTACTTTTTAAATATGACATAAATACCACCGATCTGTTCAGCATTCATTTGCTTTATCTAAAAATAGATCTCACTAAAATGAAAAGCCCACAAGAGCAACCTCTGTGGGCTTAGAAATTTGATGTTGAAAATTTATACCCAATGATTACTGAGTTAACGCCTTGGTCATGATCACACGATCACCAGGTCTGATCCTCATTCCCGGAGCTAGGCTAGAATAGTCGATGTTAGCTAGAATCCTACCAGCCTCAACTTCTATCGCATTAATAGAGAGCCTTCCGATGTGCCTACTTCCACGGATCACCAAGAGCTTAGAACCCTGTTTGATCATAGAGTCTGAATGTGGCTTCACTACTACAAAACCCCACTCGTTGTCCACAGCTGTGATGAGCGAAGACACCTTATTTGCTCCTAAATTCTTGCGACGCTTGAGCTGTGAATCTTTGAAGTCACTAAGAACAGCATTATTCTGTTCAACCGCGTCTGCGAAAACACTCACTTCTTCTTGGAGGCCTATGTTAGTTTTATTAAGATCTTTCTTCTTGCTTTCAAGGTCTGTTACAAATTCCTCTACTTCATTTAGAGGTACTTTTTGACCTTTTAGTTCTGCCTCAATTGCAGCCATCGCAGTGTTGATTTTTTCTTTTTCACCTGCTAACTCATCCAAATCATCATCAAAACTAGCGCTAAGCTTTTTATTATTATTAACGTCATTTTCTAGGATTTCTTTATCAGCACGCAGATCATTATTTTGACCTTTCGCTTCTGCCCTTAGCTCTTTTTCCTCACGAAGCTCTCTTTCTTTCGTTACGACTTTGCTCCTTTTGCCGTCAACTTCAGTTCGCTTCTTATTAGTTAGAGCAAGCTGTTCTTCATGTTTCTCAATGTTGGCCATAGAGAAATAGGCAGCAACACAAATGGAAACCAGTGAGATAATGTATAGTATAAGTTTCATAATCTTTTTTTTAAAAATTGTATTTGATATCGGTAGTTAGAAATTAGTTAGCAGTTACTTCTTTAACTTTATCAGTAGCTTCAGCTACCACTTTGTCTCCTGATGTGAGGATGACATCAGCACCTATTGATTCTCTAAGAATATCTGCAGCGGCTCTGTTAGGCTCCACCGTAGTTACTTTCAACCTGGCAACAACCTCTTCTCCTCTGACAACTATGAGAATAGACCCTGGCACCACACCTTGGATTTCACCGCCGTTGAGCGTGACAAATCCCCATGATGAGTAGACTGTCTTAATTGTTGTTTTAAGGAAAGGTTGAGATTTTCCAGATGTTTCGAATTCTACACGCTCTTCATTTAATACTATCGAAGCTTGAGTATCAGTCTTAGACTGCTTGAGATTGCTTAACGTCGCGTTACCTTGCTCGATATCAGCTGTTAATGATGCGATGTCAGAACGGAGCCCCTTAATCTTAGGAACGAGTGCTCTCACACCACCAACCTTGTCAAACACAGCTGTAGCCGCGGCTACTTCAGCTTGTAGTTGTTTCTTTTTAGACTCTTTCTGAGCAATTTCAGACTTGATTGATACTAATTTGCTTTCAATATCAGAAATTTCTTCCGCCAGAACTTCATTTGATGCAATGAGTTCTTCCTTTTCACCCATGGTTTCCTTCCAATTAGCAGTGCGCTTCTCAAGAATTCCTACTTCTATCTTGTAGCTGGCTTCTTCGTCTTGCCTGTAGCCGATTTGTTTCTTGTATTCCGTTTGGTTCTTAAATCCTATCCATACAGAGATGGCGAGGACAAGCGCTGTTAGTGTTCCAAATAATAAAGGCATAATTTCTTGTGTTAAGATTGATATTTCTCAGTCTGTGGTTTGATACTAGCTAACAAATACCCGTCTCGACAACCCTAAAGTTCACTCATTTCGACCATTTCTTTACAAACCGTAATTCCTGTCTCACATTCCCGTCATTCATGAAGACTATCAAACGCATCTTTTCCTACTACGGGCGCTATCCCAAACTAGCTAGTGCACAACTACTTTGTGCCATTCTAATGACCGCCATGCTACCCATCTTTTCAGAGATGTCTGGCCAGATATTTAAAAATGTAATTAGTAAGCACGAAAAAGTAGAAAAAACTACGGAAATCCTTCAGACTATCGAAAAAACAGTAGTTACAGACTCTAAATCTAAAGAGCTGATTATGGCAGAACTCTCTAAAGATCTGCCAGATCTCCAGTCTGAAGAATATAAAGAAGACACCTCATCAGACCTTCTCTTCTACACGCTTATTGCCTTAGCTTCCTTCTTTGGTAGAGATTTTTTTAATTGCCTACGTATCTTCATTAACAACGTCTTTGAGCAGCAAGCTATCTTTGATCTACGCTCAGAACTATATTCTAAACTACAACGTCTTCCACTAACATGGTTTGACACTCGCAAGACAGGAGACGTGATGACACGCGTGGCGGAAGACGTCCCCTCTATGGAGCGGCTACTCATCGATGGCGTAGAGCAGGGCTTAGTCGCGGTGCTACAAATTTGCGGAATAGCAGCATTCCTCATCTGGAAGGATCCCATTCTAGGCCTAACCGCGTTAGCGCCTATCCCACTGCTAGCGATAGGTGCGGTCGTCTATACCCGCCATGCCAAAGACAGATACCGCGACATGAAAAAATTCACTGGCGACATGAACTCCTTGCTCAATGATAACATCTCGGGAATTAGCCAGATAAAATCCTACGCCGCCGAGTACGAAGAAAAAAAACGTTTCAATAGCCTCTCTAATAAAGTGCGCGAAGCCACCCTAAAGGTCATGAAATACTGGGCTTTCTACTCGCCTTCCATGAGCTTTCTAACCTCCATCGGTTATGTATTGGTCCTCGGTGTGGGAGGATACCGCATCATCAGTGACCCCACAGTAGGGACAGAAATCTACCTCGTGTTCTTCACCATTATCTGGGCGCTCTATGAGCCTATCGGTAGGCTCCACGGGCTAAACCAAATGGCATTATCATCTAAAGCCGCTGCTGATCGCGTGTTTGAAATTTTAGACACACCTAATGAGATCCACGCAGACAATGGAGAAGAATTAGCCAGGCCTATGAGAGGCGAGGTCAAATTCTCGAATATGTCATTTAGTTATGATAAAAATAAAGCAGGTAGAGAAATAAAACCCGCCACACTAAAGAACATCACCTTTACTGCTAAATCTGGAGAAACCATCGCCCTCGTAGGCACCACAGGAGCTGGTAAATCCACACTCGTGAACCTACTCACCAGATTCTATGAATATGATGAAGGGTCGATCACCATCGATGGCAAAGAACTCAACACCATCAACAAAACATCCCTCCGAAATAGCATCGCCTACGTGACTCAGGATGCATTCCTCTTCAATGGCACTGTCCGCGAAAACATGATCCTCGGGAAGCGAGACGCCACCGATGCCGAACTCTGGATCGCCCTCGAAGCAGCCAACGCCGCACCTTACGTCAGAGCGCTTGACCAACAGCTCGACACCAATGTAGGCGAACGCGGAGTGAAGCTATCTGGAGGCGAGAAACAACGTCTATCCATCGCCCGCGCCCTGCTAAAAAATCAGCCAATACTCATCCTCGATGAAGCCACCGCCAGCGTGGACTCCAAGACAGAAAAAGTCATCCAAGACGCGCTCGACAACCTAATGTCCACACGCACCGCCTTCGTCATCGCCCACCGTCTCTCCACCATTCAGAATGCAGACTGCATTTACGTCCTAGAGCACGGAGAGGTTATCGAAAGCGGCACCCACGAAGAACTTCTCACCCTGAATGGAAAATACGCCTCACTCTCTAAGCAATCATTTCTTGAGCAGCATTAGCAAGAAGTAATCCCTATAGCGTTCTCCTCATCTGAACGGCAGCCGCCAGTTCAGAGAGCAGATCTTCCGTCGCATCCCAGCCGATACATTGATCGGTCACGGATTGCCCGTAAGTCATTTTTTCTAGGTCGCTATTCAGCTTTTGCGCACCTTCTACCAGATGAGATTCTATCATCACAGCCGCCACCGCCTTTGATCCTGAAGCAATCTGCCCGCAAAGGTCAGATACCACCGCTGGCTGATTACGGTAGTCTTTTTTGGAATTCCCGTGTGAACAATCCACCATCATTTGCTCCGGTAGCCCCTTCTCCTTAAGACGCTCTGCGACGGCATTAACTGAATCCGCATCAAAATTCGGTCCTTGTGATGATCCACGTAAAATAATATGGCAAGCATCGTTCCCAGTCGTCGTCACAATGGCAGACACCCCTTGCTTTGAAACCGAAAGAAAATGATGAGAGCCCTGCGCCGCCTGAATGGCGTCTAGCGCGATTTGAATACTCCCACCAGTTCCGTTTTTAAATCCTACCGGCATCGATAATCCAGACGCGAGCTCACGGTGGATCTGAGACTCCGTGGTACGCGCCCCGATGGCACCATAGCTGATCAAATCCGCCACATACTGTGGCGAAATAGTATCCAGAAATTCCGTAGCCGATGGCATGCCAATTTCGTTTAGCTCCAGCAGCAACTCACGCGCGCCCCTAAGCCCGCGATTGATATCAAATGAACCATCAAGATGTGGATCATTGATCAGCCCCTTCCAGCCCACCGTAGTGCGCGGCTTCTCGAAGTAAACTCTCATCACGATCTGTAAGTCACCCTTATACTTATCTGCCAGCGGCTTCAGCTTGTGTGCGTATTCAATCGCCGCCTTCGTGTCATGAATAGAGCAAGGCCCCACAACAACCAGCAAGCGGTCATCCGCTCCCTTCATAATATCCTCACACCCCTGTCGTGCTGTAGAAACCACCTCGCTAGCCTTCTCAGAAATAGGTAGGTAATAGGAAAGAACAGCAGGTGAAATCAATGGATCTAACTTGCCTATTCTTACATCGTCAGTTCGGGAAATACTCATACGCCTGAATCTCCATGGCTGGCTGATACATGCAAGCTATAAATAAAAACTATCGTATCCCTTGTTTTCTGGCCTCATTCTTAAGATAGGATTTCGTCTTCTCATCATCGACAAAATACCAGCACGCAAAAGTCTACCTGATCACTTATCTTTGGATCAGCGCTAATCTTGATGAGTAGCTCAGCATCTGCCTAAATTGACCTCAGGAAACAAAGACAAATGTGTGCGTGGTATTACACTCGTTGTGAGAGTGGCATGGAAGGAAGCGTGACAGTGCATCGGGCTGAGAGTGTGGCACGGAGCAGATTTACGTGTGATTTCTGAATAGATAGAAACCTCTAATCCATCACGGTGTATAACATAAACCACCTACGAGGATTCACGATTCACGGATCCCTTTTATTTTTATAACTTTCGTTGGAGAAAACCACCTCGGCGGATGATCGGTTTAGCTTGAGTAAACTTCAGATCCATAGCGATTTGATTAAAAGAACTTTTCCCTGTGATCACGCACTTAATGAGAGTATTAAAAATACCCTCTCTGAATTTTTTTCGATTTTCTGCGAATAAATTTAACCTTCTTTACTGTTCAATACTACATAGTATGTAAAAAATTACGCCTATACATATCGCAACTTAAAAAGTAAAAAACTTTCCTTATTACTTGACCGCTATAAATGAGTTTGATAATTAGTTTATTAATATAAACACATCATTCTATAAAAAATGGATATCACGGTATGATTTCGTTTTTAACTAGTCGCTTATTCTCATTATGAACAAACAAAATATTAAAAAAATAACATTAGCTATAAGTATCGCAGCCACTATGACATCCACGGCTCAGTCTCAACAAAATAATCCGTTTTTTGCTACGCTATCAGGTGGATATTTCTTTGATGCTGAAGCCCCTTACGCTGTTTTAGATCTAGGTAAACAGATCTCAGACGACAGCTTCCTTTCTCTGCAAATATTTCACTCTGATAACAGCGTTAATGATTTCGCTCCAGTAGTGGTGGATGAAACATATACCGGCTTTGGTGTTAGTTTTAAGAAATATCAGCAAATAGGAGATAATGGTGGACTCTATTATTCCGCTGGTGGTGGAATAGCTTTTATAGATCTTGACGCTAGTTTAGGAAGCGATAGAATCAACGAGAGTACTGAAGCGCTTTACCTCACAACGACAATCGGAGTTCAACAGAAGATTAGCGAAAACCTCATCGGACATATTGGAGTCCGAGCTCTATGGCTAGATAGTTTTTCTGAAGACAGGACATTTGGAGGAACAACATATCGAGTCAGAGGACCTAAACATAGCATCAACTTTGGTCTTGAAATCGGGATGACTTATAAATTCTGAATATTCAATGAGCACAATGCTCGTATGACTCATAAGATAGCTTTGATTGAAAGCAGCTAACATCGAAGCTATCTTAGCCGGGTACTATATTGAACAGACCATGCAAATGCCTAATCGGTTGAGTTAAGGGCTTCAGCTATTTCTAAACCAAAACATGTGTATAGAGTGTTAGTATGGAGCAACATAAATTGTGATATTTGAGCTCCTTAAAACAGTCGACCCACTATTAAGCATAGGACAAAGCACCTGCGAGGATCCACGATTCACCGGCTTATTTATTTACCCATGGAAACCCTCGCAGAACTCAATCTCTGGCATGATCTTCTGCCTAGATCAGGGGCGTTGAATATGGCGATGGATCAACTTCTGTTAGAAACTATTTCTGACCTCCCTGTGCTGAGATTTTACTCTTGGGATCGACCATCTGTGAGCTTCGGATACTTCGAGTCACTAGATAGAGCACACACTACTTTTAATGACTTGAAGCGAGACTTCATCCGCCGCTGGACTGGTGGCGGAATTGTCGATCACTGTATTGACCTTACCTACACCCTCGCCATTCCTCGCTCCCACCCATGGGCAGCTTTACGAGGCGCAGAGAGCTACCAGATCATCCATGAGGCTGTTGCCAAAGCGCTCAATGAGACAGGGACAACTTGTGAACTCATTTCCGAAAATACTGGAAATGGCTCGGCAGCTTGCTTCGCAAATCCCGTCACTCATGACATCGTCACACCTACTGGAGATAAGCTAGCGGGAGCAGGACAAAAGCGCACTCGCCACGGCCTACTCCATCAGGGCTCAGTCATTGGGATTACTGAGCTAACGAAATGGAAAGAATCGTTTGCCCATTCTCTAACAAGATCAGTTACCCCATGGACTCCAGGGGTGAGTTTCTTT
>Ga0307981_1004089_pt1 | contig 10479 bp, 8 predicted proteins | sample OrgLakmetagen987_FD_201849 | JGI IMG/M metagenome (GOLD analysis project Ga0307981, IMG submission 201849) | Saline water microbial communities from Organic Lake, Antarctica - #987 | ecosystem: Environmental > Aquatic > Non-marine Saline and Alkaline > Saline | place: Antarctica: Organic Lake... | reverse complement strand
TGAAACCTTGAAAATTACTGTTTTGCAAAGCCACACTAATTGAACCGACAGAGGTCAATATCCGGGTCTCTTCGCGCCATCTTTTCGAAGCCCTTGATTGTCGCGTGCCAAGCCTTTTCCCGCCGAGGACCTGCGTAGAATCCTACAGAGAGGATTTCGACGAAAAGCTGCCCTCCGAGCTGCCCGCCAAAGCAACCACCATACACAACACAACTTAACACACACAACAGTATCATTCCATTCGGTCTACAGTGCAGAAGGTCTACTGTACTCGTTGTTTGCCTTGCAGTGACCACTGTTTGTCGCGAGAGAGAAGTCATGTCCTCGACGCCGCAACCGCCGGTGCGCGCCGTGACGTTAGAGAATCGTTCCTTGATGACCAACGGCGGCGGCGGCGGCAACACTCCTGCAACATGGACGGCACCATTGAATACTACCGTGGACAAGGACATCTTCTCGCCAAGGTCAGCCGCTGCCATTGCTTTGTCGACCATTTCGAGAGAGAACGCCGTGCCAGCAAACCTTCAGTCATCCGCTGCAGCCTCGGCAGCGTCTGTAGCAACCGGAATGGTGTCTGAAACCAACAGCTGCCGGTCCGTTTCACCCACCAATACAAATACTAGAACTACTACAGTCGACACGAAAGCTGGCCTTCCCAGTGCTACTGCAAAGACAACGACAGCGACAAGCTCGACTACTCCCAAGCACGCACTGGGACCTGCATTCTCGGCTGCCGTTCCCGATCCACTCTTGGGCAGCGTCCAGCAGGCACGGTCACACGCCAATGTCAGCGCCAACGTCAATACCAATACCCAACCACACGCGGCCAACGGACCCCATTTTCTGTTTGCGGGCTATCCACCCCCGCGCGTGGGCGGTTGGGGGCCTGCGGTATCGCAATCGCAGGCACTGCCTCCCGGGGCGTGGACGCCACAGCACCAACAGCACATGGCCCGAGGATTCCTGCCTCGGCCGCACATGTTTCTGACGGCCGCGCAAATGCAGCAGCAACAGCAGGTACGTTTGTGTGTACAGTGTGTACAATACCTGTATTGTATTGTATTTTGCAATTGGACGTGGCGTTCCACGGCCCGTTTGCTGTATTTTTAATATGTTGTTCTCACACCCCCGAACCAACCTTCCCCATTGCTTGCAGCAAATCCAGCAGTTTCGCCACAGCAGTCACAAAAAGGCGGGGCGCAACCTGCCACCGCACAGCATGGTCACGCCCACTCCCAACAAGAAGGCCCGCACCGCTGTCAACACCAAGAGTAGCAGCAGTTCCAAGACTCCGAATGCCAACAACAGCAACGAGCAGTACAGTCGCAAAACAAAGTCGCTCGGCGTCTTGGCGCAAACCTTTTGTGCCCAGTACGAGCATTTACCGGCCGGATCGGAAGTCATTATTGACCAGTTGGCCGCCCGCTTGGGCGTGGAACGTCGTCGCATTTACGACGTGGTCAATATATTTGAATCGCTCAAGCTAGTCGTCAAAAAGGCAAAGAATACTTACGCGTGGATGGGTCAAGCGCACTTGCCGGCGCAGTTTGGCATTTTGCAACACGAAGCCGTCTTTGATTATCCGGCGGCAGCGCTGGAGCAGGGCTTGATTGCCGAGGCCTTGGATGGTACTACCGTGGCACTGGGCCGCGCCAAGTTTCGCGATCCCAAAAAAGACAACAAGTCCCTGACGCGCCTCAGCCAACAGTTCCTCCAACTCTTTTTGGTGGGCAACGGCACGGTTAGTTTGCCAGAAGCGTCCGACAAGATTCACGGCAAGCCCGTCGAGGCTGAAAACGCTGTGGCGGCCGCGCGCAGCCTCAAGACCAAGATTCGACGCCTCTACGATATTGCCAATGTGTTTTTGGCCGTGGGATTTTTGCGCAAGTTGGACGACAAGGATGAACCTGGCGCGACGACGACGCAACACCAACAGCGCCGTCCATGCTTTACTTGGGCCTACCAACAATCGCCGCAGCAAGTCTTGGCGGTTTACCAGCTACTCTCCGAGCCGCAGAAATTAGCGCGATCACCCTTTACCGTGGACCAGAGCCGCGTGTTGATGGCCATGCCGCACGAACAAGCGGCTGCCATGCAGCAGCAGTCGACGCCCGGCATGCCGCCGCCGGGAAGCGTCCAGGCTACTCACGAGTTTGCCAATCACAACGCTAGCATGGGGGCCGACTCTTTCGGGGCCGTTTTGGCCAACATTCACTTGACGGGTGGTGCGGTGGTGAGTGCCAAGAAAGCGGCCAAGCCGCCGGAAGGACTGCATCGCGTGTCCTTGCTACCTCCTCCTGCTGATAAGGAACAGCAGCAGCCGCCATTGGAGCAGTCGTCGGGTCTGATTTAACAAAACGACGGCAGCATCAACAAAAACAACAAGGCGTAACGAATGAATGGGGAAGTGCGGTGTGACATAATAGTCAAGTCCTTTATACATGAGAGAGAGAGAGAAAAAAAGAAAATTGATTGTAGTTATCGTCGTATACATTCTACTTTTTGTTAGGTATCAATAGTACTGGTGGTTCTATACAATATGTCGCACGGACAAGCGCACGGCTTGGTCCAAGTCTCCCAATTCAAAGTGAATACGACCCATGTTTCGTTTGGTATCTTGCATTTGCTGCGCCACTTCTTGCGTCCGCGACTCGTGCGTTACGCAATGCACAGTCTGTTTGCCATTACTGCAACAACGACAACTACTGCACTCTTGTACCGCCACTTGAAGCGACTGGTACACTAACCGTTCGACGGCGTGTGCTTGCTTGTAATAACCCAAAGCTTGCTCGGAATCGCCCATTCCTTCCTTGGAGACGCGGGCCATTTCGTGGTGAATTCTCGCCACGGCCAATCGGGCGTGCCCCGAGGTTACCGCTCGGGTAACCTTGAGCTCGCGTTGGTAATACTCCAAAGCCTCCTCGTATCGACACAGTCGGACCGAGAGCTTGCCGCACGCGTACAGCATATTGGCCTGGTCGGCGGTGGGTGGACTGTGGTTGTTGGGGTGTTGCTGTTGTTGTTGTTGTCCCAAACTGTGCTGCAAAATGCGCTGATACGCCTCCAAACTCTCTTCCACGCGTCCCGTGCGTCCCCAAATATCGGCTTGCAGCTGACACAGCATCCAACGTACAGAATGATGAGCATCGTCGTCGTCGCCGTCGTCCTCGTAATTGTCGTGTTCGTCGTCATTGTCGTGTTCGTGATTGTTGCAAGCTTCCAAACCCAAAGCGACATGACAGAGGCATTCGTCAAAGTACTCTCGAACGGCATACGCCACGGCTTGGTCGTAATACTGCGCCGCCGTCGATGGCTCCGTGCAACTCTTTGCATAGTCGTCATCGTCGTCGTCGTCGTTGTCATCGTTACTTTCGTCGTCATTGTCATCGTCAAACGACCACTGGTCTTGTACCTCTTGAATGTCCCGAACAACTTGGACTTCGGTGGGAAACGTATTGTTGTCGTTGCCAATCGTATCGTTTTCTGTTTTCGTGGAACGTTGGAACGAGCAGAGAACGGCATCGTCTTCTTCGGCACTCGTCAAGGAAAGACCTGACGTGCGAACCGACTTGCTGCTGGGCTGCGCTACCGACAGAAAGCGCGACAACAACGACCGTCGCGGTTTGCGGGCAGTAGGTTTGGGTTTGGGCATGTTTACCCGCTTGGAGTTGGAGGAGGAGGAAGAGGACATCGCAATATGTTTGATGTTTGATGAATAATGAAAGGTAGATCTACAGTAGAGCTCTTGCTTTGAAGTGAAGTTAGAGTATACGTTGTACAGTATGATAACGACTCGGAGTCCTACGACTATTGAGTGCGTGTTATGATGGACGACGACTGGCCAACCTTTGGGCCAACCAACTTTTTTAAAACGTCGCGAGAAGCGAAGGCAACGAACGACGTAAGCGTTAATCTTTAGCGGTCGTGGTGCGGTGTCGTGGTCGTGTGAAGAGGGGTCTTTTACCCGTCGTCTTCCGTTGGGTTCTCCGGCATTTTGAAGGTTCGTCATCTCTGGCTTTTCGCAACTCCGAAGGGACCGTTGTACTTCCGTTGGCTCTCATTGATCTAAATACTATTCTGAATGTCCGGAGATTGTATATGTGACCAAAACACTCGGCAACAAGTCGGAGTGGTCCAGATGCCGGACTTTGTCGCAGTATTTCTGGCGATGACGAAGGACGCGTGTGGTTGCACTACTCCCACCACCCACCACGCACAACCACAGGAGTGAAAAAATCGGATCCGGCTTCACTTTTTGCGCGAAAAGCGTTCTACAGGACTGTAATTCATTCATTTATTCGGTCGATCTCTGAAAGAATCAATCAATCAGCATACAATTAGTCTACTGTTTTAAGCAATGTAGCTCAACCAACGTGTCCCCTGAGATCAAACTAGGCCGCTCTTTTTTACCTTATCTAAAAACTGAACGAACAGATTTTGTACAACTCGACTATGATGATTGGTAAACGGTTCGATGTCTCTCCGCAAGCAAGGGGGCGAGTACCGGTATACTATCATGCGCTCGATGTGATGGAAGCGAGCTCGCCCCAAAGCTTGGAAACGTTTGCGTAACATGTAGCTACCCATAAGCCACAATATGTGAATGGATCCACGGTAAACATAAATAACGAATGTACTTATAACGAATGTATGGTCTCTTCATAGTATTCCTAGTGTGAAGTCCAGCCCACCGTAGGAATCTTGTAGAACTCTCCAATATGGCGGGGAACAAAGCGACCGTCGCCCATACCGCGGTCGAAGCATTCGGCCAACTTGATGGCACACTTCACGTCCGTCACCAGACTTACCCCAAAGTCCACAACAGCTCGGCGAATCGTGTAACCACTCGTAATCTCGTCGCGGCGCGTCGATCCTTCGCTCACGCAAATGACCAAGTCAATCTTTCCATTCTTGATTGCGTGGAGTGCAGAGCCGGGGCCATCGCTGGATTCGTCATCCGGCTTGGTGACGGAAGTAATCTTCAAATCACAATGGTCCTGATAGTACTTGGCGGTACCAGGAGTACCAAAGAGAATATATCCCTGCTTTTGCAAAATGAGAGCAGCCTCAACAAACTCAAAACGAAAGGCATCGCTCGCAATCGACAAGAGGATCGTGCGATTCTTGTTGGGCAACTTGAAGTTTGTCGCCAGCATGGACTGCAAAAAGGCACTGTGCGAGTCTTCACCAAAGCAGGCTACTTCTCCGGTCGATGCCATTTCCACTCCCAAGGTAGGATCGGCACCACGGAGTCGGGTAAACGAAAACATGGGTGCCTTGACGCAGACAAAGTCAATGTCCAGCAACGAGATCTTGTACGGGGTTGCTTCCAATCCACACATTGCCTTGGTTGCAAGCGAGATAAAGTTGTGATTCAACGTCTTGCTCACAAAAGGAAAAGTTCGACTCGCTCGGAGGTTGCATTCAATAACTTGGACGCTATTGCCCTTGGCCATGAATTGAATGTTGAAAGGACCGGTGATACGAAGGGCCTTGGCAATAGAGCTAGCAGCGCGTTTCACTTGACGAATCGTGGCCACGTAGAGCTTCTGGGCCGGCAAGATGACCGTCGCATCCCCACTGTGAACACCCGCGTTTTCCAAGTGCTCACCAATAGCATAGTTCAAGATGACACCATTGTTCGCGACGGCGTCAAACTCAATTTCTTTGGCGTTGAGGATGAATTTGGTTACCACAACAGGCTTGTCGTTGCCGACGTCTGCGGCCAGGGCCAGAAAGTTGCGGAGCTGCGTCTCGTCTGCTGCGACACGCATAGCTGCACCCGAAAGCACAAAGCTGGGACGAACCAGAACGGGAAAAGAAACCTTCTCTGCAAAGGCAATAGCCTCGTCTTTCGACGTCAGTACGGACCACTCGGGCTGGCTGATATCCAGAGTATCAAGCATATCGGAGAACTGACGACGATCTTCGGCGCGTTCGATGTCGCGAGCACTTGTGCCGAGAATATTGACTCCACTCTGAGAGAGTGGATCAGCAAGGTTGTTGGGTATTTGGCCACCCACAGAGACGATGACTCCAACAGCACCTTCGCGCTCGTAAATATCTAGTACCCTCTCGACGCTGAGCTCTTCAAAGTACAAACGATCACTCTCGTCGTAGTCTGTACTCACGGTCTCGGGGTTGTAATTGATAATAATGCTCTTGAAGCCATCGCGGCGAAGCTGCCGGATGCAAGACACAGCGCACCAATCAAACTCGACACTCGATCCAATGCAGTAAGCACCGCACCCAAGAACGATAACACCTCGTTCTCTCGCCTCTGTGAGGGACTTTGAAGCCGTCGCAGTAGAATAGGATCGTGCACGGCGCTGAAAGTCGCTTGCACTATCCACACTCGTACGATTCTTTTCGATGCTCGAAAATCGGTGGGACGCGCTCAATTTGGACGAATAATCGTGAGCAATGTCATCCTCGTCACCAGAATACGTGACATAGAGGTAGTTGGTCTGAGCAGGAAACTCAGCAGCAAGAGTATCGATCTGCTTCACGACGGGCACAACACCCAAACTCTTACGCCTATCACGGACCCGAGACTCTCCATCAAGAGTGGAAGGGAGACCAGTGTACCGAGCAAGCTGAGAGAGTAAAGCAAGTACGCAAGTGAGAAATCAAAGTGGCCAAGGGAGGAAGGAAAGCACTGACCCAACATAGTAGTAGCACACGTACCTGCCGGTCGCTGAATCCTGCCTGCTTGAGGATTCGCATGCGACTGTAGCCATTAGTTTTGGTCAAGGCATCAAGGGTACCTCCTTGCTTTACAGCCTGGCGCATAGTCGCAATGTTGGCAAGTTTGCTGAGAAACCACTTGTCGATTTTGGTGAGGCTGTGAACCTTGTCGACTGACCAACCAAGCTCAAGAGCGGTCTGCACAGCAAATAATCTAGTATCAGTTGGCGTCTTAAGCTGAACTTCAAGGTCATCATCATCGTCAATGAGATTTGAGTCATGTCCTTCAAGTCCGTCCAAGGCCGGATTGACCATGCGGCATGCTTTCTGAATGACTTCTTCGAAAGTACGGCCAATAGCCATCACTTCTCCGACACTCAACATCGATGATCCCAATTTGTTGCTCACACGCTTGAACTTCTTGAGATCCCAGCGAGGCATCTTGACGACGCAGTAGTCCAAACTTGGCTCGAAACAAGCCGTTGTCGTCTTGGTCACAGAGTTACGAATCTCAACAAGATTCTTTCCCAGGGAGATCTTGGTCGCGACGTAAGCAAGCGGGTAACCTGTGGCTTTCGAAGCGAGAGCAGAAGAGCGTGATAGCCGCGCATTCACTTCGATAATGCAATATCGTTCACTTTCGGGATGAAGCGCATACTGAATGTTACACTCTCCGACAATACCAAGGTGCCTAACAACCTTGAGGGCCGTTCGACGGAGCATAAAGTATTCTCGGTTCGTCAATGTCTGAGATGGAGCAACGACAATCGAGTCTCCAGTATGAATACCGAGAGGATCAAAGTTCTCCATATTACAAACAGTGATGCAGTTATCACTGGCATCGCGGACGACTTCGTATTCCAACTCTTTCCATCCACGCAAGTCTTGGTCAATTAAGATCTGGCCGCTCGTAGAAAATGCCTTGGCAGCCAAGTCTTTCAACTCTTCATCGTCGGCGGCAAAGCCGGAGCCCAAACCACCAAGAGCAAACGCAGCTCGGATCAGCACAGGGTATCCGATCTTGTTGGCTGCAACCACTGCTTCGTCGATCGACGTGGCACTGTACGAGAGGGCAATCTCTTCGTCAATCTCCTTAAGCTTAGTACTAAAAATCTCGCGATCTTCCGTGGCCTCGATAACAGGAATCTGAGTACCCATCACTTCCACGCCTTCCTTTTGAAGTTGTCCAGTATTCCAGAGCTCAATCCCGACATTCAAAGCCGTCTGACCACCCATGGAAACGATAATTCCGTCGGGTTTCTCCTTTCGAATGATATCCATCACAACATTTGGGTTGATGGGCAAAAAGTAAACTCGATCGGCAGCTCTCGTTTGTTTTTCTTCCTTGTCTTGAGACGTCTGGACAGTCGCAATGTTGGGGTTAATCAAAATCACCTCAATGCCTTCTTCCTTCAAGGCCTTGATACACTGGCTACCAGAATAGTCAAACTCTCCAGCCTGTCCGATACTCAAACCACCACTACCCACCAACAAGACCTTCTTGTAAGTCTTGCGTGCATAGCTCAAACCATCCTGCAGCACCAATGGCTGCGGAATCTTGCGCACGTGTCCAACAAACTTGTCAAACAAAAAGGCCGTGTCCATAGGACCACCACTGGCTTCCGGATGAAACTGCACGCTGAAGAAAGGCTTGTTGGTATGAACAATTCCTTCATTGGTCAAATCGTTAGCATTCAGAAAGAGCGGTTTCCAAAACTCGGGCAAAGACGACGCGTCCACGGCAAACCCGTGATTCTGCGGGGTAATGTAACAACGACCCGTTCGCAAATCGACGGCAGGCTGGTTCATACCGCGGTTTCCGTACTTGAGCTTGAACGTGGTGGCTCCAGCCGCCAGGGCCAACAACTGGTTGCCCAGGCAGATACCAAAGATCGGCTTTGGGGTTTCCAAGTTGAGAGCGTACTTGATAGAGGCAGTGGTTTCCGGGCACATGGCGGGATCGCCGGGTCCGTTGGAGAGAAACAAGCCGTCCCATTCGAGCTTTTCGGCGTTGGCTTCCAAGTTGTAGTTGTACGGCACAACGGTCAATTCGACCTTGTGTGTATCGACAAAGTAACGAATAATGTTGAATTTCATACCACAATCGTAGGCGATAATCTTGGGCGTGTTTCCCTTGCCGTAAACGATCGTCTTTTTGGTGGAGACTTCAGCGACGAGATTGCGCTGATTGGGATCGGCAAACTTGATGGGGTCCATGGGGTGCTCGATGCGTTCGGGGTTCTGCGATTGTTGGGTTTGAGAAAGAGTGGAGTAAGCTTCGAGTTCCACAATGACAATCATCATCACCATCATCATTATTGCAATATTGTATTATATTGTCCTACTCACCACTTCAAGACGGCCCAGAAGGGACCCGTGTTCTCGCAATCGCTTGGTCAAGGCTCGGGTATCCACACCGTACATGGCCGGCACATTGTTGTCGCAGAGCCACTTGGAGAGCGACTTTTGCGCCGCCCAATGGGAATGCTGCCACGAATAACTACTAACAACGAGTCCGGCAATATGAATGTTGTTGCTTTCAAAGTAAACCGGTAGACCGTGATCATCCTTGATGGATTCGTCAGGGACACCGTAATTACCAATCAATGGGTACGTCAAGACAAGAATCTGGCCGCGGTAGGAAGGATCCGTCAAAGCTTCGGGGTATCCTACCATGCCGGTATTAAAGACGACTTCTCCCGCCATGCTGGTGCAAGCTCCAAAGGAGCGTCCTTCGAGAGGAAACGAGCCATCTTTGAGATAGAGAAAGGCGGGGTCGCCCTGTTGTGTTGTAGGTGAAGAGTAAAAGAGGTGCAAGTGAAGAAGTGAGAATGGGTCGAGTCTAATGTTGAGTCTGCCCCAAGGTGGGACGGGACAGGCTACAGTAGGAACCAATGGAAAGTCCGTGCCGGTGTCACTGTCATTGATGGCTTCTATCCTCGTAAAGAAGTTAGTAAGAATGGATGAATGAATGAATGGATGGATGGATCGCTTGACCGTATCGTACCTGGACGTCGAGACAATCAAAGGGGTTTTCGCTGGGAGCTCCGTTCATGGCGAGGTATTTGCTTGCCGAAAGACGACTATTACTGAGATGAAGAGTCTTGGAGATAGTTAGAAGAAAGGAACCAGACAACCAGCGCCACAGGTGCATACACAACAACGGAAGGATGATGCTTACTGCTATAGCTAGCTCGGAACGTTTCAATGCTTGGATTGTCGACCCTCATCATTCGATGGCGGAGGGAGGCGTTAGAATCGAACGAATGGTGTCTGCATTTTCCCGCCACAATTATCAATGGCCTCGGAGCACCGTGGGCTCGACTGGCGTGCGGTATGCGTGGCGTGGCGGCAAAAATAAACAGCCGTTGTTGCAACTGACACCCGGAAAAGTCAAAGCTACGGTAGCTACAGTACATACACTACTGTAGACCATCTAAGAATTTGGATCTTTGAAAGGAGATACCTTATAGCATCATGTCTGTGGCCAAGTTAATATTGTTGTTGCTAGTGTCGACGGACACATGGCAGACGACCAAGTGCGTACGAGTTCAAAGGTTGCGCGAGGGACTCCAAAATGGAGGTCATCGTGACCCGTTGGTACGTTAGTTGAAGCAACATCTGGTGTTGTTGCTCACTCTCTAAAGTAGTTGTTCTTTCACGCATTACAACCACCAATTGCTCTACAGTACTATTATTAGTTCCAACAGCATATTTAACTTTGTTTATCAGACCCAGGGTTTGTGGTATTGCATCGAAATTTGTCGATTAAGCGAGGTATTGACGATAAAC
>Ga0307981_1004087_pt1 | contig 10483 bp, 9 predicted proteins | sample OrgLakmetagen987_FD_201849 | JGI IMG/M metagenome (GOLD analysis project Ga0307981, IMG submission 201849) | Saline water microbial communities from Organic Lake, Antarctica - #987 | ecosystem: Environmental > Aquatic > Non-marine Saline and Alkaline > Saline | place: Antarctica: Organic Lake... | reverse complement strand
CAGGACAGAGCTTGGATGAGCTAGCAACATCGTGGGGGGTTTTCTACGCGTTCGTTGCTGCAGAGCGGCGCCTCGTTTGGATGGGAGGAGATGCCTTTGTCACTTCTTCGAATCGTCCGTACAACAACCTTGGGGCATCGCCATTCAAGGTTTATAAAATCGAAGGGGACAACCAAATAGGAAATATGTTTGTGTGGGCGATATCGGCTACGCGAGCGGTACCACTCTGTGATTTTCTTTTAAAGTTGCTGGCTCAAAGCGAGATACCGAGTACTGTCATTCAAATTAGGTGCTACGACAAAACTTGTCACCTTCCACTATCGGGAGAAGCTCTGTCACAATTTCTGGAGTGTTGCGCCGACGTGATCATTCGTCTTGAGATTTTTGGCGGAGGCTTGAATCAGTGCCATGTCCGAGCGATGGCAAGAGCGAGACCTAGGCTTGATATTCAACTGAGGGGATGCACCATACTGGGTTCTGCAACTGAATCCTTTCTTGAATGTTATGATCGCAATTGTGGTCCAACTGATCTTTGTATATGTCCCATCGATGTGGAACTTATTGCAACAATATTACAAACCAGCCAACGATTGAGGCGACTGTCGCTGAGTTCGTTGGATGATGACAAATCATTTCGCTCTCTATTCGAAGCTTTAGCTATGAACAAGTCCTTGCGCGTGTTGGATATATCATGCATCGAATTTAGTGACCAGAATTGGAGCCTCTTGTGCGAGTCGCTTGCGAAACACCCGACACTCGTGGAACTTGATCTGGGAATGACAATCGAAGAGAACGAAGGTGACGATGACGACTCGTATGCCTCCATATCCGACGAGAGAAAAATTCGCCGGACTCAATCGTTGGCGAAATTGCTACAAATCAACACTGTGGTCAAACAAATCTTCCTGTCTGACTCGGAATATGACGTTGAAGTCCACCAAGAGTTGGTCGAACCTCGACTCGAGAGGAACTGCGAGCTGTTTGAGAAAGAGCGCAAAGCTCTGAAAAAGGCGCCGTATGGGTGGCGTCCCCAGCTTCTCGGGCGAGCAGTGGCCGCGGTTCGATATAATCGTACTCTGGTGTGGCAATTTCTGGCTGAGAATGTCGACGTTGTTGCCTCCGCGCCGTTATGGGGTGACGAGTAAATGTTTGCGCGAGAGTTTGAGTTATCGGACGACAATAATCGAAAGTCGAGTGATGATTATATTGTAACATACAGCGATGTCGAGACTGGTTAGTGCGATTCTGTGATTCTATTGTGCTTCTAATCTATGTGGCTGGGTCTACGTCTAGAGCTATAACATCTTCTGGTAAGACCTAGTAAATTTATAGAGCAATGAGCGCTTTACTTTAAATTTATTGAAAGCTCGTCGTGATTGTTGAGACACGCATGGACTTTACTTGACCAGAAGTACTATCCGCGACTGCTCTCATAGACATCATTGTTGGAATCAGTTTGGTCGGCAAAGTTATCGAGCTCTTCCTCAGAAATAGAAAAGCGAAGACGATATACCGGCAGTCTAGTCTAGAGATTCATCTCGAAACTCAGTCTAATAAACCCGGAAATTGAGCGCGCGGTTGGGTCCGGGATCGGGAAGACACGCTCGCTTGTTCGGGAAAGACTGTTCACGACGACAAAACGGCTTAAATATTGTTTGAATGCGGGACTCTCCTCCCCATAGTGTTTGCCTTTGCCGTCTCATTTTGTGATTGCATTCGACCCGTTATTAGCACTCCGCTCTTCTTTCAATCTTGATGGATGCATCCATTGTGTATCGTGTACGGTAGCGTTCGTTTCTGTCCCATTGCAGTTAAAGCCATCAAAAGACCATCGTCAGAATAAGGTAGCTCGTCACTAAGAAGAGTTTATCACCTTGCTCCAGTGAACAAGTGAACCGCATCATCATGCACACGACGCGAGCGTTCTCGTCTCCTGCTGCTCAAGTAGAAAGCACACAGCACCAAGACGCTCCAGCCGTAGAGCTTGCTACCAACGACGCTCCCCATCTAGCGGACTCCATATCCAAACGCATCTTCGCTAGCAGCTTGGTGATTCCTCATACGGATCTCCGGCTCGATGAGTTCGATCCCACCGAAGTAGAGTACTCCGAGACGGAACGCGATGAAGTGCACGCTTCACTACATGCCGGGCCCATCACTATTGCTTTGCCACAACCAAAGCCCGGGTTGTTGTCTATTGCGGAACTTACGAATCGTTTGAAAGAAGTCAATCAAGATGCTAAAACGTACCGCAATAAGCGCCGCCAAAGGCGACCCCCCGCGAATCCTGCAACAACACTATTGCCTCTACAAGACATGATCAACCTATTAAAGCACATCAACTTATCGGAAGCTACTCACCAACCGGTCCGATGGGACTTGATTGATTCCAAAACTGCTACCATTTATGACAATTACCCTGCTGCTGCATCCATTTTGGACCACGACAGTGACGACGAGGACGACAACGATGGTTCCACGTCTCTAGAATCCACGAGGCAACAGATTTTTTCCATGTTTCAAGGAGAGGACGATGCTGTTGGCGACGACGAAGATGACTACCACACGATGGCCTCTGGTTATACGCTGGCTGTGTCCATCCAATCCTGTGCCAGTTCTGTTTCGTGGCCAGAAGGAAGTCTCTACGATGAAATTACCGTCGGCACGGCCGAGGAGGAAGCAAGTCTCTATGACGAAATTACCATTGGCACTGCCGAGGAAGAAATGCTGCTAGGTGACGAGCAAGAGAATGATGTTGTCAGTTGGGCTTCCTCCTCCTATCATAGTCTTGAACTTGCGGCAGCACGACGAGTGGCATAATAACCACGCCGAATGTTATAACCAAATAGCATTTTTTTTAATTCACAGCATCCCAAACACTAGCTATCCGGGTCGCCGCGTCCATTCCAAAACTGCATTATATCCTCCTTTGTTATCTTCCAACGACGCTTGGCCATGCCAATGGGCGGCCCACAGACTGGTTCCCACCCATGTGATCAAGTCGGGGCAGCATGGCGTCTGTATCACGCCTACTGATCCAGCCAAACACTGCAAGTTTTTCAAAGCCACGGGCGTACTCGTCAAGACGGCACCGTGTGTGGTAGATACAGCGGACGCTGGATTAAGCTGCTCGTTCGAGGTTGCAGACTCTTGCCGCAGCAACACGTCTCGTAAGCGCCTGGCCACGCGACGTCCTATAGTGGGCTGCTGGTTACATACTTGGCCCGAAAAGAACAGGTTGGACACGGCCTGCTTGCGAACCTGCAAGGGGCAAGCTTGGAGACACTGTAACAGTGCTTCCACGGTTGCATCAATGTCACTGGGATCTACACCTACTTCTGCAGTATTGGTAGTGGTAGGAACGACTTGGTAGGTAAACGGCAAGACAGTGTCACAGGCGTACACGACGCAGTGCGTTTCCGCTGCCTCCATGTGCACCAAAATCCCAGTTTCGACCGGCATGGCTGTTGCGGCATGTAGAATACTAGGCATTATTGTCAAGGCTGGAACACCCATGTCCCATAGGACTCTTTGTAAGACAGCATTCGGCTGGATAAACGTCAAACCTGCTACCGGCGGTACCAAGACAATCACGTTGCGCTCCGCCGGATCTTGTCCCAGTCTCTGAAAGGCGTCCCGCATGAGACGCGCCGTATCCGCATGGTGGAAATTGGTGTCAACTAGAACCGACGACGATGACTGTGGTGATGGTAGGATGACTTGACGACGGGGCTGCGCGTCTCCAGCGTAGCCAGCACGGCACGTGGTGGCGGATGTAAACTCCAAGAGCACGGGCAGTCGGCTAGCGGCAGCGTAGCGGGGCGCTCGCCCCCGGCTTCTGTTTTGGCTAGCACTACTGACGATGCTACTGCTTTGACTGGGTGCGCGACTACTGCTATTGGTGGAGTCGACAGCCGCCATGGTACCATACGATATATGTTATGTATTTTTGTTGTTGTTGATGAATTCTTCCGTCTTCCGGGTTACCATTATTTTGCTCATCGTTTCTTCCGTGTTCCTAGTTCCGTGCCTCTCAGTAGTCGAACGAGTCGAACTAGTCGATGTAGTCGACTTTTTCCAGTTCCACGTTTTGTTCTTTCTCGCGACGCGACGTTCGCGTTCACGAGGTACCGACCATGTTCAATTGAGTGTTGAAGCAAATCGCAGCATAATCTCACACCATAGTTTTCCGAAGACGACAAAGACGACGATGAATCTCTCCAACTACACGACCCTCGCTGTGGCGCTAACTAGCATTATGTCCTGTCTTGCAGCAGGTCCCTTTTGCGCTTCGAGGATTACGACGACTACGGTTCCTCTCGTGCGCCGCGAACATCAACACCTGGAGTCCTACTCAGCCTTGAACTCTGCTTTGAGTATGCGCGGTGGAATGCAGCTCTTCGTTAAGACCTTGACGGGGAAGACTGTCAGTATTGAAGTGGAAGAAGGCGAATCGATTGAAGACGTCAAGGCCAAGATTGCCGAAAAGGAAGGCATTCCTCCGGAACAACAACGCTTGATATTTGGTGGACAGCAGTTGCAAGACGCCAAAACGCTGGATGATTACAATGTAGGTGACGATGCCACTCTGCACCTAGTGCTGCGTTTGCGTGGAGGACTAAAGGCCATTCAGAAAATGGTGGCTTCCGGATCGAAACCAGTCGACGAGGCCTTTGTCAAGTCCCACCTCTCTGGATTGACAGATGAAGATCGCGAGTTGATGAATGCCTTTGTCGCGCAGAGTCGTGACGGCGGTGAAAAAGAATCGGAGGCTGTTCTCGTCCGTCGTGCCCTATTTCGCATTGGAAAGGTCCCAATGAAAACGGACAGTCCCATGGAAGGTATTCTGTATGCAAAACAATCACGAGCGAATGAATTTGATTACGACGGCAAGTTGGTGGCGACGGAGGGAAAACTCTCCACCAAGCTGACCAAGGTTTTCAAGAGACGGGACAATGAAAACAAGCTCATGGGTAGTTTGAAGCGAATGCAATTAGATAGGTAAAGTGCGATATGCAATGATGATTAGGATGATGATAGCGATAATGAAATGCTGTGGCGGTGATATTCATTCCAGCACAGCTACCAGTAAAGAAACCCAGTGGTGGTAAAGAGTATTAAAAAAGTGCTTCAAAATCGAGCAACTTGTATAGCTGGTATGGTACGGTAGGCACTAGACGACTCGATGTAGTAACTGCCTATCTCCAATCGTGTGGAATAACTATAGAGCCATCGTCCGCTAAATGGCAAAAGTTTCCAGCCCCCACAATACCCAACGAGTTGCCTGTCAAACGACGCTTCACCATGGCGTTATTGTCGTGTTGCTCATTCAACAACAAAATGCGAGAAAGACAGTGCAAATAGTGATCGTGGCTCACCATGCCGCTCCTATACACACGGTGCAAACCTAACTGCCACTGCAACTGATGGACAGCTTCTTTGCAACGCTGTCGATCTTCCTTGTCTTGTGTCCTTTGCTTGCGGGTCGCATCCGTCAAGCGAGACACGGCGTGCAGCACGGTAGCAGGGTCCATGCCTGCACCCAATCGAATGCTTCCTTCCTTGTTGACGATTGGTCGACGGCACGCTTGCGATGCTTCTACCGTTGCCCCGATAGGTTCAATTACCAACGAGTGGGAGGGTTCACCGGCATTGTCGGGTGCTTCTTTGTGTGCCTCTGGGAACGCGGCAGAAAGATTCGCGAGAAAGTCGAAATACTCCCGGCTCGATGAAGAGTGTCCTTTTTTTAGTTTGATCTCAAGACAACCTTGTATGCGGCTCGTCATGGCAGCTACCGACTCTCTATAAGACTGCATTTCTTGGAGCTTGTCAGTAGTCACGAGCTGCAACGAATCAAGCCACTGAATCGAAGTGTCGGAAGGATTGAGCCGCAAGGTACCGCCGTACACATCCAGAGCTTCGTGAAAGTCGTCGGGTGTAAATAACAAACGAATGGGATAAAAGGAATCCACGTGAAACTTGGTAGAATGTTCCTCGTGCAACGCTGTCAACTGATGCAAAAGCATGGCGACCGAGGCCGACGACCATCCCAGACTGGTGGCATCCACGGCTTGGAATTCGTACAGCCGACGGGCCGACAATGCGGCTGCTTGGGCGCCGGTCCGAGCGTCCCTGCGAGATTCGATCTGCTTGAAATCCAAAGCCGCCAAGAACTGCTCGAAATCGCGGCCTCGATTCGAAACGACATTGTAGACGGAATTGTTGCTATTGTTGACAGAGGACGAAAATCCAGTGGCACTAGTAGCTGCATTGGGGGCGGTGTTTGAGTTTGTAAAGCCATTGGGTGATTTCGACTGTTCTACAGGCGGTGTGGGTAGAGAAGCTGCTCCAGATTGTTTCAACGCTTCAGCCATGGAAGCGAGAATGGCTTCGACCGAATCACTCAGGCTGATACTTGCTTGAAGAAGCGAGCCGTCGCGTCGTTCTAAAACGTACGAGAAGTCCTTGAAAGACGAAGCCGTGGTGGATGAGATATTTCCCGCGCGTTGCCACGTTCCAAAGTCTGCTTCACTCATTCGTTCCGCAAGAGCCTTGACGAGATTCGCTTGCTTTGACCTTCGCGATGACGTGTGTTTTGCAGAGCGGAATCGATCGGGATGCACTCGCAGCAAGAAGGCCCGTCGGAGGCGTGACAAGTACATTGGTCTAGTAAGAGACATGATAGCTCCCCAATGATGAGATACGCGTACGAGAGGAAGATTAGGGTCCAAGAGGATACGGTTCGTCAACGCCTCTTCGCCATCGTGGTCGAATGGTGATGGTATTGAACCGACAACCGACAACGAAGAAACGGTTCGAAACGGAAAAGGAAGATGACGTCATTTCTCATGTCACTGACGACAGACTTCCTCAACACGAAACACGACTCGAACTCATCGATGATTCTTTTGTGATTTTGTACATGGCTTGCAGCGGCTTCACAATTAATCCCCACCATGGTGTTCTTTCCGTCAACCAAGCAAGCCATTGAAGGCGTTCCCATGATACCCAACCCGGGTTTATTCTTTGGACATCTCCTCCTGATGAGAGATCCAGACTTTCGTCGAGTCATGCATAAATTCAGTGTAGAGCACGCCGATTCGAAAGGACGCTGTTCGTTCTGGATGGGAAATGTAGCCGCTCTCTCCGTGACAGCAGCTGCCGACGTGCAAATAGTGTTGAAGAACTCATCGCACAGATCAACTTTTTCGTTAATGACGAGACATGTGGAGCACTTTTTGGGAGCAAGATCCATCGCGGTTCTTACGGGACGGGAATGGAAGACGCAACGAACAGCAATCACCAAGGCCTTGCACACGACAGTCTCGCACGAAGCGCACGGACGATCCGTGGTATCAGCCACGCAAGTCTTGGTGGACGCGTTGTTGAAAAAAGCGGAGACTGCAGCACCACTTCAATTCGAGCTGGGCGAGCTTATGAAGCTCTTGACCCTGGATATATTTGGTCAGACGGCCATGAATGTGAATTTTGGATGCTGCGAATCCTTACAGCCCAGTCTGTACGCAGCGGCCTTTGACTTTTTGGCCAGTGAAATGATGCGCCGCATGACGACTGGTATTATAGACCCGTCTAGTCAGATTTACAGCATTCCCACGAGCAGGAATCGCCGACAAGCGCAACAACGAGAATTTCTGCAAAGCTATATTAGCGATCGGATTTCCGAACGGCAACAACTAGAGCCGAAAGAGTTTCCAAACGACTTGTTGACGGCCATGATTCAAGTTAAAGACTTATCGGAAGACGAGCTGGTTGATACGCTCTTGAGTCTACTATTTGCGGGGTACGAGACGACCGCTTCGACGTTGAGCTACACTATATACCTTATTTCTCGTGACGCTAGTGTCGAACAACAGTGTCTCAAAGAGATTGACCGGCTCGACACGATTTCTGCCAAGCCATCCGACTACGCATATCTACAAGCAGTCTTGATGGAAACTTTGCGCCTGTATCCTCCAGTGATATCGACAACGCGGAGTATAGAAAAGGAACTCGTGTTGGACGGCATTCCAGTTCCGTCAGGAACCTATCTGTACATTCCCATTTGGACGATTCAGCGCGATCCCAACAACTTTTCAGATCCAACTGAGTTTCTGCCCGAGCGTTGGGTTGTCGCAGATGCGCACACGGGCCATTGGACGCGACGAGATCCACCTGAGCATCTTGGAAACGTCGAGGCTTGGATCCCCTTTTCAGCGGGTGCGCGGAACTGCGCTGGGCGAGCCTTTGCAATGCACGAAATGACTTTGACTCTAGCCGTGCTGCTAAAGAATCTCCGCTTTCAGCCGCCAGAAGACTACGACTTGATTCCGTATCGAGAGGGGCTTGTGCAGACGCCAAAGGGTGGCTTGCCCGTGACGGTTTCTAAGCGTCCCAGTAGAATATCCTCGACATTTTGAAAGAGTTGCGCCATGTACAATGCGGCGTTGTCTACTAGTGGAAGCTTGTTGGTAATGTCGCCGCCCTATTTATCAGCTAGCTAGTCTCGACGCCCGTCCATGCTCCTCATCAACCTCTTCTTCGTAGTTTCCCATTCGAAATCACGTGATTTGTGACCCTCCACTATCGGTACGCACAAGTAGCCCACAAAGCCTACCACCAGCCGGTCACGGATCCGCACAAGGAAACGCAAGATCCTAGCGCTCCAAAGAAACCAACCCACTTGATGACTCCTCCTGTAAATTGTTTAGAGATAAGATGCACGCATCAGGGTAAGAGAGGACGAGGTATGGAGTCGTTTCATTGGAGCCAGTTGAATCGTCAGGGTAAACATGCTAACGCACCTTTCTTGTACCGCGCCACTTCTACATCCAGCTTGGTATCCGAGTATCCTTTCTGATACAGGATACATCCGGCGTTGTAAAAGACGCCGCAGACGCTACAAACGATGGGATACTTGAGTCCTCCAAACAAGGCCATGAGAGAAAAACTGCCGGCACTTTCAAACATTGCTTGGTGTCCACGCTGGACTCGGTTAAACGCGTCGGCCTCCTTGTGATAGCCGCTGTGAAGGAGGAGGAGGATAAGATTGGAACTAGATATGCATATACAGCCATGCTATTTGGACTTGGATAGACTTACGGTGTCGCGTAAAGATTCGGATACGGCACGTTAAACTTTTTGCGAGCTTCCATTACGGGGCCTCCCATATACATCGCTGTAAACATTTGACCAACGACACACGACAGGATGACATAGCCGTAGTTATCGGGGACTTCAATAGAGATTGGCATGGTGTTACGGGTTCGATTGATACTGCTACGCTTTAATAGTGTTACGCTGTGATGAGGCGGAGCGAGGGCGGAGGAGGCGATGATGTGAAGACGATATCTCAAGATCCAGCACATCCGGGTTCCATCATATACTTTTCGGACGTCACCGGCGGGTGGCAGAAAAGGAATCAATAATGAGGATTCATTCCTTTCCGTTACCTGGTACACTAATTCCCTTACATTCTACGTTACATCTTTTTGATTGGTCGAGACGACGGCTCCCGCCACCAGATCATAGATTCGCTGATGGGTAGACAGAAACATGGTAAGTTCGTCGATCCAAGCGGGATCACTCAAGTCGAAACATTCTTCTGCAACAAAGTGGCACCGTGGAAGCAGAGACGGTCCGTCTCATCATGATAGCGACATGTGTGGTGACATTGTGAGTTCGCCTTTTGATCATGACGTCAACAATGGACATCTTGAAACGCTCCTCTCGCAGGATTGGAATAGTCTGTTGAACGATGGTACCATTGCGGGCACTGATATACTGCCTCTGATTGTTTCTGCTGCTGCTATACACAAACCAAGCACCGTCAGCAGCTTCAATACACGGGCAACAGGTGACTACAATCAAAGGACGGCAATATTTATGGGTATGAGCGATGTCGTCGGTCCATGAGGAGAGACTCCTTAAATTTGTTGAAGTCCGCGTCAACCTCCTGCCTTCCAGCATATAGTGTACGTACATGATCTGAGTATATCAGAGCCTAGCACTACTTAGACAGCGGATTTCGACAATGTACGACGTACATTCATTAGTGTGCGTGTGGTTCAGCTATTGTGGTCGCATGACTAAAATAACAAGTCCGTGATCTTCAATAGATTCTTGAATTACTGTCGAGCGTCAATGACAACGGAAACTAAAAACATTTTCTCGATTTTAGTTTTTAGACAGTTTTGATGACGTCAAGAATCAAAGAGGATTTCTTAAGAATTTCTCCAACTGCATCGTGCCACGTTCCAATCCCAAAGCCATCCGATCCGAATGATGTCTAGTCTTCCTTCCTCAAATCTATCGTGAGCGAGCGAAAGGATGCAAGTAACACTCACATCACCACCTCCCCGACGGTAATAGAGTACGGAAATCTCTTCGACCTTTCATCACTACGCGGATCGATCATGAGCGCCTCTAATGACCAAGAAGAAGAAGAAGAGTCAACTCTCGAACAGCTGTTGCAAGCCCGGAATGA
>Ga0307981_1004083_pt1 | contig 10491 bp, 13 predicted proteins | sample OrgLakmetagen987_FD_201849 | JGI IMG/M metagenome (GOLD analysis project Ga0307981, IMG submission 201849) | Saline water microbial communities from Organic Lake, Antarctica - #987 | ecosystem: Environmental > Aquatic > Non-marine Saline and Alkaline > Saline | place: Antarctica: Organic Lake... | reverse complement strand
ATAAAGTTATACTGTACGATCCTTAAGGTACTAGTAAAAATCATTTCTATAGTTCCGACCTTGTAGATAGAAGACCATCGTATCAAAGTGTCCATTTTTTAATTAACGAGATTCTTAAAGAAAGATTTAAGGTTAAATAAGCTAATAAAACAAATCTAAAATCCCAGTTTTTTTATTTAAGCGAATATTTAGGTCATTATAAGCTCATAATCTAGAGGTAGCGTTGGCCACTTGTTGGCAAAACCTGAGTCATGGCCAAAGGAAATGGCTCCAAAAGTACTAGCCGTATGCTCTCTGTCCGGACCTTTCCATCAAATCCTTAATTAAGAGCTTGAATCTTTATATAAACTCAATTAAGGAGCCGTCCTTCAGAATATTTTTTTTGGACACCTTGATCGTATAGGTACGTACGTCGTACGTACAGAACGCTTGACGCTGGACTATATACGATAGGACAGAAAACGAAAATTATACCGTAAAATCCAAATTCCCAACGTTGGGTCCAGTGTTATGCGTAGCCGGTGGTTGGAAAGCATTCGCGACCAGCTAGACTAACGTGCACGCTCTACATATTGATCGTACTTTGCGGATATCAATAAAATATGCGATGTGCGTACAAGCTACAAGCGAGCTTTGGGGGAGTAACTCGAGGGGGGCTCCGAGAGGGGAAGGGGAGGAGAATAACCAATAAAACGCCGTGCGCCGCGGAGCACAGCTACCAACTAGTAGTCTACGGCTAGCTATGTAGATAGATGTTGTACTGTATATAGAGATAGATGATGTTGTACGTACTTAGTCTACGTATGATAGTAGTTGTACTGTAGGCTGCACTAAGTTAAGTTAAGCGAAGATACGTACTAGCTACCAGATACAGCACTTACTATACTAGTAGTACAGTAGTACACCAGGAGAATAATAAGGGGGCGTACCGCACCGGTAGCTGTTGAGAATCCGATATTGGAGAAGAATCAATCTGGAACTAGCGGACAGACCTTCGCTTTACCAACCGTCAAAAACAATGACGTGTCCAAACAGAAGGAGGCCGCATCTAGCCTGCGGTCACGTATGCGTGGTCAATTCTCAAGAAGAGCATCAAATGGGCACCAGTAGCTGGCAATTTCTAACGTTCTACGTTTGCCCACTGTTGCCCAGAAGAAGTTGTGTCTCCCAGCCACAACAATCAAAACGTTGAATGGCGTGTTGCTTTGCAGGAGTTTCAGACAGTGAGCGTGGACAGGATTACTCGTGGACTCCGAGTCATGCAATATGTTCACCAAGGACGGTGTTCACCAACCAGGAGGGTGCTCAACTTGCGGAAGAATACCTCAACAAAGAGGACATTCCGGACGACAATTTGCATCTGATGATGTGGAACAAACCTATACTAGTTCTTGCTTGTAGTTCAGGCGTAACGAGAGTCCAACATTCTCCACTGATGATTCGGTTCTGTCTTGCTCTCAATCGAAGGGTCGGCACACGCTATTGGAGCTACTTATAACCGAGAAGAAAAGCAAAGACACAAGCTGGCCAACATTACTTGTCCACTCTTTAGTAAAGTAGCGAAACAGAAGTAGATAATTACAACGCAATAATCTATAATTCTGTTTAATTATCTTCAAGATCTTTGGGCTGCAAGTTGAGCTCTTCTTTTAACATACCACCACAGGCGTCCCAAACGTCATCACCAAGCTCAGGTATTGGAATGTCCATGGTTGTGCTAACATTGCAAAGTGGGTGAGTTCAAATAGACTATTACTAGTTCTGTGAGATCACTTTCGGAATGGACAAATTTCAGGCATGTTGTAAGACAGTACCATATCCGCCAGTTGTTCTACAGCTCCTGCTGCTGCTTGAATATGAGCTACAAAGTACTCCTGCAGCGTGAATATGAGCTACAAAGTACTACTAGGTCAAAATACTGTATGAATAGCAGGCATGTTGTAAGAGAATACTGTAACCTCCAGTTCCACAGCTCCTCCAGCTTGAATATCAGCTACAAAGTAGTACTCCTGCAGCTAGAATATCAGCTACAAAGTACAAGGTGTGATACTGCTGGTGGCCCGACATACATCAGGATCAGGAGTACTCAACTCAAAATATTATTAACGACAGCATTGATAGCATTGCACAGCTAGTTGATCTAATATTTACTGTCTAAGAACTCCTGTACGTGTGGCAAGTAAGCCAAAGCTTAGTTAATGTACTAATAGGCTTTGCTGGCCACCCAGGTGGTACTAAATGTCATCTCCAAATAATTCCTCGTACTGGTCGTCATCCCAGTATGTTGGATTCCAGCGTCAAAACCGGTCCATCATTCCTTTTAATGCATCTGGCACAGCATACTTGCTCAGATCCATGCCGCTACCCTGTAGCTTGTGTCCTGTGGTGGCATTGTTGACAAACAATGGCAGTTGAATGCCTTTCATGTCAAGTTTCTCCCGTTCGTCTCCCTTCATCTGGAGCAATCTTATCTTGGCTTGAGTATGTTTGCTGTAAAAGTGTGTTTCTTTGGCTCCACCAAGAAAGTCTGAGGCTGGACACGAGCATTGCTGTGCTTCAGAACAATACGCGCCACTTGGCTTGGTCAAACGGCAGTACTTGGGATCACTCCACCAAGCAAAACATCCCGGCATTTCCCCTGGTTTCAGAGCCACCTTTTCAATTGTTGCTTGAGTGCCGTTTGCTTGGCCTTGACTTACATTTTTGTTGCAAGGAAGCATTATGTGACATCCGTGGTACAGTCTAAGAACTGGGTTCATTTGTCCAAAGGAGTGTGGCGTCTTCAAATCATCCTCTCCGCATCCTTCCCAAAGTAAATCACAGTTCCGGAACGGCTCGTACGTCCTGGAGCTATTTCTAACAGTGATCTGGTTGCTGAATATCATAATCGCATCAGTGCAGCTGCCTCTCTCCGCGTGCAATGTGTGTGCAAATTACTAATTAGTAAAATGATTAAGTCTAAAAACTAAACCACCGTACGAAAACGCGCCGACAGATCACCTAGCTACAAGTAAAGCGCTGGGACACGCCCAGCACCATATAGCCTACGCCAGGATGGCCTGCAATTACGCCGGTTGTCAGAGAAAACCGATAAGGAAACGAAACATATGCCAAAGCACATGACTGCCTGAGTTCATCCAAGGACATAGGTTATTGTTTGGAATTACTCAATCAGCCGAAGATGGGATTAGATGTAGGATGGAATGGTCAGGGTGAGGAGTGAGTGGAGAGAACAGGAGAAGAGAAAGTGGGCAGGTTAGGTCCTAGTTCGAGCTGTCCCAGATCCAGCCGGTTGGCGGTTCGATGGGAGGAAGAATTTGGTGAGGGTTGAATATCATAATCGCATCAGTGCAGCTGCCTCTCTCCGCGTGCAAGACCCGGCATCACTCCTCAAAGAGAACAGCATTGATAGAATCCCTGTCCCGCGTCCGGAACTGGCGTATTTAATGTCATCAGGCAGTACTGTGTTTACATGATTCACACATCTTTCATTTGACATATCAATGTCTTCTCGGGTCAATAGGCCAACACGGGATTGCAATAAAACTGTCCCGAGTGTGGATCGTCTTTGAAGCGGTGCATGCCATTCAACTCGAGAAAGCCATTTACCCAGTCCTTGAATTCTGGGCAGTCTTCAGTGTACAAAGGGTTTTCTTCCCTGCTAGTTCCAGCTGCCTAAAATTTCTGGCTAGCCACCGTATGGCAGACGATGCAGCTGCTGCTTCAGGCGATGCATATTATTGTGCAGTTGTGCAAAGTCCTCCTTGCTCGCAAAAGAGATCTCCTCGATGGTTAGCATTTGTGTTTCAGCCCCCCAGCAATCTACCTGGTTGGTCTTAATACAGGCGCCGTATATTGTGGTGCGGTTTTGCAAAGTCCTCCTTGCTTGCAAAAGAGATCTCGTCAATGATAATCATTCGTGTTTTAGCCCCCCAGCAATCCACCTGGTCGGCCTCAATGGGTCTTTTTTTATTCAGGTACTAGACTGCTGAATGCGTCGTCTCACCCAGTAAAAGCGTAGCAGCCACTCCAGTCATTGCAGTCACTATTATTGTTCTCAAAGTGAACTCATAATTGTCGACGTAACTGCAATATTCCCGTGAGTATTCCATTATCAGAACAATTACCGTGGTATGCCATGCAGGCGGCAGATAAGTTGGTCCTTGTTCCTGCTTCATTTTTCAACAAGCTTCTCAAGCAGCTCCTTTTCCTTGACAAAGACTAATTCCTGCTTCGAAGGCCACATCCAGCTTCATTAACGTCCTCCAGTGTTGTTGGTGCTGACTTTTGTAGCTGATGGTGTCCGATGCTGTCCTCTGAATCCGATTTGTATCTTACCTTCCAGCAATACACCTTTCCTTGCAGCTTCTTTAACTCCACAAGGTTCTCTTTGCACAGAATTAGCTTGGCGGTTGAAGCAAAGAATGGACTCTGTGTGTCTCTGCCACAATCATCTTTTTTTCCAAACTCGCTACTCAGAAATACTTTCATGTTTTCTTCACTATCAAAGGGCGTCTTTTAATTCTCCAGTTGATCACTATTGTAATCATGCAACTCGTTTTCTTCTAAGCCATCAGGAGCATCAGCACCAGGAGCTGCTTCGTCATCAGTGGCGCTTGCTGTGTTAGACATGCTTCTGTTTGCAATTGTGAACATGTGTTCTCTGTGTTCTTTCGCCGAGGCGCAGGCAAAAGGCAGAAATAATTAATAGTGCCCTACTGCTGTGTATCGCTACAGTAGTATTGTTCGAATTCAGCGATAGTTTCAGTTAGACACCCAATGCCTCGGAACATTACTGCCAGTAGTGTTCTAAAGTTTCTTAGCTGTAAGTTCCGGTTGAATTTTCTAGCCGCAACTTAGCGACAAGTTACGATCTGCCCCAGCAAGTTCCGAAAGATCCGGTCTCAGAGCGACGTACGGACGGTTGTTTGAATATACGTGTGGCCTTTGTCTGCGCGTGTGTAAAGCCCGCACAAACCACCGCCACGCCTCACGCCACTGCTTCCGTTTTCCGTTTCGTTAAACTTTTGCTGTTTGCTGTTTGTTGTTGCTTGTGGAACAAAGACCAAGGACCGAGGATGGTACTTGTATACACTGGACGACAGTCAATCATTGCCCTTTGCACAGTAGGATTAACATCTTTGTCGGGTCTCGTTGCCGCGCATTCGTCCAATTCAAAAACCTGGCGCGCCAGGATCTGAATGTCGTGCCCTCTGTTGACTTCTACGTGCAATGCCTAAAATCGGCAAAGGGTTGCAAGTGTTTCACACATTCCCTTACCACTCACAGATCCGTGAGCGCTACTGGTACTTTTCAAGTATGGTGGATATTGAAACCTTTAAGAAGCGGCTGAGCGGGTGATGAAGCGGCAAGGCTTGGCCGCCTCCGCTCTTGTTGACGGTACAGGAGAACAGGATCCCAGGGACGCCGCCGCCCAGATTGACCGTATCTGTTCAAGCTTAGAAGAAGAAGAAGAAGAAAAATTCATCGGCCTCCTCTCATAATTGTCTGTGAGAGGCGTTGTGAGCATCATCAACCATGCTAGCACCGGAAATGATGAAGACGCAGCTGCAACCGAAATGGTGGCGTTCACTTTTATTTGTGGTTCTGGCTTTCTTTGCGGGGGTGCAACTGCGAGGAATGGCGATTGAAAAAGGGCTTCCCAGTCCGCTTCAAAAGAGATATCGACTTCTTCGTCGACGACAGTGGCGGCGGAAGCGATGTCAACATACAAGCAAACGATTCAAAACTATCGCGTGGAAATTTCACAAGAGTTAAAGCGCATTAGACCTAGACCCTGTTACCTCAATCGACCCTGGTGTCACACTAACTGGGGGACCACTGGCAGGAACTTTGAAGATGATTTGAATCTAGACTTGGCGTCAGCGTTATTGCAAATCAAGAGAAAAGATGTCTCGACCACAACGAATCGATACTTGCCCAACAAAATCATGGGTATCGGGTCTGTCGCGACACAAATCATGCAAGGCGATATTGATCTTGGAACTGGCTTGAAAGCTTCCAGCAAGGATACGCGTCCGGAGAGTCCAACGTGGAAGCAGATCCCAAAGGCAACTATCCTATCGGTCCGGGGACCTGATACGCGCGATGCAATCATGGCGCATGGTATTGATTGTCCTGAAGTATACGGAGACCTGGGTGTAACGACAAGCTTGCTGATTTGGCCTGATTTGAATCCTTCCGAAAATCCTTCCAAAAGGGTGTGCATCGTGCCGCATGGTACCGACACGACACTCAAGAAAGCAGCTAAAGCCAGTGGCTATGACGTGTTCTCGATCACTCCAACGGTGCCTCTTATCCTCGCCAAGCAACTCATGGACTGCGAATTCATCATCACCTCCTCACTGTATGTGCAAATAATTGCATCTGCCTTTCAGATAGGTGTGCGATGGTACAGTGGTCCTGACTCGGAACCACCAGGACAGTTTCTCGATTACTACCGACGAATCAGCCGTAATCCCGACGCTACGGTCGCAACATCTGTGGCGCACGCTCTCGAACTTGGTCCCATGGAGCCGGCCTTGACTTTGGATACGATGAGAAATGTCACTCTCAAGTTGCTTGAGCAATTTCCCTTTGATCAAGTCTGTAAAAATCTGTAAAAAGATAAAAGCACCATTACATGTTTGAAACATCTGTCCTGTAGAGAACGGAAGAGGGGACCTTCTCGGCAATGTTGTTCAGTGCTGTAGTCTAGTCGTTGTGGCAGCTAGATGCTAGTCCTTTTGACGAGAGATGATGAAAGTCTACTTTAGTTGCGTCTTCCTTTTTGATTCCCTCCCTTGCGTTGGACGGACCGGACGCCCCCAAACTATCTACTTCGTGAACGTGTAAAGAACACTTCTGCTGGCGGCTCACGGATGATGTAATGTATGGCCGTCTGCCGTCTGGCGGGCTCTGCTCTATTCAACTCATAACTACAGTAATTACAGTTCCGGTAGAGTAGGCATATTTTTCACTCACGCATGGGCATAGGTTTAACGTTTTCATCTGAATAGTAAGTGTCTATGTAATCTGTTGCAATCACAATCGGTGATCGCTGATCACCAATTGCCCCCCGTCGTTCACCTGCTGTCTGAACCCTACCTGCGGGCAGAGCCTGGTAAGATGCTAGCGCTAGTTGTTGGTTGTTGGCTGTTGGCGGTAGAGCCGCCAAGAGCACACACACACCTACTCCAAGAGCTAGCTCAGTCAATCCCCTGAGATTGGCTGAAACCGCGAAGGGGCGGCGGAGGACGGGAGCTCAAAGAAGGTCTTTCTTTCGGCTTGCTAACAAGACGGAAGGAAGACAAAACAATGCTCTCTCGCTGCAGCCTCGTTCTGCAGCAGCGGTGCTGACCCTTGGAGTTGGGTGTGTGGCTCTGAAAGAACTACGAGCTCTGCGAGCTCGTATCCTCCCTTCAAATCGTCCCGATCTGAGCCGGACGAATCGCGTTGGACGCTGAATAATCTTTCTATCACGTTCATGATTCATGATACATTATTATGCCAGTAGGCCTATTACCTTTTGGTCACGTATTAGGTAAGCACGTTCGTGATTTGTATTCGTGATACAGTACCGCACTGGACATCGACACGTCGCACCATATATTATTGTTTGAGAGCAACAGAATGAAGCCAATCAATGAGATTCCAACGACCACCGGAAACGGTTATGCTGCGACAACACACGGCGACGCCTTGAACATAGAGGAGGAAGAGCGTGCTTTCTTGTTTCAAGAAGAAGGAGCAGAATCGGTCGAACCCACCAAGAGTAACGATGATCGAAATCATTCCTTCGTTTCCTTGCTGAAGTCGGCCATTAGCGTGTATCTTCGTCCCTTGTCTCGCTATGTTCTCTTGATTGGTAATATCGGTGCTTGGTACATCACCAATGGGATGAATGGGATCGCCATGCAGTCTTTTGCTACCGATGTTCGTCACACCAGCAGCGGCGACAATGAGGAAGGATCGACGACGACGATACCGATGGTCGACACCATTCTGACCATTACAGTGTCGGTGACAGCCCTGCAATTATTGCTTGGCGCTTTACTGGGAATCGTCATGCTTTCCATCAGGCAGGGCAGCCTATTGATTTCTCCTCTTTCGATGTTGCTGGTGAATGATCGACGATGGACCTCCATCCTCCTACCGATTTTACACAGTCTCGGTAGCATTGCCACCAACTTGGGTTTCATGTATGGGTCTGCCTCGCTGATTCAAATCATCAAGCTGTTGGAACCCTTTGAAACCCTTATTTTGACGCGACTGTTACTTCCGGACGAAGGCAAAATGATGACATTGGGTGTCGTTTCAAGCATGACGCTCACTATCGGTGGTGCCCTTTCGCTCATTACAGCGCGATCTACACCTCCCCATCCCTGTGCGGTTGTCTTTGCCCTTGCATCGGGACTGTCACTCTCGAGTCGCAATGTTTTGCAACGTAGACAACACACCGATGATCAACAAGGTCGGCAGCAGCAGCACTCTCAATTGAAGGATACTATTGTGGTTCCGGACAAGACAGACGATGCATCGAGCAAACTGGAACGAGCGCTGGTGCAATTTACAAAAATGTCATTGCAGGCAGGTCTCCTATTAGGAGCCCTTGCCATACCACTCAATTTGATCTTTGTTATTAGACACGGCCATGACAAATCGATTATACTTGCTCTCGTGCGTCGTGCATTGCATTGGCCGGTCTTAACCTGGCACCCGTTATACAATGCCTTTTCTATGATTGCCTTGGGTTTTGTCTCGGCCTTGACACATTCTCTCCTCAATGCGGGTAAGCGTGTCTTTGCCATTGTCATGGCTGTCCTCTGGTTTCACGAGAACTTTACATCATCGACTGCTTTCAGCCTCCTTCTCGTGACTTTAGGGGGATGCTGGTACACGGTTGAATCCAAGAATATCAGTCGACAAGCATCTTCCAGGAGTTGGTTAAAACCAACAGTGACCTTGATGCTGCTTGGTCTCTACTACTCTATATAATATCTACTTCTTAGGCAGGGCCTCTCTTACTTATTCCTATTCTATACCGAAGCTCCCTCACACAATCAGTTGCGGACAAGCGCCAAAGTCTAAAGTATCAATATAATGTAATACAACAGTGACAGCTAGATATAATATGTACCTTATGTAGCAGTCATCTAGCAATCACTAATGACTCTGCTCTCTATCACACTCTCTTTGCTGCCCGAGTTAAGGTGAACGCCGCAGAGTCCCAATCGATCGGTAATGATCCACCGAGAGGCTTTTCTTTAGTTGAGAGTGCGCAAGTGTGCATACTCAGTGCTATGCGTAGGCTTTTGGTTGGTTGAGAGTCGTTTTCCCAGGGTTAAATGGGTCCAACCGGATATCCCAGAATATTGAGAACTATGGCCCGTGATTGGAGTCGCAGACGCCTACCTCACAGTAGCACTATTATCCTGCTCATGCATCCCACTGACATCAAGGCTTGCCAGACCGCCGCCGATGTGCGCTTGGCGAGCTGCTTACTGTACCGGTACTGTAGTTATGAGTTGAACAGAGCAGAGCCACGCCAGACGGCAGACGGCCCTACACTGCATCATGCGTGAGCCGCCAGCCGAAGTGTTCTTTACACGTTCACGAAGTAGATAGTTTGGGGGCGTCCGGTCCGTCCAACGTAAGGGAGGGAATCAAAAAGGAAGACGCAACTACAGTAGACTTTCATCATCTCTCGTCAAAAGGACTAGCATCTAGCCGCCACAACGACTAGACCACAGCACTGAATAACATTGCCGAAAAGGTACCACTCCACTCTTCCGTGATCTACAGGACAGATATTTCAAACATGTAATGGTGCGTTTATAGTTCCTGCCTGTATGTCCCCAGATGATGCGGTACCAGGGTCGATTGAGGTGACAGGGTCTAGGTCTAATGCGCTTTAACTCTTGTGAAATTTCCTCGCGATAGTTTTGAAACGTTTGCTTGTCTGTTGACATCGCCGACGAAGGTTTTGATATCTCTTTCGAAGCGGACTTCGGAAGCTTGTCTGACTTGGAAAGCTTTTTGTCTGACTTGGAAAGCTTGTCTTTTGACGTCGCTTCTACCGCCACTGTGGCCGAAAATGCAGTGGATATCTCTGTCGAAGCGGACTTGGGATGCTCTCTTACAATCATCATTCCCCGTAGTTGCACCCCCGCAGCAAAGAATGCCCGAGCCACCAATACTTGCGTCCGCCACAATTTAAGGCTGCTTAGTACACTTGGGGGGTTCGAGCGATGCTGCCCTTTCTTCTTGAAACAAGAAAGCACGCTCTTCCTTCTCTATGTTTAATTGGTCGTCTCCGGCGGCCATTGCAATCTCATTGCTGATTGGCTTCATCATTCTGCTACTCAGACTTCAGTATATGGAGCACATGATGTACTGTTTGTGTATTGTCAATAATGTTCAGCACGGTTGTTGAACCTGCCGCGTAACCACTTCCGGGTTACACTCAGATCCCGACCACAGACAAGCCGT
>Ga0307981_1004081_pt1 | contig 10494 bp, 7 predicted proteins | sample OrgLakmetagen987_FD_201849 | JGI IMG/M metagenome (GOLD analysis project Ga0307981, IMG submission 201849) | Saline water microbial communities from Organic Lake, Antarctica - #987 | ecosystem: Environmental > Aquatic > Non-marine Saline and Alkaline > Saline | place: Antarctica: Organic Lake... | reverse complement strand
ATGCGCCTATGGAGAGTTTCTTTGCCTCACTGAAAAAGGAACTGGTGCACCGTCAGCGCTTCAAAACACGTGCCCAGGCCAAGGCTGAAATCTTTGAATACATCGAGGTCTTCTATAACCGCCAGCGTCGCCATTCCGGCGTCGGATATCAAACGCCCCAACAGGCATTTGGAGATATGACTTGGAAAATGGCCGCATAGGGTCAATAACTAAACTGTCCGGTTTCGGGGACGAAGTTCAATAACGCGGCGAGGCTTGTCCCAGGACACCGCCTGATACTTAAAGTCACCGTGGATACGCTTCACGCCTTTTCGCGGACGACCCACCGGGCGCTTGAGAAGATGCACAATCCTGCCCTGAAGAACACGATTGGTTCAGAGGTTAATTGTCACATCCCGGAAGGTAGTATGGCTGTTTCCTAAACAGCTCTGGCTTGAGTTTGTGCCAGTTCTTCATGGCCTGCAAGGGCGACTTGCTGCCCAGTGCTGACTGCGGAAGCTGAGACCAGCAGCGTTTTGCGCAAGGCCACCGCGACGGCCTCCTGCGCAGGCGTCAACGTGGTCTGAAGCCGGTGCGGCGTGTGGCTGCGATCCTCGACGCTGTCTCGCTTGCGCCATTTATAGATGGTTTGCGCGGTAACTCCGAAACGTTCCGCAAGCGCCGTTCCGGCATCATCGCTGGCCTGGATTGCGGCCCTGACCACCTGCTGCGTTTTAGAGGCGCTGGAAAAGGTGGTGCTGTGGGCAATTTCGGGCTCGATATCATCTCTGACGCCCGACACGGCCGCGCCGCCAAATCGACAGGTAGCTCAAGCGTCAGTAACTCACCGATCCGGATGGTGTGCGCGTCCGGCAGACCATGCCGCACCGCATCGAACGGCCGGTTGATATGCACGATCAGCGGCGCTGCGCCCACCTCGCCAGCGGCCGTGCTGGCATAGACGCGGATATGCTCACCGATGGCAGCACCCATGCCTGCAAAAAGGCCCAGATCGGCGGGGCGGCAGGCCCATCACCCCCGCCAGAACTGAGCTGTCGATCATACGCTACCGTTGTATTCGTCATGCCCCAGCTTCCTTTGCCCGCCGTCGCGCGACTTAATCATGTCGCAGGGTCACGATGGCAAACTACCGGGCCGGGCGCGCGCCGAACCTGCGCTGTCGTTTTTTTGGGGCGGGGGCGCGCCGCCGCGGTGACAGGCGCTTCAGCCAATATCGCCTGATGAAAGGGTGGCGCTGCCGATCCAGCCTCTGGTGCGAGGATCGGCGTGTTCGGCGACTGGACCCCGCGCGTCACGGGCCTGTATTGTATTGCTCGGACCACTGCCTGATGCTGGCCCAGAACGCGCAAAGGGCCGGGTTTAGCACCCGGCCCTTGTGTTATATCTATTCAGGGGTTGCCCTGCCGGGCGCGCCCTCAGCCCAGCTCGGCCAGCCGCGCCAGCGCAGCGCGCAACGTTGCCGCTTCCTCCTCGCGCAGAGTTAGGTTTTCGCGGGCCTCCTCGACCACCTCATCCGGGGCTGATGCGACAAATTTGGGGTTATTCACGCGCCCCTTAAGTGCGCCGATTTCCTTCTCCAGCTTGCCCAGCGCCTTTTCCAGTCGCGCCTTTTCCTCGCCCACGTCGATGATATCGGCCAGTGGCAGGCCAAAGATGCCGCCCTCGACGGCGACAGTCGCGCAGCCCTTGGGGAAGGCAGCCACGTGCTCCAAGCTCTCGATCCGGGCTAGTCGTTTAATCATCACTTCGTTGCGGTCCCACGCGGTGCGGCCCGCACCATCCAGCGACGTGGCCAGCAGCGGGATTTTCAAACCCGCCGGGACGTGCATCTGCGCCCGCGCACTGCGCACGGCGTCAATCAGGGAAATCACCCAGTTCATCTCGCGGTCCGCCGCGGCATCGACGGACTCCGCGCCGTAGGCAGGCCAACCCGCATGGATCAGCATCTTGTCCCGCGTGCCCAGATTGGCCCACAGCTCCTCAGTAACGAAGGGCATGATGGGGTGCAGCAAGATCAGGCATTGGTCGATTACCCATGCCATAGTCGCTTGGGTCTCGGCCTTTACCGCGTCGGTGCCGTCCATCAGCAGCGGCTTGGAAAACTCCACGTACCAGTCGCAGACCTTGCCCCAGACGAAGGTATAGAGCGCGGTTGCCGCATCGTTGAAGCGGTAGTTGCCCAAGGCCGCATCCACCTCGGCGCGCACCTTTGCCGTCTCGCCCACGATCCAGCGGTTCACCGTTTCTTTCGGGGCAGGGACGCTATCCACCGAATAGCCGGCCCTCAGCGCAGCGGGCGTTGCCCCGTTCATCTCGGCAAAACGGGCAGCATTCCATAGCTTGGTGCCGAAGTTGCGGTAGCCTGCAATGCGCTGCGTCGATAGCTTTAGGTCGCGCCCCATCGCGGCCATCGCCGTAAGGGTAAAGCGCACGGCATCAGTGCCGTATTCATCGATCAACTCTAGCGGGTCCAGCACATTGCCCAAGGACTTGGACATCTTCTTGCCGCTCTCGTCGCGCACCAATGCGTGGACATAGACATGGCCAAACGGCTTCTGCCCGGTCACGGCGTATTGCATCATCATCATCCGGGCGACCCAGAAAAATATAATGTCAAAACCGGTAATCAGCGTCGAGGTTGGGAAATACTTTTGCAACTCCGGCGTCTGCTCAGGCCAGCCCAGCGTGCCGATGGGCCAAAGGCCCGAGGAAAACCACGTGTCCAGCACATCAGGATCGCGCCAGACCGGATAGACCAGCGTGGTCGGATCCTGCGACGCGACATATTCAGCAAGGCTGTCGCCCAGCATCTGCATCGCGTCCTCGCGGCTGTCCACCTCGACGAGGCGCGCGTGATTCAGCGGTGTTGGCAGACTGGCCAGAACATCGTCAAACTTGCCCGCGAGCCCATCAAAATCGGGTGCGGCGTGATAGCGGTCGCTGCCCGGCGCCATAGACTGGTCCCACAGCAGGCGCTGCATCTCGACCAGATCCAGCGCGCCGTCGCCCTCGTCATCGCGAAACGTGCCGCGCTCCAGGTCGAGGCCATACCACACCGGGATCTGGTGCCCCCACCACAGTTGCCGCGAGATGCACCACGGCTCGATATTCTCTAGCCAGTGGAAATACACCTTGCGATCACTCTCCGGCATGATCGTCACGTCGCCCGAACGGACAGCATCTATCGCTGGTTGTACGATCTGCGCGGTATCTACAAACCACTGATCGGTCAGCATCGGCTCGATTACTACCTTGGAGCGGTCGCCGAAGGGCTGCATGATTTTCTTGGCCTCGACGAGCGGCACGAGGGTATCCTCGCGCGCTTTGCCGCCCTCTTCGAGCGCGAGAGGCTGCACCGTTGCCTTGCCCAAGCGCGGGTCATGTCCTTGTGTCATCACCGCCAACCCCTCGGCGGTGATCTCCTCGATCACGCGCGCGCGCGCCTCGAGGCGGTCCAGCCCGCGTAGGTGATCGGGTACGAGGTTGATGATGTCAACCTCCGCCTCGCCCAACTCGCGCTCACCTTTAGCGACGGCCATCGCAAGCGCCGCGGCGTCTGCATAGGGCGCGCCGTCGCTGCGCATCTGCGCGCGGGTATCCATCAGCCGGTAGCAGGGAATGTTATTGCGCTTGGCGACGGCATAGTCGTTGAAATCATGCGCGCCCGTGATCTTGACCGCGCCCGAGCCGAACGCAGCGTCCGGGTATTCATCCGTGATGATCGGGATCAGCCTGCGATGCTCTTTTGGCCCCACTGGGATCTCGCACAGCATCCCGACGATGGCTGCGTATCGCGTGTCCGACAGATGAACCGCCACAGCGCCGTCGCCTAGCATCGTCTCAGGCCGGGTCGTCGCGATCGCGATATAATCGCGCTCCTCGCGAAAGATCACATTGCCGTTTTCATCGTTCTCTAAATACTCATACTTTGCTCCGCCAGCGAGCGGATACTTGAAATGCCACATGTGCCCGGGCGTTTCGACATTCTCGACCTCCAGATCGGAAATCGCCGTCTCGAAATGTGGATCCCAGTTCACCAGACGCTTGCCGCGATAGATCAGCCCCTTGTCGTACATATCGACAAAGACCTTGATGACCGCATCGTGGAAGTTGCCATCTTCCCCCTCGGGAGCGGATGGCGCGCCGGACATGGTAAACGCCTCACGCGACCAGTCGCAGGAGGCGCCGAGGCGTTTCAGTTGGCCGATGATCGTCTCTCGCGACTTGATCTTTTGCTGCCAGACGCGGCGCTCGAACGCCTCGCGCCCCATCTCGGCGCGGGTCGGCTCGCCATTTGCGGCCATTTCCCGCTCCGTCACCATTTGCGTTGCTATGCCGGCGTGATCCGTCCCCGGCTGCCAGAGCGTGTCGAACCCTCGCATCCGGTGCCAGCGAACCATAATATCCTGCAGCGTGTTGTTGAACGCGTGCCCCATGTGCAGACTGCCGGTGACGTTCGGTGGTGGGATCATGATACTGAATGTCTCGGCGCCATCGGCGGCGTTCGCGCCTGCCTTGAAGGCGCCAGATGCCTCCCACGCGTCATAGAGCCGCTGCTCGGCCTCGGCTGCATCGAATGTCTTTTCCATCGCCATGAGAGTGCTCCTAAACCTTGCCCCCCGTGGCTTAGCCAATTCAGGTGCGAAGGGAAAGCGTGGCTTGCAATTCGGGGCTGGCAACGCGCCGCATGCTATCGTTCTATATCCTCCGCGCCTGATGGGAAACGATGATGCATGAAATGACTGCGATATTGCTGGATGGGCAGGGTGGCGCACGCGCCATATCGACGGACGCCGCCGAGGACCGCAAAATTGAGGGTGGCGCGATCCTATGGGTTCATGTGCGCCAGTCGCCAGGCGAGGATGGCGCATGGCTGCACGCCCTTGGCGCCGACAACATCGTCGTGGGGGCCCTCACGGCCGAGGAGACGCGGCCGCGCTGCACGCTCTATCAGGGCGGGGTGTTGATGAACCTGCGCGGCGTCAATCTGGAGCCTGGCGCCGACCCTGAGGATATGGTCAGCCTGCGCATCTGGGCGGGTCCAGCGCGCATCGTCACGCTGAGCCACCGCCCGGTGCAGGCCGCACTTGACCTGATTGCGCATTGCGAGGATGGCACTGGCCCGGCTAGCTCCTCCGAGGTGATCGCGCAGCTTGCCCTGCGCCTTGCCGATCGCGCCGAGCCTGTGGTCGCGGATCTGAACGAGCGCATCGACGATCTGGAAGATGCGGTCGAAGTCGGGGCGTTTGCGCCGCGCCGGCGCGAATTGGCCGAGATTCGACGCGTGTCGATCCAGCTGCGCCGCTACATGTTTCCGCAGCGCGACGCGCTCAGCACGCTGGAGATTGAACCGCTACCGTGGGTCGGAGCCGCCCAGCGCAGCGCCCTGCGCGAGGCGACGGAGCGCGTGACCCGGCTGGCCGAGGAACTGGACGCGATCCGTGACCGCGCGCAGGTGGTCCACGATCACATCATGGACGGGCGTGCCGAGACCATGAACCGTCAGATGATGCTTTTGTCGGTCGTCACCGCCGTGTTCCTGCCGTTGAGCCTCATTACTGGTCTGCTTGGCATAAACGTTGGCGGTGTCCCAGGAGCCGCATCGCCCTACGCCTTCTGGGTCGTCTGCCTGCTGCTGATTGGTTTGGGTGCGGTCCTACTGGCTGTCTTTAGCCGCCTTGGCTGGTTGAGGCCCTGTTAAAGCAGTTTGGGATAATCTTGACCTGTGGTTTTTTGGCGAACCACGCGCGGCTGCCGTGAAGCGCCAGAGATTTGCACCTTCCGCCGTAGAATCCAAAGCGCGTTAGCTGGGGAAAAGCCCGCTTAGCGCGGTGGTGACGATGCGGCGGACCTTGGGCCGCTTGCCGGGTGAAAAAGGCAGGGGGCGGCATACCTCCATCGCGGCTACGCCCACGCGGGCGGTCAGCGCGCCGTTCACCACCCCTTCGCCAAAGCGGCGCGACACTTTGCTGAGCAGGCTGCCGCCTGCGACCGAGCTGATGACGTCGTCGCCCACGGCCACCGCGCCCGTCGCCACCAGATGCGTCATCACTGCGCGCGTCAGGCGCAGGCTGCCCAGCGTGCCAGAGCGGCCGCCATAGATCTCTGCGATGCGGCGGATCATACGGATATTCGCGGTCAGTGCGGTTATGACATCGGCTAGCGCCAGTGGCACCAGCGCGGTGACCGCGGCCACCTGCCGCGCCGCGGCCTCGACTTCGCGCAGGGCGGCCCCGTCCAGCGGCACCAGCAATTCAGCCTCGGCCAGCGCCAAGAGGCCGTGCGCGTCGAATTGGTCGCCGCGCTGCTCGGCCAGCCGTGTCCGGCCCCAGCTTGTATCCTTGCGCCCGCCATAAAGTTGTACCAGATCGTCGGTCAATGCGCGCGCGGCGGGCAGGTCATCTTCGGCCAGCGCGGTATCTGCTTTGCGGTGCAGCGCATCGATCCGGCCCAGCCGGGCAAAGGCGGCCAATTCGCGCAAGGTGATAGCGACCAGCACCACCAGCAACGCGCTTATCAACGCGGTCGCCGCATAGCCGAGCAGCGGCACGCGCGCGATTAGTCCCGTGGCAAAATCCCACGCGGCCAGCGACATGGTGAAGGTCAGCAGCGCGCCTGAGAGCCCCCAGAACGCGCGCGCTAGCCGTGACGGGCGGCGCGCTGCCAGCATTGCCACCGTCTGCATGGCGCGGCCCTGCACCGCGCCGGCCGTGTCGAAATCGGGCACGGGCGCGGCGTCGGATGGAGCGGCACGTGGTGCGCTATCGTCTAGATCAAACAGGACCGGACCTTTGCGGGGGGTGTTCATGTGGATCTCCTGCCGCGATGCCAGAGCATGTGGATGTCCGGTAGCGCTTCGTCATTGCCCGCGCCGATGCCGCGCGCCATTTCGGCAAAGTCTTGGGCGGCGTAGAAGCTGCGCGCGTCCTGATTGGCCTCGGCCACCCACAGCTCCAGCTGGGGCGCAGCGTGTTTTGCGTCATTGAGTAGCGCCCGGCCCAGTCCGCGCCCCTGCACGCGCGGATGCACATAAAGCGCGTGAATGCGCGCCCCGTCTCGCGCGATGAAGGCAGTAGGCCCACGGGCGTCGTGCAGCACGCGCACCCAGCCGCGCCGTGTGATCTGTGCCATCAATCGCAGATCCGTGCGGTATGGCCGCACGCGCGGAAGCCACGCGCTGCGCCGGGCAAAACCCCAGAGGATTGCGGTCATCTGCGGCACGTGCCATAAGCGTGCGCGTGCCGGTGTCGCGGCGCTCACAGGCGGTCCCCGATCAGGAATTGCGCGGCGCGGTCCAGCCGGATATGCGGTGGACCCATGCTGGGTTTCAGCGCCAGCGGCGCAGGCGCGAATTTCATGATCCGGTAGTCCTGGTCCAGCCACGCCTCATCCCCTTGCCGCGCCGCCGCGATCAGTGAGGCCGGGCTATCGGGCAGTGCGCCGGGATAGAACGCGGCTTGCTTTCCTGCGCTGCCATCGACGTTCAGCAACGTGCCGCGGACGCAGCCCAGCGCCTCGCCGTCGTGGTCGCGCATCTCTTCGACAGTGGCGCGCAGGGATGCCAGCGCGATGGAAGCCGTCTGCGCACCCTGAAAATCGGCGCGGGCGCGGGCACCTGCGGTCAGCGCCTCCATGAAGGAGGTCAAGCGGGCGTGCTGGATGTGGTGCAGATGATCGGCCTTGGTCGCGGCAAAAAGAACTTTCTCGACCCGGCGCCCCAGAAATATCCGGCTGAGAAACGCGTTGCGACCGGGACGAAAGGCCGACAAAATTTCGGCCATCGTGTCTTGGAGATCCGTCACGGCGGGCGGGCCTGCATGGATCGCCTCCAGCGCATCGACCAGCACGATCTGGCGGTCGATCCGCGAAAAGTGATCGCGAAAGAAGGGCGCGACAACCTGGGATTTGTAGGCGTCGAAACGCCGCTCCATCTCGCGCCAGAGGCTCCGGCGCTTTGCTCCGTCTGGCTTAGTAATTGGCGCAAAGGTGAGCGCTGGCGAGCCGGCCATTTCGCCCGGTAACAAGAAGCGCCCCGGCGCGATGACGCTGAGGCCCTTTTGCCGCGCTGCGTAGAGGTATTCAGTGAAGGTGGATGCCAGGGCCTTGATCTGCGGCTCTTGCCACGCGGCGGCTGCATCGATGGCATCGGCCTGCGCCAGATAGGACGACGCGATGTCGCGGCGCTGCATCGCGTCCAGCGCCCCGGCGCTCCACTCAGCGTAGGATTTATCCATCAGCGGCAGATCTAGAAGCCATTCGCCGGGGTAATCGACGATATCAATATGCACGGTTCGCGGCCCGGTCAGCCCGGCCAACAGACCGGCGGGGCGCACGCGCAGCGACAGGCGCAGCTCAGATATGGCGCGGGTGCTATCGGGCCATTGCGGAGCGGGGGCGGTGAGCGTGGCAAGGTGAGTTTCGAAATCGAATCGCGGCACAGTATCGTCTGGCTGGGCCTGAAGAAACGCCGCCGCAATGCGCCCCTCATGCGCCGCGACAAGGCCGGGCATGCGCCCCCGCTCCAGCAGATTGGCGACAAGCGAGGTGATGAACACCGTTTTGCCGGCCCGCGCGAGACCGGTGACACCGACACGCACGACGGGCTCGAAAATCGCGCCCGATACGGTGCCAGAGATCCGTTCGGCTCCGCGTGCGAGGCCGTCTGCGATTGCTGATATGCCCAATTCGAGGCCCTTTCGCTGCTACCCTTTAGGGTGCTAGATAACGCTGTGGGCGCGTGGTTTCCAGTGGCGGTGGCGCCTGGCTGCTTCTGGCGCAATGAGTATTTGTCCCAAGATGAAAATCTGGTGGCGCTTTTCCTGCTCCACAAAATGCAGTATGCGCCGATGCATGCCAAGATTTGCGTTAAAAGTCGAGTATCACGGGGGGCCATTTTCGGGTTGGCAGCGCCAGCGCGACATGCCGTCCGTGCAGGGCGCGATTGAGGCCGCGCTGGCGCGGCTTGAGCCGGGACCTCACAAGATTGCGGCGGCTGGGCGCACCGATGCAGGCGTTCATGCGCTGGGGCAGGTCGCGCATTGCGACCTGTCCAAGGCGTGGACGCCCTTTCGCCTGATGGAGGCGCTGAACTATCACCTGAAGCCCGCGCCTGTTGCCATTGTCGATTGCGCGGCTGTGACTGACGATTGGCATGCGCGGTTTTCGGCTGTGGAGCGGCGGTACTTCTTTCGGCTTGCGACGCGGCGGGCGCCCGCCACCCACGGTGCTGGTCTGGTCTGGCAGGTGCCTCGAGATATGGATGTGGAAGCGATGCGCGCCGGAGCAGCCTACCTGATCGGGACGCATGATTTCACCACCTTTCGCTCGACCACATGCCAGGCAGCCAGCCCTATCAAGACGATGGCTTCGATCGAAATCGACTGTGCTGATGGGCCGGGCGGGGCCGAGGTGCAGTTCCGGCTGCGAGCGCGGTCTTTCCTGCATAACCAAGTGCGCAGCATCGTTGGCTCGCTGGAACGTGTCGGGCGGGGGGGGTGGGCCCCTGTGGATGTGCGAACCGCGCTTGAGGCGAAGGACCGCGCCGCCTGTGGCCCGGTTTGCCCGCCCTACGGCCTGTATCTGGCAGGGGTTGGCTATCGCGAGGATCCCTTTGGCGCTGACTGAGGTGTTTCGGGGTTTAGTTGCGCTTGCAGATGTCAGAACGCTTTAGGCTTTGCGCAGGCGCGGCGAGGGCGTTAGAGAGAGCCGCGTGGTCCCTTAGCTCAACAGGATAGAGCAGCTGATTTCTAATCAGCAGGTTCGGGGTTCGAGTCCTCGAGGGATCACCACTTTTCAATGACTTACTGGTCACTGTGTTCTGAATTATTCTCCTCTGTGTCCAAACTGTGTTTAAAGACCCTCCCAATTTCGTCGTGATGGGCCGCTGTATTCAGGTGTGCATAACGCTGAACCATTATCATCGAGGAGTGTCCGAGAATGTCCCTCAAATGTAGAAGGCTTCCTCCGTGCTGGACCCACCAGGAGGCAAACATGTGCCTAAGGTCATGAAAGCGCACGTCTTTCAGATCAGCCCTTGTCCTGATACCGTTCCAAGAGTTCTTGAAGCTGGTATAGGGCTTCCGTGACTGACTAATCCGGTCCACATAGGCGAAAACGAGGTCATCGGAGGACTCTGAACACAGCTGCTCCAGCGTGTGACACAGTGTTTTACACAGGGGAATAATGCGTTCTTTCTTCGTCTTGGTCATATCTACATCTAGTGTAATCTCCTTCCTCTCAAAATTGATCATCGTCTTACGAAGAGCCGTCAATTCGCCGTGCCGCATACCCGTATGGACTGCCGTTTGGACAACAGCCCTCTGGGTCTGGTTGCTACAGGCTTTGAGGATTTTCTCGTATTCCTCCGGCTTGAGCCACCGGGCCCGTTCCTTTTCCTTCAGATGCTTTTTGGAAAAACTTATAACGGGGTTTGACTCCGGGGCTCCCGGCATTGTCTCGATTGCGTGACTGAACACTGTGGAGACAAAAGCTAGG
>Ga0307981_1004079_pt1 | contig 10501 bp, 7 predicted proteins | sample OrgLakmetagen987_FD_201849 | JGI IMG/M metagenome (GOLD analysis project Ga0307981, IMG submission 201849) | Saline water microbial communities from Organic Lake, Antarctica - #987 | ecosystem: Environmental > Aquatic > Non-marine Saline and Alkaline > Saline | place: Antarctica: Organic Lake... | reverse complement strand
CTTGTCCACTCATTTCACCGGTGAGAGCGAGACGAACAGGATGAAAAAGATTCTTGCCCTTCACCATTTGATCCTTTGCAATCTGCTTCATGTAAGCTTTGTATGCTTCGGGGAAAGAGTACGCAGTTCCCCCAGTTTGATTGTCTTCAATAATTGCCTTCTTATTCTCATCCAAGAAAGCTGCATGTGGCTCCTGGGGATCAGGAAGAGGAAGCTCTCCAGCTTCTGCATGGTGAATGAGGATTTGGGCAATGGGATAGAAATTTCCAATTTTGATCATTTTCTTCGCCTGTCCTTCTTCTAGCTTCTCAAAAGACTCAGGTAAGTCGTATCCCAAGACAGTTACAGCATTGGTCGCAGCATCTTTGGTGGTTTCCATCATCTGCTTTGCCAAAGCCGTCGCTGCAAAAGTAAATTCATCAATCTTCTTCTCGTCGGCTTCTTCCTTAATCACCCCCAGGTATCCTAATTGTTCCTTCACCAAGTGCGTTATCTCTTCAACCTTCATCTGCTTAAGGTGCTGAGAGTTAATCCACTTCAACTTGTCCATATCGAAAATAGAAGGACTCTTAACAACGCGATCGACACCGAAAGCTTCAATCAATTCATCCCTAGCAAAAATCTCATTTTCAGTTCCGTCGTTCCATCCAAGAAGTGCAAGATAATTGATCATAGCATCGGGTAAGAAACCGTCCAAACGGAATTGATTACAAGAAGTTGCACCATGACGCTTGGAAAGTTTTTGCTTATCCTCTCCAAGAATTAAAGAGCAGTGAGCATATCTAGGACGTGGAGCTCCCAAAGAATCCAAAATCAATCCTTGCCTCAAGGTATTCGTCAAATGTTCCTCTGCGCGAACAACGGTAGTGACTCCCATGGCAGCATCATCGACAGCTACACAAAAGTTGTAAACTGGTATTCCAGATGAACGTAACAATATGAAATCTCCGACGGTACTCTCTGCATCCCAAGCAACGGTTCCTCTCACAGCATCATCAATTACAACTCTAGCTCCAGCGGGGACCTTAAATCTCACGGTATACTCAACTCCCTCGTCCAACTTCTGTTGCACCAACTCTGGATCAGCATCACGCCAAGTTCCATCATATCTAGTGGGAAGACCCTCTGCCTCCTGCTTTGCTGCCACCTCGTCTAACTCTTCCTTGGTGCAAAAACATTTGTAAGCCTTTCCTTCTTCCATAAGCTTATTTGCCAACTTGCCATAAATTTCACCACGTTCTGATTGCCGGTAGGGGCCATATTTCCCTGTAGCAATATCCGGACCTTCATCCCAGTGAAGGCCTAGCCAACGCAAATCTGCTAGGACGGAATCTTCACTTTCTTTGGTGGAACGTGCGACATCAGTATCTTCCACGCGAATAATGAATGCAGAGTCTTCGTTGGGGAAGTCAAGTTGTCCCTTTTTCGCAGTGAGCCAATTATAAAGTGCAGTACGTGCTCCTCCAACGTGCAAGCTAAAGGATAACAAAAAGTTTGGATTTAGAATTTAGAATTGTTGGGCAAATGAATGATAGACTTGGTATAAATAGAGTAAAACGAAGTCTAAAACTAACTTGTCATGTTCTAAAGATGAATATCATGAGTAACTCACCTTCCGGTGGGACTGGGAGCGAAACGCATCCTAGGGGGTGCAGTCATTACATTCTTTCCCTTTTGGGGAAAGTTTACAATATCATCATTGCCATCGACAGCAGTTGTTGTTGTTGTCGCCTCAGTGTCACCTTCGACGGCTCCAACTCCTAAAGAAAAATTTCTGACATTCAAATTATTGTTTCCTCCCAAGAGTGCTGCTGCTGCAAGGGATGCAGGTGGAAGGTCAACTATCCTACGCCCGGAGGAAGAAGAAACTCCTGATTTTGAAGAATTAATACTATTGCTGGCGCCAGTGGTGAGAGGTCTCATGGTGAAGGCACCTGCAGTGCGCACATGTCGTGTTAAAACAGCGAGACTTAGGGCCATGGAAGCGACGTGGAGACGCATTCGTAGAAAAACTGTTGGACAGTAGGTTCCTTATTTGATGTGATTGCTTGTTCTCGGATCTGAACTCTGAACTGATGTTGTCAAATAGAAGTCAATTGGAAGGAAAAATCTCCTTTTTCTTTCCAGCTGGATGACGATGATGGCTTGATTGAAGATTGAAGGGTGAGATGTGCGTTTTCATCTTTCGTCTTTTGGCGCCAAAATATTGGATCCAGTTGAAGTTGGAGGAGAACCATCTATTTTTGGGGATTATTTCAGATTTCACTCGATTTCAAACTATTTCAAATAAGGTCGTCATAATGACGTAAGTAAAGGAAACTGGATGTTCTTCGCGGGCCAAAAGTGGACGATGGCCTTTTTTGGTTCGTATGGTACTTAAACATACCATATCACATATCTATTTGTAGGAAATAATAACTTGCACTTTGCACCTTTTTGCACCCATCAAATCTAAATAAATTGCAGACAACACCTCACAACTGTAGTAAGTAAGGGATGTATTCATACACAAATTTGTCTGTAAAAGTAAAGACATCCTACGTGTTCCATAGGTTGGTAGTAATCATAACAATCAATTCTTTAATCCAGTCAGTTAAAATTTGAAAATATAAAAATGTAAACTTCCTTTCTGCTTTCTTTTTCCCCGTGCGTTCTAAAATTTAATATCTCATTTCTATTCACATAAGACTTAAATAACCAAGCCACATGGATATTCTCTACAGTCAGTGGATCAGATCTAAAGAAACTGGCATTGGAGTAACTATCTATATTAATTTTATTCTAAGTTCGTCTTTTTTAATAATACATTCTCGATCTGCCGCACAAACAATGTACTCTCATCGTATTCAATTGGGCGTGGAAGTTTCGATCTATACTAATGCATATAAGAAGTTTCCTTAGTTTTGTACAACCCCTGAGTACGTGCCCTACGTTGGTGCAACTACATAACCTTCTCGTCAACCACAACTTTGGAATGACCCTTGGTTTTTATAACTTCGTCAATGCAATCAAAGCTTTCTGATAGTTCTTCTGCAACTAAATCCTGGAGTATTATCAAAATAGTCGAGACAGAAAGACCACCAATGCGTCGGACTTTGCCATCCATGTTCTCTGTTGCTTGCCTCTCGATAACTTTCCGTAGGAGCTTCCCAACATTATCACGTCCAGTAGAATCTAAATGCGTTAATGGTTCATCAAGCACCAACAAGGATGAACAGAGTCTACCTCGCCTTGCAACCAGATCAGAGAATCCCAAACTCAATGCCAAAGAGCAGCGGCGCCACTGACCTCCACTCAGTGATGATAGAGGGCGTGTGACCCAGGCACCATCAGAGGTCAATATAGATACTGTTCGCAAAATTCTATCTCCTGTGTCCAATACTAGCTCAAGCCGGAGTGTCCCGTCGCTAAGTTCATCTAAGTATGATTGCGTTGCCACTTGTAGTGCGTGCACTGTATTCTGTAAAATAAATGTTTGCACTCCACGAGCTCCGAAACTTTCAGCTACGATTGAAATTGTGCTCGCAAAGCTTCTAGTCTCTTCCCTTTCTGCATCGAGACTCTTGATATTTTCTTCCAATTCGTCGAGGTCTTTGGAAACACTTTTGCGCGCATCAATTGCAGCAGTGAGACTTTCCTTGAAAGATCTCAATTCAGAAATGGAATTGGATTTCATCCTGTTAATTTCATTCAGAGCCTCAACCTTTCTAGCTGCGTCAGTGAACTCTTTGGATCTTTGAGAATAAAGTACTCTAGCAGCTTGCAAATCTAGTTCTAGAACCTTGTGGCTATCTTGCGAGACAGCCGTTTGGTTTCGAATATTGCCATTGATGTTTTGAACTTGTTCTTCTATTGTATCGATAAGAAGTTGCTGCTCTTTCGATTGGATTTGACTGTTTGAGACTGATAGAGTCGACGATTCAATTAATGCCATTGCTTTCGCAAGGCTAGTTTCTAGTCCTTCTTTAACATGCTGGTGGGAGTCTTCATCTGACATTGGTTGTTTGCAGGTTGGACATACTGTAGGGGTTTCAAAGCTTAATGTGGTTGTAATGTTTTTGTTGTCATCCTTGATGCCCCACATTGTTTGTAGATCTTGCAACTTTTCACTAGCAGAGGTGAGAGTATTGTCGCTGCGGTCCGTTTGGCGTTGAATATTCTGTAATGTAAGCCTTTCTTTGTCCAAGTCGTGAAGTTTAGACTCAAGCTTTCTATGGAGTGGTTCTAGCTGCGATTGCAGCACTCCTGAATTTTTTCTTAGCGCATCTTCAATTAACTGCACCTGATTGCTAGCCTCGTCAATTGCCTGTTCTATAGTTTCAAGAAAAATATTGTGGGGCTCTCCTGATGATGCTTCCTCTAATCGCTTCTTGATTTGTTCTTCCATTTCAATGAAAGCCTTTTTTTTTACTGCAACAGCATTTTCAGAAAAGTCACGTTTTTTTGTCATTGCTTCTAGATCCCTGTTACGAATTGATATCATGCCGTCTAACTCAGAGACTTTCTTTGATAAATCGCGGCCAGTCTTCCTTGACTGTGCAGCCGCATCCTGCCAAATGTTAAGAGGGACGACGATGGAGAGTTCCTCCTTTAACTTTGCATCAGTAGCTTCCAGCAATCCATTCATTGTATGCTGTCCATGAAATATGGTTCTTGACAACACTTGAGGACTTGCCCCGAGTTTCTCCTCGATAGTCTTTTGTGTTTCTTTAGCGCTCTGCTTCGTCAAGTCTTCTCCGCCTAGCATGAAAGTGAGGCTTCCTTTTGATGCACTCTTCGAACGAGCAATAACAAAGTCTTGGTCGTTTACAGTTCCTCGGATTGTGACCCTTGCGGTCTAGTAAGAGAGATGTTGAGAAACAAGTTAGAGATCAATAATCATCAGATTAAACACATGATCCTATATCTACCAGTATTGCAGGCTCACCAACGAGTTGTCATGAACGACGTCACTAACTTTAGCATCATTTACAGGCCGTGTATCCAGAGATCCAGTCAAAGCCCACAAAGCAGACATCGCCAATGTACTTTTTCCACTTCCATTACTGTTTTGATCAATGTTAATATTGTTAAAGGGTTGAAATTGTATCCAATACGAATCGATAGATGCACAGCTTACCTATCAGATCCTCCATCTTGATTCGATCCTCGCAAGAGAACCAGACCTCGGTCTTTAAGTGGATAAGTGAGAGAATCTTTGAATGGACCAAATCCTCCCACAGTAATATTGTCTAATGACAACATTGTGGTAGCCGCTGATGTTGGTTGTAAGTTCGCTTCGTCAGAATCATTGATCAATCCAAGTTCATCAAGGATTTTGTTCCCTGCTTCTACAACAATTTCTGCAGTGGCATTTTTCATTGCTTCCCTCTTTACCTCACTAACCAAATAATTCGACCACGTGGTGAAAGGAGACATATCTTCCACCAAAAGCCAATCCAAATCATCCGACTGGTGAAGACCATCATCGTCCGTGGAGTCAGACACGTGAGAAAAGTTCGGAATCGACTTGGTCTCACGAATCTCAACAGATGCACCAATTGCTCTTAACTCTTTCACCTTTGCGTCAAAAGATGACACACGTTCTAAATCTTTGGCTTCACGTCGAAGTTCTTCCAAGTCTTCCTGATGCACCGACACAACTACTCTATCACCGGTGCTTACCAAGACAAGAGGTCCAGCAATGGAATCGTTCATATTGGTAGCATTCATGGATTGCAACTCCAAAAGATCATTGACACTTCTACATCGCCAATGATGTTTCCCTACAACGATAGGAATTTCCTCAACGCAATTCCAATTCTGACTACTATCGAGCACCAAGAGCGCCTTCGCTTGATTTGCCTCTGCCAAAGTAGTCTCATACGGTGATCCTATGTACCGAACAGCTACACCCGGAGCAGCTTCTGGTTTCTGTACAACATGCGGTTTATGGAAGTGCCCAGAATATATTGGAACGGAAGGGGGGAAGTATGCCAGTGCAACACCATGTGTGGATGTAATTAAGTCATTCATATGTGCACCAGTGACATCTGCATGGACAAATATGGCAGAAGAGGAAGCAGAAGTCTGAGACTGTAGAATGGATTGCATTGTTGCAATGTCACGAATATGCGGTACGAATAATGCTTCGCGAAACTTTGTTGGATAGGAAAAGATAAGAATACCAGGTACTTCCTCGCCATCACCAGTTTGAATTCTAAACGCATTCTGCAAAGGCGTGAGCGCATGTTCTAGCCCAGCAAGGGATACTTGATCGTGGTTCCCTGGCATCATGATCAACGGTACTTCCCATTCACCAAGAGCGCTCAGAACCGCATTAAGACAATCTACCCTGACAGACCCACGGTGATGCCAGAAATCCCCTAGAAACAAGACCTGTTCATAAACATAAGATTCATAGTTAGTATGATGACCCTTGCACAATTTATCACACTAGGAAATGCATAAAAAATCTAATTCAATGATTGCTTACCCCAGCATTCTGTTTCTTGGCTTCAGAGTGCACTGTAGAGAGTACATTGAGACAAGTATTCAACGTATCCGGTGCAACGTGTAAATCGGTGAAAGTGACCCATTTATCAAAAGTTGCAAAATGCTTGCATTGCTCAAGACGTTGAAAATCTCTTTTGTTCCGAATGACGTCTACATTCCTTTCTTGGTGCAGGAGGGATGCATCTAAATTCATGATTGTCGGAGCGTCGAGAGTTTGTTCAAGCAATTCAGGGATTGATTCTTCCATTTTCACTTCCACTTCTCCAATGTCTCCAGAATTCTTTTTTTCAACAGCAGAAGGCGGTAGCAGCCTTTGAACATTTTGCAATGGCTCTTTGCTGTTTACGTTCAACAACCTTAGCTGAGAAGCACGTTTCTTCACGATGGAAAGTGTCGAGTCAATATCATTCTGGACCAAAACAGAGTACCATCCGCCTTTCTTTCCTTGCACGTATCCTTCATACTGAGCTCCATCAACTTCAAGAAGTACATGATCGCCATCGAAATAGGCTCCGCCACTGTCACGTAATGGATCCGTGGAGTACAATGCAGTAAAAGTATTCTTGAATGAAGCCAACCGTAAAATATTTGCAGATGTGTTTTTTCTAAAATTCTGCAAAGGACCAAAAGCGCGCTTGGCGCAACTCGAATAATGATGATTTCTATGAAGATTCTTTGTTGTCAATGGAATGAAGGCTGCTTGGAGTCTATGCGACATGGATCCGTATGATGCTTGCATCATCAATAATACAATTATTATTAGAAACTGCTTTTGCTTCACGTGCGAAACAATCTTGATTCTCCCCATATAAAAATTCTTCCAGGATAATTCACAATCTCTCCTGAATTGGCAATGAAGCAGCTGTCCTGATGAGAGGACAAGGAGCTTCTGAATTGAGTGGTGTGCTTACTGATGATTATAGTGCGAGTATATCACAGAGTAGATTTTGTATTGTATTTTGTTTATTATTAAAATTGTGTAGAACTTCATGTTGATAAATACTTGTCGCTTGATGATGATGCGGCGTTAGGAGGAGGTTGGTGATGAGCAACTAATGACCATACGGCTATTTGGTTTATATTTTGATATTTTGAAGTCCAAATTCTGGCGCGGGATCTATGTTCATTGCACATACGATACATTAAAAATGTTAGAAGAATTGCTCACAATTTGCAAGCATCGTGCATGCGACGAGCATAATGTCCGAAGCGTTCAGGTTTCGCAATAGCTAGTGTAGTAGAGAGTAGGCGGCGCACAAGCAAATTGCGCTGGCTCTTTTTTTGGTTTCGACTCAATGATATATTGTATTTCGTTAATGTACCAGCAACCAAGACCACAAGAACTTTCCAATGAGACTACAGTAAAGCTGATGCCTTCTGTGAATCCATATCTCGCATCATTCTTCGCCTCCTGTTCTTTTTCTTCAACAATCTAATCTACAAGGACTGGGGTCGACAAATGCTTGTCCTAAATTAATTAAATGTCTTCAAATAATAAAGTGCGTTAATCGACGTAATCATGATATTCGAATCAGCATTAGTTCGGCATTCTACACAGCAGTTTCTGCCTTAGCTCTAAAGTAACCAGCAACTACGAAGGCGATCATGGTACAGTATATATAGTGGCAACACACCTCAATACATTGCTTGATTCCTGTCAAAAAGCATTGGGAGAAAGTCAAAGTATCAAAGATTTTGAAAAACTAGCTTCAATTCGAGTCCAACATTGTGCAGGCAAACGATATCTTCTACTTCAAAATGTTCTTGACATTACTCCTTGCCTCTCTGATTCTAATTCCCTATTATGCCCTTTGGTTCTACTAAACTTGACATGCAGATGCAAAATCACTTCATCATAGCCTTCTGGTTGGAGCATTTTTAAAAGATCCCTTCTCGCTGTATCCTGTATCCGTTTTAGTGTCATTCCACCTCTTCCCATGACGAGCTTTTGATGCGACTTGGTCGTGACGATTAAATCTTGATCAACGCGCAGAGCAACTCTTCCATCCTTCAGCTTCCCCTTTTGTAAGACTCTATTTACCTGAGTAATGGAGTGTGGAACCTCGCGGTGCAAGCATCTATAACACTTTTCTCGGATCATTTCTTCTACACGTTCAGCCATTGACATGGCTGTCTTTTGATCTGGTGGAAGTGCGAATTCCTTGGTTGGAGTTGCGTAGGAGTAGAGGTGATGAAGTAAATCATCGATGCCATCATCCTGCAATGCTGATATGAAAAAGACAGGGGGGTATTGTTGTTCCAGCAAAGCTTCTTCTTCTTTTGTAAATGTTGTTTCTTGGCCCATGGTGGCTTTCATGAAATCATCTTCATTCTCCAATGCTTCACCTCTATACCTGACACATGAATCCCCGAGCATGCCCATATCTTCGGCAATATCCAGCAGTTTTTCTTTTGGATTAACGAGATCGACTTTATTGAGCACAATGGCAAATTTTTCCACTTGCTTCCCTTTGTCCTTTTCCGATTGATCCCAAATGACTTCTACAAGCTTCCCATCATCATCCAGCTTAACATCCTCTATTCTCCCACGAGCATGATGAGCAGCGACCATGAGTATGGCCAATTCTTCCCTTAGCTGATCTTCAATCCTCTTCGCTGCATCAATAACAATAAGTGTATAATCAGCCCTGTCCATTCCAGCTCTAGCACCTCTGACTAAATCACTAAGCATGCCCTCGTCTTTTTTGGATTTGCATTGTACGAATCCTGGGGTATCAATGAATACCAGTTGTGCATTATCTCTTGTGTGCGTTGCCAAGATTCCACTTCGTGTTGTGTGCCGTTTTCGAGAGACAGCAGATACTGTCGTCTTTGTGACGGTATTGAGGAATTGGGATTTGCCAGAGTTGGGAGCTCCTACAATTGCAACGTCGAGACGGCGCTTTTGATTCTTAGAGTCACTATCACTGCTTCTAGTAGTACTTGTATCAGTAGTAGTAATAATGGTGCTGGTGCTGGTGGATGACGACGAGGAAAAGTGGCAAGATGCCGGAGATTGAAGAAAGCTATTGAAATCGAAATTGGATGATGGGAAATTCCGGGAAAGGGAGAAGCCTATTCTTCTTTGAGCTATTATTCTGTTCATTATTCAGATTCAGGTGGGAGCAAGATAGGAGATGGTAGTTAAGTGTTCAATACACATGAAGACTATTGATTGTGAATTGATGTGAAAGGATAGATAAAGTAAAAAGTTGCAAGAATGGAGAGGATGGATGGTTCAAAAAAGGCGCGATCGTTTATTTTGGGCTCTAGAGTTCTGTCCTTTACGCGGATTGGGCGAGGGGTCCTATTTTATGTTGAATATAAATCTTAATTCAAATGAAATAATGATCACACAGCAGATGATGCAAGTATCCCCCCAAAACCCTCGAACATCCCCCTCTGGAAGGTTAGCTTAGCCAAAAAAAGTCTCCACCCTTCCTGAGTTTACATAGTAGTATAACACTAGTAGGCAATATAAACTCGTATTACGCACTGTGTATGAGCTTCTTACATTAACATAGATTATTTAGACTTAATTGCTGCCACTTATTGTTTGTTAATAGATTAATTTTTGTAGATGTGTGTGGTGTGTGCTGCCGACTGACTGTTGATCGCTCGCTCAATGACGTGCAGATTTCCCAACTATCCCCCCTGAGAGTCAGCAGGAGTCAGCCGAAGCTGAAATAAGTCTCCCCTCGGGGGGGGAGATACTTGGTGAAGGTCCACTACTGTAGTTTATCAGTTTTACCGGGGGTTACGGGTCACGGGAGGAGGGGGGGGGTAGCGGTCAGTCTTGTCGATTCCAAGAATTCTTAAACCTTCTTTCTTTTTGTCATTTATTATGTTGAATGTGGCATCGGGCATCGGGCCTCGGAAATCGGAAATCAATGATGAGAGAGATAAAGATCAGAGATCAAACATCACCCGCAATAAGAATAATAATATCACCTACAACAATAAATCATGAGCACCATCACCACGAAACATGCAGAATTGGTGTTAA
>Ga0307981_1004078_pt1 | contig 10503 bp, 3 predicted proteins | sample OrgLakmetagen987_FD_201849 | JGI IMG/M metagenome (GOLD analysis project Ga0307981, IMG submission 201849) | Saline water microbial communities from Organic Lake, Antarctica - #987 | ecosystem: Environmental > Aquatic > Non-marine Saline and Alkaline > Saline | place: Antarctica: Organic Lake... | reverse complement strand
GCTTATGAAAGAACACCGAATGCTCCCTCCATCAGAATCATTCTGTATGGCGTTTGCAATGGAAACGTCTGTTATGGGGGACCATTCTCTATCTAATGTTGACGACGCTGCATTCGTAGCTGCCATTGTTTTCCCGTCGAGTAACCTGATTCCGAGCTCAAGCATTTCGACACTCCAAGCGTCTTGCAACAGAGAAGAAAGTGGCTTCTTAATTCTACGACTGAATTTGCGTATAAAACAGAATGGAAGGGAACTAGTCGAAGCTATTGTTGGAATACAAGCTTCAGTGAACAAATCCACAACACAAATCTTTTTACCCGACTTCTTTTCCTCCTTCTTTGGAGCATTTCTCTTGAGTGCATGCTTCTTGTCAATCAGCAACCGCTCATAAGCTTTACCTCTTACCCGTCTGCTTAACAGAATGCGGGAGACGTGCGAAATCAAAGTATTGGTTTCCTTCCGTTCGAGATAATCATCGTATTTCCACTGATCTTGCTGAGTAATTTGGAATCCAAACAAGATAGACTCTAGGAATTGCACTGCAATATCATGGAAGCCCCGTTTTTCGACCGTATCAACACAGTCCCAAATGATATACGCAAGGACACTTACAGGGACTAAATGCCGTAGCCAAGGTCTCGTAACAAAGGATTGAATTTCAGAGAATGATAAATGATCGAGGCGATAAAGCAGGACTTGATGACATACTACGCCTAGAGAGGCAATCATTCGCTCTGCTTCTGTTAGGAAAGTGCCTCTCTTACCATGTAAAGATTCCTTGTCGGCATACCTTTGATGCAACATCTGAATGACACATTCTATTTTGATTTGAAGAGATTTGATTTCGCTTGGGCTGCAGGGCCCAACAAGTTTATTTGCTAACTGCAACCGCCCTTCAACCGAGAGTAGATCAACGTCGTGACCTATCAATGGATCAAGTCTTTCCATGATATCCATTGGTGTCTTTTGTAATTTTTTGCTTGCTGCGACTATCCTTCGATCAGCGTATAGGATCAGCCTATTCCATTCCGTAAGATAATCAATAGTACAACGCAGCTCGGCGCATCTTTCCCAATTTTTGAAAACGGTTACGCTATGAAAAATTTCTATGGAATTTTGTCTGCCCTCGCACGCAATCTCCCCACCTTGGTCTTGAAACGGAATATGATCATAGTTGGAGGTAAATTGGTGAAAGGTCAATCCCATTCTAAAGTTCAAGCCATGGAACTGGACTTGGTACCAAGGCGCCGTAGTGGGCGGATCCGGCAGTGTACAAATTCCCTTGAGCAAGATTTTTTCTTCCTTCCGCTGCGTCGCAAAGATGCTGCACGGGCTAGTGACTTGTATCCACGCATTTGATCCATTGGACCGCATTGATCCAGATCCATCTCCCGCGCAGAGGTAAAGCCTGCAAGCCCTTCGCAAGGTAATCAATGGCTGCTCACGAAGACAAAAGCATGTAAATAGTGGTATCTCTACGTTCAGATCCGATAATACCAGTTTCCAAATATTTTTCAATAAAGTTTGGAAATCTCGGATTGACTTCTGATTCTTGTTCGATTTCGAAACGATCCCATTGCATTTAACCCCTAAACTGGTAAGTACAACATCGTTGACGTGGCACTTGACCGGAAGTATACTTTCCTTCTTGTGAAATAGCATAGTCTTTTGACTCTTCATCTGTTTCAGTATATCATTTAGAACAGTGGGGGATCTCCCATTCACGGAAGGCTTGCCACCTAGTTTCTGTAGCACCTTGAGCCTATCCTTTTCGGTCAAGAGTTTTAAATCGGCATTCCCAGCGATCCTTCCACATTCTTCCTCCGAATCAAAGGTTCGCAATAGACCAATTTGATATAATCTACAAAGATCTGCAATACAATCCTGTAATGAATGTTCCAAGACATCCCATGGTATCGATGACATGCGAGACTCTTCAGGATATGGTGTTTCTACGTCGTCATTACTGGTACGTGCACTCTCATCGTGATTGCCTTGACTTGTATCTGTATTGCCATGACTTGCATTGTCATGACTTTGACTTGCATTGCTGTGACTCGTATTGCCTTGACTTGAATATTGCTGTCTTCGCAGATAATCTCTGTAATAGTATCGAACGAAAATATCAGGTAGCTGAAACCAAGGACCCTTCCGATGAAACATGCGTGCATAAAGGTGCATACATCTCGCGTGAACTTCGTCAGTCTGTGGTGTTCTTGTTGCATGATCTTGACTGTCGCTGTGCTCTAGTGCCATGACTTGCGGAACGAATAATCGGCTGAAAGAATGGAGAGCATTGAGATCGTCGCCCATATTCCATTGAAATAGTCGTTTACCTGATGCTCGCCATCTCGCATCGTGAAGAACATCATGAGCAATTTCAGCGAGGTTTTGTGTATAGGCTGATGTTTTATATGATAGCGTCGATGTTGGTATAGCAGGTCTGGAAATGTGAATTGTGGTGTGACTTTGACTTTGGATTTGATTTTGTGTAGTGAGTGATTCTCTAATCTGCCTTTGTTGGATATCTCCATTGTTGCATAGTCCACATTGTGATGGCATGTTGGTGCCATTTGAAACTTGCATTGCAGCATCATCAACATGGTAATTATCAGAGGAGATCAAATTCAATTTATTCTGAGGCTCATCTTCCTCGTCAGACGATAAGAGCTCCACAACTTCCACAGCAATATTGTTCGTCGCGTGCTGTCTCTTGCTATTGTTGTTAATATGGGATGAGTCATCTTTAGAAAGATTCTCATCTATTCCAATAGAACAGGTTTTCTTTGTTGACTTGCTGTTAGAAGAATTTTCTTGTGGTCTCCTCTTTCTTTCTAGTCGCTTTCTTTTTGATAATGATAATCTGGACCCTGCTTCCATTTTTGGAACAGACTAATTGAAATTCATATGCAGTTCTTCAATGTTTATTGTGTAGCAGCCAGTTATTGGTGGTGTTTGGTGTTGGTTGTTGGTTGGACGTTCTATTCTGTAATCTATTTGTGGCGCGCCAGCAAAATTCCAACACATCATCCACATGATCAAAAGAACGCCTATGTACCTACTTACTTTCAAACTACGAACAAGATCGCAATAGTGATGATGATGATGATGATGATGATTCGTAGTTCTTTCTCACGACCACTGGTGGTCCACAAGAGCAGTAGTGATCAGTGATCAGTATGTAATACAATGTACACATGTTCATCAAAAGCAAGTACATGTAATGGTACAGATAGGCATTCTAAATTCTAGTTCTAGCATTGTTGTCATCATCGCCAGTCTCAACAGTAATAATATCATTATATAATATATAGTCAGATAGTTAGTTACAACCAAGAGCAATTTACAATTTTGTTGGGCAAACCACAAACAAAATATTCCTCATCGGTTCATTCTTCATCAACATACATACATTGCTAGCTATCCTAGCTTTCTCCTCAACTCCCAATCCCTAAGCAAACTCAAAGACGTCCCCTTTGGAATCAAATAAACCAGGATGTGTTCTCATATCCAGAAACTTTGTTTCCCTCCTGCCATCTAAAACAGGCAATTTGGGAGCAGTCAGTTCCTTCATGCCATCACATAATTCAATCGTTGGCGGACTCTGCATGCGAGTATCAAATTCAGAAATATTCAGGCTTGATAGTCGAAGGCTTCCAAGCATGCTCCTTTGCGAGGTGTATTGAAACTTGCCACTATTGGTACGGACGTGAGGATGGTGATGAGAGCTGGAACAATGAGCAGAAGAGCGCTGATAAGATTTTTTCCTTCTGTGGCGGAGTTTGGGAGCAGATGTGGGTGGAACTGATGAAAGCTCCTTTCTAATGAGCATGACTGGTGTGCATTCATCAGGAGGGTTGGGAGCTTGCGCATTCATGATGGTTCTGGTCTTGGATTTGGTCTTTTTGCTGGTCGGATTTTGTGAGGATGCAGCAGCAATGCGTGAGAATAATGGGCGTTCTCGTTGCTTCTTCTTCGTTGTCGTCTTCAGTCCGCTCCGTTGTTGTTGTTGTTTAGGGATTTTAGCCGTGTCAATACGGAGTATGATGCCCGTTAGATTTATTTTTTGAGTCTTGTGTTGATCTGCCGTGATTGGAATTGTAGTTTGAAATTCTTTTCGCGCCTGTGTCTTTGCATGGTGGGACTCATTTTCATCATCATTGGCAGCAGCATGCTGCTGGTGTTGTGCGGTAGAGCCTCGCTTCGGCCTTAGATTGTATCGGCCCCTGGATCTTTCAAGAGAATTAGCTGCAATCCCTTCTTCCTGACAAATTGCTGCATTTACAGTGGAGAGGACAGGATGGTCAATGTCCTCGCGTTCACTTCTTGTCATACTCTTGCTGCTCGAAAGTGGGGAAATGTTGAGAATCAGCTTTTCCCGATCTGAAATGCATGGGAGCTCAAATTCCTCAATTGGGGCTGCTTTCACTTTCGGCTGACTTGGTTCTACTATTCTTTTGAGTTTTCTTCTTGTCCTTCTCGATGCAATAACGGGCTGACTCGACACAACGACACCCTTATCACTACTAGGTTTTGTTGCCGCCCGCTTATTTCCATTATTTGTATTTTGCCCATTGGATCTATCTAGTAATTTGTCTTCCTTCGCTTTGGAAACATTATTCAAGGCCTTTCGCACATCAACTGAAGCCTTGGCTTTGGTCGCTTTGGTCACTGAGGCAGGGATTGGTCTTGGAGTGTCATTGTAGACTTCTTCGATGTCAGCAGCAGCAGTTGGTATGCCTTTCGTTTTTATATCATTCACAACAGTAGCAGCAACATCAACAGTACCAGTTGCAGCACTTTCATTTGCAGCATCTGATACCTTTGTCTCTCCGATCGTGTTCTTGGGCGCAACTCTAGGTCCCAGAGTTGGAGTCACAGCGCTAGTACTTTGACGGTTCAATGCTTTGTACTCATAGTGGTTCGTCTGGCCAATCTGCCTCGTTTGCTCCAACTGAGTTTGTAATTGTAGCTGATATGCCGTATATGCCTGTATCTGTGATTTCTTCATTTGACCTTCCAGTTCCTTCACCATCCCCTCTGAAACCTTCTGAAACCCTTCCAATTTCCTCTTGGTAACTTCTTCAATGATTACTTCTGTTTGTGTCTTGCTTCCTTCCGCCATGGAACGAAGTGACTCCATGATGGAATGCAAGGTAGTCCTCTTACTATCTTCAAAGCGTCCGTCTATTTTATCTTGAAACTGCACCAACCTTTCTTCCACAATTTGACGAGAAGTAGTATCCATTCCTTTCCGGATGATTTCTGCATTTGTTGCAGTCTTCTCTCTTTCCTCCCTCCCCTTGAAAGTAAGGTCTAGCAGAGACGAGGAAACTTTGGTATCGAATTCAGCTCTTTCTTGCTTGGCATGATCCACCATCTGTTGCAACGCTTCTCCTTGATTATGAGCTTGATCGATTTTCGATTGAAAGCTTTGCTCTATTCCCTTCGAAGTGGTGTGGAGATGTTCTATATGCTCTTGAATCTGTTGGCTCTGATTCTTTTGGATCGTGAGCTGTTGTAGAAGTGCTTCGATTTCTTGTTTGGAAGATGACATTTGCTGCAAAAGATGTTTGGTGTCCACATTTACGATGGCGAATTTATCACTGGAAGGAGAGGGCAGGATATCTGTAGTGTTGGGTCCATTTGCTTCCATGCTGCTTGCATCAGTAAATACATCTGTGGTGACAGCGCCATATTTTCGTGACCGAGCAGGAGTTTGAAATGTGGTTAGTACCCTGGAAGTCAATGCTAAAATGGGGTTCGCATATGTCTTGGTGCCTATATTACTGGCATCCCGTTCACTATTGGAAGAAGATGCTGTAACTGTATCAGTGGTGGATACTGGTACGGACGCTTTTTTACTGGAATACGACAAAGATGACTGATTTGTAATGGTAACAGGAGCAGGAGTCGTAATAGCAGTGCTCCCATTAGTGGTGACAATAGTGGAAGGAGTAGCATCGTTATTGTCTAGGGAGGATCGTTTCTTTTTGCGATAAGGTGTAGTAATGGCATTCATGCATGACGCCATCCATGACCTTTTTTGGTTAGCCGATGATGCATTCTGGGTGTGAGCAATATTTTGTTTGTTGCTATTGCTGTTTGAAGTAAGGAGAGGTTGACTCTTGAGTGCTTCTGTTACTTCCATATCATTATCATTATTATCATTGTTGCGGTCGTGATGAGACTGCTGTTGATTTTGCTGTTGCTGTTGATGACGATTACTATAGAGTGGGGCATTGTTGAGATTACTTCTGGGTGTGCTCTGCGCGATGGAAATAGCTGATTTGTTCTTGTTCTTGTTCGTGTTGTCATCGATACTGTTTCCTCTTGTTGTCCTTGGTGTAGCACGGGATCTCTTTCTTGGTACACTGGCAAGAAGAGCACTGGTACCAACATTAGTATCACCACCATTATGAGGAGTCTTCACGTTACGACGTTCGCTGCGATTCGTGTTGATGCTGGTGCTGGTCGACGTTTGACTGAAGAAGATGTTTCCTGCGTAGGCTGATGCAGGCCTTGTTTTCTGATGATCATGCGATTGCAACTGTCTTGCATTAATTCGATTTTGATTTCGATTGCGCACTGACCCTGATGCTGATGGAGTTGATGATGATACTGCCATTCGCTTTCGCATTCGCATTCGATCCCCAGCATTGTTGTTGATAGTGGAAGTATCATTAGCAGTATTATTAGCAATAGTATTCGAAATGTTATTAGAAGTGAAGGATGGTCTTGTTGCGTTGCTATCGGATAGTTGGGACATTGTCAATTGCGATAACGAATTATTTTGCAACGGAATTGTCATTGATAATCCATTCATTGACGCCCTTGCAGCATTTGAATTGACCCTTGTGGCTCTACTAGCATTAGCATTAGCATTAGCACCAGCGTTAGTACCAGTAGCTCTATTGGCCATGTTATCAATCGATCTACCGCGGACTTGAAAGGAAATACAAGAACCTGGAGGTTGCACTTGTCGTCGTCTCTTGCTCGATGATGAAGGAATGGCAATCGAATTCTTCTTCACTGATGATAATCCTGGTGCCATTCTTCCTGATGCTGTCTCTACTAATGGTTGCTTCTTCGTTGCCGCTTTTCGGTCTGAATTTTGGCGCAGCTGCTGGATTTTTGACGGCGTCCTCATTTCAAAGATTGAACTGTTTCGAGCAAAAGCTGACATTCTAATGATTCGATTGATGATGAATAGCACTGATGATCGTATACTGCTGCTGCTGCTACCACTGCTACCACTCCTTGGAACTGTCAACTGAATACTGTATTCGATACGATGATACGAATAGTCAGTCTCCTTCTCGCTTGCCTTGATTGATGCACTGCGTGATTGAATGGTAAATGCGTTGCATGTTGCATCGTCCATCGTCCATCGTCCATCGTCGAACTAAAGAAGCTCAAGATTGTTCTTTTGCAATCCTTTTTCACAATGAATACCTATCAAATAACGTAGTATTAACGTCTATTTTACAATCACATAATAATTAATTCTTATCATTGTTAATTATTTTAATCATTTATTATTAGTGAGTAATGAAATACACACACATATTAAACATATTGCAGTAACTCTATTTCTTTCTTCGTTTGTGCATGGACGGCATCGCCCTCAGCTTCCCCATATTAACATCCTCTAGTAGTCCATCTTTCTCCACAAACTTTAAATCACTCTTGACAAACCTGTACATGAAGATCCTATCCAATTCACATACATCCACTTGACTCCATAAATCCAGTCGTGAGCCTAGTGCACAATCGCTTTCATTGTTGCTCTCGATGTTATCTTGTTTATTATTATCATCATCATCATCATCACCGATAATATTGCCAATCTGCCAAACGTTATCCCTCGTAATTGTCTCTTTCAGCAGATATTCAGGTCTACTAAAGCTGAAAAACATAAAGACAGAGCCGGCTCTCAACGAACTGTGAACATTCATCATTACTCGTGGTATCAGTTTCTTATTTGAGCAGAAGAATGCATCGATCAATCCTTTATCCACCACTGCATCAATAGATTGTCCTTGATTTTGTGCTTGTGACTGCTTTATGAAATGCTGAAATGAGTTTGATTCCACGCTCTTGGGGTGCGAACAAGCGTCAGCATGAACAATGGACATGTTGGGGAGATGGGCGTATCTCTGAGCCATTGATGAGACTACGCTGGGAGATATATCACATTGAATTATGTTCACATTCATTTCAGGTTTCGCAGTTTGGATGATTTCACTCTGCGTTTCTAAATTCGAGTTTGACTGTAATATCATCTGTTGCTGGGTACATTGATTGTCATAGTATGAATGGATTTCTTGGCCAAGGTTGGAATTGCCGCAGCCTAAAATGAGTATCGATGATTTCGTTTCATCACATTCCTTCTTGTCGCGTCCATTCATTGCACCGTGTTCTGTTGTATAAACTCCAATCGCTTGATCGAAGGCCTCCTCCTCTATCATTGTCATTGAATTATTGTCATGGATCGTAGTATGGCTACCATGATTACTATGAATATTCGCTTGCTTTCCTTTTGCAAATCCTTTTGATTTTGGTCTGGCAACAACAGAGTCGCCATAGAGAGCGCGAGTTCCATCCTGAAACTGTCGCTTGTAACGAATAATCTCTAAATCTTCCATGGTCAAATCTCCCCATTCATAAACATCGTTAGTTCCTAGAGTTTTATATACTTTTTCCCAATATTTCCCGCTGCCGTAGGGAGGAACTGGGAGGGTCAAGCGAGGAAGAGCTGCCTTGAATTTATCAATGATTTTGCGACCAAGGAGGGACATGGATAATTAATTATCTATTGCAAATATTGATGATTGGATAAAGGATTATTAATTGTCACAACTGCTAACTACCGTTGGTCTGTTGTTAAAAAGTAAATAGTTGTTGATGAATTATGAATTATACTTGATACTGGCTGGTGGCTGGCTGATGACTGATGATGGCATAACAGATAACAGATCATCTATCAGAAGTAAAGAGCCAGGATAGTACTATGTCATTGAATATTGAATGTTCCCATGACAAGGTATCAGCAACCAACAATGGATTAATATAATACCGATGAAAATAACACTGCGAGCAAACCATCTAACTTGAGACGCGCTACTAGCAGAATTCACCGCTTTCTCCTGAGTTAATTATATTCAAGGATACTGCATTGCGCTTATTTCCTCCTCTAATTTTTTTTTTGCTCTGCTCTGTCTTGTAATAGGCTCTAATTTCAATTTGATAATGCTTCTACATTTTACTTGCACAAGATACTCTAAACAGTGCGTATTGTTGTTGCTCTTGGTTGTATTGTAAATTACAAATTCCATCATTCTTTGTCAGTACTTATTCTATTTAGGCCAAAGGCTTTGATATGCCATATTCTTATTTTAGGCTACAGGAGTACTACTCTCTCTAGGTACTGTAAGGCCAAAGGCTCTCAAAACGCTCTTGCTTGGTCACTTCAGTATTTCTTCCTTGTCATTTTGTGATGGCCAAGCAAGTAGTCATTATTATTGATGGAGAATGTGCTCAAGAGCAAACCACGGCCTTGTTATAGAACGCTTCCTCCATATTGCAAGCTACTCTCTTCAAACATTTTTTCCGGGCTATCGCAGTAAATATGGAAGGTTCCGCTACCACTATCAAAGCAGATGATGGTAAGCAGGACACCGCACTTGAGACTTGAGGACTCTTGCGTCATGTATGAATTATAAACCTTCCAATTGGGGCCGTTTTGACGTCTTCTTTTATGCCATCTTGATGCAATTCATCTTGACATTCAACCCCCATTGTTTGGTGGAATAAAAAGAGATCAAGACCGCATGAGTCGACCAACGTTCGAATAGCTTGCCGTGGAAAGATGAGAAAAACACATCTATGCTTGGCTCTTCTCCTTTGAAGGATCGTGTGTATGTGCAAAGTCTTGATTCCACTTCCTTTCCGCAGCTGAACGAGAATGACATCAATCATCTTGGCAAAGATCTGCACAATTATGCACGCTCTTCTTGTCAACCCTGTCATTCTGCAGACACTTCTTTCTGTTCCTCTTCCAATGATTTCGGCGAAGACACGCGCACGGGGCAGGGGTCTACGTATCTAAAAGTTGCCTGCTCACGCCCTCGTCAACTAAGGATGAGAGAGTACCTTGTTTGGTGTTGACTGCCAACCCTGCAGCGGCGCCTAGAACGCAGAGGGCTAAAGACTTGAGGTAATACGTGCTGGTAACAAATTATATTTTAATGGCTAAGAAAGTGGTATCCAAAAAGTTATGATCAATGTGGAAACTGCAATCATCCCCTGCCCCAATAGACTTTTTAATAACGTCCACCACCACCGCCACGTCCTCTTCCTCCACCACGTCCACCGCCGCGTCCTCTTCCACCACCACGTCCACCTCCTCTTCCTCCTTCCTTTCTAGGCTCGGAACAGTCTCTGGAGATGTGACCACTTCCACCACAGTTGTAACAGGCTCTGTCACCTCCTCCTCCGCCG
>Ga0307981_1004077_pt1 | contig 10507 bp, 8 predicted proteins | sample OrgLakmetagen987_FD_201849 | JGI IMG/M metagenome (GOLD analysis project Ga0307981, IMG submission 201849) | Saline water microbial communities from Organic Lake, Antarctica - #987 | ecosystem: Environmental > Aquatic > Non-marine Saline and Alkaline > Saline | place: Antarctica: Organic Lake... | reverse complement strand
CTACCTCTAATCACGCTCATGGAGACGCTGTCACACTGCGAGTTCACCAATGAGAGGGACATATGAGTCTGAATTGAGCACGAGACGATGTATATAGTCTATGTCAAGTGTTGCAATCCATGCCGGGATGCAACGTTTTTCACCCCCTCCTTCATAGTGCTCATCCTTAACCTTGACCGTAACGAAGGGCTGGACTTTCGCCATTTGCATAAAGTATTTCTCAAAATCAGCTTGCGACACAGGGGTATCGTAGTGCGGGAAGCCGTCGGGTAAACGGTAGTCGTAGAGCGGGAACATGGGCCCCTTCTTTGTTACGCTCCCAAAAGCAGGGTGGAGCAGCAGCGAATACTGAGGCGCCAGCGTGAGATAGCGACTGGCCCACACTGGATCCTTGCGGAAGATGTCTGTAGGCACAAGCTGTCCCCAGTCCTGGCAGCGATTCGTGTTGACAACAAGTTCTTCCATCCAACGCGCCAAAAAATCGTTTTTAGGTTCAAAGTTCAGCAGTGGATCGTTCTGAATATGAAAACCAGCCCCTCTATCACGCCCCATGATTGATTTCCATTTGCCGTCAATTAAAGTAAATTTGGATCCCCAGTATATCTTGACGTTAACTCCTGGCCACTCTAGATAGGGTAGCACATTTGATAGCGACGGCATGGGTCGAATTGTAATGTCGTCAGTGTCAATCCATGTACCGCCCCATCGCCAGAGGATTGCCAATCGGATTAGATCTGACAGCTCCTTCCACCCACATTGTTTAATTTTGGCAGTATACGCTTCTGCGGGGGTTCCACGGAACAGCTCAGCCAATTCAAAAACAACTATCTTCACAAAGGGAACGAGTTCTCGTAGTTTTGATAGAAAGGAGCATGGTTCAATGGTGAAGAAATGGATGGCATGTCCTGGATGATGGTACTGAATAGCTCTAAAGCACTTGACAAACTGTTGTATACGCGCAGGTGTCGCTTTCGTGCCAGGTGCTTCGACAAAGAAAGTAAAGAATTGCATCTCTTTTCGCTGGACTAGGCCTTGGAACATGTCGTTGTCAGGCGTAGCGAGCTCAGTCTTTTGAATGGACACTGCTATTTCCTGGATCAAAGCACGAGCGTTGTTCATTCCAAAAGATACAAGGAAACGACTATCGACAATATGCGCCAGACCAACCGCAAAGACGTACCCCGTCTTGGGGAGCTCGAAGACTTCATGAGGGGATAAATGCAAGCATTCCAGTTGGAATGACGTGCTATCGTGGTCGACAATGGACATGACCAGAAATTGGTGTCTGTACATGTTGCTCTCTTTCGCGTGAATAATCGTAATGTACAGGTCTTGGTCAAACGGAACGATCTGCGTACTTCCTCGCCACTTTTGCGGAGGCCCCAACGCGCCACACGACTCATGCGCAAACGTCATGGTGGACCGTGCGATCAGGGCACCGCTCCAAGTATCCACAGTGTATACCAAAGGTCGCAATTGATCTGGTGGCGAGAAATCAACAAAGTGTGCACGCCTTTCGTCAATCGCAGTAAGCGAACCCTTGCGCATTTGAATGGGTTGCAGATTCTTTTGCGGCACATGACGCAAGCCGTGCCGGTGGACTTCCACTCCATAGAGATGCATGTGCCTTTCTTCCTGACAATGCGCCGGACTAAAAGAGCAATTCATGAAAAACTCTCCTCCACCGTTGCCATCTGGTCGGGGAGGACATAGGGGAGAGTTGCAAGTCTTTTTCTTATCTCGAGTTGCGACCACGCCCAGTCGCACATGGTAGTCTCTCATTCCCTTGATGGTGGACGTGCCGTTGATGGCAGAGTAGGCGACGAAGGCCGGGTGTCGGTTCCCCAAAAGAAAGAGTCGAGGATCTGCTGCCTTGGGACCTAAGACCGATTGAACAAATGTGGGTGGAACTATCCAACCGTTCTTACGGAGAAACAAATCTGGCTCATGAACAAATGACATCCTCAGATCAAATAGAGACGTGATGCCCATCCAAACTGTGGTCCCATGCTTATCACCGGGCTTTTTCGTAAAGAGAGAAAGGAGGACAATGTCATCCCGCTGACAAGCTGTGGTACGAGTATTGATATCTTGAACAAGGTCAGGACAGTGCCGTGACCACACGTCTCGAGGTAACAAGAGAACCGACGGGTTGTAGGGTGTCCACTTGGCGTCCGTCATGAAACGAGGATTCAACCTGATTGCCTTCGATCGAGTAGTGATTTTGATGTTCTGGATCGATATGGATGCAGATTGCATGTGTGCATTCTGGCTGTGGTATGCTGGCGTTTGCCATTCGACTTGTGTTTGCGATCTTTCGAGATTGGCAAAGCAAGCAGTCATCCAATTGCCAGCAAATACATTCCAAGCCAATGCCCAGATCACAGCTATAGCGACAACTAGAACAAGACCTCTTCTATCACGCCTGGTCATATTAAACATGCTCTTCGTGCTGTACAGCTACACCGGTATGAGCAAGAGATAGACGGATCATAACGTAATGAGAATGTTGTCCACCATACGCAGTAACGGTACGTACCAGGTACGCAGCAAAAACGAAACATACAGTTAGCCGGGGCAGCTCGTAATAACAGCCGGCGCGGCCGTCGGAGCTGGTAACAAGCGAAAGCGCGCGTCGTCCGACCCTCGACTGCAGTATTAAGACTAGAAAAAAACGCGACTCGACTAGCCTGACTCGACTTTCTCGACAGCTGCTTTGGTAATAGAGACACGTGCCGACGATGATGTCACTTACTCGACTTTACGATGCACCTCCAGCCGTAAGAAAGATACCTTAAGTGATACATCGGTCTACAGTACCTTACACGGTGTCTACTCTACCTCCTGCCCTCATCTGGCATCATTCCCATTAATACGCGCAACTCCATGATGATATTAGCGCATCTGTTCCTTCGGCTTGCCGCGACGGTCGCTTTGGCATCTGCTGCCGCTTTTGCACCTCCACCACCTCGACAAGGCGCAAGCACAAGCAGTCGGATAGCCTACGGGTACGGATCCAGCAGCAGTGCATCGAAAAGTAGCTCGGCGGCTCTTCAGCTGCAGGCCAGAACCGATCCCTTGGCGGTCGCTAACCTTGAGAATGCAACAGCAACAGACACTGCTGTGTTGGACCTGACACCCGTTGCCTTTGGCTCGCCGCCGGAATCCCTCCAATACGACGCCACTACTACTCAATCATCATCATCACCATCAATACAAGCAGTTCAACTACCACTGTATCAACTCATGGCCGCCGGCAGTTGCGCGACCGTTCTGGCCGACATGTCCATGCATCCCATGGATTGCATGAAGACGCTGCAACAGAGTGACACGGGTGCTGGTCTATCCTTGGTCACGGCCGCTCAATACTTGTGGACCTCCTCGGGCGTGGCGGGATTTTATCACGGATTCTTGACGTATGCCACCACGGACGCGGCCGGTGGGGCACTGAAATTTGCCGTGTGGGAAGTGTGGAAGCAAAAAACAGTCGACAAGCAACCCGCGTTTGCCTACCTCTGGGCTGGAGCAGCCTTGGCCTTTTTGGCGTCGTCCGTATTGATTGTTCCCGGTGAAGTACGTTGCGCAGTGTTGCTGACGTTGACGTTGATCCAAACAAAACACAACAACAACTGACAACCCTTGTTTGTTTCTCCCTCTTATTGCCGTACCGTCTACACTGTACTCTTTAGTTTATCAAACAGCAGTTGCAAATGTCACACTACGATGGTCTCCTACCAGCGGTACAAGGGGTGTACAGTCAAGCTGGTTTAGCAGGATTCTTTGTCGGTTACGATGGAGTCTTCTACAGAGACGTGCCGTATACCATCTTGGAGTTGGGCCTGTACGAGGTATTGAAAGGTCAACTCGACACTCGTCGTCGGTCACAACAAGTTACAGCTGGCGACCAACAGGGTCAATATGACGACACCTGGCAGGAGGAAATTCTGGCGGCGGCCATTACTGGTGCCGTTACTGCCGTCTTGACGACACCGTTGGACACTGTAAAGACCAAAATGATGGTGGACGACTACGGAGGCTTTGATTTTCTCCAATGTTTCGCGGTAACAGTCGAGAATCACGGGTGGCCCGCAGTCTTTGCTGGAGTCTTGGCGCGGGTTGCTTGGATCGTCCCCTTTACCGCCATTTATCTACCAACCTACGACTACTTGATACGACAACTCGTGCTACGGCAAGCAGCGACACTAACGGCGATGCCCGAAGAGTAGAAAGACTGCTCTCTCGGTCTAATAAGAAGACACTCCTTGTTTGTTGTTTTATACTCTTACACCCTTCACACATACCCACGCATCTTGATCTCTTGCTAGCTAGCTCGATGACTACTGCTGCTGACGACGACGATTCGCACTGAACTGAACTGTTCTACTCGGAATCAGTTTCGACTTCAGCGACCACAGGTTCCACATCAAGTGCCTCCTCTTCAGTAGGTTCTGGCTCGGTGGCAACAACCTCGGCATCCTTGACACCACCAGCCTTGTCGTTCATTAGCGTCATGACACGTTTCGCAAAGCTCTTCATGTCGGAAACATCGTAGCCACTCGTCATGGCAGCCACATCGTACATGAGCAAGGCCGTTTCTTTCAACTCTTTCGATTCCTTGTCGACCTTGACCAAACGCTCCAAATCCTGCACGACGGGGTGGTTTGGGTTGACTTCCAAGACGGCCTTGTTCATACTAGGCATGTCACCGGCGTTGCTTCCAGAGGCCACCGCCTGTGCTTTCATGTACTTTTGCATCGTGGGACTCATGCCATAGGCTCCTTGCACAAGGGCCGCGGGAGAATCAGTCAATTGATCTGAAACGATAACCTTTTGTACCTTGCCCGAAAGCAACGTCTCCAAATAGGTTGTAACCTGCCTGTATTCTTCCTGAAGACCTGCCTTCTTCTTCTTGGTTTCTTCGTCTTCCTCTTTGTCTAGCTTGAGGTTCTCCTTAGCAGCGTCGACAATGTCTTTCTCCTTGTAATTGCGAATGCTCTCCATCATGATTTCGTCCAAGGGTTCCGTCGCAAAGAGCACTTCGTATCCACGGGAAGCCAACTTTTCAATCACGGGCGACATGGCAGCGTTCTCCCGGCCATCTCCAGTGACAAAGTATATCGACTTTTGTTCTTCCGGCATGGCCTCAACGTACTTGTCCAGGCTAGTGTACTCTTCGCCACTCTTGCTGGAAAAGAATCGCAACAAGGGAGTAATTTCTTTACGGTCCTTGTCTTCTTCCACGACACCGACCTTAAGGTATTTGCCAAAGTTGTTCCAGAACAAAATGTATTTACTTTCGTCTTCGTCTTCGGCAATGTCACGGATCATGTCCAAGGACTTGCGCACGAGACGCTTGTTGATAATGGAGAGAACCTTGGACTTTTGAAGAATCTCGCGGCTCACGTTGAGCGGCAAGTCGTTACTGTCCACTACACCACGGACAAACTTGAGCCAACGCGGCATGAGTTCTTCAAACTTGTCATTGATAAAGACGCGCTTGACGTAGAGACGAATGTTGCGGGCATTCTCGTCAAACATATCCTTCGAAAGTTCAAAGGGAAGCATGCCCGGAATGTACAAGAGGGCCTTGCACTCGACTTGCCCCTCGAGGACAAAGTGCGTGCGAGTCATGGGCTCATCATAGGAAGCCCGAAAGGCAGACTTGTAAAATTCAGTGTACTCTTCCTCGGCGACCTCCTTGGGTGGACGGAGCCAAATGGGTTTTTGGTTATTGACGCGTTCGTACCCCTGCTTGGTTTCTGGGACCGTCTTCATTTTGGGTTCCTCTCCCTCCTCCAAGTCCTTGTTGGCTTCTTCATCGGGCACTTTTTTGTACTCTGTGGATTCCTTCCAGACCGAAATGGGAAACTCGATGAATTCAGAGTAACGCTGCAACAACTCTTCAACCTTGGACGTTTCGAGATACTCCGTCACGTCGTCCTTGAGGTGCAAGACCAAACGCGTTCCCGATCCTTCCATGGGCTCCTCACCCTCACCCTGTTCAATCGTGTAGGAGCTATCTGCCGTGGACGTCCACGTCAACTGGGGCGAGCCATCCTGCATACTCCTGGTCACGACCTGGACTTTATCGGCCACCAAATAGGCGGAATAAAAGCCGACACCAAACTGTCCAATGAGATTCACATCGGCTGACCCTTCTCCCAAGGCTTCGACAAAGGATTTGGTACCCGACTGGGCGATCTTTCCGAGATTGTTGATGAGTTCCTCCCTGGTCATGCCCACACCGCTGTCTTCAATGGTCAAGGTATTGGCCTCAAGGTTGCACTTGATTTTGATTTCGGGTTCCTGTTTGGCGGCAGCTTCGCTCGTCAAGGCCAAGAATCGCTTCTTGTCACAAGCATCGGCCGCGTTGGAAATGAGTTCGCGCATGAAAATGTCCTTGTCCGAGTACAGCGAGTTGATGATCAACTCCATGACGCGACCAACGTCGCTCTGTTGTTGTTTGTTTGATGGGGAGGAAGAAATGAGGACGAAACGGGGGGTGAGAATGCGAGAATGCGAAGAATAACGGCACACGCACGCATATAGTGTGAATCCATCCAACAGGAGCCACGTACCGTAAATTCAAAGGTTTCCTTGCTGGCTTCAACGTCGGCCGCTGCCTCCTCGGTCGTGCTCATGAAACGACGCGTGGCGGTGGGGTAGAAAGCAGGCGAGGACCGAGCAGCGACTGATGCTTGCACCACTTTGTTGGACGCCATAAAGGCGCTCTTTTGCGGTGCAAAGGCAGCGCATCCTGTCACGGCAAGTGCCCAAACGGCAGCGGATGAGATCTTCATGGTGCAAAACAAGCAAAGTGAAAAAGAGTGATGGGTGGCAAGAGAAATGAAACGTTCCGTTAAAGGAACGAATCGAACGTCGATCCCAGGCCGTCCGTTTCCCGGGTGAAGGACAGTCTGCCGAGAGGCTTCCACGTGGAGAGCAACTGGCGCGAACATGAAACGCACCGCGGTACGGTAGTCTACTACAGTACAGTAGTCTACTTTTCCCCCCAACAGGAACCGTTGATTCCTTTGAAATCTGTATGGTTAACATCTGTAACGCACAACACACAACACACACTGATCCTTCAATCCTCGCCACATGTCACAAAGTAGTGTCTCTCCTGTGCAACCGACGCTGTATACTCTACTAGACTACGGTAAGCACTCTAGCTACAGTAGTAGGTAGATAGGTAGGTAGTTCATTACACACCACGCCACCACCACGCCACCACCACGCCACTACTCCTCATACATTCGATATGGCTCGAGGTGCCGAAGCCAAGTTGCGTCGCCGCAACCGCAAAAAGCAAGACGCGGCAACCGCGAATCAGATCTTTGCCGACGACCAGGACCAGCATGGCAATGTCAATGTCACTGACGACCATGAACAAGTAGGCACGCATGATTTTGATGGCTCATTGCCCATGCCACCGCCCCGCAAGAAGGAGGTTCCCGTCGTGGAAACGGTCGACTCTGATTCCGATGCCGAAGACGAAGCAGTCGTTCCCGTGGCGAATCTTCCCAAAAAGAAGAAAAAGAAGAAATCTGCCGCTTCCGCCATGCCGCAACCTCCTGCCAAAAAGGAAGGCATCAAGACGCTGCCCTTAATTTTTCTCATTATCATGACTGGGACCACTCTCTTGCCGGCTTTGCTGTACGGAGCCGACTACTTGCAAGCCTTTGCCGCAACAAACAACATGGCTGGCCAGATTGGCTTTCGCTTGGGCATTGGCGCCGTGCCTCGAAAGCGCGTCTTGTCCTTTTACGAAAAACACGACCCCAACAAGTTGCTAGACGTGCCAACCGTCTTGTCCAAGTATTATGGCGAATATCCCGTCTTGATTAAAAAGCTGGAACGCAAGTATCAAGACTACGGCTACTTTTTGGGATGGGAAGAAGACGAAGCAGCTGTGCGATTGGCCATGGAGCAGGTGCAGGCAAGCTACGAAGTTTGGCTGACGGACTATTGGAACCGGTACGCTCCGCAGACGGCAAAGACGGCCGCGCGCAACATTCGTTACAATGTTACGTTTTTGATCAAAAAGGGCCGCAAGGTTTGGAAGAAGCACGTGTGGCCTGTACTGGAACCAGTGTTTGGTGTGCCGGGTGGTGCCGCCAAGCAAAAGCGCCAGGATGCGGCCGACGCGAGCAAACGAAAAGGCAAAAAGCCCGCTGGTACGCGAAGAAAGAAAAAAGACTTTCGAGACGACGAAGAAGAGTAGTCTAATAGTCAAAGATCGTTTTATAAGAATGCTAACTCCGTAATGGCAACATGCTGTATTGCCCTTTTAAATATAATTTTAAGATCTCTCAAGCGAGAAACGCCAAGTGTCTGTTGTCTGTTCGTGTGCAGGGGTGATGTAGGTGCTGTAAGGTGTATGGTACCGGTACGGTGTAGAAAAAAGTAGGTGCGCCCGGATCTGTAGTTCTTGCACCGAAATGTAATGGTTCGATTAGAGTACATTCGACTCGATTCATCCCCTAGAGTCCTTCCATGTTGATGAGAACGTTGGGATGAATAAATTGGCTCGGGTCATCTTCCCCAATGGACAAGAGGTGATGCAGGGGGTGAAGCGACGAGCTGCGAACCTTGTCGACCAGTTCGTGGTGTCCGCGAGACGCAGTGGCCGCATCGACAACGGCCAAGACGGCAATGGGAAGAAAGATTGTGTTGTGCCAAGAGTTCATGGTGATATATATGTATGTAGTAGAGTATTATAGGGGAAGGTGCCTGATACAGACGCGGTCTTTGGTGAAACTCTCAATGTTGTTGGGGAAGTTATGAAGTGAGAAAAGCTAAAGTCTTCTCTGGAATGAATCGAATCATCTCGCCGCGGCAAGGGTCATCGGAACGTCGACATCGACTTCACGAGTTTTGCAACCAGTGAGATGTGAGAACGCGACTTTCCTAGCGTCTGACAGCATTCCCGGTTGCTCTTGTTACTCTTCTATAGGTCCCGGTAGACTCGACTCCTTCGATCGAGGTCTAGCGAGTGACGTTTTCGCGCCACAGATGAAAAAAGTAACGAGACATGAGACACGATGACACAGCATCCCGATGATTCAGAGCGACTCTTTGGTACCGGTATGGTATAGCAACAAGGAAACGTCACTTCTGTCATACTCTAGCACACCTATTACGCATTAATACTGCCCACTCGCTCTAAAATCAACAGCACCATGAAAGCCTTAGCCTTGATCGCTTCCTTCTTCCTTCTCGGACAGTCGGCATCCGCCTTTGCTCCTGCGCCCTTTTCTCGGTCGTCAGTCGTCAACACCGCCATGGCAGCATCAACAGCCATGCAAGCCAATAAGGGCTTTGGTTCCGAGGCAGAAAAACCCAAGAAACAAGTCTCGCAAGGCCAAGCCAAGCGAGAAGGGGAACGATCCAGATACGATGAAATCGCAGGCACGGGAGGCCAAGAATACAACATTTTCGTCCGTCAGTTCGGTTCCGACGATAGCAGCTGGTTACCCTGTGGAGCCGTCGCCGTGCCCCGCGCGGCTCAAGTGTCGGATGCTGTCTACGCCAATATTGCCTCTCTCAAGACGGCTATTACGAGGACGTATCCCAAGCTGAAAGGTTCCGAAGACGAGTTCGAATTCGGCTTTAATCTCAAAATCTACCCCGACGATCCGATTGAAGTCGCGACGAAAAGTACAAAGGTGCCAGGTCTGTCGGTAGGAAACTGGATTTCGAATCTTCTTTCGCCCGTGGATGCGTCCAAGGTTCCGCCGCCACCAACCAACGAACAGTCAAGCTAGTAGTAGAGCTACAACTACTAAGTAGACTAGTACTAGCTGGCAGCTAGCGATATAGCTATTACTCCTCCTCTACAGTTGGCTTTTAGCTACAGGCCCCGTAGGACAGTTACTACCAACGATTGACATTCATACCATTCCCTAGATTAGGTTAGTTGGTGTTAGATGCATTTGCGTTGAGTAATGGTGCCGACCCTCTGTAGCTGTACCGGTACGTAGCCTGCTACAATCGACAACCAATTACGAGTAGTTCTCCTACGTACATGGTACCTTCCTAAGTAGAGGGCACTTAGACTCCGGATTCCAGAGGCCAATTCCTTTACTGTGCAAGCAAAGGCCAACCTACCGCTAGGGACGCTCAGAAATATGCCTATCCGTTTTCAGGACGACTACCTATGAAAGTAAAATGTGGGGATCCTGTTCTCCGCAGGAGTCTAGGTAATACCTACTCTAGGTAGCTAACTAGTACCCAGTAGTAGACTAAAGAGGATGCATCGGTAGAGACATTGAATTGCTGTGCATCAGAAGGGGTATTTAAGCTAGCGCCACATGATTTCTTAAAGATTCTGTCTAAATCCAAGCCTCTCTGTTGATTCTAGGAGAATCTGATCACGCCTCGAACCTTCAGTTCTTGGCTGTAGTGTGTCAGGACCCTCGATAGTCTATCTATAAGAAGAGTCAATCAAACTGTTCTTACGATGGGATTAATCAAAAAGAATGAACAGCCACTGGTGCCAATT
>Ga0307981_1004075_pt1 | contig 10508 bp, 7 predicted proteins | sample OrgLakmetagen987_FD_201849 | JGI IMG/M metagenome (GOLD analysis project Ga0307981, IMG submission 201849) | Saline water microbial communities from Organic Lake, Antarctica - #987 | ecosystem: Environmental > Aquatic > Non-marine Saline and Alkaline > Saline | place: Antarctica: Organic Lake... | reverse complement strand
ATCGTGGACGAGGCAACCTCGACGCTGATGGCCCTGGCACTCACTCCTTCTACCAACACCGCTACGGCCGAATCCATGGCGGTGGCCCACGAACGCGACATGGCGCTCTATCGCGACTTGCTGCAAGACTCATCCGCCGTTTCCTCGATACTACTAGACCCAGCGGTCAAAATCGACGCCATTCAGCCGGCCGCCGATGTTCGAGCCGCGTACGAGGAGAGTTTGCAAGCCGGTCGCATTCAAACGGGGAATGCCACCCTGCAGGGTGCTCCCGAAACAGTCTCGCGGGTATCCGCCTCGACAAGTCGCTTTCAGCGCTTGCCCAAAAAGGTCACCACGGCGGCCGAATTCTTTGACAAGAAAAAGGACGACAAGAAACCCGCCAAGGCTGCTGCTGCTGCGACTGCCAAACCAAAGGCACCCAAGCCATCCAAGGCTGTGAGTGTTGCTTCTAGTACTAGCACTGCTACGGTTCCAAAGAAATCAAAGTCGCCCTTTGCCGTGGCCGCTGCCGCATCCAAGAGCAAGAAGACTGCGGCCAATACTGCCGCTGCTGCCAAGGAGGACGAAAAGGAAAACAGCCAAAATGATGTGGGCAATGCGGACGATTTTGTGGGAGATTTGGATGACGACGAGGACGACTACAACAACGACGACGAAGACGACGACAACAGCAACGACAACGACGACAACAACAACGACGACGATGCTTCCATGCAAGAGCCTGCTGTTGTGCGTGAAAACAAACAAGCATGCAAGCGTCGGAGCATTGCCATTGCGGATAGCGATGACGACGATGACGACAAGGGCGCGGATACAGCAAAAGAAAGCAAGCCTACTGTGACTGGCGCCATGGATGCGTTTACTGCTCCCAGCCAAAAAGTGGAAGCACCCGATAATGCAGACGGTGGCAAGAAGAAGCGTCGCCGCAAACGTTTATCGGCTATTTACACACGGAAACGCAAGAAGTCTGGGAAGAAGTGCCGTCGGACGAGGACGAAACGCCCAGCGACAAGCTTTCCAACAAGTTGCCATCGTCCAGCAAACCTGCAGCGGTGGCAGTCATCAAGAAGAAAAAGGGTGCGGCTGCCGGAAAGAGCTCCATGAAACAGGGAAATCTCATGGGATTCTTCAAGAAAAAATAGACACTTTGCTCTGCTATTACAGTACCACCCAAAAGCGTCCAGTAAGACAACGAGTCTATAGTCACTGGCCCTATTCTACTTATCTTACTTTTTCTATAGCAGTATTAGCGAATAACATCCGCTGGGAGGGCGGAAAACTTATACAAAAGGTCTTCGTCCTTGCTGGTACTCTTACCGCCCTTCTTCTTGCTAATGTAGAAACTCTTGTTCAAGGCCGCAGGACTTAATAGTGCACTCACGCAAACCTGAGCGACTTCGGCACGCGAAACGGCTACAACCTCGTCTTCGTTGGACGACTGCAAGGCAAGAGTACTCGCTTCACCCGTCGGTGAGTCATTCAAGCCCGCCACGCGGACAACGGTGTAGCTCAAACCACTATTCTTGAGAATTTCCTCTCCCCGATACTTGTAGTAAATTTCTTCCTGACTCCGAACAGTCTTATCTCGTGTCGCTGTCTTTAGCGTGGAATCATCCAGTATCTGGACCGATGTGTCGCCCGACGCTTGATCGGTTGCCGTATTCAACTGACGCAAGTCATGGCGGACCATGCCATCGGTCACCACCTGTGGGATCCGGGCGTTGCTCAAGTAGATAAACTCGGGCTCAGGCTGCGACCGATACAGCTTGATGTAGCATAGAGCAAGATAAAAAGAGCTCAAGTCACCCTTGTCTAGCTGGGGTCGGACTGGATTGCTGGTGCTGCGATATCGGAAACCAATGTTGCGCACATCGAGACCTCGAAAGGCCGGAATAGAGTCAGTGTCGCTCGCACTTTCTACTATCTTACGCCGGATCGGCTTAAAGCTCTCAAATGGCAATCGTACTGTCGTGAATCGATTTTGAGACTTGTTGCGTCCTGTCGGCTTTTTACTCGTGGAGAACTCGCATACATATTCAATTCCATCCTCATTGTAGGCTCCCGTCCGGACAAAGGCTTCGTAGGTTCTACCGTCCGAACAAACGCGGCAAACAAAACCAGCGAAGCCGCTTCCAAGATCAATACCATTGTCTGGCTCTTCCCTCGAACGGAGTCGACTACTGACAACAGCAGCCTCGCCTCCGATGTTGATGTCTGTTGCTTTGGGAACACGTCCAACAAAGACGCCGTGTTCAAACTTGTTGCGAATCCACTGCACCTGTGTCTTGACGGACGTATCGCGTCTCTCTTCCACTTCTGAGCCTGCGTATTCGTCATCATAGTCCGCGTACTCGTCTTCACCTTCCCCATAGTCAGCGTATGGGTCATCTTCGTTTTCGTACTCGTCTTCTTTCTCCTCATCCTCATAACCAGCATACGAGTCAGCAGCAAGAGACGCACCACTCTTCTTGCCTTTTGACGACGCAACGACTACCACATCACTTTCACTATTGTCATCGTCGTCCTCATCAATGGCAAACAAGTTGAAGTCTTCCGGTCGATCCTGAAACTTGAAGAGCGATCTCTTGGCCGCCTGAGACGTTCCATAATCCACATGTCGAACATCTTGGTATGCACGGACCAAGTTCTGCATTCCAATACAATCCACTTGTTCAGCTAGACGCGCACGGACTTCCAATACGGACTCTAGACGCTCCCATTCGATCTCACTCTTGGACTTTTCGGCTTCGGCAGTATCCGGATGTTCAATGATGCTGTCTAGATTCTCCTTGACGTAGTCTTCAAACTTTTGCCGGAATTGATCTTCATCCGGTCCCGGGGCAGCAGCACAAAAGACAATCTTGTCTACATCCGTTAAGGCATATTCCAGACTATCCATGTTGTTGAGATCTCCCTGACAGTACGTGACACCTGTACCAAGCAGATTCAACGTTTGCGTGTACAAATCACGGACCAAGACGCGGACGCGAAAGCGACCTTCTAGCAATAGACGGCGAACCACCAGTCTTCCAATCTCACCCGTGGCTCCCACCACAAGCACCTCTGGAATGAAGTCTTCTTGCTCCAGTCGATCCAAGAGAGAATCTTGTTCGGAAAATCTGGTACCAAGTTCACTGATACGATCGTCAATGTAATACCTGGATTTAGTTTCTGGTGGCATGGCAATAGAGGTCAAGGCGGTATCGATTGACTTTCGCAAGCTCTGACCGGCTTTGAAGGGATTGAGCTTGTCGAATAGATTGGATTCTTCTGGCGCTTTTGACTGCCCTTGTTTCTTCTGTCGCATCTTTTCTCCGACGGCTCGGACCAGATCTTCTTTGGTCTGTGTTGGTTCATCGGTTCGCGGCCTTTTGGGGCCCTTCTTTCTATTAGCATTCTTGGATTTCTTTGGCGACTTCTTTTCGCTGTTGGCATCGGCATCATCATCCGTGGCTCGAAGTACGGATGACCGAACCGGTGGTACCGTCGCTAATACAGAGAAGACACCTCGCTCCTCGTATCGAGTCTTGAGCGCTCGCCTCACATTATGGGGACGAAAAGCCCTCGATACACCAAAAAGAGCCAATAGCACCACCAGCGACTTCATTTTGCGAGTAAGGCTTGCTTTGGGAGTCGAGTGGAGACACATACAAGGCTCTGCTGAGAGATGATCGGCTTCATTCGTTGTTGTGGTTTTTGTATGTTGAAGCCGGTGGCCGGTGGCATGTGGCATCCGCATCCATAAGATCCAAGTCGATGAACCGAAACCCTCTCCTTATTCCTTATCCTCGTTGCGTTAGATAGCGTGACCGCGTGACGACCGCGCTTGAACACCAAACGATACCACGTGCCTACGTCGTAGCCTACTTACAGTCTACAGTACCTATAACTCTATTCTTTTTCGCCTATACTGATTTTCATTGACATTTTAGTACTTATCCTTAAATTCTTATACGGCTAAAATCCTAAGCCGTTATTTATTATTTTGCCACTCACTATCAATAAGTACACGTGGTCTGACATTTTCTCGATCGCTTTAACGTCGCCACTTTTTCAAGAACCACAGATTCTGTAAGAGACCGAGGAGAGGGTAGACAGATGTGGTCATTCCAACAACGTTTAGCAGCAAGATGGTAAGCGGAGGCGATGGATGTACTCCCCATGTGTTCCAAGAAGGAGTTGTTCTCACCAAAGCTTTTGTTCCCCAAATATACTCTTACAGCGCGATACAATAGAAGAGTCCGAATTCACTCCGACATATTCGCTGCTTCCACCTCGTGAGATCTTTGTCTACGACAAGGTCACTATTCCCATGACACCCGAGACCACTCCTTCTCATGGCAATTTGACAAGAACACCAAATATGCAGCAGCCACCTTCACCTCGTCCTTCAGGAACAGACTCCAAGAAGTTTACCTTTGACGGCATTAGCCCAGTTTCCAGTCTCAATATACCAGATTCCAGAGATGGAGAAGACCACTCGGGTACTAAAGTAGAGACAGCAAATCGCAGAGAGGAAGTACGAGACGTGCCAATGCAAGGACACAAAAATGAGGACGTGGTCCAAGTTGAAGTCATGGATAGCGCCCTCTTTGCGGATGCAGATCTGGTAGTTGAAAGCGAGACCCAGAACACGTATTGTGCACAGGACAATAAGGCTAGCTTTAAACAAGAAGATGCGACCGGGATTTCTTGCTATTTTTGCGGTATCAACACTGTGGAAGTGATGGCGATGGTCACTGCTCTACAGGGCGAGAAGACTATGGACAAGACAACACTTATCGAGCAAGAGTCCATGCCCATATTCACGCCTTCCACGAAGATGGAAGAAACAGTTGAAGAGGAAGTTTCTCAAGAGACAAATCCTACCAAACAAGAACCTAAACCACTGACAACGAAGGCTGAAGTATCGGTTCTAGATGACGAGGAAATTGCGGTCAAAGCAATGGCTACCAAGCAAGAACCAGCGCCAGTGACGACGAAGGCTGTTGCAACGGTACTAGATGACAAGGAAACACTAGAAACGCCAATGCCCACCAAACAAGAGCCTACGTCATCGACAACAACGATTGAAACAGTGTTGTCATACGACAACGCCAAGATAGCACCAATCCGAGTGGACTCCACGCCCTATGATGAAGATGCCATTGAAACGCCCGAAAGTCCGGTATCCTCTCCCAAAAAGCCTCCCAAAGAGCGAGCGTTGGAACCCATCGTGGAGGATGAACAAACCGCGACACTAGCAAGAGCGATTTTTTCGGTTGAAGTAACGATCAATGCAGTGAAAGAACGATTGCGAGCAGTCGCCAATCTCAAGGAAATGAGTATAGGCAGACAGGAGGCTCCTATCGACGAAGACCAGAGCTCTCCGGTCGACACGAAGCAAGGAGATATCGATCCAATCAAAGACACCGTCAACGACACCAGCATCGACAATACAGCCCAAGATCCGGCACCGCCGAGTGCTTCTGACTTTAGTATTGACATGGCACCGAGCGACGAAATGGAAAACAGATCTAGAAAGGGCCCTAGCAACGAATGGAACACGTGTCAGCACGAGAGTATGTTTATCCACGTAGACGACAGCTGTTGTGTGATGAATGAGGGGTGCTGTGATGATATGAAACGTCTCCACGCATGGGTATAGAAAGTTCTCCTACCTTGATACTAGATCACCATACGAAGTCATTAAACCCTATGTGACGGACTACAATTCATTTTAGTTGCTCTTTACTTCTACGCTCATTCGCTCTGCGTATCGCTTCAGGGCTATCATCTGAATATCGCGCAAGATGTCCATCAGAAGCTCCATTTTCAATGGCTTGCAACGCCCGTCACACCCAAAGGATGCAACAGCGCTCGATGCCTTGACAAGCGAGAAGGACTCGATATTGATCCGAAAGGCTTCTTTAATGTAGCATTGCATAGCCTTGAGAATTGGAAGTGGTTCGTCAGCCATATCTTGGTCTTCTGACGATGAATCATCATTCGTATTACTCCGAGGGCTCTTCTTGTGACTCGATCGTCTCTCCTTCTCCATGTTGGTACACAACTGCATCAGAGACACTGGTGGAACGGAAAGAGACAGATTGTCCAAGCCCGAGCCCTTCAAGGAAGATGGCACCGAGAATGTCAACACGAGAGGTTTGGGACTAACGGTGCTGACTCCATCACTATTCAAGTTGCGATTATGTTCAAGGTCCTTTTTTGTCCAGAGAGCAACTGCTGTGGCCAACTCGGCCGGCGTTGGACCCAACGGTACCTTTCCGACAAAAGACTGTGTGGCGGATTCGAACCACAGCCAGATAGCTTCGTACGCCGACTTGAGGCCTCTGGCGAGGCAGAACGAGACGGTAGCTGTCGTGCTAGTAGAAACAAAGCAAAATACTACGTCTGCGGACCACTGTTCTTGTACAAAGACCGCCACTCGCAAGTGCCGAGACGAAGAAGCACTATCATCATCTGAAACAGTCCGATTCCGCTTGCGGCTAGCCTTTTCCTCCTTCTCTTTTCCTGTATCGGAACTATTGGTACACTCCTCGATCCATGTGATGCGGACATAGTCTCCCTCTGGATCCTCACCGCTCTTTTGCTGTTGTGCACGGCTCTGCCGCAAAACCTTGGCGGCACTCTTCTCCATCTGCGCCTGCTCACCTAGAGGACGCGTTAGTGGACTCACTGTATGGATGGACCACGTGTGTTTCAATAAGGCTTCCATGTCTCAAACGTTGCAGCTTCGAACTGCTGCAAGGCTACCGGTATGCGTTAACAAGATTATCTTAGTAGAGTAATAGACAACGCGATCCAGCTGCTGATCATAAGTTCATACGTCGTTTTACGTCGTTATTCATAAAGGAAACGAGAAAATGAAATCGGCTCCGTTTTCCCGCCAAAACAATAATAGCCCTCCAAAATGCTGCTCGAGCGCTCTAGCTAGCGTAATGTCGACCGTAACTAGCTGCAATAGACTACTCAGTGGTCACTGGTCAACAACCTATGACGCAAACACATACAACGCAAGCAGTCCTTCTGACTGATACGGACGCTACACTCGTGCGTTGTGAACATGTCTGGAAATATTTAGGAATTACCGAGGGTTGTTTTCACTGTCATTCGTCATTCCTCAATAGTACGCTTGCAAGTGAACGACACAAAAGAAGGCTAGTCTACAGTCAACACATTTCTAGTTCCGAGTCTACAGTGCAAATCTAAGTTTCAGTAAACTGGTTCTAGAGATTACCCGCCAATCTGGAACAAGGCACTGTAGTAGACACAATGTATGGTGACAATACAAAGCCGTTTCGGCTTCTCGCACCTCTCGTGGACAATACGTTCTAGTCTCGCCGGTTACGATTTTTGACAAGCGCCATTCTACATTAATAGATTGACGTGTTCATCTTTGCTCTTTTTTTCTTTTCCATCTCAAAGACACGGTTGTAGGGGATCTCTTCGGGTTCAGGATGCGGGTCTTTTTCGGCCTGTGTCGCGCACCATCCACATGCAGTGCGGCACTGTGGTGCGAGTGAAGAGTCAACGAAAGGAAGAAGAGTTAGTCGTTGCGAAATGTGAGTCATCTTTCAAAGGTAAAGAGAACACACACGAGTCTTCAGCAACACAACGTACCGGACAACAGCAGAAAACCTTGCACATGCCATCGATATCGCAGGTTACGCAAGCGTTCGATAGGGCAAGTCCAGACTGACAGGGCCAGAAAAATAGGCGCTTGCAGAAGGACTGGCCTCCCAGATCCGGGGTGATATCAATCCAGTTGATGGGCATTGTGGAGCAGTGAGGGCTTGTAGTTTGGTAGGATGGACAACAAGGATGTCGACGATCTATGAAAAAGAGCTTGAAAAGGTGAGACGTTGAGCTGCAGATCGGTCCGTTTGGAGTGAACCGGGCTCGCCAAACTGAAAAGATGATCGGGGGGACTGTTCTATGTATCGAAAACTGCGGCGCTTTCTACGTAATTACCTTCGCCAACGGAAAGTGAAATTTCTACTACCGGGAAAGATGAATGAAAGTGACACCCAAGGGAAGATCCCTAGAAAATGGATCTTGGAAATGACCCGCCGTCGACCATCGACCTCTCATTAGTAGTAAATAGTTGGTTGTCGGTAGGTAGTCTATACCTTAGCAGTGATACGAACACACCGCAAGCAATAACCATGGCGTATACCTCTGGATCACACGATAGGCGAGGCTTCGATCTCGCAATGCAGACCAGCTTGGGAGTCATCGTCTTGGGCATTCTGGTGCTCATTCTCTACAGCTGGAAGATTGGCCTGACCGTGTTAATGGCCGGTTGCATCTCCTTCATTACCATGGAAGCCATTAGCGCGCCTCCTGAGAATGGCCCTGTAAACTTTATTGGTTGGTCACGCCGTCAAAACACTCGAAAGCCCGTGCTTGTTTGTCTGGGAGACTCGCTGACACATGGCAACTGCAGCGCTTCCATTACGCCTGAGATCCCACCCAAACTATGCCAAGCACTTGGCATGACACCACCCAAGTACAATGAAATCTTTAGCGATCCGTTGTGGATTGTCAATTGCGGACAGAATGGCATGACAAGTCGTACCATTCTGCACGAACGACTGAGTCAAGCTCTGGGATGCCATCCCGATTACATCTTGCTCTGGATTGGAACCAACGACGTGCGCGCCGTTTACAAGCAATCGTGGTCCAAGGAAGTGGTACGCATCAACGATCTACCGTTGGCACCCACATTGGACGGATTCGAGCGCAATCTAAAGGGCATTGTGGACTTTATTCGCCAGTCGTCTCCGACCGTACAGATTGGCATTTGCACCTTGCCACCAATGGGCGAAGATTTAAAGTCAAAAGCCAACGCTGTTGTCCGAAAAGCCAACGACATTATCGAACGAGTTGCCGGGAGTGACGGCGAAAAGACAACGTTGATTCCAGTCTTTGGGCGCTTGGAAGCCATCTTGGAAAAGAAGCGACGCTCTTGGAATACTCCGAGCGTTGACTGGTTCTTTTGGATTTCTGTCGTGATGAATCCTCTCTTTCATGTTATTCCGTTCTTTAGTTGGTGCAACTGGAACTCCCTTTCCAAGCCATTTTCTCACGCGATACTGAACGACGGCTTGCATTTGAATGAGCACGGAAGAGACGAAGTGGTCGACTTGATTGTGGACTGGCTACTGAAAAAGAATATCGCCAAGGCCATTGCCGTCAAGTCGTAAAGGCTATACTACGGTAGCTACAATAAGAGTGAACTGCAGCAAGCTGGGTATACAATTGAACGCTTGTCGTTAGCTTACAAATGAGTACATTAGATGAACACATCGACATTTTACGTTGGTACTTCTATAGATCTCATGTATCAGTGCTGCCGGGTGCCTTGCGAACGTCTTACTCTCTCTACTAGCTAGCACGCACTCCGACAACAATCACTGCGCTCCCTCGACGTCAACCATATGCGGGTAGGCACTGGTATCCGTACTCTTTACTCATTCACAATGGTGAATCCACCGAGCCATTTACGAACAACCTCGTACGTCAAAAACATAAAAGCTGAGTTGGGCACCGTCTTCATCAAATGAACACCCATTCCGGAATACAGACCTTGTCGGCCCTCCTCTCGGGCAATCACTGCAAGCGTACTCCACATACCATTGTATTTAAAAATGCCAGCTCTAGCCTGTTCGCGCATTCGGGTGCGGGCAACTGAAAATATATTCACAAGTAACAAGACAATAATGTGTTAGAGGAGTGGACTGGGCTGGGATGTATAGATGCATCCGACCCTCGACTCACCTTCGTGCGGATAAGTAGCAATGGAAGCAAACATCTTGGCAGTTGCTGCCGACAAAAAGTATGTCAACTTGGGCAAGTGGTCCGATTCGGGAAGACCCTGAGCAGCTAGTTTTTGGTTTTGTCGTTCGAGTAGTCGCGTCTTGAACTGCTCATACATGATGAATTGTATGGCACCTTCGGCACATCCCCAGTAACTAGCCGCGATACCCTTGTAAAAACCCGGCAGACCCTCTTCGCGAAAGATAGTGGCAATGGCGTCACCGTAGCCAGTGTAGGCTCTTTGACCGGCTGCAGAATCTACCAACAGTTGCATACGCGTTCGGACCATCCATATAGGATTGGTGAGCGTATTGCCAGCAACACCCGCCATGAAACCGGCAATGAGGGCGTTGGGCGGCGATCCCTCTGGCAAGTACGGCCCCAACGCCTTTTTGCTTCGCTGGTAGGCATAAAAGTAGACGGATCGAGCTGGAATAATACCAATCAGCGTGGGTGGCAGTCCACGAAAGAAACCAGCGATACCATCCTGTTCCATGATTCGTTTGGCAATTGATATCGGATGACCCCTGCCAGCCACCAAGTCACCGGTCACCGTACTGGAACTTTGCAATTGCGTCTTGACGACATCCAAGGGGTTGGTCAAGACCGAGGCCAGAGTTCCAGCCGCGCCGCCACTAAACAGACTGTCAAATTAAGAAAATATACAGAGACAAGGTGTAGCG
>Ga0307981_1004074_pt1 | contig 10509 bp, 13 predicted proteins | sample OrgLakmetagen987_FD_201849 | JGI IMG/M metagenome (GOLD analysis project Ga0307981, IMG submission 201849) | Saline water microbial communities from Organic Lake, Antarctica - #987 | ecosystem: Environmental > Aquatic > Non-marine Saline and Alkaline > Saline | place: Antarctica: Organic Lake... | reverse complement strand
TAATATTCGAGCCCCTTCTGTCTGAACATATCAGCACCATGAAGTTTGTTGCTGTACTTTCCCTTTTGCTCATGGCTAACTCGGCCTTTGCCTTTCGTCAGGGCTATAAGAAGCAAGATGGTCGCCGAGCTCGAGCCGTCGAGGGCCATAGTAATCTGAACCGTGACCTCAAGTCGGGAAGCAGTCCACAAGGAATGGAAAAGAAGGGCATGAAGGCCTCGTCGAAGAGAATGAAGGCCTCGTCGATGGGAATGAAAGCCTCGTCGAAGAGCATGAAGGACTCGTCGAAGGGCATGGAGGACTCGTCGAAGAGCATGAAGGCCTCGTCGAAGAGCATGAAGGCCTCGTCGAAGAGCATGAAGGACTCGTCGAAGAGCATGAAGGACTCGTCGAAGAGCATGAAGGACTCGTCGAAGAGCATGAAGGACTCGTCGAAGAGCATGAAGGCCTCGTCGAAGAGCATGAAGGCCTCGTCGAAGAGCATGAAGGCCTCGTCGAAGAGCATGAAGGCCTCGTCGAAGAGCATGAAGGCCTCGTCGAAGGGCATGAAAGCCTCGTCGAAGGGAATGATGAACGGTGGTGGCATGGAAAAGAAGAGCATGAAGGCCTCGTCGAAGGGGATGATGGAGGGCGGAAGCATGCACACCAATGGCTGCATCATCAAGAAGACCAAGAGTCTTTTTGCAGAGATTGAAGCGGGATTCTCTGAGACCGCCAGTGGATCCACTCTCATCTTTCCGATCTACGACTACGAAACGTCGGATTTGATTGGAAGCTACGTGGATCAGAACACAAACGTCTTCTTCGACGGATTTCAGGAGGACTGTGTGTTTACTGGTTCCTACAACTTTGATTTCGACGACTCTCTCGACTTTCCGTTTGCCTCGCAATTGTCGATTGCGGCAACATGCCTTGGAACCACCAACTCTATCACTGGAGGAACAGGAAGCTACGCATGTGCCACTGGATACGAAACCTTCATTGAAGGAGACGACGAGTTCTTTGTGTCCGAGCTTACCATCTGCAACACCTGCGCTTATTAAGCTGGAACCACGGACGACGAAAAGAGAACACCGATGATAAACTCTGTTCTATCTAGAGGCTTATCCTATTTGTTACATAATCTATAATTTCATTCGACTTTCAAGTATGCATTTGATCTTGCGGAGTCGATCGTCGAACAGCTCGTTCCCTCAGACGAGAGGTCGATTCAAAAGAGAGGGCTTCCCATCGGCTTATCTCAACTGGCCAAAAAGCTTGTAAAAAGGAAAAGACGAAAGCAGATGAAGAGGAGAGGCATAAATTTTGAAGCCTGACCGGTGTGACGTGCGAATTGCTTGCCTAAGTGACCCAATTTTTCAGTTCTCTTTCTCCGTTCATCTCTCCGTTGAGGATATAAAGATCAAAGGGTGACCAAATACTTAGGTGATGGAGTGTATGTATCTGACTACTTAGGGAGAACATTAAAATTTCGCCACAAAATGGGATGTCCCGTCTCCAATAGCTTCTTGTAAGCGGGTTGCACGTGTTGAGAAGCCAATATTTCGTCGACATCCTCCAATAGATCGCCATAGTAACCACGATAGTAACCCAAGTCCTCGACGAATACTTTCAGAGATCAGTAGCATGAATCTTCTAACGACTCTTTACCTATTTCTTGTGACGAGGTCAGCCCTGGCCTATCGCAATGGCGACAATCGTGCCGATGATCGACGCCTTCGAACCCGGGGTGTACTACAACCCTCCAACCGTGCTCTCAAGACAGGATCTGGTGGAGACCAGGGAATGAGTAAGAAAGGAATGAAAGGAGGTATGGCCAGCAGCAAGGGAGGCATGGCCAGCAGCAAGGGAGGAAACAAGGGAGGCAGTGGTGGCGGCTGCACGACGATCACAATCAAAGCTCCCTTTGACGAAATTGAGGCTGGACGTTTCGCAACAGCCGTCGGATTCACCTTGACCTTTCCAGTCTACGACTATGATTCAATGGAGATCATTGGCACGTACACAGACTCTGATACCGAGATATTCGTCAATGGCGAATTTGAGGATTGCACCTTTACTGGATCCTTCAACTTTGATTTTGATGACTCTCTCGACTTTCCGTTTGTCTCACAAGTGTCCGTTGCGGGAACATGTCTCGGAAATACCAACTCTATTACCGGGGGGACTGGAAGGTATGCATGTGCCTCTGGATTCGAAACATTTGTTGATGGCGGCGAGGACTTTTTTGCGTCCGAGCTTACGATTTGCAATACCTGCGCCTAGTTCTGGGAAACTGAATGTTTCAAAAGTCACACATAGATATCCCTGACCCTTGATGGTATAGAAGTCTAGCACCCCTTTAGCCCTTCTGATTCTATATTTTTCTATTTCTATGCATAGAGTGCTACGAGTACAGTAGAGACTAGCTGTGCGTACCAGTAGACTACTACGTCTACCGGTAGTCGTTGGGAGTTGCTCTTGGTTGGTTGGCTTTTGGCTCTCTGGTGAGTCGCGAGTTCTCTGGAATGAATTAATCCTGTTTTGTCGTTTTTCCGTCGGATGTCGTAATCTCGTCGGATATCTTTTCGAAGCTTTTCTCGACGAAATCGACAGCGAGCGCCACAATGACGCCAAGCTATAGTCGAACGCCCCGATTGTCTCATCGATCAGCCCACTCTAGCAAATCATGACTCCTCCAATGAGCAGCAAGAATGTTCCTGAAGCCGGCCTTCCGGTGATTCCAACCGTGACGCAGGAGTACGACTCGGAGAGAAAAACAAAGTCGCCGGCCAAGAAGCGACGACGCTCGTTGCGCAATACCAACGTAAGAACGCGCGGTCAAAGGGGATGATGCAATAAGACTCGTGCCAGCTTGGGAATATCACTCACATGATCCTCTCTCTCTCTTAATATACAGCGAATCATACTACCGGATCAAAGTTCCCTCCAGGGACGTCGCATGGATTCCTTCTTCTTTCGAAAAGGCAGCGAAGCTAACGAGACGATCCAGGTCGGCACCCTGACGCTCCAGCGAATCCATAGCAACCCGAACGTCTACGTGATCGATAACTTTCTCACAGCAACTGATTTAGGTACGTCAGACCATCCTTTCTCTTCCGAAAGCACGTGATTTGCGAGTAGAAAACACATAAGTCGCAGCAAGTCACTCTTACAACCCCGCTCCTGCCTCTTACCTGTAAACCCCTAGACTACTTGCAAAGCAAGATTGACAGTGGCAAGTTTGAAAAGTCCTTTGTGGACAAGGTTAATGCAGAGAACAGTGAAAGTACCTACGATACGCAACATCGCACCTCCACCTTTCTTTCCTTTGGCAAACGACAAGACACTCGGATCGCTGCCATGGAACAACGAGCAGCTGATTTACTAGGCTGCTGGACATCGCAGTTAGTGGAACCGTTGCAGCTCGTTCGCTATCTACCAGGCCAGTTCTTTGGCGTTCATCATGACATGGGCGACTTGGATGACGACGGTGCAGTTGCTCTTCCACCCAAGACTCCTTACAGTAAGCGTCGTCTCGTGACTATCTTTTGCTATCAAAATGAGGTCGAACAAGGAGGCGGAGGATCGACGTACTTTCCCGCCTGCGGAGACTTACGAGTGTCCCCGACGCCGGGGCGTGCCGTCTTGTTTGCCAATGTCTTAGCGAACGGTGAGCCCGACCCGCGAACGATTCATGCGGGCGAAGCCGTCAAAAAGGGAACCAAGTATGGGCTCAACATGTGGATCTGTGAAGAATAAAGAATAGTACGAGTAGGCTCGTCCGGCTTTCTCTCGTACTCGGTAGTCTAATGGAATTAGTTCCTTTGTCTTCGACTTTTCAGCTACAGTAGATAGTCCTCCGTACGGTACCAGTACCGTTCCGTGAGAGAACATAAAGTACGGTAGGTCGTACGGTAGACACCTAATTAAAGCTATCGAGCTGTGCTAACGCTGACGCTTCTCAGCGGATAGGTAGGCCTTTTGGCGCGAAAACAAAATCGATGATTGATTCATCAGTCGCTTACGTCATCGACCTCCTCCACCTCCACCGTCCACCGTGCGTCCATCGCCATCGTTTGATGTCGTCTTTAACAGTCCATTCAGCGGTTGCTGTTCTTGGTCAGCAACAAAGAAGAAGCAAAGGCAACTGTAGTACTGTATTGACAAACCAACAGCATCTATACCATATAGTATAAACCACAATGACGAAACTTGCATTACTAGTTCTACTTTGCTTGGGCTCCAGCGAAGCCTTTGTTGTGAGACCGCTTGCTTCAACAGCGCTCCACCGAAAAGCCCCAACAACGCCACTGCATCTTCTCGATCCGTCGCATGTCCTCGAGACGGCGTCGCTTGTTTTGTCAGATGCTACCGCATCAGTCGTCCCTGAAGAGGGAGGTATCGGTTACAGCAAGGCAAGTTATTACACCGTGCTAGGGCTCTATCTCTTTAGCTTTCCTGGATTGTGGTCTACCATCAAGCGTAGTACCAAGGCAAAGATCAAGCGCAAGGAGTATGTGACGGCCGGAGAAAATGCACCTGAAGGCATGGGTCTCCGCCAGCAAGCTGGTGAAATCATGGCCTGTAAGCTCACGCATTGTGTCCAATTGTCCGTCATGTGCCCAACTACTTGAGAGAGAGACTCACACCATCATAATTTTGCTTTTATCCCATTGACAGATATGAAAGCCAACAACTACGAGGTTGTGGAAGCTGGAGAAACAATCACCTTTCGCGGTCTCGTACCTCGAAGCACATCGCAGGCGTTTTTCTTGGTATTTTGCACAGCTCTCGCGATGCTTTCGTTGGCTCTGGTACTGCAAATTCAGTTCAACGACCTTGTATTGCCCGTCATTGGCAAACCCAACTGGTTCTATCTGGCGCTTTTGAGTCCGTACGCTGGAGTGTATTACTGGCAATCCGGCGATCGCGTGGACGAATGTGCGATTAAGCTGACTGCGAATGAAGACGAAACAGAGAACGACATTATTGTGCAGGGATCGGAGGAAGAAATCGAACGCATGTGGCGCACGTTGGGCTGGCAAGAAAAGGGAATGGTCAAAGTAGAGGGTCTCCTGGGTTAAATGAACGCGTAAATGAGGCATGCTACCGTACACACACTCTAGAAATGCATCTTGATGTTTTTGTTTTTACCTACTGTAGAGCCTCCTCTCTAGGAGACAAAACAAAATTTCTCGCTATGGGCAGAATTTAAGCCCGTGAATGCATAGTTAAGATAGGAGTACCCGGTACGACAGATATACTAGTAGCAGCAGCAGCTACTAGAGCACTCGATCGACGAAAGCAGCTGAGCACGGCTTGCATAAGCCTTCTTCTTCTTGAGGATTACTGGATGATGCACACTGATCGATATGTCATCTAGAGAGGGTAGAATCGGTGCATTCTTGCCGAGCTCCCGGTTTTGAGGGGTTATAATAGCCCGTTGGATACCACCGAGAACAGGGGACACCTCCTTCTCGGAGAAGAGAGCAAGGGGATGTAAATGATTCCCCACGGGTGGTGGGATTAAAATCCGTTTCGTCTCACTTGGAGATCCGATCGAAGGCCAAGATAAACTGGAAGGCCCCCCTTCCAAGACTCTATTGCTGTCCATTCGCAACCGTGCCTCATGTCCGTACGTGAACCTCGAACGAACTTCTCGCGTCGGTGGCGTCGAAAGGTGTTTTTGTTTCCTGGAGGGAGTCGAGTACAAGCTAGTTGCATGCTGTTGGTCAACTTTGGCGGTAGAGCTTCGGTCTTTGATTATCTGGAAGGCCATTTCGTCCATGGTGGAGGTGCTTTCGAAGAAACTGCCAATGTCAAACAAGAACAAAGCGCAGGCAGTGTGAGAACATGCAATTCTTCATGTTGACGTAGCTGGCTATTAGAGAAGTCTAAATCACTTACTGTTTGCGATGGGAGGGGAAAGGGCAGGGTGTGTTCGTCTCGCGGAAGGGACTTTTATGTTAGCTCTGTTCTTGTCAACCTTTTCGCGGATGGAGGGAGAAGTGAGAAAAAAAAATCAGTGCGGGGCGGCGGCGGCTACAGTACGTAGCGGTAGAGCGAGGAAGAACAGTTGAACCAATCCACGTCACAAACATCACCATCAAAATTTGACGTCACTTTGAGCGGCGTTTCTGATTGGTTAAAGCTTTGATGTTCAATACCGGTACGATTTCGGTACTTTAGAGTACTTTACTATACGTATTACAGTACCTTAGACCATGAATAAAGACTCAGTATTGATATGATCGTCCTGTAAGTACAACAGTACGACATTATGATGTATCGGGTATAATATATAGGGATAGCACGTCTAGAGCGGTTTGTACGTACATATAGAAACCAAATGGTCGTTCGACTCGTGATTTTCCCGCCATTGGCTTGCTTTGCCGCGCTCTTTGAACAAAAAATCAAAAAGCCTCATCATTAACGTGACGTCATTGAGGAAATTTGAACAACGTCATAAGCACGTCATCCAAAATAAATGCCCATCCCGCGGGAGATACCAGGTACCGTACCTGGTACCCGTAGGCAAAGGCGGCTGAGCGTTGGCATCTCTGGTGCCTACCGTACTGTAGCGCTGAGCTGTCAAGACTCCCCGATTGTCCCATCTTGGTTTGCCAAAGCGTACCCTTGTCTGTTCTGGAGTGCGACTCCGTCTCCTAACTCATTCTCCGACGTGGTCACCTGGGACTCAGCGAGGAAGAGATTCCATACGCAGGAGGAGTGGACTGGCCAATAGATGAAAATTACTATGAGAGTTAAGAAGTCTATTGCTAGACCCACTCCCCACAGACAATCTCCCCACACGGTAGCAGTACGCCAACCTCCCTTTGCCGAGTCCTTGTAGTTGTCGCCGTACATTACTGTACCAGGTTAGTAGCTTTGCCGCGCTCTTCGAACAAAAAATCAGAAAGCGTCATCTTTAATATGACGTCATTGAGTAGATTTTATAAACGTCGGATGATACAAAATCAATGCCAATTCCCAGTAGTCCAGTAGTCTAGTTCCACGCTACCGTACTACATACAAAATGGCCCAACACCCAAGAACCTTGGTCCCAGGGAAAAGTAAAGAGAGCAATCTCTTGGCAGTAGATTGAAGAAGATGAAGTCTACAATCCCTACTTTTCAACTCGGAAGCCTCGACTGTAGTCTCGCGTTAGAAAGAGAGCTGTAGTACTACTACTGTTGCTAGCTACTAGCTGGTAACTAACTACGTACTCGTAAGCAACTAACCCACGATACTCATAGCTCTGGCAGACTACAGCGCAAAGACCGCTCGGGATTGATATTCCTGGTTGATGGAATAGAATAACCACATATAAAGATCTAGATTAGTGAAAGCTACTTCTCTGCATCCTGACACTACTAGCTCAGCCAATACAAAGCTGTCAAAATCTTCTACTAGAGAGTAGCTGTACCTACGGATGAAGCGGTTTTTCATGCACGGAGTCTACACTTACGTGTAACGAACGTATCTAGTCATATCTTTACTACTGTTCCTCCGAACCTGACAGATCTGCGGGTTCGTCAAGGACTCGTTCCATCATCTCCTCATAAACGCCCATGGATCCCCATTCTCCAGACTTTAGCGGCTGGTCTGGGTCGCAGGCTTGTGAGATTTGATGGACGGTGTATTCTAGCATAGAAAGCGCCAGCTTCCAGTCACCGGCTGGAACGCTCTCCGTCAACAAGCCCGCCGGTCGCACTACATCGAGACAGCGACCCAAGGACAATAGGGCGCTCTCCATAATGACATCAAGCGGCTTCTCATCCCCCGATAGTAGCTGATGAACGGCCTGCAAAGACGCTTGGTGGCTGTACAGCCCTTCCATATCCGTCACGAGGATTCGACGGGCGGCCACCAGCACACGGTAATTATCGCGTTGAAAGAACTCTTGATCGTCAACGACACCACGAAGATTAAGTAACACTGGCACCAACTCTTGGACTGTCTGGTATGCCTTACCACAAAAGATGAGAGCAGGATCGGAGCTCGCGATGCGGTGCGTGGTGGCGTAGAGATAACTCCAGCTGCTTTCGACCCGACCATCCAAGTTCTCCAAGGCTTCCAACTTGCTCTGGCCCGGAGATCGAAGGTGAATGGCGTGAAGCTGGCACAAGTGGTATTCAGATGAAACGAATGAAAAATGAATTTGAAGCTTACTGGGTCTCTTGATCGGTCCCGACATGTAGTCAAACGCAGGTGCTATCGTGTACTCGTTCTGGATCGCTTCCCTCCACCCAGGTACATAAGCTTGTTGGATTTGGTGCACCAGATTCTGAAGTGCACCTTGTCGAATATATGTGCGTTCGAGGTGAAACGAGATATTGTCTAGGCATACTTGTTGGCTGGTACACAAGTGTCGAAAGAAAAGATAACCAGCGTCCGCACCGGCTAAATAGCCATCAGATGCAAAACCACCGACAAATGCTACCACGTCGGGTCGGTAGTCTTCTGTCTGCATCGCATTCACTAGTCTTCGCATTCGATTCGCGTATTCCATCGTTACCTGGTCCTGTATCAAAGGCTTGGCCAAGACGATGGCAACGTGTCGCTTGTTCTTGACAGAGACAGCAGGGGGTTGTTGCTTGAAGTTATGGCTCATGACAGCACTCATGGAGTCTCCGGCGGGTCGGAGGGCACTGTAGGAGTCTGCAACTAGATTCTTTCTCTTTTCCACAAAATCCAGCTGTTGGTCGATTGCTTTCGTTAGTTGGCTAAGGTTCCCCAGCGGTTTCTTTCGATCGTCTTGTCCGTCGTCATCCGTAAAGCCTTTGGATGGTCCGCGCTTCTCTTTCGCTTCAGCTGCTACTCGCGCACGAGCAGCAGCTCTTGAGAGTCTTGAGACGACGCTATCCGTGGGATACTGCTTGGATGGACTTTGGTCGCCCTTCCCATTCTTTGGACCTTTGTCTCCCTTTAGGTCAGACGAAGACGTCGTGAGACGTCGGGTCGAAACGATTGGCCCATTTCTTTCCGAATCTTTAGTAGCTACTGGAGTCATCCGCCTCGGCCCCGATAAGAGACATATACACGGGAACACTAGTAATAGCCATATAACAACATGGAGGACCTTAGATCGCGAGGGGATACGTCGCAATCCCATGGTGAAACGAACAGCGAATACAGTAGTCTGGTGTTGAAGACTCAGATCTACCTCTGAGATCTCGAGTGATGTGAGGGCGCGCGGCGCGAGAGTGAGTGAGTCGTCAGTTTTTCTTTTATGCTCTTTCAGTACCAGTTCGTACAGTGACGGAATACCAGACCTTCCACCTAACAAAATGCTACACCAACATGAATTGGTACTGCCCCAAAGCGCCGGATTACTACAACTTGCGGTCATGTTCATTCGAAGTAGAAGGATTCCTGTATCTAAGGGCTGTTCAATAGCTAATCAACTCAGGTATACGTGGCACGCCGACCAGTATTCCCGACAGTCTGTATTCTACTGTAGCTGTAGAATAACCTGTAAAGTACATATGAAAGAATGACGATCGATCACTTCTGGGACTCTATAGTCACGATCGGCAACTTGCCGATAAGAAAGAGCGGAGCAATGACGAGCATCCTCCGAGATGCGATGAAAGGGATGAATGATCACCATGATGAATCGTAATAAGCGTAAAAGAGCAATAAGTTGAATAGCAACAGTAAACAAAATAAGTGAGCTTTTAGATTACGATCTACGATCCCGGCGCTTGGCTATTCTAGCCAAGTGTACAGCATTCTACAGGGAATTGAACCGTGGAGGAACGATGGTTATGGACCGTGGAAACTACACCAATTGACGAGTCCAATGCGAATGAAACCGTGCTAGAACGGGCGAACCGTTCCTTGGACACGGTATCCGTTTCAGCAACGTTAGAGACAACATGACTAACTTACGGGACTCCATTAGGATAGGATTCCCGACACCCCTCTTCGATTTAGCCATGGGACCAGCCGCAGCGGGAGCTTCGCGGGTCTGGGCAACAATCGAACCTTCTACAATTACAGGAGTTTCAATGAGAGAGAGCTTGTAAGTTGCTCCCGAAGCAGGAACATTCTAGGTGCCAAGGCCGGCGAGCTGGTATTTGTTGCCGTCAATATGAAGTAGTTGAATATGTCCGGCTTGACGAGCTTGCCAAATGTAATACCATCGGCGTGCAATGTGTCGAGACATACTGGTGGTAGTGCGTTGATTCCGAGTAGCAGCCATACCGGACGAACTGTTGGTGAACATGGGAACAGTGAAAGGACGATCTTGATCACCGTAAAGGAGATCGCAATAAATCATGGCGGTTTGTCTGGACGCCATGGCGGCAACCGTCATTGTGTTGGTTTCGTTTCAGACTCGCACGAAGACGCTGCAATGGGATTTGGAACAAAGGAGGAGAAGTTGATCAATCCAACTTGAAGGAGACCAACATGACAACCGGTGGAACGGGCAGCATCACAATCACCAAAAGAGGAATCACAAAACCAAATAAAGCAGGGGTCAACTGTAGTGTGACCAGCTTCTTGGAGCATTTTGGCGAT
>Ga0307981_1004073_pt1 | contig 10511 bp, 7 predicted proteins | sample OrgLakmetagen987_FD_201849 | JGI IMG/M metagenome (GOLD analysis project Ga0307981, IMG submission 201849) | Saline water microbial communities from Organic Lake, Antarctica - #987 | ecosystem: Environmental > Aquatic > Non-marine Saline and Alkaline > Saline | place: Antarctica: Organic Lake... | reverse complement strand
AAAGGCCACCTGTCGCGTGGTCAACAATTGAAGGCAACGCCATGTCGGTCTCCACATTGAAAGCGTTCAAGAAACGTTGGATAGAGACCTTCTTCGACCGTTCTGTGAATCTCCACAAGGCGGAACTCTGTTGTTCAGTTAAAGAGGGCGAATTATTCTCAAATCGTAGAAAGGCCAAAGCGCAACCACTCTCGGCGCTGGCCAGATCTCCGATCACACGTTCAACCGCAGCCGAGCTGAGCCTATTGTTGGATAGGTTAAGCTGGCATAAAACTGTATTTTTCAGCAGAGTAGAAGACAAGAGATCACAGTACTCGAAGTCGTCGGGCTTGAGAGTGAGACCATTATTTGACATATCCAGCACTTTGAGTTCCAGCGCGTTATGCTTGAGAAGTGATATGATTTCCAGCCATGCATTCGAAAGATTGAGACCATTCGAGGCCAGATTCAGCGTGTGGACTGGTGACTTCCAACCCCGATGAAAGGCTTTCATCCCAGCGGTCTGGCCGTACCTGTAGTACTCGACGTAGCCTCGCAACACCTTAGTAGAATTCGTTGCGCTTAAAAGCCGATTACCTGATAGATCCAGTTCTTCAATGCAGCAACCCGAGTCCGCATCGTGTACAAGCTCAAGAATCGACGCACAAATGTCATCGCCCAGGCCGTTTCCGCTAAAATCAAGAGACTTGAGAGACGACAGAGGCGTGCTTGTCGGACCACGTGTCGACGGTCCCACTTGGCCTAGGAGGCGGATAAACGACATCCAGGTTTCTGTTGACACACCAGACGACCCACTAAGTCCAAAGAAAGTAAATTTGCCTTGCGTCTGCTGTTGTTCTATTGAGCTTCTCCTCCTTTGCTGTCCACTATCTGTATCGTTAAGGATCGGGGAGTCCTGAGCGTCGTGACCTGACGAAAGTTTTCCCACTGTCTCGAGAATGACTACGAGAGTTTTCAAATTTCTGTCATCCATTAAGCCATCAAATGTCAGATACGATATCCAAGGCGGTAGTGATGCAACAAGGTTGGCCAGGAGTGCGCCTCCTTCTATCCCCTCGTCGTCTTTTTCCGAGTCACATAGGGATGACCATTCAGAATTCTTTGAGAAAGAAAGACCTTTGATCATAGGAATCAGATACAGTGTTTGAACAAGAGATTCAACAAATTCTCCCGAGAATGTACTGTTTGTGAACGCAAGTGTCCAGTGGATGTCGACGGAATCGATAGCGGCAGCGGCTTCCTTCTCGCAAAGGCGAGACAGTAATTGCCCTTCTCGCCGAAACGAGAAGTATCGCCGCTGGGGCATCATCAGAGCTCGGAAATTAAATGAACTGTCGGGGCATAGATTGTGCATAGGGATGACGTTGTCTCGCAGAAGGCGCGAGGGAAAGCAGAAAGTAAGAAACTTCTCGATGTGGGACGGTAGACACTGAGCTTCATTGACAATGCTTGACTCATCCTCGAGAGACCGCCCATGACTTAAGATCCAATCCGTTTCATCAGAACTGCTGTTCAGCGGATACATCTGTCGCGAAAGAAGGCTGACGTTGCTTTCAATCAGATCTGTGTCGAATTCGTCCTGACGTCTTGGGAACAAAGGCGGAGGTCGCGATTGTCGCCCTTCGTATATGTCACAGTATTGGCGCAGCAAGGATTGTCTTCGCTCGATGGTATCTTCGTCATCCGCAAAGCTATCAAACAGTTCTAGTCCTACTACGTTTCCAGACGGAGTTCTTGATTCTTCGGAATAGCTGCGACTAAGTTCAGGGGTCGCCTTTCCTTTTGCTGCAAGAAACGGGCCGTTCCAGGCATCTAGCAAACATCGCTGAATCTCGGCTCGTGCCATCGCTTGAAGTAATAGCGACCGCTTGAGGCAGAACCAGTCTACCAGTAGATTCGAATTGTTACCGGCAACTTGAATAATTTCGTCTTCGGCAAACGCCAAGGACTGGAACGCTTGACTGGCTGCGTTCGATATCCCAGTCCTGTCTCGGACACTCTTTGCTTCCACTAGATAAGGCAGGATCTTGTCAACGATCCTCACTTTAAGCGGTTCTGACTTTGCCAAGGCCGCTAATCCTCGAAGGACATTGATGTGGAGCTCCATTGCTTCGCCAACGAGATTATTCTTGTCCTTCACAGCAACAATTTGTTTCAGCACGCGGTGAAGAGCGACAAAAACATCATCAGCCCAAATTGCAAAACCTTTCGAAGCCATCTCATCTGATAAAAGTAGCGGGGACACAGACGCCAGTGAGCGACAAGCCTCCTCCAGCAAATCTGTCTTGGGGTTCCGATGGTTCGCCGTGTCGGAAGAAAATGAAAAAGGAAGTGAAGCAATCCACAGTAGACTCTCCAGTCCCCCTGTCTCTGTCATTTCCACACAACCCTGAATCAAAAGCTTGACAGGATCTTTGGTAGCAGAGATATGTCGCCTTTGCTCTAGCGTAGACTTGGAACGTTCCTGCACTGGGTCAAAAATATTTGCGAGGGCACACAAAGCAGCGTGAAGTTCGTTCCGAGATTCTTCTGGAAGAATTGTTACCTCGTCGCTCCCTTTGAGCACCTTGCAAAGTGTACCAACGTCATCTCGTAGAGTGATCCCAAGCGCTACTACAGCACCGTCTTCGCAAAGCTGCAACCTGGTTTGGCGGCTTGGACTGATATCTTCGCTCAGCACCCTGAGAGCTCCTACCGCGACCGATCGCAGCTTGCCTTGGTGCTCCAAAGCAATAGAGATGAACGATCCGACTGCCCCACTATTGACAATATCACTGTATCGCAAGGAAGACGAGAGTGAGCTATAGCACATGCCTAATCAACTGCACATGGACGAACCAAACAACAACTCACTCGACAATCGTGTCACGCTTATCAGGTGGCACCAGCTCCAACGTTTCCAAATCGTTGGCACCAAACACGGATGCCCTGGTGATTGCACCCGCTGCCAGCTGCGTAAGAGCGCTTCCTGCAAAGAGAGCTACTTCTTGCGAAGATAGGTCTGAGTGCTCATAGACAAAGCCGATCAAGTAATTGATGCAATTTGCTTCGGCCACAGCTGCTCGGGTGTGCGGAGCGACGCAGAGAGACGACAAAATCTGAGCTATTGCCAGTTTGACATCTTGACTGATGGAATAGTCGTCTGTCAGAGCAAGAATTCCTTGTAGCGCACCCTCGTTTACCATCTGCGAATGAATCCAGCCCGCCATATACTTGTCCTTGATGGAAGTCAAGTAGCGTAATGCAGAAACAGCCGGACGAAGCTTTTCACGGTCGTTCGATTTAATCCAGCTGACAAGTACTCGAAGGATCCCTTCACGGACGGCAATTGGCCGAGCCACCTCTATGGCACATACCTGCTCCACCAGAGCGTACCGCCAGGTGAACACCGAGTCTCCCTCTTCGAGAGTGACGTCTTCACTGTCACTTCGCTTGGCAATATGAATAATGAGAGACACGGTCATCTCCAAAAGTTCCTGCAACTCAAGTGTCGCGTGCGACTGGTCAAACAGGTTCCCTGACGAATGCCCTCGAATCTTTCTGCTCCCAAAGGAGCTCGAGTGCTCTGTGGATATACTGTCACGCGATAGGTCGGAATGCAGCATGGGTTCCAGCTGATTAATCCAGAAGATAGTTAGCCCCATGGCCGAGGCTTTGAAGGCCTCTTCACTTGTGATTGTTTCGCCCATTGGAGTGACTGGTCGCGATGAACTCAAAAAGCGTAGACATTCCATAATCTTCAAACCAAGAGAGGCAGGTGAATTTTGCGATGATTGAACAAACGACGGTAGCACATACGCTAGAGCCAAGGACGTCACCACCTTTAGCTCATAAATACCTCCTGTCCGAAAGAGTGTCAATAAAGAGTGCATCCCACCAGACGAACGAATCTCGTCACGTATTCTCAGATCCTCCTCACTCCCAGTTTGCTCCGCGTCTCGGGCAAACCGCATCAAGGCGAGCGCCGCGTCCAGCCGCCGATCATTCTGTGGTGCACGCAACAGGCAAATCAAACTAAATACGTCCTTGGTTTCCACCAGTGCCACAATCTCCAGACTGGTGGAAGTCTTGGCCGGCGCCTTTTTGCGAAAGCTCTCGAGTGTCTCTTGCCCCAAGGCGACAGCGTCCAACAAAATGTCATTCAAAGAGATGAGATCCCCCAAGTCAACCCCTCCTTCAGTCATCATGGCATTCTCAAAGGCTCCTTGAATCGTCTTTTGATCTGCCCGGCAGAGGTCTAGGACACCCGCCACGACACTCTCGTCCACGTTGTCGTTTCCGCACACACTCCGAAGAGTGCGGGCATTTTCCTTGAATTCTTCGATCTGCTCCGCGTCCAGCAGGTCAGAGGAAGAATCTTGCTGCTCCAGTTGTCTTCGCATTTCTTGGTGCTGATGGTGCTCTTGTTCCGAGGCTGCAATCGCAGCTTCCATAAGTTCCTGCTCGGACATTTCCGCGGGTTTGCTGACGGTGGCGACATTACTGTTGCTAATTCTGGCGACACTGCTGCTGCTATTCCTATTGGTGGTGTGGATACTGTTGGATGCTGCTGCTGTTGCTGCCACGGCGGGCAGTGACGGTTGGCGAGCAGCCGTGCTCTCGGTCGACATGCGCCGTACCATGAGAGGTGTGGACGCTGGATGGACGAGTGGTTCCACCACGGTCGCCGCCGAAAACGTCGGGGCTGTTTTGCGGAATGGTAAAGCAGCAGCAGACAGATCGGTCGTTGTTGTTTGTCTGGCACCACCATGACCCACACCACGACCACCACGACTACTCGTTGGGAGGACAGCTGCTGCTGCAGGGAGCGGACCGTTGGTCGACGCCAACCCATCGTCGTCAGGAGCATCGTCGTCGTCGTCAGGAGCGTCGTCGTTGTCGTCGTCATCATCAATGAGAGACGATGCGGATACGTTTCCAGCACTACCACTACTGGGTCGTCCAAAAAGTGGATTGGATGATAATGACGCCGTGGCAGGCGGCATGGTACGAGAGGCCGGTTTGGCGTCATGAATATCATCATCATCATCGCTGTCGTTATCATCTTCCAATGAGGACGATGGTTTCGTGGCGCGTCCAAAGAGAGGCTTGGCAGATGGACTTGCTACTGTTGTTGTTGTTGCTGCCAATGGCTGCGGTCGAATGGTCTGGGGCGCGCGACCATTGTCGTTGTCGCCTGGCAGGGGCAGCAATTTGTTTCCCGGCAGTTCATCCTCCAAGGAATGACTCTTGTTGCTGGGTCGACCAAACAGTGGTTGCGTCTGCGGTACAGCTGTAGCAGCACGAGCGAACGATGCGGTCCATGGTACTACTGCCGCAGTAGCAGTAACAGCACGAGCGGCAGACGCCACTACTGGAGTTCGTGCCATGGGCGCTTTGACGCTGTTGTTGTTGTTGTTGTCGGAGGATGCCAGTCTACCAGCCGTTACCACCACTGCGGTGGCGTGAACAACGCGCGCGTCTGGTGGATACGGCAATGGTTGCCGTGCAGCAGAAATAGAAGTAGTAGTAGTGGTAATGGGAGGAACCAAGGTTTGGGTGTGCCGCAACGACGGTGGCGGTTTGCAAGGCAGGTCCATGATACGGTTGGGGTCGGGATAGAGATTGTTGTTGTTCTTGCTGCTGCTGCTGCTCATGCTGTTGCTGGAATTCGTCTGGAACGTTGCGGAATGCGAAGCAGGCCGTTTATTGTGCGCGGGAGAAAATCCGCTACTGGATCGTAAATTGGAAAGATCGGGCGCTGGAGGAGCCTTGCGATAGGCTGCAGGTCTAACTGCAGCTGCAGCTGCAGTAGCAGTATCATCGGCTGCAGTGGAGTGACGCAGACTAGTCTGTGCTGTAGCAGCAGCAGCAGGAACACTTGCCGAAGCGGCTGCAGTAGCATTCAAAGAAGGAGCGCGATTGGCGGCGCCACGCCTTCGAACGTTGAATCGCCCCAACGGTTTGCCGTCACTCATGATACTGTACTCTATATAATATGTGCAGTACGTACTGTGCCGCAGTATAGTTGCGAGGAGCGGCGGACGGAACGCAATGGAATATTCGGCACCTCCATTGTCGCCCCGGTTTTCGCCAGAAAGCGAGTCTCAGTCAGTCACACGCCCAAGTCAAGTCTTGGTGGTACAATCGAATGAGTCGAATCAATCGGCGGCCATACAGTAGAACCTATCGTACATCGTACCGGTACCTGGAACTACCACACACCACACAGGTACCGGTAGACAGGCCTCCTTAGACTACTGTATAACCTTTTATTGGTATGGTAGCAAACATAGTTACATATGCAGAGTATACTGTCATGAATTCACGATCAAAAAGGGTTGTGAAAGTAGGTGACAACACATGTACAGTACTTTTCACGCCCCATTTTAGTTCATTATTTTCGAAAAAGGAAAACGATGGCCAAATCCCAAGGTGAACACGCGATACGCGATCATATAGTACGTACTGCAGCAGTGTATCCTAAAACCTGGTACTACCGTATCGTATGGTACCTGGTACTACAGCAGTAAACGTATCGTATGTCATACTGCGTGATAAATACTGTACTACAGCATTCAGTTGCAGTACTACTGCTAGCGTCACCCAATAATGCCATGAAAAGAGCAAGCGAACCAGCAAGTTTCGGCCTTGCGGAGAAGCAACAAGCAAAGAGAAAAAGCCAGCAACTTGGCAACAAGTCAGGCTCTTTTCGATACTGTACCTCTGGTAATCTGAAATGCACTCCTATACTGTACTACGAGCAAATGAGATGTTTACTGGCCAATAGGATGGATACGGTACTGGTAATGTCGCTCTGATCGGAGCAGATTTTCGGATCGTGCAGAAAGCCCATACGTAGTTTCGGACAGCACGCTGCTTTCGCATAAATATTGCATCTGATTCTGATCGCGCAGATGGCTTTTGTAGCGCAAAATTTCATTTGTCATCATTTATTTGATCGGACTGTCGGGCTTTTCCATCAGAAGTAATGCAAAATGTATAAATTTCGGACTGTGCATAAAAACAAATTCAAAATACACTCATCATTGCGTACCGGTACGACAACAGATGAACAACAACATGGACGCAGTAGCCCATGAGGACGACGATAGGAGGAGCGTTGACGCGCAAGCGATAATCTCGGAGTCGGAAAGAAGCACGACGGACACCTCAGTAGGACAAGAAAATGGGAGCTCTGATACCGGTAGCATCAGCAGCGGCGAGCTGGCGACCGAGCCTGATCGATCAGCAGGAACCAACAGTACCAGCGGCGGTGGTTCTGGTAGTAATGGTGGTTCTACTACTAATAATAGCAGAGGATCAGGCCAAGCCCACAAATGGCGAAGAGACACCGCCATAAGATGTTCTGCGCGGTAAAGCCGAGATTGTCGCAGAAAGATGATCGAGGCCCTGGAGGAGTCCAGCGATGCACTTGCCAAGCATAACGTCGGGATCGCGCAACATAATCTTGCACTGAGACAAGAATTGCAATGTTATCTGCAGGAGCGGGGTCTCTCGCCACTTGTGAGTTCCAGCCTCGTTTCCAATCTGAATCTCCTCGAAGTCTTACTCATGAGTTTTGGGTCCCTCAAAGTTGATGACGACGGAGCGATCGTAGCGTATGGATAGAGAGTTCCAAATATTAAAAGCAAGTAGTGAGACACAGGTGAATGCATAATTTTTGTAACTACAGTATTCTTTCATGAGAATTGCATCTATTTTGGTGCTGTTGTGTCGTCTCCTTTCTACTGCACTACTCTACTAGTATTCTTCAAGCGTATCATATATTGGCTGCAAACCTCGTTCGTCAAAAGTATCGACCATGGCAGGGATCTATCGTACACGTAATGGCGTGTGGCCTGCTCCCACTGGTATGGTTCTTTTTCGCTGAGTAGTCTTGATCCCAGCTCTCTGAGTTCGCTCTAAACCCTTTGGACTCAAACGTCTCCAGAATCGAGGTAAAAGTCGAGTGCGTCGAGCCGAGTCATATGGTGCCTCAAGCCGGTCTCCACAAATCGATAATCATGTACAGCAATGCGTAACAAGTAGAGCTCACTCTGTATGCTGATAAAGGAGAAGCGGTAACATCTGTCTTCTACAGGATGGAGACGACTTCGTACACTTGTGGCCGTCTTCTCCTACGTGAAGTATAAACACGTTGATACAACCATGCCAATGTCGACTACTAATTGACGATGCGCTGTCATTCAACACCAAACAATCAAGCTTGGAGATGAACTCCGATATTCGTTCCTTGTCGCGTCCTCAACGTCTAGCTAGAGGAGTAGTAACACACAATGACTTGAGAAAAGTTAAACAATACCAGACCGCTGCAGCGCTATCATAGAACATAATAGACCAAGAAACTTCGCAAGCATAGGAAAGGAGGGGAAACTTGAAGTACAGTATATGAGCGAGGGGGCTCTACAACTCTAGGCCACCACGTGTTTCCGAATAACTCTAATACTGCACCAATCGTACATAGTTTACATTGAAATGAAACGACAAAGAATGTAATGATGGATGAACATTGGCATGACTTGTTGCCAAGTTGCTGGCTTGTCTCTTTGCTTGCTGCTTCTCCGCAAAGCCGACACTTGCTGGTTCGTTTACTGCTTACTACTGTAGTGGTTGCCCCCTCCTCCTTGATGGTTGTCCTCGTCACCATGATAGTCGGAGTCTTTGTTGTCGAAATCATCACTGTCTTGTTCGAGCAAGGCAAGGGCAGACTTGATGATCATTTGCAATCGTTGGTGCTGAAGTGCACGAGACTCGGGGGATGTAGTTGTCGTTAGTACCAATGGCGGCAGTACGGGAATTGACGGGGCTTCCCTGAGGAGGAGGTTCACTGCTGCCCGATGGATGGCGTTGCTGTTAGCCAGTGTAATTGTATCGGGCGCTGGTTCTTGGGAGGAAGGCTTCATGGTTTGGTGTTGCGAGGTTGGGTAGGTGGGATAATGTACGTGTTTCCGTGGTTGGAAGCTTTTGTGGTAACAAAGGGAAGGCGAAGAGCGTCGGATCGTTTGGGACGGAAATCGTGTGTCATAAAGAGCGACGTAGGAAAGTCGCGTGGAAATATTATGATCGTCCAAGTTTACGTACTGGCTCTCTACGTTCTGGAGGTGGAGGGTCGCTGAGCGTTTTTTTTTTTGCGTCCCAATAATATCATATCATAATCCAGCCCAAAGCGAAACTGGCATAAACCAAGGACCGAAGGACCAAGACCTTCTCTTCGGTCATCAAGCCCCGCTTTTTTTGCTCAGAACACTCAACATTTATTAGAACATTTATCAAGGTCAATGTGACCAAAGCGAAGTTCAAAGAAGGCGATGATTATTTAGCTATCGTAGATGATAAATAATGTTGAACCCAGCGAGCCTTAGTGGTCATGCGGTCATAGACATGATTAGCGGTATTTATGGTACTGTGTTACTGCATACAACTTTAGGCCATTTTGGTTTCTGAAGATGTCTAATAGTATACTGCACCAAAGCGTGCATGGTTTTATCTAAATGAATGGAAAGTAGCCAACGATACATCAACATCATCGGCTTGACTTGTTGCGGAGTTGCTGGCTTGCCTCTTTGCTTGTTTCTTCAAAGTCAAAAGTTGCTCGTTCGTTTACTGCTTCTTACTGCTGTGGTGGCTGTCCTCGTCGTCATGATAGTCGAAATCATTGTTGTCGAAATCATCACTGTCTTGTTCGAGCAAGGCAAGGGCAGACTTGATGATCATTTGCAATCGCTGGTGCTGAAGTGCACGAGACTCGGGGGATGTAGTTGTCGTTTGTACCAATGGCGGCAGTACGGGAGCTGACGGGGCTTCCCTGAGGTGGAGGTCCACTGCTGCCCGATGGATGGCGATGCTGTTAGCCAGTGTAATTGTATCGGGCGCTGGTTCTTGGGAGGAAGGCTTCATGGTTTGGTGTTGCGAGGTTGGGTAGGTGGGATAGTGTACGTGTTTGCGCTGTGGAAGCTTTTGTGTGAACAAAGAACGGGCGAGGGCATTGGATCGTTTTGGGACGGAAATCGTGTGTCATAAAGAGCGACGTAGAAAGTCGCGTGGAAATCGTAGGATCGTCCAAGTTTACGTACCGGTAATGGCCAGTACTGGGGAGTTTGTAGGTAGGAGGGCGGGGAATACAATTTGTTTTGGCGTCCCAATAATATCATATCATAATCCAGCCCAAAGCGAAACGGCATAAACCCCGAACCCGAAGGACCAAGAACTTCTCTTCGGTCATCATGGCCCGCTTTTTTTGCTCAGAAACCTCAACATTTATTGAGTTCGCTGGTCGCTATGACCAATGCGAAGTCCAACGAAGGCGATCATTTCATCATTTAATTGAAGATGACGTCGTACGTTTGAGGATTTCGATAGATGATAAATAATGTTAAACCCAGCGAGCCGGAGTGGTCATGCGGTCATAGACATTGACGGAATGACGGTCGATCCCCTCTGGGACTCGATAGTCACGTGCGGCAACTTGCCGGTAAGAAAGCTCAGAGGATCCCTGGACGCATCCAGAG
>Ga0307981_1004071_pt1 | contig 10514 bp, 10 predicted proteins | sample OrgLakmetagen987_FD_201849 | JGI IMG/M metagenome (GOLD analysis project Ga0307981, IMG submission 201849) | Saline water microbial communities from Organic Lake, Antarctica - #987 | ecosystem: Environmental > Aquatic > Non-marine Saline and Alkaline > Saline | place: Antarctica: Organic Lake... | reverse complement strand
AGACTTGTTTTCGACGACACCCTTTGGTACGAGTGTGCTCCTGCTTCCCTATCCGTCGACAGAAGCTTCTATTGCACCGCCACTGGCACAACCGAGCCTGCTTGGATACGGAAGCTTTGGGAGCGAAACAATAACGCAAGAGGCGAAGCCGGAAACTGTAAGCGATGAATGTCCCGAAAGCTCGACGGCCGGCGTTTGTTCCTTACTAGCAACTTCACCTGTGAGTTGTGGACCCAACCAGTGCCAGTATCCCAACTTGTGTGCTGGCTTTGGAAGCGGTCTTGGAAATTGTGAACCAGTCGTCATTGACATCGTGGAAAATGAGGAGTCTCCTGTAAATGAACCTTTGTGCCCCGAATCTGACCAGATATGTATTACTCTGTTTGAGCCAGTCGTCTGTGGCGACAATGCATGTGAATATGGCAATATCTGCTTCGCCGAAGGTGCCGGGTTTGTCCAAGATAACTGTGAGGACATTAGCGAAGGAGAATCAATATTGGAATGCCCGATCATTAACTTTGTTCAACCTTGCAGCGATGAACCGGCTCCAGTCGTTTGCGGACTCCTCCTGTGTGAGTATGACGCCTTGTGTACAGCCGAAGCTGCCGACTTTATCGAAGACGAATGCTTTCTTATCAATGAGCTGGATATTACTCGACCCAATACGGACCTTGTCCTTCCAGATGGTGGTAAAGATGGCGACACATGCCTGCGTGCAGAGCCCAAGGAGCCATGCGATGGCGGACCGCCGCTCCTTTGCGACGACTGCTTTTACGAAAACATTTGCTTTGCCGAAGCGGCTGGCATTTTAGCACTGGACTGCGAACCGCTGGAAGAGGACGGTGATGAAGTGATCGACGAGTGCACGAGAGTGGGTCTCACCGAGCCATGTGAAGGTGGACCTCCCGTTCTTTGCAGTGGCTGCGACTATGAGAATATCTGTTTCGCAGAGGCTGCAGGCCTTTCCGAGGTTGATTGCGAGGTCATCAATGGAGACGCCATTGCGGTCGACCCACTTCGAGAACCTGAAGTGTGCCCCGAGCCAGGGATGGTACCTTGCACTCGCATCTTCCTGCCAGTCACGTGTACGGGCGGCTGCGAGTATTCCAATCAATGCGTGGCCAACTCTGCTGGATTCGGCGAAGACGAGTGCGTGCTGGCTCCACCAGAAGCTACTACTACCGAACCAAAAGATCCAAACGAAAGTGAGATTACCCGCACGGAAGATCCCACTGAGACGGAAGCGTCTGATGTCAGGACGCCGATTCCATGCCCAGGATTGAGCCCGTACATTCCTTGCAACAGAAGGTACGCTCCCGTAACGTGTCGATTGGGCGAGGTCGAAGATGGGGCACAGCTGTGCGGATACAGCAACATGTGCCAAGCGATGGGCGCCGGATTTAACCCAAGGAATTGCTTTCGGGAAGAATAGCAATAGACCTAGGACATACTAGTCTTAGTGGACTCACCGACCGACGATACACACTCTCTCTCTCTCTCTCAAGACTACTACTACTAAAGAGATACACAAATGCTGTACCAGCACTCATTAAGAAATCATTAGCATCTCCTACTTTACATTTTGGCCCTGCCAAGCCGGTCTCCGGATGAATAATTCGACTATTTTTAGCTGATAATACGCCATTTCTCTACCTACTAGACTAGTAGCCATATTCAAGAGAAGACTTCGTTTGGTATGCTCTACCGAGCGAAAAGGAGTTGTTATAATTAGGAAATTGCCAGGTCTCGATCGTCCTTGAGTTAGACAAATGGGAATCCGTGTCCAGTCAAGACACTCTGTGTCGCAATACCACCAACGGCCATCATGGCCAACCGTCCATTCATGAGCTCGGCATCCTTCTTCTTGTCCAACGCAGCAGCATCCTTGGGAGCAAACTTGGTCCAAGCAAAGTCTGTAAGATGCAGAAAGAGGTGTGAGTATAGACTGTATCATGTATTATACGGCGCTCGTGTAAAGCTCCGCACAATCAACACCACACCAGCCACACGACTTTATAGAAAACGTACCACCAGGATCACGTTCTCCGTTCATGGTCGCGACACACGCAGGCGCGGTAACAATAAGATCCCAGAGACCAATCCAGAGCAACAACTGTCCCATGGGACCCTGTGCCAAGAGGATATTGTGGGCATCCACAGTCTTTGGAATGGCTTCAAAGGAATACATTTCACCGGGCAAGCGCACAAAGTCCGTGGCAATAAATCCCACGACAGCCAGCATGGCTGTTCGGCCGTGACGGAGTTCGGCTTCACGAAACCACGGCACGAATGGTTCGTACGTTTCCGACAACCTCAAAGGATCAAACTTCCATTCCTTGCCGCGAAAGTCAAAGCTGCCGCGCATGCTGTCCATGCTACTGACGGCCAACGCCGTGGGACTAACAGAAGCTTTCTGGGCGGGCGCAAAAGCGCTCGCCGTCGCGAGACAGGCAAACAAGGCAAGGGCAGATCGCACCATCATCATCATAAGGAGAGAGAGAGAGAAGTGTAATAGATGCAACGACGATGTGGCGATGAAAAAGAGGACAAGATTATTTTGGGGCTTGTCGCAGTTGAAGGCGATCCAAAGATACCTCGTAGTATTTCTACACGGCACGGACGTAAAAGCCAGGTTGAAGGCAGATCCTTTCCTACAAAATCTGCCGTAGGAATTCTCGTACAATCAACTGACGACATCCCCCGTCGTCTTGATTGCCGTCGTTCAACAGATCCCTCGGGATAATAACTACTCTTTCGACCGTAACAACTGTTTGAACCATGATGAAGGCCGTCCTTTTTGCTTCTCTGGCTGCCTCGGCTGTCGCCTTTGCTCCCGCCCAGCAAGCTTCTGTTAGCGCGGTGCAGTTGAACGAATTCGCCAATGGCTACGTTGGAGGAGAAGGTCCCGAACCAATGTTCATTGGCGCCGAGGGCTCCAAGAACTTTGATCCGGCGGGCTTTGCAGAGGTATGTATTGTGTCATGATTAGAGAGACATATATAGAAGAGATGAATGGCACAGGATCCATTGCTTGTAGATGCCATTCTAGTCGACTGTACCTCTTTTTTTTTTTTTCCACTCTCACATTTTCACGCATCTCCATTTCTCCTTTACAGCGCGCTCCGGAATGGATGCCTTGGTTTCGCGAAGCCGAGCTCAAGCACGGCCGTGCTGCCATGTTGGCGGCTGCTGGCTTTGTCATTCCGGAATTTGTCCGAATCCCTGGTGAACAGTTTTCCTTTGAAGCTCTTCCCAAGGTCATTGACGCCCACGATGCCCTTCCCCAGTCCATGATTCAAATTTTTGGATGGATTTCCTTCCTTGAGGCCGTCTCTTTCCCGGCATTGGCCAACATGAACGAATTCGACCGAAAGCCGGGAGACTTTTCCTTTGATCCGCTCAAGCTTTTCCCCAAGGATGCCGCCAAGCAAGAGGAAATGCAACTCAAGGAACTCAAGAATGGACGCTTGGCCATGGTGGCTATCGGTGGTATGGTGGCGGGCGCGATCATTACGGGCAACGGATTCCCGTATTTGCCCTAAGCAGCACTACGAGTATATACTATATGAGCAGCTCTTGCAGTAAGTAGACTTATGAATAACACAACACCTACTTAGCTTTTTCCCCGTCTATCCTGATCTTGGCTATCTACCTGGTACATGGTAGTCTACATATTGTCTACTAGCTAGTCTAGCCAATAAATATGGAGTATTTTATAAACGAGAGTCAGTCATTCCGCGTGTTCGGTCTCCGCGAACTATGTACATATACATTGGTCGCAAACAGTAACCACCAATCATGCGAGTATCGAGGCAGCCTCGTGTATCCAGGAGCAAAAAGAGTGCACCTGGATTATATAGTTGGTGTGGTTGTTGATCTACACAATGACAGTGACAAGCAGTGTGCGTATGATAGCTCTGTATTACTCCTACTTGCGAACTCCTCGTTCACGTCCACCTCCGAAATCAAGCGACTTGTAAAGGAACTTGACAAACGCCGGTGTCTTGGAATCGTCATTGTCGTCGCCACCGTCATCTTCATTTTCGCCCACTGTAAAAGCATACCCGTAACTCGCAGCGACAACGACAAAGTTGGCGAACCAAATTAGCCCTGTATCCTTGGTAAAGACTGGCGCAACCAAGGAAACAGCCGGAGACGCCAAAAAGGCAATGTCCAAGGCCTTCTTTTCCAATCCCTTGGGACGTCGACTGCGCAGACTGGGCACAACAAAGAGCCACCACCACCAGTATCCCAGCACTTGAATGGACACGTCCATGTTGTAACTGTAAAACCAATCAAAACCACCAAAGAGCGAGGCCGGATTGGTGGCCATGACGTAGGAAACGGCAAAGCTAATGACAGCTTGTCCCACAAAGATATTCTTCAACCACCCCCTAAATACGGACCGGCGTTCAATGGTCAAGTCGGCTTCCTTTTTCGAAATGCTCTTGCGCAACGTGGCAGCTTCATCTCCACCGCCGCCACCGTCACACAGTTCCGTCGTTAGCTCTTTTCCCTCCAGTGGCGCAATGTCTTGACCCGTCTGTTCCGCCAACGCGGCGCGCAGATTGTACAAGTCGCGTTCCAAGTTGACCACCTTGGCTGGATTCAGTAGTTCGTCCAGTGACACACCAAAGTCTCGTTGAATGCCCGCGTCAATGGCTTGCACAAACGGATCGTCGGCCGTCAAGTCGCCCTGCTCGGGCAACATCCAACCAACATTTTGCAGCGCTGATTCCGCGTCGGCGCGGACCTCGTCTTGCAAGAACTGCGATTTCGATGGCGATTGCTGTTCCGTGGACGAGTCTTTCTCCGGTGCAGCCATGCACATGGCTACAGGCAGTCGTTGCGTTGCATGCTGTCGGCGCAGCGATGACGACGACGACGACGAGAAGGATGCTGTTCGACGCGCAGTAGTAGTAAAGGCCGTTGCTTGATTTAACGCTAACGCTATTGTGAGAGCGACTGCCGCTGCTGCCGTCACTGTCATTCGTTTCAATAGCATCATGTTTAGGGGAGACTGGTGAAGGACTGTGTGAGTTTGTGTGTGTGTGGGTAAGTCTCAGCTGGTCTGCTCGTGTTGTGTCGTTCACTCGTTCTGTGTCATCGTCGTCCATCAACGTCAAAACCGAACGACCAACCGATCTTTGCCTATTTGAAGTCCTGTAAGTTTGCCCCCTTTTCGGACAGTGACAAAGGTTGTGGCGCGAAACGAGATTTTTAGGAATCCTGCTTTTGTCCATTGATACTCTTTAACTACTAGTGGATGAGACACTGTGACAGTGCATTTATAACTTTCCTGGCGCGAAAGCAAGCAAGCCTCACGTTTTGCGTTTCGTGGGGCGGGGGACGACCAACGTCAGTTTCTAAATCGGTTTGCAGATCTTTAGTACCGTAGCTACAGTACAACAGTACCAGGTACTAGCTAGCTACCACTAGACTGCCGTACGTCGCAACTGTTGAACTCCGTCGAAGTCCAAGGTGAAAAAAGCACCAACAGCCAACAGTCAACAGTCAACAGTGTGGTCGTTTTGTTGATCCTGCAGTAATACTTTAGTGACACTGTTCTTCAGCTATACAGTAGTGTACTAGTTTCTCCCATACAAACGCTACACAGTATGCGACGCTCGTTGTTGTTCCTTTCTCTCGCTCTCCTGGCCGTGACCGCCCAGGCTTGGCAGACACCGATGCAGACGCCGTCCGTTGCTGGCCGCATGTCGTCGCAGTCACTGCTTCGCATGTCGACCGACATGACATCAGCCGAAGCCGTGCCCTTTGTACGGCCTCCGCGAGTCATTCGCGACGTCCTCCCAGTTCTGTACTGCTACGATCACTGTCCCTTTTGCGTGCGCGTCCGAGTCGGCCTGGGCCTCAAGAACATCAAGCATCGCTTGGTCTTTCTAGCCAACGACGACATTGAAACGCCAACGGCGCTCATTGGCAAGAAGATTACTCCCATCTTCGACTGGGAGGAAGCCAATGTGTGCATGCCCGAATCGTTGGACATTATTCAACTCACCGACACGGACGAACGCTTTGGGACGCCCGGTCTCTTTTTGGCAGCCACGGGTCGCACCGACTTGAAGGAGTGGCAAGCGTCCGTGAGAGATTTATTGAGAGTCTTGCAACGCCCACGATACGTCGCCACGGGCCTCATGCCGGAATTCCAACAACTAGACGCCCGTCACGCCTTTATCCGCAACCACCAAATGCCACCCTACGAAAAGGCAGAGTGGAAGCTACTGGAAGAACAGGTGCAGTTGCAAGGCTATGCGGAAGCCATGGCGGCCGATCCGGCCGACAATGTGGAGGAGTTGAATCGAAAACTGGTGGAATTGGACGACATTGTCTTTAGTGAGCATTATTGCTCCGCCGGGGGCTTGTCATACGACGATATTGACTTGTGGTCGCGTTTGCGCAGTATTACCATTGTCAAGGGTGTCGAGTGGCCACGCAAGTTGCGCAATTACATGGACAATCTCAGCGAGTTGGCCGATGTGCCCCTTTACGACGAAATGGCAATGTAAGACGCTTCTACACACACGGTCATGGCTATCTAGCTACAGTAACAGTAGTACTACTCTACGCACATTGCTGCCATAAATCGAATGCGTGCAACCACACTAACAAAAGACGTCGAATGCATGCTCATTTATCTACTGTATACATGTATATGTATTAGCTGCTCTCGCCTCCTCCGTGGGGGACCGCTCCTCCGTTCACACGATCCTCCGTGGAAGTCATGACTTGTTCAAACTTTTCGCGGTCGCGCTTCTTTTTGGTTTTGAGCTTGAGCTTGGCTTCCTGGAGCTTTCGAACAACGAGGGAGGGTTTGGAGCCAGGCGTGTTGACTACAGTAGTAGCTTTAATGCTCTGGTCAAAGCATCGAACAGCAGCCTTGTAGAAGCCTTGCTCCAGTTCTGCGCACCCCAAGCGAAAGTATGCCTTGGCTTGTAGCGCCTTGGCTTCCTTGAAAATGTCGACAGCACCAGGCTCCAACTGTCCAATGACATTTTGCGTTTCGTCGCGTTTCGCAGCCACCTTGCCATTTTGACGGACAAAAGGATCGAGTAACTCGAGAGCGTGTTTGGATTGATCAGCAGCACGTATGCTTTGCGCAAAGTGTGGTTTGAGTAGGAGCAAAGCCATGTTGAGCCGCGATGTAATCAATACTTTGAGAAGTGGCGACCATACTACAATCTGCGTGTTGCTTTCTCCCTCAGCTTCATCACCAGAATGACCTTTGGTGAGATGTTGTAGTCGAATGTATCCTACATTGTACCTCATAAAGGCCACGGCACAGTATTGGATGGCTTTGTCATACCGTCGCGCTGCCACATCGAGTGACCCTGCTTTCATGGCCACATTTCCACTCTCTTTCAGTAACAAAGCGGTACTGTACAAGTTCAGGCGACTTTGTTTTTCAAAAAGATCCAGCTCGTCTCCCGCAGTGGTTGCATCATTTGTTCCAGCCTCCTGGTTCGCCAGCCACGGAGGTCGTCGATCGAGCTCGCAGGGGCGTACTCCCAAAACAGATAGATCCGTATACCGTTCTATTAAAAAGGCCAAGTCTTCTTCTCTTGATTTGCCTTGAAAATGGCTAATGGCGAAGGTCTGTCGAGCAGATATAGGACTGTCAACCATTCCTGCATCGAACTCGATCCAATCGCTTGGACTATCCGGAACGAGCTCGGCAGGGTCCATGGCGGTAGTAGATCCGTCTTCTCGACCGGCCTCAAGAATCCAGGGTACATTGGCATTCCAGGGTAGACCAAGGCGATCCGCCTGAAAACGACTCCGAATGATGCTGCAGTGGTGATCAAAATCATAGAGAGATTCAACTGGAACTGAACGCCTCAGATGCAATGCTTTGTAACACTGGAAGCGATTCTGTCGAAGAATATACGGAAGCGCTCGCAAAGTGTTTCCGACATGCGGAGAATCATAACCGTCAATGCCCCGTTTGGAAGTAGATGTGGTAGAGAATCTCTCATCAGCCACCTCTTGGCTACTTGCGACGAAATCTGGCATAAAAAATTGTGTGTCTCCGAGACGTGTTAACAGAGCCTGAACTCCATCCCAAGAGCGCACCACAGGGCTCATTTCGTAAGGCTGCTTGAAAGAACATTTGACTCGCCCCGAAGGAGAGTCGTCCGCTTTGCAATCAACGGGGCCGGTGGCTCTCCATAGTTTAGCGGTCGAATCAATCCCGTAGGTGAGAAACACTGGCAAGGATGGATGAGGTAAAACCCCGTTACAGGTCATAGAATCGCCACCGAGGAGAGACACGACAGCTCCCGACGATCGTTCGTAAATCCATGCGTGGCCTGAGTCGGACCCTGTACAAATATATTCGTCATTTGGGCCGGCATACTTGGCATTCTTCAGGAAGGTAAGACGATTCAAATGGCCACCATAAGAAGCTAATTCTCTCATAACAGTCTCGTCACAGCCGTCAATTCCAGACACCAGTAGCTGCTCAGGCTTCGTCTGGATCTCTTCCAGGGTGGGACCAGCTGCTGAGGACGTCTTGTAGAATGTAGGAAAGGTGTATATTTGATCGCCTTCGTAAGATACAAGCAACTCTTTTCCATCTTTCGAAACGTCCAGACCGCTTATAGACGCCTGACAGGAGTCCGGATCAAAGCTCGAAGGTTTATACTTTTGCAGGCACTCCAGCCTAGACTCCCCCTCCATTCGCAAGTCGTACAGGCCAACATAATCGGTCGCGCTTCCACCAGCAAACACAAAGTTAGACTCGACGTCACCGTTGGATGGCGCACCAAAAGGAGACCAAACCGCACAAGCCTTGCAGGATTCGGCCGGTTGCAATAACGATCGCGAATGCTGCTCTCGCGGTGGTAAACGCAGATCAAATCTATGCAAGCCGCGTTCGCTGCACAATAGTCCAGCGTTGGCAGTGACCATATGATGCGAAAACGCCATCCTCGACGACAAAAATAACGACATCATGGGGTCGTTTTCCTCCGACACTGGATCAACAACGACTGTAGATCGTTCGGATTCGAGATCACAGAGTCGCAAGTAGCCATCCGCTGCACAGGTCAAAACTTTTCCTTGCTGTGCATGTACAGGCTTGACATCAAACACATTCAATCGGTGTCCAGTAGACATGCTGGCCAAAAGACTGACGCAACCCGCTATTTTCGGTTCGTAATCGTCACAATCACTGTAGTGACTCAACCAAGAGGAACGAATTGACGTTGCATTCGGCCTTTTTGTCGATGCAAACGGACACAGCGAATTCCAGCCTCCCGGTAACGGGTTTGCGCTTCCCATGGCATCTCGCACGTCCCAAAATTTGACTTGACGATCATCGCCCGACGTGACCAATTGCGTCGTAGATTCCCAACTTTCCACCACATTCATGGATGTTGGCACATTACTGCCATTCGACCCAGCCAACGAAATTCTCCAAGGGCAGTCCAACCAGCGTGCTGTATTGATGCACCCACCATGTCGAATGGTCGGCCGCAATGGCTGCTGTCTACCAGTCTCGTCTTGCTGCTGGAGCAGTCGTCGAAATCGATTCAGTCGAACGCGCACCTGTCCACTCGTAGATCGTTGATGAAAGGAAGGCGCGACATATTGCTCGTCGGACGACGATCCATCCGAAGAGGACGATGCATCCAAAGCCCTTTCCTCGTTTGCGCCAAGCGCATCATTATTGACAATCAACGAATATTCTTTCTCTTCGTCGTCGCTGCTGTCACTGTTGGATGCCGACATTCGTGCGAGTGGTCGGTGCAAATCGTCACTAGCGTCCGAATCGTCGTCGTCCGAATCATCGTCGTCGTCATCCATTGCATGGTCGCCGTCGCTGCCGTCTTCATCCGAATCAAACGCTGCCGCATCCGACGGCCAACACAGCGAGGCCGGCGTCCCAGGTCCCACGACAAGCATCATGTTTTGCATCCGAGATGGATTCCTGTAAATGATAAGAGACGCAACATGGGTAACAGCATACACTGATGAGAACGAGTATGACACGTACACAACGGCTGTATAGAACATGCACAAACGTACCAGGCAATCGTCGAAGCCATGCGTTCCACGGGAACTCGACACTGCCGACCAGCTCCTGAATAAGCTCGTAGTCCCCGTCCTGCTCCTGTCATCTGACGCATGGCCAATAAAGATGTAGTGTTGAGCTTGGGTGGACGCACAGTGTCAAAGATAATTTCACCCATGGTCGTCACCATGACATTCTTCTTGTTCTTAACGCCGACTCCGCCGGGTTCTTCCATCGCACTCATGGCGTCGAGCTAACCCTGCTGCACCTTTCCTAGACGCAGCGCGTTGCGTGATGTAGCACAACAGCAACAGTTCGGCTTGGCAATCCAAGCACGTTCTTTTTATAATGATTCGGGTTGCCACAGAACAACCAGTCCATGGATGGAGATCTTCAGTACATGTACATTTTGGTTGTTGACAACAAGCCACACGGCGTTTCTCGTTTTGCGTCATTCACTTTCGCGCCAAACGTGTGGTCG
>Ga0307981_1004068_pt1 | contig 10515 bp, 11 predicted proteins | sample OrgLakmetagen987_FD_201849 | JGI IMG/M metagenome (GOLD analysis project Ga0307981, IMG submission 201849) | Saline water microbial communities from Organic Lake, Antarctica - #987 | ecosystem: Environmental > Aquatic > Non-marine Saline and Alkaline > Saline | place: Antarctica: Organic Lake... | reverse complement strand
GGGCGCGAATCTGTTGTCCATACGACGCATTTTTTATCCGATAACCGCACAGCACCCTTACACCACCACGGTTAACCTCATGCTTTCATTCGGTTCACTGCGAGTAAGGACAATCGCACCCCGTGTTTGCCATGGGGTGGCGCTGGCGCTAGGGGTAGTGAATGGGAGTGGGCCTAAAGCCCACCACCCAGTTCCTCGTACATCGCCTCAAAAGTCGTCTTGATGACTTCGCTAAGATCGCCCCGCTTGGCATAAACGGACATGCCAATATCGTCCTTGTTCGAGTGGCCCACCGCAAGGTTCCGCGCCTCCTTGGCTACCCCTCCGTTTACCAGCGCCGAAACCCCGGTTCGCCTGAATGAGTGCATGTCCCATTCGTCGGCGTTCATCGCCAAGTCCTTCCTCGCCTTCTCCAAGGCTTTCCCAAGGTAATGCCCTGTGGTCTTGTCGTAGCCACCCCTGAGCAACCGTGGAAACAACAGGCCCTCGTTCTCTACACACGCAGGCTCAGACACCGCAGCGCGTCTCATGGCGTCTCTGAGCAACTCGCAATCCTCATGCCCCACGACCATCACTGTTCGGTTCCCGGCCTCGGTTTTGGCCTCGGTGATCTTCAATCGAATGTGGTCGCCGTGATCGTCTATATCGCTCAGAGCAAGCCCTGCGATCTCCCCGAGGCGACACGCGGTCACCCAAAGTAACCTAACGGTCACGTACATTTCTCGCTGGTACTTGAGGCGACCATTGTCCGCGATGAGAGATAACAACGCCTTTGCCTCACCTCGAGCCACAGGTCTGAGGTTCTTCTTTCTTGGGTCAACCTTCTGCCTCTGCCCTGCCAGTCGACGCAGCAAGGAGGAAAACGGGTTTTTCATGTCGCCATCGACAAGACCCCAGTGTTCCAAGACACGCCAGTACGACGCCAGACAGATTTGATGGATGGATAGGCTGCGATGAGAGAGAAGCTGCCCCGTCTTTGGCGAGGGAACGGACTTCAACTGGTCCATGAAGCCCAAGGCCAACTCGCGGTTGATCTTGGTGACCTCACAGTTGCCAGAGTATTCCTCAAACCTCGCTAGGATGCTGCGGTATCTGGCGCGGGTCGAATTGTTGATCCCGTCGCTCTCACTCAGCCAACGGTGGGCTGTAGCTCGGACGGTTGTGCCCATGCGCGTACCGCGAGGGTGCGTGGTGGAAGCCTTGGCTGCGACAGGTGCTCCATCGAAGTCTGAGAACAGGGAAGCCCTGATCTGCTCTAGGACCGCCGCTCGCTTGCCGAGGGCTTCTCCGAGGTCTTTCGTTCCGAGAGAGCGGATAATCTCTTTCTTTCCGACTACGGATTGAACCTCAGTCGGCACCGAGAATCTTACGGCATAGACGTCGCCACGCTTGAAGATTCCTTTGGGAAGTGTACGGGTCACGGGTCTTTTTCTCCCTTACAGTTGGGAGAGTAAGCCCTTGATTTTATTAGGAGTTGGTGCGGTCGAGAAGACTCGAACTTCCACGGGTGTTACCCCACAGCGACCTCAACGCTGCGCGTCTACCAATTCCGCCACGACCGCACGTGATCACGTAGGAAAAACAGTAGGTTACACCCGGTAGACCAAATACCTAACAAACTTCAGGCTTACTCTTGATGATGGTTCGAGTGCGATATTTATTGTGCGGGTGAATGACCTGTCAACCCTTACAGTCAATCTGACCCGCTCGAGCGGACTTTCGGAGGGACTCAGGGGCTGCCGCAGCCTGATCATCCGGCACATCGGGAAACAGCACTGACTATTTTATTGCGCGTTCTCTTCCTTGTTTTTCCGCCTAGAGAAATCATGCATCACCCAACTCAGGGCCGAACGGCGCTGGCACCCGGCAAGATGATCGAGCTGCGTAGGTATGGCCTTTCGCTCAAGATAAAGAACGGGTGATGCTGCTGTTGGGTGAGGGTGTCTGTGGGTTTCTAGTACCTAAGGCCATCACAAAGGCGCTGTGTGGCTCACACAGTCCGCTTGGGGCTTTTCTGGCGCAATGTATGCCTAGAGGCACAGAGGTTCTCACAGGGGCACGCAGGGACTCTGGTGAGTGGGGGTACGTCTACCCTCGCGACTACTGAGGTTAGAAACCAGCATCCGCAAAGTCCTCGACCTCTCCTAGAAATACATGAACGTGGCCAAGGTAAAAAAGGATCACGCTCCCTTTTTTTGGGTAGCCTTTCCGAATTACCCCTACGCCTAGATTTAGGCCAAAATCCGGGCGGGTCGGCAATTACCCGACACCCTAGATTTAACTCCAAAACGCCACCCGAAAGGACACCCCCATGGACCTCTCAGACACCCCTCTCGATCAGATCGGTGCCTCTGCTCACGCTCACTACAAGACTGCGACGAAGGCAGAAGGCAAAGCCAATGAACACTACAAGTCGTGCGGCATCTACCTCAAGTCTGCCAAGCTGCGGGTTCTCAAGACCCGTGGCCTGACGTGGCCCCAGTGGCTCAAGGATCACTGTCCAATCAGCCGCGCCCGTGCTGACGAGGTCATTGCGATCTCTGATGGTCGTAAAGACCCCGACGCCCCCGCCGAGAGGCAGAAGGAGTATCGGGAAAGACAGAAGGAAGAAGCCAAATCTGCTGAACGTTCAGCAAATCCTCCCGAAAAACCCAATGAAAACAACGAAGGGCCTCAGAAAGCACAATCATCACCCAAGTCACCGGAGCCTCCCCACCAACACGAGGAAGACCCCGTGAAGGAAGCCGAGGGAGCTATGCCGGGAAATGGGTGACGCGGTTTGAGAAGGCGGCGTCTCCTGCACAGTCTTCGCGATCACCTTCAACCGGATCTCCCTTGGAAGCGGCGGCACTCGCGAGGGCCGCGTCTTGTCGCGCTTGAGCCCCGGCACGCCTTCATCGAGATACCGTTCCTGCCAGCGCCAGACCGTCGGCTTCGACATGCCCGTCCGCCGCATGATCTCAACCGTCCCCGCGCCATCAGCCGTCGCAAGGACGATGCTTGCGCGCCAAGCGAGTTTGCGTGGCGTGTTACGGTCGGTGCGCAGCGCTTCAAGCTCAGCGCGGTCGGCGGGGCCAAGATAAAGGCAGATGTCGGTGCGTCTCATCCGATGAGTATGCCATCGCTCCACAGCGTTGGGAATCCTATGTCAGGCGCGCAACACTAGAGAAGCATAGCGGGACCATCGAGCGTCCCAAGCGGTGCCAATTGGGGACCTCCCTAGAGAACAATAACCCAAGGGCTTCCCCCCAAGTATCATCACGAATACCGGCAGCCATATCTCGCGGCGTACACCCGAGGATGGGACTGGGATTGAGATGAGCGGATGATCCGAGTCGACGCCAATAAGCACGGGATCGAGTGGACCAAGGTGACAGGGAAGCCTTGAGCCGAGTACATGAGACCAGCCCATGGCGATGGTCATGGGTGCAACTCATCATGACCTCGAGTGAGACCTGATCTAGGTAGACCAATATCCATTCCCGTTTGGTCTTCACCTCAAGCCATCCGGATAGTCACCTCAGGGTGATGGTCTGAGGAGGCACCATCCAGACCCTATAGTTCCTTTAAGGATGGGATGGTTTTATCCCACATTAACAATGACTTACAGACACCCTTACCCGTTTTTGAATGAGTAAAATGGGTATTGACCACCTCACTGGTCTCACACGCAAGGGCATCTCAAGCCCGAATACACACCATAGCGCGTCCCTGAGCCAACCACCTTGCACCCAACATACACCCAAGGATCAAACCAATGCAGAATATCACTGTCTTCGACAGCATCATGGGGTCTGGCAAGACCTCGCACATCATCGAACGCATGAGTCGTTCTCACCTCAAAGGCATGTTCAACGGAACCCCTAGCCGGTTCGTCTACGTCACACCCCTCTTGGATGAAGTTGATCGAGTGAAGGAGGCTCTGCCTGACATGAAGTTCAAAGACCCCAAGCCTGTCCATGGCAAGAAGTACTTCCACTTCGAGCAACTCTTGAAGGATCAGGAGAACATCGCCACGACGCATGAACTGTTCAAGCGCCTCACCCGCAGCGCCTACGACCAGATCACCGCAGGCAACTACACCCTTGTGATCGATGAGGTTCTCACCTGCTGTGATATCTTCTCTGACCTCAAGGACGCAGATCGCAAGACGCTGTTTGAGACAGGTATGGTCTACATCGAGGAGGCTACCCGTCGCCTCAGGTGGAACCACGAGGATCACGGGGAGTACGCAGGTCGCTTTGAGGACATCAAGAACATGTGCGACAACGGCAACCTCTGCGTCTATGGCGACAGTCAGGTGATCCTGTGGCAGTTCCCTATCGAGTTCCTTAAATGCTTCGATCAGGTTTACATACTCACCTATCTCTTCGAGGGGTCGCCCATGCGGTCCTACCTCGAGGCTGAGGGTGTCTCGTTCAAGATGATGGCGGTCGAGGGAGATCGGGATCAAGGGTTCACCCCAGTGGACTGGCGGTCTCACTCAGAGGCTGCGATCAAGGCGAAGATCAAGGAGCTGGTCACCGTCTATGAAGGCCCGCTCAATGACATCGGTGCCAAGAAGGGCAAGGCGCAGCCGTTCTCGAAGGGATGGCTGAACCGTCAGGACAAGCGTGGCATGGCCGCGATCAGAGCGAAGGTCGAGACGTTCTTCAAGACCAAAGCCAAGACCCCCTCACCGAACAACTCATGGACCACCTTCTCGGATCACAAGAAAGCCTTGAAAGGCAAGTGCTACTCGCACTCCAAGTGCTGGATACCGCTGAACACGAAGGCGACCAACCAGTACGCACACAAACGGTCCATGGCGTACCTCTCCAATCGGTTCGCTCTACCCCCGATCAAGCGGTTTTTCGAGGACCAAGGGATCGACATGAGCGAGGATATCTACGCTTTGAGCGAGATGATCCAAGTGCTGTGGCGCACCGCAATCCGAAACGATGAGCCTGTGATGTTCTACATCCCAAGCGAACGGATGCGCGGCCTGTTCCACCTGTGGCTATCTACCAACAACACCGCCCAACTGGTAATGGCCATTGGAAAGCAAAAGAGCGAAGCCGCCTGATAATCACAAGAACCGTTGAGGCGACGCTGTCTTTGCTGTCGGCACAAGCCCCGGTCAGCCCCCGCCTGCCTCAACAACAGGTAGGGGCTTCCATCCATCACAATCCGATCACACCCATGCCGCACCCTCATGCTTGAGAGCGGCAGCCCCAACCTGAAACGCTGGAGCAGACATAACCTGTGTCTGTCTTCCAGCCTTTCGTGCTCATTGGTCGGCCTTCGGTACTCCTCATCCCCAGAATGAGGCGGAGGATCTCAACCATGCTCTGGCTTTCAAGGCTGGCCAGTCGCAGCCTCGAAACGGACATGGAGTTGATCTGATGAGATGGCCAAAGCGGACCTTGATGGGGGAGCAACCGAGTGATTGAGGTGCGGGACGAAACGGTCAGTCACTTGGAGAGCGCAAAGAGAAAGCCATTTCCTGAACTTAGGTACGCATCGCTCGGAATAAATGTCTTCGTCATTTTCAGATTATCTGCAACAAATTTTTCGTATGGCCCTATTACTGAGGCGAAGTATCCGTTTTGTGTTTGTACAACTTGATCCGCTAGCTCCGCAGTTTTAAGCAGTTCAGGAGATGTGCTGCTCTCTAGAACTATCCATCTGAAACCACTTGGCAGCCTTAGTGACACTTCCCGTTCTATTGTTACCTCGGAACCGTCAGCCTCCAGCAAAACGACGTCAATCCCAACTTTCCGAGCCTTTGCCGCATTCAACCAATTCATTTCATTCGGGGCTGCTGAGGATACAAATACGATAGCGTCGAAGCCAAGCTCCAACTCGTTTAAGTAAGCACCGACAAGTGCGTTTCCGACCCCACTCTGCGAAAAGCGTCCACTCTCCTCAACATAGGCAGCATGAAATCCGACAAGCGAAGTAGGGTCCATATATCGAGTTGTTCCGCCAAGCCAAGCCAACGCGCATGCCGAAGCACATGCGGTCCCCGGTGCTACACCCGTTGTAAAGCCAGACGCACGGATTGCCCGTCCAATGACTAGACCCTCGACGAGGTTGCCGCCCGGACTTTTTAGTAAGACCGCGCCTACATCCACGGACCTGACAGTGTCTAAAAAGCGTTCTGCATCACCGTGAACAATATCTCCTTGAACAACTACCATTTCCAGCGGCGTACCAGTAGGGATAAGGCGGATGTCTGCTGCGAATGAGTTAGAGGCAAGCGAAATAATCGCAGAGGCCAGCAGTATAAAAAGTGACTTGGTCAATCGAGCACCCAAAATTAGACTTTGACCAGAGTATCGGGTCTTGGCGTCGTTCGCAATGGCAACCTCGGGCTCGGACCGCCCCATCAATCTGACAGGCGACGCCTTCGGTAAGGTCTACGAATACTTCCCCGGCAACTTCGCGATGAAGGAGGGCCAGAAGGGCGGGGTTTGGCTGAATGATGGCTCCTGCGTTCGCCTCAGGCCAGAGCACTCATGTCTGGTCTTATGACTTCGTTTAGGACACCGCCGAGGGTTTCGAGGTGCTGCCCCGGAGATGGCTCGGTCGCTGCCGTCGACTGGCACGCGATTGGGAAAGAACCGTCGAGAGCGCGGAGGCATAGGTGCTGATAGCCCATATCAGGCGCATGACGCGCCTCCTCGCAAGACCCTGAAATCATTCATTCCATATTGAATCGGACTCTAAAGCCTGCGGGAAGCTCAAATCCTGATCGATCAATGGCGCGTCCACTACAACACCGTCAGGCCGCATAGCTCCCTGGGATATCGTCCGCCTGCGCCGGAAAGTATCGTCCCGGTGGACCAGAGGCCCACGATGCACTAACAATTAAGCTGGATCGCTCGATGGGGGCACGCCAGTCGGGCATGACGCTCATAACGCAAGGAGAGAGGCTATGAAAGTTATCAAAGCTACCATCGCCGCCACGGCTTTCTCGGCTGTGGGCGGGTGCAATACTGCTACAAGCGAGAGCGACCAGTCTCAGCAGTTGCCACGCTATACCCAGAATTGCGTCGCACTGGCGGGGAGTACCGGGGCCGCTGTAGATCTACTGCGCGATGGAAACGACTTAGAGAGCATCCTTTTATTCACTCGGAATAAGCTTGAGCGGGCCGATTTGGATCTAACAGGTGCCCACGTCGAGCTGATTGGGGATGGGGCTAAGAAAGCCGTCGAACTTGGCACCCCCTCAGACCTTGTCTTGGACATTACCTATGAGGAATGCCTGAAGAGCGGCATGTTTCGATAACAGAAAGTAGACCACCTATGAACTGGCTAATCACAATCAACACGCCCTTGCAGGCTACAGAAAACGATCTGGATCGTCTCGTTACGTCGACGCGACTGGTGCTGACCTTCCAACGGTTTATCGTCAGCTCGACGAGGGAACCCGAGCAACTGCGCGTTTTTGAGCAAAGTTGCAGAACGAGAGCTTTTTAGCAGCATGCTTAATGCGCCTGAAAATCAGAAGACCATCGATTCACTTGGGATAATATACGTTCACACTTTGAGCTAGTTCCAACTTTTCCCGGGGGAAAAACATGTATTTTTGTTTGGTAATTGCAGTCTTAGCTGTATTGGTATGTCCGGCCATCACCTCGGCAAAAGAGATGACATTTTCACTTTCCGGAAACGGGGGGAACTGCCAAGGTTGCGAATGGATCGCCGCTGAAGGTGAGATAGTTAGTGATACGCCACAAACATTTCGGGATTTCATGGAAGACTACGGCCCCTACCGGGTCGCAGTTGTTTTCCATTCTGATGGTGGCAACCTATTAGCAGGGCTCGAACTCGGCAGAATAATTCGTGACATGGGGCTTTGGACAAGCGTCGGAAAAACTATTCAACACCCAGAACTTGGAGCTCCACATGAAGAAGAGGTCTCCGGTATATGCGCTTCCGCTTGCACATACGCTTTTCTGGGCGGTGTCGAACGGTTTGCCGAGGAAGGAGAGTTGGGTGTTCATCAGTTTTACGGTTTGGAGCATCGTGCTCCAACGCAGGAAACTCAAGCAATCGTTGGCCTGCTACTGATTTACCTAATGAAAATGGGAGTAGATTGGGAGATTTTAGCTCATTCCTTGTTCACTAGATCTGAAGAAATGTACTGGTTCTCGAATACGGATCTTCGCGAGCTCGCACTAACAACGGAAGATATGAAATATAGTGAGCCATGGATACTCGAACCTTTCGAGGAAGGGTTGGTCTTGACCGCCACCTACCATGCAAACGCAACGGAAACTGCACAAATGACGTTCTTCTGCCGAAAGTCAGATGAGAAATGGCGGCTCTTGATATCTCAACCTATTTCCGAACTCAAGCATCCGCCTGATTGGCCCAAACTGCGCGACAGGTTCGTAAAAGACAGTACTATTTGGTTCTCAGAGCGGCCACTCCATATCGATGCAGGCAATCTGGAATTCATGGGGTCAGATGGGGGCCGGTCCTATCTTTCAATTACCTTACCAATCGACCTAATTTCCTCTGCTGGTGACGAATTTTGGTATTGGCTTAATGATGGGAAAAGCTGGCGCTTCATGGTCAGGGCTGTGGTGCCAGAACAAGAGTGGCTGAATATCTTAAGCAAAAACTGTATTTGATCGGTATTCGCGGTCGCTCAGGGCTCACCGCGCGTTTCTGTTGGATGACGGCTTTAGCGGAGTGAAGAGGTACTTGGCGTTTACATGAAACGACCTCAGGGATACGCGAGGTGACCCCGGCTCATTTTGGGCCAGCGGTCTGTGTGAAGATATATACCTGAGCCTTTCCTGCGATCCCCCCATAGGGGCCGCGCCGCGCCTGTGAAAAACCACGAGGGGGCCGGGGGGTGCCAGTGGCCTGACCCTCTTCCCAAACGAGGATATATAACATACCTTCTTTTCCCCCTGCGTTGAGCCGTCTCTTACACTTTCTTCACAGAGGGGCGCGAATCTGTTGTCCATACGACGCATTTTTTATCCGATAACCGCACAGCACCCTTACACCACCACGGTTAACCTCATGCTTTCATTCGGTTCACTGCGAGTAAGGACAATCGCACCCCGTGTTCGCCATGGGGTGGCGCTGGCGCTAGGGGCAGTGAATGGGAGTGGGCCTAAAGCCCACCACCCAGTTCCTCGTACATCGCTTCAAAAGTCGTCTTGATGACTTCGCTCAGATCGCCCCGCTTGGCATAAACGGACATGCCAATATCGTCCTTGTTCGAGTGGCCCACCGCAAGGTTCCGCGCTTCCTTGGCTACCCCTCCGTTTACCAGCGCCGAAACCCCGGTTCGCCTGAATGAGTGCATGTCCCATTCGTCGGCGTTCATCGCCAAGTCCTTCCTCGCCTTCTCCAAGGCTTTCCCGAGGTAATGCCCTGTGGTCTTGTCGTAGCCACCCCTGAGCAACCGTGGAAACAACAGGCCCTCGTTCTCTGCACAGGCAGGCTCAGACACCACAGCGCGTCTCATGGCGTCTCTGAGCAACTCGCAATCCTCTTGCCCCACGACCATCACTGTTCGGTTCCCGGCCTCGGTCTTGGCCTCGGTGATCTTCAATCGAATATGGTCGCCTTGATCGTCTATATCGCTCAGGGCCAACCCTGCGATCTCCCCGAGGCGACACGCGGTCACCCAAAGCAACCTAACGGTCACGTACATTTCCCGCTGGTACTTGAGGCGACCATTTTCCGCGATGAGAGATAACAACGCCTTTGCCTCTCCTCGAGCCACAGGTCTGAGGTTCTTCTTTCTTGGGTCAACCTTCTGCTTCTGCCCTGCCAGCCGACGCAGTAGCGAGGAAAACGGGTTTTTCATGTCGCCATCGACAAGACCCCAGTGCTCCAAGACACGCCAGTAGGACGCCAGACAGATTTGATGGATGGATAGGCTACGGTATGAAAGAAGCTGCCCCGTCTTTGGCGAGGGAACGGACTTCAACTGGTCCATGAATCCCAATGCCAACTCGCGGTTAATCTTGGTGACCTCACAGTTGCCCGAGTATTCCTCGAACCTCGCAAGAATGCTGCGATATCTAGCACGGGTCGAATTGTTGATCCCGTCGCTCTCGCTTAACCAACGGTGGGCTGTCTCTCGGACGGTTGTGCCCATGCGCTTAACGCGAGGGTGCGTGGTGGAAGCCTTGGGTGCGGCAGGTTCCTCGATGTCTGAGAACAGGGAAGCCCTGATCTGCTCTAGGACCTCCGCTCGCTTGCCGAGGGCTTCTCCGAGGTCTTTCGTTCCGAGAGATCGGATAATCTCTTTCTTTCCGACTACGGATTGAACCTCAGTCGGCACCGAGAATCTTACGGCATAGACGTCGCCACGCTTGAAGATTCCTTTAGGAAGTGTACGGGTCACGGGTCTCTTTCTCCCTTACAGTTGGGAGAGTAAGCCCTTGATTTTATTAGGATTTGGTGCGGTCGAGAAGACTCGAACTTCCACGGGTGTTACCCCACAGCGACCTCAACGCTGCGCGTCTACCAATTCCGCCACGACCGCACGTGATCAGA
>Ga0307981_1004065_pt1 | contig 10526 bp, 9 predicted proteins | sample OrgLakmetagen987_FD_201849 | JGI IMG/M metagenome (GOLD analysis project Ga0307981, IMG submission 201849) | Saline water microbial communities from Organic Lake, Antarctica - #987 | ecosystem: Environmental > Aquatic > Non-marine Saline and Alkaline > Saline | place: Antarctica: Organic Lake... | reverse complement strand
GTAACCCTGCATTCCGACGGCTTTGGCCGAACGATGCCGCATGTCTGAAAGGATTCTATTCATGCCTCTGCCGCCTATCGCCTTTTATTCGATCTATGAACTTTCTGCGCGCTGGGGCTGTCCTCCGGCCGATGTTGCGGGCTGGGCCGCAGCCGGGCATTTTCAGGTTCTGGCGGGCATCCCGCCAGTCAGCTGCGGTGATGAGACCGTCGCAGGATTGGTCGAGGTGCCGATTGCCGAACTGATGCCGATGTTCCGCCGATATGGCCCAAGCGATGAGCTCTGCCGTCTGAAACGGATTCTGCCTCCCGGCAGCAAGACCTGGCTGAAAGTGACTGATCCGGCCGACGGACTGCCCATCAGATCGTCAGACCTGCTGCTGGCCGCATTTTCGGTGCAGCAGTTTGAGGAGGAACGTGACCTGATGCGCCGCCCAGCCGCGAATACGGGTGCGACCCCACGCTATGAATGGGATGCGATGTATGCTTGGTTGACGTGCTTCGTTTTCGAGAAGGGGGTGCCTGAGACGCAAACAGCACTGGTGGCGCTGGTGCAGGATTGGTTCGTACAAAACTCTCGGTCAGGCGATGTGCCAGAGGAAAGCACGATCCGCAAACGGCTCGCAGCACTCTGGCGCAAGCTGCGCGGCGAAGAGCCAGTCTGAAAATCAGGCTGACTTCGGCTGGCCTGCCTCATCCTGCGCTGCATCGTGCACAAGGCGCGGTCGCGGGCGCAGGATGCTGGCGACCGTGTCTACCCCTGCGCGCAGCGGTGAATCCATCAAATGGGCGTAGCGCTGCGTCGTTTGCATCTGGCTGTGACCCAAGAGCCTGCCGATCATTTCCAGCGATGCACCACCGCTAACCAGCAGGGAGGCAAACGTGTGGCGCAGATCGTGAATACGCACATCAGGCAGATCCGCCTCTTTCTGGACGCGTGCCCAGAAGCGGCGGATTTCCCGCACCGGCTGGCCAATGACCTCACCGGGGAACAGCCATGGGTTGCCGCGCGGGACGATCATCTGGCGTTGGCGCACGATGGTCACCACTTCCTGCGAGATCGGCACGCGGTGGATCTTGCGCTGCTTGGTGGTGGCGGCGGGTTTTGACCAGATGACATAGTCGAGGTTGAATTGCTCGAACCGTGCGGTGCGCACCTCGCCCACGCGCGCGCCAGTCAGCATGCACATGCGGATGATTGCCGCCCCGCGCTGATCCTCGGCGTTGTCGAGCACCGCCGCGATCCGCGTCAGTTCCTCGGGACCCAGAAACCGCTCGCGGGCCTGTTCGATGCGCCGGTGGAACCCCTGCGCCGGATTGTCGGCACGCCATTCCCATTCCATGGCCAGTGTGAACATTTTGCGCAGCACTTCGCCCATGCGGTTGGCCCGGATCGGGGTGGGCTTATGACCCTGCAGCTTGCGCGCGCGATTGTTGGGCTTCGTCTTGCTCGGGCGAGGGCGGCCCTCCGCCACGAAATCGAGAAATCGCGCAACATCGGACTTGGTGATCTCGGTCACCAACTTGTTGCCCCAGGCCGGTTCCAGCATCTTCCTCAGCATCGATACCTGATCACCCGCATTATTCTTCGCCAGCTTGGGCAAATGTTCGGCAATGTAGCGGTCGATCATGTCCTTCACCCGCGGGGCCTCGCGGAAATCCTCCCGCACGGCCAGAGGGTCGCGCCCCTCATCGATGGCGCGGCGCAACTCCTTGGCGCGTTCGCGCGCAGCGGTCACGCTCCATTCCGGCCAGCGCCCGATGTTCATACGCCGCTGCCGCCCGGCATGGCGGTAGTCGATAGTGAAGGTCCGCGCGCCCGAGGATTGAACCCTCACGGCAAAGCCGACCACCTCGGTGTCGAAAATCTGATAGCTGACGCCCGGCCTGAGTTCAGCGTCGCGTAGGTTTTTCTCATTCAGTTTCAGTCTCTTGACCATGCATCCGGCCTCCTTGTCCCACAACACAGGCGTAGATTCACGCCCTTATCAAGTCAGAGCATGGTGGGCGGGGCGGAATACAGGCGGAAGGTGGAATTGAAGCGGGCCGAGCAATTCCGGACAAACAATTCAACAGGTTAACCGGATGCGCCCAGCGCCAAGTGGAAAGAATCGCGACGATGCTTAGCGCGGGCCGGAAAGGGTGCCGCTTTCTGCGATGTCCAGTTCGCACTAGGCAAGGTCGGCCCTGAGCGGATCCTCGCACCGGGCGCGGCGAAGGTCTGGAAGCCACCGCCCTTTCTTGACGATCGTCTCGCCGAGGAACAGCATGCCGTCACCATTCAGGAAGGGCGGGGAGCGGACTTAGGGCAGCGCGGCCGCAGCAACTCCTGAGAAGCGGCTATTTGTCTGGCGTGCAGCCTAAAAACTGGGCGCTCCCGGGCTTCGAGGCATCCTCGGGGCGCTCAGCCCAATGTTCAGCCCATATTGAGCTCGTAAGGTTCTCCAGCATGGACCCTTTTTAGAACCTCAAGCATCTCCGTCGAATACTTATGGAAGGTGGACGTGTTGACTTGCTCCGCCCTATGGTAGCGATTATCGCTCGCCTTAATGTCTACGCCCATTTCGTCTTTGATCCGTTTCAGTAGTGAAACTGCCAAATAAGAACCAGTGCCCCCTAGGTGAGTTGTTAGTTGGGTTGCGCTCAGCGGATACTGTGCCGAGGCCGCACTGTAGTCGCTGATATTGGCTATTCCAAAAAGCTTTGCGAAGGTGTCCGAATCCGTGACCGCCTGATCAAGCATCTTAAAGTCCGCCTCCACCGTCATGGTTGGGATGTCATGGCGAACGAGATTATATGATCTCGCGATCAGTGAGCGCAGGATGCGGGGATTAACATCGTTCAGAACAGGATTAGCCGAGAACGCACTGAACACCCATGTGAAGTCAGAAGCCTCGATGAGCTTTACTCGAATACTCCGACCTTCGCCCGTCGCGACGACCTTTTCTCTGGCAGGGTTGGAGTCGGTGTCGATGTTACCGTTCCACTCCAGAATGTAGACATTCGGGATTACTCCACCCTTCACTGGTAGAGCTTCATCTATGTCTGACAGGATCGATTGAATGTTAGGATCCGACGCGCTGTAGCCGATGAACAAAAGCGGATGTTCGTTGAAGAAAGTTAGCAATTTTGCGCTCAAGAACTTCTTTTTCTTGGCAAATTCGTCGTAGTCTGTCTGAGTGAGCACAATACTGTCATGGTCCTCTATCGAACCGTGGATCTTATAGATTTCACCGACAGATAACTGAAGGCCTTTCAGGATCTGCTGGCCGACTATCGGTTCATGGTGCGGGAAGATCAGCTCCAACATCTGATCGTAGTTCGTGGTAATAATCGCGTGTGGTTTTATTCGGCAAAATGCCTCAATCTCCGCTCGCTGCGCCGGATCACCAAGATCACCTGCGGTACGAGGAGTAAGGTCCCGAAGGTGGCTTGCCACCTTGAACTTCAGGTAGGCTTGAGCGTTCACGCCGTCCTCGAACATTTCTGGGGGAAACTCATTGCTCCCAGCATCCCAAGCCCATTCTTGATATAGGCGGGCGAACTCTTCCCCAATCCTCATGGGCGTCTTAAGCGACTGCCGATAGAAGCCAAGACCCTTGTCAATTGCAGAACACTGCGCCGCAAGATGCGCAAGTAGTTCATCCCAGCTGGGCGCACTCATGTATCGCCGTGACAACCCAGAGCCAACAAAAAGGATGGGCTGACATCCCATTGACTTCACGGTTTCGGTTATGTCTTCGCCTATCTCCTCGACATACCTTTCAAACTTAGTCTTTTGATCACTGCTCATGGTTCACCCCAGACAAAATGCATCGTAATGGAGTAGCAGGCTCAACGTGAAATTCATAGGCTGCCAAAAGCGACGGTGGGCACCAAGCGTCGGGGGTCGACCTAAATCTTTGACGAGGCAGTCGGTGACAGACTGCGATCTGCGGCCAGATGCGAGCAAGTATACTGCAACGCAACGAATGGCTGATTTCGGGAGCGCTGCACTGCAGCATCGCGCGAGGCCGACCGGCCGCTAAGGGCCGTTCACGACAATGATGAGAGAGGGAAGCGGCCCGATTTCTGCACCACGCACGTTTCGACACGAAGGGCGGCAAGCTGTCGTTCGCTGCACTTGCAGGGTAAACGAGTGGGAAAACTGGGAGTCGACATTCAAATCGCCCCGTTTCCGACCAGCACGATGCAACGCCACAAGTTGACTTCTAGGCCACTTTTACCGAAAACATTTTTTTTGACATCATGGGAAGACAGGAAATATGGTAGTTTTCGATAATAGTGCTGCCGGACCCTTAAGATATGTATCCATGTGTCCACCTTGCCCCGCGTCGCCCGCCCGAGACGCCACCCCGCACTCCGCAGGCAACTCATCCGAGTCACCCAGTACTCAACGACAGGAGCTAGCGATTAGCCAGCAAGACAATAAGAACCCGTGCCCCTACTTCGACACCGTGCAAGTGCCAGACCAAGACAACGATATTCACGAGTCTAGGATGGCGCGACAGGGCGGCACTAGCCCACGCACGGGCTGCACACACCGCCATCTGCCCCGCGACATAGATCGCACCGTTGCGGCACTCAGCTGTAAGGGAGACATCAGGCGGTGTGCATCCGAGGCGATCAGGAAGTCCCTTATAGGCGAGTAGATCAACGAACCCCGGTGAGAAGGTAGGCCGAGGGTGATCTAAGACTTTGCACCAATCATATGGAGGGGCTAAGAGTACCACGCGCGTTTCGTTTTCACGAAGTGGTTTTTGTGCATTTTGCCGGATCATAGCCAAACTGAACACCTGACCGGCGCGCCCGATTAAAGGCTGGTCGGGAATGCAAAATTCCCCGGAGGGGGTGCCCTTCGATTCCGCTGCGCTGGTGCCTCTAAGATTTTTTCAGTATCTTTCTACGTGAATGCCTTTGTTTAGCAGGTTACAACCCGGCACGTAATTGCAAAGGAAGTTGGAGTGAACAGAAAAGATAGAGATTTTTGCGAAGAAAATAACATTCCAATTATCGAGATTGAACTTGAAAAAAATGGTAAGTTCTGGCGCGCACCTCAATCAAGTTCTTGGTCAACTGTTGAGGCTGCTGCTTACGGCTACTTTGCACAGAAGGGTTTATATTTGGATTTGCGATTCTTACTGTTGCACATCTTAGCGTCGCGAGTTGACCCAGAATCGGAAGATGGCCTAGCGCAATATAGTTTACTTGGGAAGTTTTCACGATTTTCACCGATTAGCTATGGAAATCTCGGAAGCGCTAATTTGCGAAGAATAAGAAGCATGGTTTCGGATCCAAATTTTTCGCTATCCGACCTATTTGAAATCCTTCGTATTTGTTATGATCGTGACAGCGATATTAAAAAGAAGTTTCCATTATATTTTGATTTACGAGAGACATCCCCGGTTCTTCCAAGATATTTTGATTGCCAGCAACCACCTCAGGACTTTGCTACTCAGATTGAAAAGAACTTTCAAAATTTTGATAGAGAAATGCCGGAGATGTTTGACCTGACATTTCCAATCGATTTACTCGATTCCTTAACAAAGCTTGAGAAGCTTGAGTATGAAGTGTCGCAATCCATCCCATGCGGTGATACGCAGTGCGACATAAGCTTGACGGATTTCATTCAATCCATTCGCAGGCCTGGACGGCACGCACTTCCACCAATCACGAATCTTGAAGAATTCAAGGTTCGTCTTGATGCGTATATTTCCAGCTTACCCGAATGGCGGTGGCAAGATAAAACTTGGGTTGGGGCCTCTATCATTTCTCTGAATGATTCCGCTGTGAAGCGATATAATTGGAGAGTAAGAAATCGGCATATGAGTAACTTGCTATACAATCTTGGAATGCTTCACTCGGCGCAAAGAGCATACAGTAAAAATAATCTCTGGCTATCAGGCATGTATGGAACAATCGACCTATACATGTTCGATTCCTATGGCGGCAGGTTTGCCTATGAGGTCAAAGGCCCGACTGATTCCCTGAGGGATAGTCAGAAATCACTTTTGCCAAATCTCCGAGATAATGGTTGGCAGGTAGCTGTTGTAGCGGTGATCGTAAAATAGCCAAGTTGGCAGTATTGGCGAATGTTCAGTTATGCTAGATTGCTTCTAGTGTGCAGTTGGCTGACCCCCAAGGGTCGGCGAGGCCATCCCGCGCCGCAGGACGACGCGAAAAGAGCCCAGAGCCGACTCACAGGCCCTGCACAGGAAGGCGGAAAGTTTCGCAGTTGCAGCAACGTGATCGGCCTATTGCTGAAGTTTGCGTGAAGTATTTTTGAAAGTTGGACAGCTGCCATGAAAGGCGATAGCCGTGCCATCTTCAAAGCAGGTGCGTTCGCGAAAAGGCTACATGCAATCTGCTGTGAGACTCTGCGAGGTCTCTTTTTTTACTTGAACTACTTGATCCTGTGGAGGGGGCACCCATCTAACCCTCGTCATAGCAGCGGTAGTCGGCTCCCACATGCTGGAATGGAAGCGCCGACAACTGGCCTGATGCGTGGTGGCTGCTACAGCAAGGGACCCCCGCGCACGAACAAGGAGGTTTGCCATGTATCTGGCAGCACTCACGTTCGAAGCCAGCAGATCTGACGGTACTGTGTACCGCGTGAGGATCAGCTTCGGTCTTGCACCGCGTTGGCTTCTGCGTATCACGGGGCTTTAAGGTCTGAAAGGGTCGTCCTCTGGGGCGGCCCTTTTTCTTTCCGGCATTCCTGCGCAATGCTGCCGCCACAGCGATGGGTTTCCGTGCAGGTGCAGCGAACGGCGGAACTTCCCGATCGGTGACATTCGGGGCACAAAATGCTGCGCAATGCACGAGTGACCGGTTCGGGGAAGCTGTGCCGCAGCATTGTGGTCGTCTCGATCGGCAGCACTGGGCCGATCGCGCCCTCAAAGGCGATTTCGGTTTGCAACATTGCACCGGCAGCTCCCTGCGCAACGCTGCCGCCCGTGCAACGCGCCGCGAACGGCAGCACACAGCCGCGGCCGCCTCCAAGTATGCACGTATTTGATCATGCGGTGGCGTGGGGCGATTACTTTCCGGATGTCGTCAGCACTGCTCTTGTCAACGTCTGGTCAACACTCGAACGCCGTTTGCAGCACATTGGGAACTGTCGAAAGCCGGTGAAAATCGTATGAGAAGGCCGAATTTAGTTTTTGCATCAATGGCTTATCGCGTAAGTCATTGAAAAATATAGGTTTGGTTGTTTCGCTGGGTTACGGCTCATAACCTGAAGGTCGTTGGTTCAAATCCAACTCCCGCAACCAAAAAATCTAGCAAGATATCAAAGGCTTAGGCCGATGCAGGGCGCCCAATGGGCGCCTTTCTTGCGTTGCAACACAGAACAACACGTTTCTCTGGGATTCCAAAGGCTTACAGCCGTTCCGATTTCTTCCGTGCAACACCCATGCGACACAGGAATGGCCGGATGTTCGTGCGATGTTCCCTTGGCCGAACCGGTTTCCCGACTACTGCCCGAAGCACGTGGACATGGCCAGCTTGCTGATGGCGGCGCGAGCGCCTGTGAAATGCTGATCCGTCGGCAGATCCCAAGTTGGGAACAGGCCAGCGACAGCCGCCATATGGTTTTCCAACTCGCCGATCACCATGGTGATGTTCCATGTCCCATCGTATTCAGCGGCCGACCTCCGGAGATCGGCGCAGAGGGCCATGATGCTTGCATAGTTGCGCATCGCCAGAATCTGGCTCGCACCCTTCGTGTCATCGACTAAGAGGGCAAGGCCATCCAGCAGGGCGCGGATATCTCGTTCCATCATGCTGCAGCGGTCCCCACGCCATCCAGCCGCACCGCGATGCTGGTAATTCCATTCCCGGCGGCTTCGGTCGCAATGCCCACGGGGAAGCGCCCAGCGCCTGGCACGTTGATGTTCTTCGCCGTGTTGTCCCAAGCCACACGCGCGCCGACGGTCAGCACGGCAGCGGTGGCCTTGGGAAACTTGTAGACGCCGGTGGTGGCCAGTTCGAGCGGATCGCCCTCGACGGCCGAAAAGGCAGCGATGCCGAAGATGTTGCCGACGATCATCCCCTCTCCAGACGCGATGCCGCCTGCGGGAGTGGGCACGGTGATGACATGGCCGTTCTGGATGTAGGTCTTCATGGTTCAGAGCCCTTTCGAGGATTGGATGCGGACCACGGCGATGCGCGCCGTGGTGCCGGTGATCTGGCGGTTGAGGTCGCCCAGTGCCGCTGCCATTTCTGCATCGGTGGCGTAGGTGATCCGTTTGCCGTCGTATTCGACGGTGCGGATGCCCTGATAGCGGGCGGCCATCAGGGCATCGCGCCAGGCGGTTAGTTGGGCGAGGTCAGCCATCCTCACGCACCGGCGTTCATGAACCAGCCGCGGTGGTCGATAAAGCCTGCGCCGAAGTCCAGGATCACCCGGATTTCCACACCGTCGACATCCCAGCCCGACCTGCTTTCGACCTGCGGCCCCTCGTTGCCCGACAGATAGGCGAACTCCAGGCCGTCGATCTCGCCGGGGTCGGCAGTGATATACCAGCGGGTGGCGCTGGAAAGGCGCGGTTCCACGACCAACGAGAGCGATCCCGAGAAAGGGTTCACATCGGCGGCCGTGGCAGGTGCGATTGTTGCCAGCCACTTCTCGGCCACGGTCTCCAGCGCAGGCGGGACCAGTAGATTTTTCGGCGTAACTCGGATTGTGCGGTCCTCAATCCCCTTTTGGGTGCGCAGCGCCAGCCGGGCGGCAGAGAGCGTCGCATCGGAGATCACCGCACCGGTGCCTGCCCTGTTGCCATGGTCGACGTGGAACAGAGCCTTGGTGTCCGACAGAGTTGGGCCGTTGCCGCTGTTGGCCTCCAGCAGGGCCACGAGGATCCGCGCCTCTGTCTCGGCCGCGCCCTGACCCATGCGGCGGGCGAGGTCCGAAAATGCCCCGAGTTCATCGTTCACCAGCACCTGCCGGGTGATGCCGATCTTCTTCGCCCACGTCTCTATTTTGTAGGCCTCGCGCGCCTCGGCTATGGTCCCGGCCTTGATCTCGCCGTGCTCGTTCAGCTTTTCCAGAAGCGGGGCTTCGCCCAGCATGATCTTGTTGACCGACCGAAAATCCCGCGCAGTGGTCTGGCGGCCGAGGCGGCGGATGCCACAAGGGGCTGCCTGGTAGGCATCGCGCAGAACGCGGCCCACGGTGTCCCCGAGGATGATGGGAAAATCTGAAGTGGTGTGCAGTGCGCGGGTGACGAGGCTGGCAGGAGACAGCGCCATGGTGGACTCGCCCCGCAGCGTCAACAGTTCCTTGGCCATGTCCACCGGCGTGGCATAAGCGTAGCGCCTGGCCGGGTCGGACAGTTGGTGCCGGGGATTGATCCGCGCATAGAGCGCCTCGCCCATCTGGCGTGCGCGCAGGGCCGGGTCGTCCTGGCTCTCGCCGATCTCGACGCGGACCTGTTCGGTGCGGATGGTTGGCGCGCTGCGGCTGGCGAGCGCATCGAAGGCGGCATGCCGGGCGGTGTCGGCATCGGCGGCAGCATCGATCTGGCCGTCGATCCAAGCCTGGTCCAGCCCGGCGATGTGGGCGATGGAGCGGATTTCGGTGTTGATCGTGGCGCGGGTATTTGCACCGTTGTCGTTTGCAACGGTGCTCCGGATATCATCGGGCATATTGTTCTCCATTCGAATATGGGCACCCGGGTCTGCGGGCGTCGGCACCAGGGAAATTTCGTGGGGGGTCCAGCGCACGGCGGTCAGGACGCGCGCGCCGTTCTCGGTGGTCTCGGCCCAGTCCTCGACCGAATAGCCGACGGAGACATGGCGCAGGATACCCGACAGCACGTCCTGCCAGAGCGGTTCCACCTCGGGCCGGGCCGAGAACCGGATCACCGCCGTACCGCGCTGGCCATCGACGGCAGCGGATTGCACGCTGCCGAGCACATCGCGCACGGCGGATTGTCGGTGGGCATCCAGCACGCTGGCCCCTTGCAGGCGGGTCAGGTCCACGGCTTCGGGCGCGAGGCTGAGGCGTTCGCTGTATTGGCCAGCCATGTCGCGGCGGCGCACAGGTGCCCCGGTAGACCAGATCACCTCGACGGTGCGGGCGTCGCGGTCGGCGCTGGCAGGGGCCAGATTGGCACGGCGGGTCAGCAATTCGGTCATGTCATTCATTGGGAAAGTCCTCTTTGGCGACAGTCACCGGCGCACCGAAGCTCAGACCAAGCGCATCGGTCCGCGCTTTGTCAGCGGCAATCTCGGCGTCTACCTGTTCGGCGTCATAGCCCCGTTCCGAAATCGCCTGCCTGCGGCTCTTAAGCCCGGCGTTGATGGCGAGGATCTCAGCTTCCACGTCCTTCTTCGGATCGACGTAATCGAACTTGGGCGGGAGCCATTCGCAGGAAAGATAGGCAGCGGGATCACTGTCGAAATCGCGGGCGGGCAGGTCGCCGGACAATACCGCCAGCCGCACGAAGCGTTCCCAGACTGGACGGCAGAACAGATGCACCACGACGTTGTGCTGCAACTGCTCAACCCGACGGCGAAACTCGA
>Ga0307981_1004064_pt1 | contig 10530 bp, 5 predicted proteins | sample OrgLakmetagen987_FD_201849 | JGI IMG/M metagenome (GOLD analysis project Ga0307981, IMG submission 201849) | Saline water microbial communities from Organic Lake, Antarctica - #987 | ecosystem: Environmental > Aquatic > Non-marine Saline and Alkaline > Saline | place: Antarctica: Organic Lake... | reverse complement strand
AAGTTGCCGCACGTGACTATCGAGTCCCAGAGGGGATCGACCGTCATTCCGTCAGATACCACGCCGTAGCCCGCCGTAGCCACAGGTACCGTACTGTCTAGCTATTCTGTGACTAAATGATACAAATAAAGCACGTTTGAAAATTCTGACGCGCCCGGTCAACGAAATTCTGACATCTGATTCACGTCGCCTTTTCGCACACGCACATCGTCGCAACATCAACCTCTTCTCATATCTTCCGTGCTGTAGCAATAAGATCGTCGGAACATCAACCTCTTCTCATATCTTCCGTGCTGTAGCAATAAGATCGATACTCGATACCACAGGAGAATACGAAATCACTATAGGAGAAACTCGTCTATTGCAACACAATCACTATAGTAATCATACACTAAGAAGGACTCCGCTGTAAGAAGGTACTGATAGTCGGTCGGGCTGTGATCGTACAAGGACTCCAGCCTCATGAGTCGTCTGGAAGAGACGCCGGAGCGGGCAACTGGGTTCCTCGCATGCGACATTACGTGGCGTCACGAGGCCGAGGAAGATCAAACGCAGCAGGTTCAGTCGCAACGAGTGAATGGCTATGCTGTGTACAAAGCCGATATTGTCCTTCCCATGGCAAAGGACGACACTGGATTCTTCCGCAGGTTTGGAGCAGAAGCAGAGGCTTCTGTGAGAAGAAACGTTGAAGCGACAGGCAAATTTAGCAACGAAGTTGACCTTCTTGGCGGTGCCTGGCGTGGACTTCTTCGACGCATCATGCTGATGGTGTACGACGATACGAACGCTCTTCTTCTGAGTCGTGGGCTGCAGCTTGCTCCTTTCTTCCTGGCTGGATATGAGGCGTACTTGCTGACTCAACTGATCGAAGCCTTGGACCCAGAAGCGTCACTGGATACTGGTAGCAGCGACAAACGTAGCAAGGTGGCAAAGGTGCTTGCCCAGGCCTTTCAGAATCGGAACATCACACGCCTTGTGGTTCAGAACCTGAGCGCTCGTTATGATTTCGTGTGGCATTTGGACACTGCCATCACCCGGAACAGAGAGTTCGACTTGTGGGCCCAACTTCCTCTGGTGGGCGTAACTCAGTTTCCAGCCACTGAAAACTTCCCGGGGACGAGAGATCATGCCCTTGCTTCGATTTTTCGCACCGTACTCGGTCCTGGTAACTGGATAACTCGTATTGTGACGGGCCGCGAAGGCTTGATCACGGACAACCCTACAGCGGTAGCCCAGAACCTTGCCCCCGAGTCCAACGGATTCGAGTTGGCGAACCGAAACCAATATGGTACATATATTGGACGGAACAAGACGAATGCATTTCGCTTTGAGCATCGCCTCCCAACGGATGAGTCAATTCTGCGCACTTTTGTGACTCAACCATTGTCGACCTTGACAAACAATGGTGTCGTACATGTCATCAGGCAAGTTGCTAAGCACTGGGAGAACATGCTTAACCAGGAGTGGGGCAATTTTGGTCATCAGCGAATGGAGCAGCTCGATCCTTTTGAGGCCTTGCGCTTTCACATGCCAACCGTTCTCTTGGTCTTGTCCTCGCTCCGTGGCCGAAACCGTGAGGACTCACAGATTCTGGGCCCGACGATTCACGAGCTGCAGAGACTTCGCGGTGGCGAAATGGACGTTGATACGGCGCTTCAGCTTGTCGATGAGAGGTTGCTGAATATGCATTTTGTTACTTCGGTGACAGGTGGCATTCAATCTATCGCTGAGCCTTTTCGCCGATGGTTGGAAGCCATCCGTCGCGCCTTGGTTGAGATTGAAGAGCAAGCCAGAACTATTGATACAATTATTATGACCGTTGAGCATGGTATCCGGATCGGCTACGACTTGCTGTCAAAAGTGGACTGGACGGTCCCGAAGGACGAAGAACTGGGGCGTGCAGTCGTGAGCCTAGTTCAAAACATCGATACGAATGAAGCTCCTGCTGTCAGAAGGGCAGCTCAAAGAGCCCTCGACCTGATGAGACCCCGAGACAAGCGGACTCTGATTGAACTTTTTGTTAAGCAAGGCCGTGGCAATAGCAAGCCAGCAAAACTCCTTATCTCAAGAGTCGTGACCCTTTTACAGAGAGAACTCCGCCGCGACTCTCTTTGTCAAGCCATCCGGAAAGCCTCGACGGGTGGAGATGCTGTCTCCTCCCGAGATCTCGTTCAAGATGAATGGTACTGGATAATTGAAGAGGGACCAGCCAAGGATTATGTCTACTTCTTTACAGGGGTTAAAAAAAAAGGACCTGTAATGGTCCACGCCGATTCAGGCTACGAAAGGACTGTATCGCTAGAAGACATCGAGAGGGGCCGCCTATCATTCCGGCGATACATCCCAGTCGGGGAAGCTATCGTACGTGCGCAAAAAGCCTTTATGAATATTGAATTGGATCACGGCCGAAGATTCAAGTATGCCGCTTTCATGGAATTCAACACTTTGCGCGCGCGACTTCGACAGTTTGTCGCCGTTTCTCAAATGAGCTGCGAGGAACTCGACGACGCTCGCTTGAAACTGCTCCGCGAAGCACAACGATCGAACGGCACTAGAGTCGAGCACAGGGAGCTGGTCCGTGGCAGGACCTACCACTATCAGAGCAAAGACACGGGGAAGTATTATGCTTTTGTTTTCGATGGAAAGCGCATCCCCGGACACAACGTGGTAAAGGTACCCCCGCAATCCGTCATTGTTGTGGGAGGAGGTCCCACGGGTTTGCTTTCAACTATTCACTGTACCGAGAGCTGCCTTGTCACCGGCGGAAAAATGAAGCTCTACGAGGATCGCGATGCCTTCCCGAAAGGTGGCGCCACTTTTGAAAGGGCCCAAGTTGTGCGGCTTGATCCTCGATGGATTGCAATGCTTCGCTTTTACCTTGGTACAGCGTTTGAAGACGTCTTTACTCCATCTTCGGGTGAGACAGACTCGCAGCTTGGTAACACTTTGTAAGTCAACCAGCCGATGAGGGACAACTCCATTTCCGATCGACGGTAGCATCTTTCTCACACATCCTTTGCTTCTTCTTCAGACCGACGGAAGGTTTCGTGGAAATTACTATCAAAGATCTTGAGACCATGCTCCATATCGAAATCGCAAAACTCTGGTCTGCTGGACTCATATCTGTCTCCACGAAGTCCAAGGCGCAGTACGACCATGAAACTGGCTCTCTCACAAAACTTGGAGCAAATTTGAAGAAGGAAGATGTCATCCTCCGGTATGTTGACCAGAACGGAATCAGATCGGATGTGCCCCACTCCTGGCGCGTTGCTGACGTTATTTCTGAGGTACCCATTACTGAGGTTCCTGCTCAACGCATCGGAAACGAATTCGGCATTTATGTCCAATCGGAAGAGCAAGTGTTGCCTTTTAGGCTTGTCGCTGTTGACATCGATAAGTTCTACACTTTCAAATCTACGACGGCTGGCGTGGAGGACCTGACGTGCGAATGGAGGCGACTCCCGTCCATCTATGAAGCCGGTCAAGTCCTGAATGCGCATTCAAACATCAGGAGTGTCGTCTTCGAATGTGTGAGAAAAAGTGAACTTGAACAACATTATTACGTTCAGCACACTGTTTTGATGACTTCGATTCGTGAAAGATCCTTCATCCTTGATATTGGACAGACTCATGTTTTTGAGGCAACCGGCAAGCCGAAAAAGAAGAAGGTACACCTAACTTTGACTAACGATGAGCCGTATGGAGTGTGTTGTATGCAAGGTCTAAAGATATCGATGGGAATGCACAATTTCGGTGGGAAGCGCTGGGGCTCCGGTGTCATTGATGATGTGCGCTCTCGTGGTGACCAGAATACTCGGATTGTTGGCGATTTCACGAAGATGGTCCGCGTTCAGCCCATCGCGAAACAAATGCACGATGCTCTATCGATTAAGGGCAGTGGTAGAAAGAACTGGCAGCTTCATTTCGAAAAACTCATGCTATTGTACTTCCCCCAGTCGACTGCTCCTGCGATCTTGGCTGCATTCACAAACATTGTTAACGCGTGCGGTATGCTGAAGATGGACGCTCAAAAGTATCGACGCCAAACTTTGCAGACTCGTTTCTTTGAGACTGGCGATATTGTCTACTTAGGAATGGAATTCCCAAGAGAATACGCGGTCTGGAAAGCAGAGCTCGGAAGTAAAATCGTCAAACCAATGAAGGAACAAGATCTGCGTTCTACTTGGGACCGGAGCCAACAAATCGAAAAGCTGAAAATTGCGTTCATGAAGCAAATCGATCGGCTTTGGTACGAAGCATGTCTCGAGATTATCCGTCACGGAGACGTCTACAACCCCGGCGCTCGTAGTCGCGTGCCCTCTTTCTATATCATTGACTCGAACGTCGATGTAAGACTTTCTTCTCTTCCAGTAGGAGAAAGCTTTCGATGCCGTGTCAATGAGGATAATGAAAAATCTAGAGAGAAGTATGAGGTACTTGTCAAGAGTGCCTTTGCTGACACCATTGTTCGAGATGTAGAAGGCCACCTTTCTACAATGAAGCCATCCGATCGAGTATATCGTCAAGCGAACTTGACAAGAGGCCCCAATGGTAATCAAGAGTCAAAAGTGGTAAGTGCTTGAGATGCCATGTTTTGCAAACGACACCAAAGCGGACGCTAACTGAATCAATCGCTTTTTCCTTGCAGGCAATCGACACATTTAATGTGGAACACCTCGTGGCGCATCGATCGATGCGTCTTACAGACCGCTACCAAGGATTTGTGGCAGTGTTTGCTGGAGATGGGCAAGCCGCTCCACATTTCATGCGATACAGTGGTTTGACAGGAGCCGGCATTAATGCCATGTCATTTAACAACTTCCTCAAGGGTTCGCTCGCTGGCACATCATTTAGCGACCGCTTCAGTACGTACTTGAAAGAGACGGACTGGTCCAATAGCGAGGTTGTTACCAGAGGAACGGGCTCAAATTTTGGCATCGATGGCTTTCTAAGGCCTGGGTTCTCTTATGCTGATGCTGTTGACTACTTTTATGCTAAAATCGTCGAATGCTTCGAAAGTGGTTCGGACAAGGACCGCATATTGTCACCCGAATGGAAGAACAAGTTCGCGGCTGCCATGGTACCAAGAGGTATGCAAGAAGACCTGACATTTATCACTGCCTTGCGGGCTCAATTCAATGTATGCGTCACCGAGAAGTTTTTTGATGCCATCAAGAGAGACCCCCACCTTGCTGGTCACGAGATTGAAGCAATCCTGCGTGGGCTCTATTCTGACGTGGGTGCCAGGGCGTTCTGGGCAAGGGAATTACCGCGTCTTCAATCCGACGAGAAAACGCGAGTAATTATCGACTCCCACACCGGTATCGCCAATCGCGTAGTTGGGTTGTGTGAGGAAGTCATACGCTACGCCCAGGATTCTTTTGATCAGAACGAACGTGTCTCGTCTCAACTCTTCCTGCAGCCGAAACCCGTTGACTCAGTTGTGGACGACTTTGCAGTTGAAGCCCAAAACTTTGCGAACTCCTTAACACAGTCAGCGGCTATTGCTTCTGGATCGCTTGCGCTCACGCTTCAAGACAATTCAGAGGTTTCTAGTACTGCTGCCCTAGTCTTGGGCATTTTCAACATTTCTGTTGCGTTTGGTTCAATTACAAATGTTTCACGCTACAAGATCCGGAATGAGGAGACTCGTATATTGATCGAGAAGGACTCGTTCACCAATCTCCTGAAGGCGGTTTTCAGTCTCATGAATCGGGAGACACGAGAGTCGGTTCCTCAAGACCAGAACCCGTTTCTCGTAGAGCTGGAAACGACTGTCAAGGAGTTTCGCGAATGCTTGGTGTACTATGGGCTTGATTTGCCGGAAACGTTTGATCACAATTATCAACGTGCAACATCCAGAGATGGTATCAACAATATGGACCAAATCCTTGCTTGGAGAACTCTCATAGCCTCAGACTTCATCCCCGGCATCACGAATGGCTACGTTCAGGATTCCTTGGTTGCCATCTGCAAGGAGCTTGATGAGATGTTGTTTATGCTCGGACGACAGCATAAGGTTGTCGTTGATAGTGAGGCAAAGCAGCTGTTTAATCGACTGGTAGCCTTTCGTTCTCGACTGAATGCGTCTTTACAGACAGGGCTAGTCCGCTTCGGCTTTCTCAAACAGCGTGATTTTGCTCATTGGGACGTGATCGTTGCCGTACGAAACTTTGTCAGTCTCTTTTGGAGGCTCGATAGAAGGAACGCAATGAGATGGGCCCCCATTCAGAGTGAGACTTTGGGTATTCTTGAGCAAACAAAAGAGCTGGCTGAGCGATGTGGTGGTCTTCATCGTGAGGTTCAAGATCTGACTACTCTGTACTGGGCAACAAGAGAGAGTGATATCTCTTCTCTCATCTTTTTGTTGGCCGTGACTGTTTTTATCGCGAGTATTTTGTTCTCCTTTGCGCGTGTCTTCAATGTTGAAACATTGGAAGATATCGCCTTTTGGGCCCTTTTGGCTTCTACCATGGGCGCTCTACTAGCCGTACAGCACCTTGGCCGAAAGCTTGCGATTTTAGTCCGCCTTCACGGACAGTTGGGCCAAAAGCCAGCTTCCATTGACTTGACGAAGGTTTCCAAGGTGACGGCGATTCAGATTACCTTTACTGTTGCACGTTTAGCAACTGCATTGTTGGCGGCTGTTGCGCTGCCTTTGTCTCTTGCCAAAAGGTTCTTTGACTTTGGGGCTCCCAATATTCCCGAATCCATCGCTTTTTGCTCTCTCGTATTGGCAGGTGCTTCGGGAATTATCTTTCTATTCGTTGAATTCGGTGTAAGGTACAACTTGCCAGTCACACTGGGGCCCTTTGTGTGCGGACTCTTTCGCGAGGAGATTGAGGAGTTTCATTTAGCAGCAGCGAAGGGTCAGTCGAGACCAAGGGATGCTCGCACTTGCGAGAAAATGCGGGAAATTGAGACGTAAGTGAAAGCATGGCGAGTCGTTCATTCCATCACTCATTGTGGCGTTCGCTTTTCACTCACCCTAACTCTATCTTCAATTGATCACTTTTGCAGCTGGGAATATACCGCACGCATGTTTTTGCACCAGTATCGCTTTGACGCTGTCTTTGCAGCCGATCGCTTTGGTTCAATTCTGCAGTACATTCAGAGCGGAATGGAGGACTACAAACCGGATGCACCACGGAATGACGAAGCGATATAATTACATAGTAATCTGTATTATTGCATATTTCATCACTCTTGTTGGGACCCTGGACGGTGTGTTTCGCTGTCAAAAAGCAGCAGCCGGTCCAGCAAGCGCCATGGGCGTGATTCGTTCGTCATAAAAACACTTCTCGTTCTTTTTTTCGTGACCTTGTCCATCTCGCGTGGCACAACTCTAATATATTTGACAAAGCGTCAAGGGCGAATGGCCGAGGTGCCATTGGATCCATTAGATTCTCCCCCGAAATCAACCACAATACCAACGCTGGTTTGACTAGGCCATTAACCGTTGAGACAGCCAACCCTGCCGGTCAGCTGCGCGGATATCTTCCAGATGGCGTCTATCCGTTCCGTGGCCTTGGCCGGTGGTCCCAAGATGGACGAATCGATGCTGAAAGCGCGGAAAAGTGCTCTCCCGAGGGCAACCCTCCCCGACGGCGGAGTGCAATCCCGGAAGGAAAGTTTGGGGACATGGGTGGTACCGCATCCACCTAAGACACTACTCCCGGTGGCCAATTGCACAAGGTCTCTTACCGCAAATGTGACAAGACCGACTGCAAATGCCCACTGTCGTCACTAGTGGCTCCTCCGAGCGTGCACGTCCCCACCAGTTCTTCGTCCAACAGTCCCTCTCTCGTTCCCAAGCTTGCGGTAGCTGACACTCAATGAGTAGATCCGTTCGCCGACGAATCTCTGTCTCTGTTTGCTGAAAGATCGTGTTCAGAATACATCGTTCGTGACAAGCCAACATGTCTTGGAGGCTTTCCGTGGCTGCTGGTGGCGCAGCGTTGCCATTCAAAATGTTGTGCAGCGCGCATGGTACTGGTACTACAGCAGTAGATACAGCAGTAGATACCACAATGGGCTAAAGTCATAAACAGAGTTAGGCGTAGCTAAAGAAAACTCCGAATTAGCCGCTGACGCTGGAGGACAATGGTCTTCAAAATCCTCTCGATTAACCTGATTCTGGATGGAATTTGACATAGTAAGAGTATTCACCGAGCCAGCCGATCCTTGACGTATCGTTCTTGATACTGTCGTACTCGTGGCTCCAGCAACTCATTCCAAATATTGGCGTAAGGATGCGTATCGTCCAAGAAAGATGTCCCACCCATCAATGGCCGCCTTCGATTGACGCCCGCACTAAACGTCCACATGCAACTCTTGAAGATGCCTTCGAGCCAAGACCGACGTCCTTCCATTGTCGCGGGTACCCGAGCCGCGTCTACCCCTTGGGATAGCACCAACAGATCGTGGCACATGCCCGTTAGTTCTTGGTCCGACAGCAAATGCTCAATGACGGCCGAACAATGAAAGTCGACACCTTCCACGCATACGTCTTCTATTCGAAGTTGATCAATACCAGTTTCGCAAAGTGTCGTGACACGTGCGGCACTCTGCTCCTTGGCCTTTTGGTGCATGAGTACTGGAACCTTGCTCCACTCTACGTCTACAGTCGGTGCTGCTGTGGCAGCAGTTTGGGTGCTGCTTGGAAAGTTCGAGGTCACTGTGACAGGGGCACGGCCCGAAGCAAAACGATCCTTCCACATGACAGCGTACTGCTGAAGCATTCGAACATCACACTTCATTCCACCGTATTCGGCACGAATCAACATGGACCAGACAGTCTCTTCGGCAGACTTGGAAGCAAGGCCCGGCTCTTGGTTGAAAGACGACAGTGACAATCCACTCTCTTCTTGGACCTTTTGCTGCTCTGATGGTTCAATCATAACGAGCGGATCGGACCATTGACACGATGCAACTTCGTAGACAATTTGGAGGATGCGTAACATCAATGGACGTGGCAAGAGGTAGTCCTTGGAATATGCAACCATGAGCCACACGAGAAATGGCACGTCGGGATGCAACGCGCTGTCTTCCAAGACAATCACGGGCAGTCGACGCAGCAAGTCGCCCGTCGACTTGTCGAGGAGTTCCATGGCCACACGCACGGCGGGAAGTGGTCGGCGACGACGAATGCACTTTTGCAATATTGACTTGAGCACTGGAGCCGACAGCCGCGAGTGCTTTTCCACCAGTCTCGTCGACGTTGTTGGCGTAGAATGGCTCGGAACCAAGGATCCGAGAGTGAGTTCGATTTCTCGACGCGTCAATGCATCATTCGCAGCCAAACGTGATCGATCGCGAATTTGGACGGTGGACGACCACTTCACTTGGTCCAAGTCTGGCTGTAAGGATCGTCCTTGGAATGTCAAGAGCATTTCTCCACTCTCTCGTAGCAAGCAAAACGTTTGTTTGAGGGGCTGCTTGTTTTCTTTCGAAAATATCCGTTTCGATTGTTCCATCATTTTGGCAAACACGGACGGTCCCCCAGCCATTTCATTCTTTGGTATGGTCACCTGCTCGGGCGTAACTTGCTTCTGTGCTTCGATTTCCTCAGCTGCAGTTATATGAGTGGTATCTTGCTTCTCTGTAGCCTTCATCACGTCGTCTGCAGTGTTCGCCTCCTCCTTCTCACAAGTCGACAGCTTTTCATCAGGACTCGATTCATTTGCTTTTTCTTTCACGTTATCAACTGGAGTCTCGGTAGCATGAGAATCAGAAGCTGATTCAACAGTAGCTTTCGCTGGCGTCATGTCTTGTGTCACGGCTACGCGTTGTTGCTGCTGAGTCTCTTCCTCTTGTTGTTGTTCCGCCATGCACTTGTCCAGGTGTAGATTGACTCCATTTTCAGGGATGTGCTTGCCACAACCAGCAGGACACAATACAAAGCGACTCTTCGTCTTTTTTTGAAGCTTTTGCGTGCCCATGAGGACCGAGAAAGCGTTGGCGCCAGCCTTGCGCTTCTGCGACGACGGCATATTGTGTAAGGCTGCTTGCCGTTGCTTGTGTGTCGTTTAGCCGCGCTCTCGCTTTCACTGTATGCCCTGACTAAATAAGTGATGACTGAAGTAGGTAATCTTAAGGCAAGAAGTTACGCTTGTTATCTATATATATTGCAGTAGGGCTCGCTCCACCATGGTCCATCTGTTGTGAAGTCTTCTGATTCCGACTTTTTGTGTGAAATCTGAAACGGAAAGAGCGCGCGAAGAAGCCAATCGGTGATCGCTGATCACCAAGTGCCCCCCGTCGTTCAACTGCTGTCTTGACTCTGCGCCTGGGAAAATGCTAGCGCTAGACCATGTAGGCGGCGGTGCAGTCCAGTGCAGTCAGGTCACGGTTAGTCACGGATGGTCATGGTTACGCCGGCCCGCCCCAGTACCAGGAATACCAGTAGAGCTCAACGCGGGGTAGAAATGCATTTTGAACTGTGGTTTCTCGTAGACTTGACATCTGAACTCCTCCGTTTTGGTTTGCTGGTCATAGCGAATTTTCCCATTATTGGAGCCATCGTGTTAT
>Ga0307981_1004063_pt1 | contig 10532 bp, 9 predicted proteins | sample OrgLakmetagen987_FD_201849 | JGI IMG/M metagenome (GOLD analysis project Ga0307981, IMG submission 201849) | Saline water microbial communities from Organic Lake, Antarctica - #987 | ecosystem: Environmental > Aquatic > Non-marine Saline and Alkaline > Saline | place: Antarctica: Organic Lake... | reverse complement strand
ATTAAACTCTAGATTAATTACATTATAAAAAAGTATAAAACAAAAGTATAATATAAATAATATAAATAATATAAATAATATAAATAATATAAATAATATAAAATAAATAAATAATATGAACAATATAATTAATCCTAATGGTAAAATAAATTTTAAACCAGATTATGAAAGTGATATTTTATCAATATATATACCTAAAACAATGAAAGAAGCAATAGAAATAGGTTATGGAACTTACTGGGATAGTTCTAATATTAACGAAAATACTTTTGATAAATATAAAAATGAAGGTCCTTTATATACATTTATAATTAAAAATATTAATAAAAAAAGATGTGAAGAATTAAAATTAGATAAAAAAATATATAATTCAAATAAATTTCAATTACATAATAAAAAAAAAAATATAATTAGTTTTAATAATATTAAAGTAGATATATTAGTTTTTTATAATTTATATCCAGAAATAGAATCATATTTAAATGGAAAAAATGTAAATTTATTAGATTCTATATTAACAATAACAAATGAAAATTATACTATTTTAAATAATAAAACTAATAAAGATTATACATCTAATTTAAAAATATTAGTATTTGATGAATCATTTAATAGTAATATAGATTATGTTATAAATTTTTATAATGTAACTATTGTACATATATGTTGTAATTATTATATACCATTAAATAAAATATGTATTTTACCACATATAAAAGAATTAATATTTGATGAAAAAGTTGATTATTTATTAAAAGATTCTTTATATGAATTAACAAATTTAAAAAGTTTACATTTTGGTTATAATTTTAATAAACCATTAGAAAAATCATTATATAAATTAATAAATTTAGAAAAATTATATTTTTCTACTAATTTTAACCAACCATTAAAACAATCATTTAATAAATTAGAAAATTTAATTGAATTAACTTTGTCTAATGATTTTAATCAAAAATTAAACAATTCATTATATAATTTAGTAAATTTAACAGAATTAAAATTTGGTTATAATTTTAATAAACCATTAAATAGATCATTATATTATTTAAAAAAATTAGAAAAATTAGATTTTGGACTTAATTTTAATCAACCATTAGAAGATTCATTATATACTTTACAAAATTTAATTCATTTAAATTTTGGTGATAATTTTAATAAATCATTAGGTGATTCATTATATAATTTAAAAAGTTTAATTCATTTAAATTTTGGTTATAATTTTAATAAACTATTAGGTTATTCATTATATACTTTAGAAAATTTAGAAGAATTAGATCTAGGAGTTATGTTTAATCAACCATTAGGTAATTCATTATATAATTTAAAAAGTTTAAAAACATTAAATCTAGGAGATATGTTTAATCAACCATTAAATGATTCATTTAAATATTCAAATCTTAAAATATTAACATTACCTAGAAATTATAATCAACCAATAACATATGAATTTCAAAAATATTCATATAATTTAATGACAATTAAAACACATAATAAAAATATAAATTTAGTTTATGATAATAATAAAATTAATATAGAAGATAATTTAATTTTATTTGTAAATTAATTTAAAAATAATTTTAAAAATTAAATAGCATAAATAGTTATAAAATAAATAAAATTGTTTTTACTTAATTATATAATATATTATTTTGTTATTATAATCTAATAACAATGACTTCTGATTCAGAAGATATAACTGTTTTATTCAAAACACCCGAATACTCTATTTCTAATTATTATTTCCCAAAACAAAACCCTTATGAGTTTATTATATTTCTTGATACTTTTGAAATTGAACCCAATGAATTTGACAATAACAAATCATGTATCTTTTATGAATTTTATGATTTTGAGAGTATATACAAAAATAAGTTAAATCTTAAATCTCTTCCATTATTTAAAGAATTACCATCTAATATTGCAAGTGTTAGATACGATTTATTTTTACAACTAGTAGATATGATTAATAATGATATCGAAGATACAAGATTTTGTGAAAGTTTTCATACTACATTTAAAGAAGAAATTTCTGATTTGAACAAACAAATTATTGAATCTAACGTTGAATTGCATGAGATTAAACATACTAAAAAGTTAAAAAGTAAGTTTTTAGATATTTATGGACCTAGAAAGACAGAAAGAAATTTATTTACTTTGGATGATTACTATACAGAACTGAACTCTATTTATGAAAGAATTAAAGAGAATAATCGTTATCCTTTAAAGTTCTTTAGAGATATCATTAATAATGGAAATATTAGCGATAAACGTATGTATAATTTTATTGAACATCATATTATTATAATGAATAAAATGGGTTGTGAAGTTAATTTTAAGATTGATTATAAAGATAGAACTGATTATGACATGGATTATTTTGTAGTTGATGGTAATAAATACATAGAATATCATAGTAAATTAGATTATTCTATTACTTTTAAATTGAACTGAATTATCAATCCATTTTGTTATATTATTTTTTTATATTATTTTTCTATTTCAAATCTATTTATTAATCTAGATGTAATAATATATTTCAAAAGTATTTTTTTATTTTTTTATTTAATATTTATTTATTAATCTAGATGTAATAATATATTTCAAAAGTATTTTTCTATTTAATATTTATTTATTAATCTAGATGTAATAATATATTTCAAAATTATTTTCTATTTTTATATTTAATATTTATTAATTCATCTAGATGTAATAATATATTTCAAAAGTATTTTTTTATTTTTTTATTTAATATTTATTAATTCATCTAGATGTAATAATATATTTCTAAATTATTTTCTATTTTTCTATTTCAAATCTATTTATTAATCTAGATGTAATAATATATTTTAAAAGTATTATTCTATTTTTATATTTAATATTTATTAATTCATCTAGATGTAATAATATATTTTAAAAGTATTGTTTTATTTTTTTATTTAATATTTATTAATTCATCTAGATGTAATAATATATTTCAAAATTATTTTCTATTTTTATATTTAATATTTATTAATTCATCTATATGTTATAATCGATTTATCAGTTGTGTCATCAGTTTATCAATTGTGTAATCTAGTTATCATTTGTGTCATTTATTATATGTTTGGTTAAGATTTTAAAAGCTTAGTCATCAGTTTATCAATTGTGTCATTTATTATATGTTTGGTTAAGATTTTAAAAGCTTAGTCATCAGTTTATCAATTGTGTGATGGGTGTATCAGTTGTGTGATGTATAAATATAACTATTATGTATTATTTTTAACTATAAAAAAATGTAAAAATGTAAAAATGTAAAAATGTAAAAATGTAAAAAAAAATAATAAAATATAATAAAATATAATAAAAATAAAAGAATTAATCCATGAGTAAATATTCTTCACTCATATAATTATAATATTCTTTGTTATAATAATCAAGAATAGTTATAAAATAATATTTTTCAATAGTATAATTTAGTAAATAATTTAATATTTTTTCATTTTTATATTCTTTATAATTTTTATAATTAATATAATTAAATTTATCTTTATTTTTTATTTTATATAAGTTAGGTATTTTATACATTTTGTTAATAGCAAATGTAAAATATTTAAGATTTTTTAAAATAGTTAAATTAGGTAATTGTGTTAATAAATTTTTATCTAAATGTAAAGTAATAATTTTTTTTAATTGTGATAAATCAGGTAATTGTGTTAATTTATTATGAGAACAATTTAAACATTCTAAATTAATACAATTTGATAAATTAGGTAGTTTTTTTAATTCATTATTATCACATATTAATTTTTTAAGATTAATACAATTTGATAAATTAGGTAATTCAGTTAATGTATTATAAGAACAATACAAATATTCCAATTTAATTAAATTAGATAAATCAGGTAAATGTTTTATATTATTAAGCATACATAATATTATTTTAATATTATTTAATTTTGATAAATTAGGTAATTCAGTTAATTTATTATGTGTTAAATCTAATTCAGTAATTTTAATACAATTTGATAAATCAGGTACTTTTGTTAATTGATTTTTATAACATAATAGTTTTTCTAAATTAATTAATTTAGATAAATTAGGTAATTCAGTTAAATTGTTATTATAACAATATAAATGTTTTAATTTTATTAAAGTAGATAAATCAGGTAATTTAGTTATTTTATTAAAACAACATTCTAATTCTTCTAAGTTAATTAATTGTAAAATTTCATCACATTGTGTTAATTGTAAATTACCGATATATATTTTATTAACATTATTTTTATTTTCAATATTATTTATATCAGATAAATTAGATAAAACATATTTTTCGTTATCATTAAATAATTGATAATACATAACTATTTTAAAATTATTTATAAATAGTAATAAACTTATAATAATTTGGTTTTAAATAATAAAAAAAATCAATTTTATACATATATTACAAAAAAATAGTAATTTAAATATTTTTTATCGTAAATATTTTTTATCATAATATTTCATGATACTAAAATAATAATATATTGTTATTATATTATTTAGTAAGTAAGTTAATTTATCTAGTGATTTATATGTATTATATTTTTTATAATATTGTAATTTTTTATATTTTTTTATAATTATGGGTAATTTATTAAATAAATTATTATTACAATATAACTCTAGTAAAGAATTTAAATAATTTAAATTTGGTAATTGTGTTAATTTATTATATGATAAATCTAAATATTTTAATTTATTTAATTTTGATAAATTAGGTAATTTATTTATCGAGTTATTAGATAAATATAATATTTGTAAATTACCTAATTTTGATAAATCTGGTATTTGATTTAATAAGTTATTACTTATATTTAAATTACATAAATTATTTAATTTATTCAAATTAGGTAATATAGTTAATTGATTATTAGAACATAATAATGTATTTAATTTATTTAGATTATCTAAATTAGGTAATTTAATTAATTCATTATCATAACAATTTAAAACTTGTAAATTATTTAAATTATCCAAATTAGATAATTCGGTTAATTCATTATTATTACAAAATAATGATTTTAATTTTTTAAATTTTGATAAATCTGGTAATTCTGTTAATAAATTATTATTACAATATATATGTTCTAAATTAATACATTCTGATAAATTAGATAATTCAGTTAATTGATTACATTCACAATTTAAATCCCTTAAATTAATAAATTCAGATAAATCAGGTAAATCTGTTAAATTTAATTTTTTTAAATTAAGTTCTTGTACATTTTTTTTGTTTATTATAATATCTAAAAAATTTAAATTATTTAAATTATTAAAATATAAATCGATATTGAAATAATAGCGTTCTTTATCATTAATTAATTTATAATACATTAATACTTTGATTTTTAATATTTTTTAATTTAGATAAATTAAAATCAATTTTCATTTTCATTTTCATTTTCATTTTCATTTTCATTTTCATTTTCATTTTCATTTTCATTTTCATTTTGCTTTTTGTTTTTTTTTTCATTTTCATTTTCATTTTGCTTTTTGTTTTTTTTTTCATTTTTGCTTTTTCATTTTCATTTTCATTTTGCTTTTTTTTTCATTTTTGCTTTTTCATTTTTGCTTTTTCTTTTTCATTTTCATTTTGCTTTTTTTTTCATTTTTTTTTATAAATAAATATCTAGATAAATAAATATCTAGATAAATAAATTTTTTTTTATTATATTTATTTATATTTAAAATTATATATTTTGTTAAGTTTTTAAAACTGTTTAGATAATTATTAAAACTCTATATAAAAAAATATTAAAAATATTAAAAAAATAAAATATATTTAAAAATGTTTATAATAGTTTATAATATGTAAATAATAATATTTTTTAATAAAATTATTAATAATAAATGAAGTATTTATATTATATTTATATGTGTTAAATTTATTATAACATTTATAAATCATTTTTACACAATAATTAGATATAATATTTATTTTATCTATATCATTAATTTTATTATTATTTAAAAATAAATATTTAATATTTTTGTATTTAAAAATTGGAATTTTAATTAATAGATTATTATTTAAAAATAAGTGTTCTAGATTATTTAAATTTTCTAAACTATTAATTTCTACTAATTTATTATTATAACAACTTAATATTTGTAAATTAATACATTTTGATAAATTAGATAATGTTGTTAATTTATTATTACTACAATATAATAATTTTAATTTTACACATTTAGATAAATCAGGTAATTTTATTAATTTATTATTTTCACAATATAATAGTTCTAAATTAATACATTTTGACAAATCTGGTAATTCTGTTAATTCATTATATGAACAAATTAAACATTGTAAATTAATATAACTTGATAAATCAGGTAATACATTTAAATTAGTTTCAGTAATATTTAGTTTTATAATGTCTTTTTTATTTATATTATTTAATTCATTAATAGAAACATAATTATGTTGACTAAAATAATTATCATTTTTAAAATTACAATATATAACCATAAGTATAATTTAAAACTATAGTAAATTTAATACATATATAAATTATAAATTATAAATTATATTATAGATTATATATTTAAAAAACAATTTTAATTTATTTTTAATATTTACAAAACAATTTTTTAATAATTTATCAAATCTTAATATTTAGATAATTATTAAAAAATATATTAAAATATAATTATTATTTTAAATTTTTTTATTTTTTTTTAATTTATATTTAATTTAAACACCTAGATACATTTTAAAATTGTTTTATAAATTAAAATATATTATAATATATAAATATAATATGCCTTATACAAATTTTTCAATATTAAGTTTAAATATAAATAATCAAAACACATATAAAGAAAAATTATTAATACAAAAAATAAAAGAAAATTTACATGAAATTAATAATACACTAAATACAGAATCTACAATTACAGAATCTACAATTACAGAATCTACAATTACAGAATCTACAATTACAGAATCTACAATTACAGAATCTACAATTACAGAATCTACATTTATCCAGACAAAAGAAGCAAAACAATTTACAAACTGTATAGAAAATAATTATAAAAATAATACAAAAGACAAACAAGACAAAAAAGACAAAAAAGACACAAAAGACAAAAAAGACAAAAAAGACACAAAAGACAAAACAGATAATATACAAAATTTACCAGATTTAATTTTTACACAAGAAAGTAATAAATTATTTTTCACTAATAATTATAATAATTTAACTAATAATAAATCTTCAATATATAAACATTTTACTACATTTGGTAAATTGAATGAAAAAGTAGGCGTATTTTACAATTCATATAAAATAACAAACCCTGATAAAGAATTAAAAGTATTAGTTGAATTAGAAAGTAATAGTGAAAAATATACTAACTTACCATTTATGGCTAGATATGGAATTATAATTGATTATAAAGGTGTTAGTATAGCAAATATTCATTTAGAAGGTGGTTGTGTAAGTGATGCTTTATTAAAATCTAATAATTTAATAAAAGATGTTGTTAAATTTAAATTAGATTTATTAATTAAAACTTTGAAATATAATCCAGATATTATACTAGGAGATTTTAATAGTCAATATTTATTAGATGATAGTTATATAATTAAAAATAAATTAATATTTAAAAATAAAATAGATACAATTAGATTTTCATATTTTAAAGATTATATAAAAAATTTTTATTATAATGATATGGATTTACTTGCAGAAAAAAATTTATTATATTATTCTGAATTACCACATTATTACCTAAAAAAAAATGGATATAGAATTAAATGTAATAATATAGATACAATTAACACATCTGGTATCGGTAAATCCGTTGTAGATGCTATTTACTATAATACTAAAAAAATAATACCTATTACTGGTTTAATTATAGATTGTGGTAAAACACAACATTATAATTATTTCGGGGGTGTATCAGATCATAATCCAATATATTTAAAATACAAACTTAAAATACAAAATTAAAATACAAAATTAAAATACAAAAATAAAATGAATCTAGATGTTTATATAAAATAAAAATACAAAAATAAAATGCAAAAATAAATTTAATTAATACTTATAATGAAAAACAAAAAATTATTAATACTTATAATGAAAAATATGATTCTATTGAAGATGTTTAATTTAACACACTATATATTAATTTAATAAAAGTAAAAAAAAAATTAACTTTTATAAATAATAAAATTGTTTTTATATTTATATTTTTTTTAATTAATTATTATTTATCTAATTTTTAATTAAATAATGTTTGGAGAAGATGGATGTTGTAATAACCCAATTATTACATGCCCTAATATAGAATGTATTCATAAAAAAAAGTTTGATGATTTATATAATTTTTTCCCATGTATTACATGGATTTTAAATAATAATTTTATATTATATCAAGGTTTATATCATAATGACACTTGTGTAGCTTATTTATGTTGTAATAATATTAAAAAATATAAATCAAGTTGTTCTATTTGCACATGTTTGTCATTTCCATTTGCTTTAATTACAGATTTAATTATTCTACCTTTTAGAATTTTAATTATTTTAAGTTTATTAATTATAAATATATTTACATATAAAAATACAAAAGAAAACATTATTACTACATATAATGAACAAAAAACTAAAATACTTAATAATAATAACAATAAAACTAAAAATAACAATAAAACTAAAACTAAAAATAACAATAAAACTTTAAACACAATTGAAAATGTTTAATTTAGTTTAGTATTTTTTAATTTAGAGTTTTAATAATCATCTAGAGTTTTAATAATCATCTAGAGTTTTAATAATCATCTAGAGTTTTAATAATCATCTAGAGTTTTAATAATCATCTAGAGTTTTAATAATCATCTAGAGTTTTAATAATCATCTAGATACTAAATATAATTAAATATAATTAAAAATAATTAAAAATAACAAAAAAACATTAATAAATATAATTAAAAAAAATTAAAAATAATTAAAAATAAAAAAAAACATTAATAAATATAATTAAATATAATTAAAAATAAAAAGTATTAGTTATATTTACTAATTCTTTATTTATTTTTTTTTTTATAAAAAGTTTCTTTATCTATAAATTTAAAATCTTTTAGATATTTATATTCAGATACATCTGGATATTCATCTAAATTATTATTAAATAATTTTAAAGTTTGAATATTTTTAGGTAATTTAGGTAATTTAATTAATTTACAACTTTCTACATCTATATATTTTAAAAACATTAATTTTGATAAATCAGGAAGTTCAGTTAAATCTAAATTATTACATATTAATTTTTCTAAAAAATGTAAATTTTTTAATCCGGGTATTGATGTTAAATTTACATTTTTACAACATAAATATTTTAAATTATAATATTTTGATAAATCAGGTAGTTCTTTTAAACCTACTGTAGGTATATGTAATTCTGTAATAAGGCTATTATCAATAATATCATCTAAATCTTTCATAGTTGTAAAATGAATTATTTCTTCATAATTATATCTTCCATTAGTAATTAATTTATAATATCCATACCATTGGTCAAACATTTTATACGTATAAATTATTAATTATAATTATATTTTTATATTTTTAAAAACAATTTTATCTTTATTTTTATCTTTTTTATCTTTTTTATTTTTATTTTTAGTTTTATCTTTTTTATCTTTTTTATCTTTTTTATCTTTTTTATCTTTATTTTTAGTTTTATCTTTTTTATCTTTTTTATCTTTTTTATCTTTTTTATTAATACAATTTTTAAATAATTCTATATTAGTAATATAATTTAAATCTTCTTTGCATAAAATAGTTAAAAATTTAATATTTACTAATTTATATTTATTTAAATCATAAATAATATAATCATATAATGTTGAATGTGTAATATTATTATATTCTTTACTAGATGTATATTTTTTTTTATATGTTAAAAATAATGCTAGAATTAATTCTATTTTTGTTAATTCTCTTTTATAAACATTCATAATAATTTTAACATTATATAAAATTAATTGATTACAATTAAATTCAATTGATTCTATAGATGTATATTTAAATGATTTTATTAAAATATTAATAATATTATTCATATATAAATCAGAAAGTAAATTATAATTTTTCTTTAATCTATTATTTTTTTTTTTATAATTATTATGTAATGTATATAAATCATATTTAATTTTTGTATTTTTATATTCATTAATTTTTTCATCATATTCAATAATAATACAACTTGTATACATTATAAATAATATGAAAAATACCAATACTATAATTACTATTAAACTTTCAATTTCTGATTGTTTTATTAATAAATTTTTTGAATTACATAATATATTATCCAAATTAGTTAAATTAGTTAAATTAGTTAAACTAGTTAAACTAGTTAAATTAGTTAAATTGGTTAAATTAGTTAAATTAGTTAAATTAGTTAAATTAGTTAAATTAGTTAAATTAGTTAAATTAGTTAAATTATTAATATTTTTTATAATATTAATAATATTATTCATATATATA
>Ga0307981_1004062_pt1 | contig 10536 bp, 9 predicted proteins | sample OrgLakmetagen987_FD_201849 | JGI IMG/M metagenome (GOLD analysis project Ga0307981, IMG submission 201849) | Saline water microbial communities from Organic Lake, Antarctica - #987 | ecosystem: Environmental > Aquatic > Non-marine Saline and Alkaline > Saline | place: Antarctica: Organic Lake... | reverse complement strand
CGATCTTTAAAAGTTGAGGTAGAGTTTGCTGCCACAGATGCAGCACTAAAAACAAAAAACTAAGCGCCAGCAAATCAGGACTTATTAAAGGCGGATGAAACCACCACGCTACAAAAGCGATGCCAATCGAAGCTATATAAAGCTGCCAGAACCAACTTCTATCATAAATTTTTTCAAGTGAGACGCTTAAGGCTAGACTCGCGGTTAACCAAATACTTAAAAATCCAAGTGAATTTTCAGGCTGAACCGAGAACAGCACGTTTACCATGAAAAAGCTGACAAAAATAAGTAAATAAAACCAACGCGTAATGTGTATTTGGCGTAATTCCCCAAGAGCCCATTGCGAGAAAAACAGCCCCCAAAGCCCTAGTCCTGCTAACGGAAATACTAATTCCAGCCAGGGTAAATAAGGGCCCAGAGCGTATGGATCGCCTGAAACAGTCCAACCAGTGTTCCAGGTTAAACTCAATACCAAAACTACAAGTGAGGCATAAAACACGGCTCTTAGCACTTCGGCCAGACGATGTGTGAACTCAAATTTCATCTGCGCTCAGGTTATCGTTCTATTGATTTATTGCGAGCCACTTCACGTTGTAAAATTTTAGTGACCGCAAACGCTGAAGTTTCGAGCGCTCTTTCTGATGACATTCGGCCAGAATTAATCGATTCAATACCCGGCTTTAAGGCTTCATAAAAAATATCTTTTGGAATCGGCATTAAATTCGCCCGAGCAAATTTAGCTTGCCGGACATAAATACCCACCAGTGGCACTTGTTCTTGCTCTAGTAATAAATCTAAACGCGGCGAGGGCATGAGAGTTTCTTCGTGCCATTTTTGCAGATTATCTTTTTGAATCGCAAATCTTAAAAACCGCCACGCGGTATCGGGGTACTGCGAATTACGCGTAACCGCTAATGCACTCACACTGCCAACTACTCGGCGGTTAGGACTAATAGATGGGTCTTCAACTTGCGGCAAAAAAGCCACTCGCACATTCTGGTCATCAATAACTTCTTGATTACTCGACTCGAGTTCGGTAATTATGGCTTGTAAACGAGGCAAATCCTGCGCTTTGGCAATCACCATTGAGGTTTTACCGGAAGCAAAAGTTTTTAAATCTTTATCAAAGCCCGTACTTTCAGCCAGTGAAGCATTCCAACTATTGTTTTTGTACCGTTCATCAGCAAAACTGGTGTAAAAGTTTACAGCTTCCACCCCAGCGTTAACCGTCCGTCCGCCATCAATAACTGTTTCACTGCTGTCAAAAGTGGCCAACGTGCCCGACGGATCAAAAAATTCTACTCCCGATTGCAGCATAATATTTTCAATGATTTCAGCCCCATAATTAATATTATCGGTTCGGCCAAGGGCTATGCCTGACACCGCAAATCGTTCGAACGAATTATCTTTTTTGGTTAACACTGCGGCATCTTCTCGAATCCCCTCCCAAGTTGTGGCGGGGGTATTTCGATCGAGTAATCGATCGGTTATATGTTCATCGTTAAAAATTAAAGCCAAACTATCCACCGCCATGGGCGCTCCTAAAATCCCAGTATCACCTACTAAAAGCGCATCATTGGCGGATTGTACAAAGGTGTTTCTAAAATTTTCTGGCGTAAAACCGGAAGTGGTTTCGGCCATTCGTAATTTACGTGGATTTCTCGCCATCCACTCGCCTTTTGTAAACACAATGTCGGGGCCTAAACCTTCAGATAAAGCGTTAACGAGCACTTGTTGCATTTCAATATCTTCCTCAAAAGTTACAATATTAAACCGCAAGTTTGACGCCCCAATACTGGTCGCAAACTCACGACCGAGGGATTCAAAAAATCGAGGTTCGGCCGTCGTCCATAAACTTAACGTCGTAATACCGTTTGCTGCGGTTTCACCTGGCGCTGCTGGGGCTTGGCGACGTTCACATCCACTTAAAACAAGCACACTCAATGTTAAGGCCAACACTATTATTTTTTTCATACTTAGTAAGTGTAACAAAATCTTTAAACCTTCACTATTTTAATTTGCTGAATGCTTTCGGGTAAATCTAGTTTTCCTAATTTTACAATTAAGTTTTGGGTTTGCATAAATAAGGCGCTTCCACTACTACCTGTGGCCCGAATGGTAATACTCCCTCCCCTAAACTTTAATGGTTCCCACGCTTTAATAAACTGCGGATAATCACTGGCAATAAGCTGCCGAACTTTTTCACACATTAAAGAGCCTAAAGCTACATCATCGAGCTTATATTTAGACGTCGCGGTAAAAACAAAGTTTTTGGCAGGCTCAAACATGCTTTATTTTTAAACCTTACGGTTGGTTTTATCAAGGGAAGACTCTCTAATTTAACCAGTTGCCAGTCGTAAAATTCTTGTTTAAGATACTAGGGATTATGACTGACCAAACGACTCGAATTCTCGAACAGCTTCAAAAAAATGGAGTCCATTTAGAAAAAATAGCGGCTAACCAAGAAGAAGCCCTGCGGATTAGTAAAAAGGCTCTTATCACTGAACGATACCGGATTGCGATAATGGGCTTGAAATTCCTTTTTATTCTTATTTTAACGTGGGTGTCGTTTATGTATCTAGACGATATGATTAATGGCCTCATGACTACTATGGGCATGGGAAACAATGGCGCTTTAGAACTTGGTGGTGCGGGCGATTTAGCCGATCAACTAAAAAGTTCTCAAGATTTAATGAAAGAAATTATGGGCCGTTAAATTTAAACTTTAACCTGCAATAACTCGAGCCAACTAACACCCAACTGTTGCTTAATAAGTTCTCCCATTTTAATGACTGGGACGCCAATAATATTTTGAAAGTCACCTTCTATGTGATCTAAGAAAAATATTCCTGGGCCTAAAATAGAATACGCCCCACACTTCCCTTTCCAGTCACCAAAGCTTAAATAGTGCTTAATTTCAGCCGCGGTAATGTCGGTTCTAAACTGCGCTTTTGTGGCTTCGTAATTATAAATTTTAAAGGGTCGGCCTTGATATTGTCCGATTAAAGCAAAACCACTCACTATTTGCTGCTGTTGGCCAATAAAACGCGTCAGCATATTTTCCGCTTCGGCTTCACTTTGGGCTTTACCAAGGCTGCCGCCTTGAAACTCAATCATCGAATCAAATCCCATTACCATGAAATCTGAGTTCGAACTCAGTTCGAACTGAGTTCGAACTTGATCCACGACCGATTGCGCTTTGCCATCCGCAAAAGCCATCACTTGGTCAAATGGCGCCAAGGTGTTATCTATAATTTCTTCGTAGTCAGGGGCAATCGCTTCATATTCAACCCCCATGCGGTCAAAAAGTTCACGGCGATTTGGAGACGTTGAAGCGAGAATTAGTTTCATCCTTCTTAAGATATTGATTTTAGAGTTAAAATAAAGTATTATTATATAATGATTTCAAATAAAGACACGCCACATTCACCTGAGACTAAAAAAATTATATTAGAGGAGGTTACTAAAGCCTACACTAACGTAAATCGCCTTAATCTTGATGAAAATCAAAAAACGGCTGTAAGTATTTTTGAAGCAAAAGTTATACCACTACTTAATGGTTCGAGTCACGTCAGTGATGATGTTGCACGAAACATGCCCTTGGAAGTCATTGATTTATCAACTGAATTATTACAAATCTTTGAACAGGCTAATGGTAAGGCTAACAATTGTGAAGTCACGAGTAGTATGTTAGCAAGATCTGTTATGGCGTGCCTTGATAGAGAAAAAGAAGAAGTGGAATCCGAACCAGCAGATATCCCCAAAGAAAATAGCCATGAGCCTATTGATCCAGATTTATTGGCTGAGGATCAGACTGAGGAGCTTGAAAGTGATGAAGACGAATCTATTCAAGCTGAAGCAGAAAAAGAAAAAATTCAGGAAATTTTCGAAGCCCAGGATAATGCTTATCAAATCGCCGAAGCGGTTAAAAAAGAAGTCATTGAGCCAGCTTTAAAGGCTATTGACGAAGCCGATGATGCAGAGGAAAAACAGACTTTAATAGAAATCTTAAAAGAAATTATTAAAGAAATTCGCGAGGAGATGAAAAAAGCGAAGAAAGATCCAAACCGATTTAACAACGTCAATGATGATTTAGATCTAATCGCCCGCACGGCTTTAGAACCAATCGTTTTCAGCGCTGTTAAAGAGGGCGCTACAAACGAAACCGCCGTTGGTTTTGATAAGCGTCGACAAAATGATTCTTTTCGTGGAAGTATCAGTGCTGGCTACACCGTAGCTGAACTAGAAGCTGCCACCTTTGAAGCGTTAGCCGAAACCATAAAAACCGAAGATGCGAGCGAAAGCCATCCGGTTGCGAGCTTAGAAAATAGTACTCTTAACATTTTTAAAGATTTAATTGATAACATTCCAAAACCAGATGGCTCAGAAGCCAGTAAACACTCTTGGTTGGTTGGACTATTTACGGCTTTAAAAGTGAAGCGTAAAAGAATCAAAAATAGTGCCACTTGGCAAAAACCAGCGGATGAAGACGGCGTTGAAGATATTGTGTTTGCTAAAGCTCAAGAATTATCTGAACAGCTAGGCCTTGATACGACTTTAATTGAAGCGAGTTTAAATAACATTCGATACGGTGGTGAGGATGCTATTAAAAGTGGGGCTTCCACTCTTTTAGAGGCCGCTAAAAGTAAGACGGATCCAGTCAGTACTGATAGCTTTAGTTCTGATACCGCAGACGACCGCCCCGATTATGACAGCGCTAAATCCACAAATGGTGAAGCAGCCCCTGAAGCCAAAGAAGAGGCCCTCTCGGTTGATTTCACAATTGGTTACTTTCCAAAACGAAGATTTCACATAAATGCCGATTCAGACGCTTACCGCTGCTTAACCCGTGAACCAGAAAGCTTTGAGCCAGAGCTATTACAAATACAGACAGAGTTTTTTACCGACGTCACGATTATTGGGTATGGAGATAAAGTTCGCGCTATTAAAGAAAAGCTAGAAACAAAAGGATTTGTTGATCCAAAACTTTTGAAAGAACTTATAAAATTAGCTAAAAAACATGACGTTAAAAATAACAAAATTTTCAACGACCCGTTTATTACTCCCTTAGGGTTAGTTACTGAGGTAAAGTAGCCACACTAAAATCCCAGCCCCAAGCAATACACAATAAGGGGCAAACCAGACCCAACGACGTTCGACCAAACTTTTCATACCCGCAATAGCGAGCAGCGCGGTTATAAAAGACGCCCCAAAACCAATCAGCGTTGCCATATCAAAGTTTAAACTACCCCACTCGTCTTTTAACATAAACACCAAAGCGCCTAAAATAGTCGGAATCGAAAGCAGGAAAGAAAGGCGAAGCGATTCTTGACGATTGAGCCCCAGCATTACCAGTAAGGCGATGGTCAAACCCGAGCGGGAAATACCCGGAATGACCGCTAAACCCTGCACCAATCCTAAGATGAGCGCCAAGCGCCAATTAAAGGGTTTTTCTGTTTTCGGTCGTAAACGCTCCGCGGCCACGATTAATAGGCCCGTAATAATTAAAGTGCTGGCTACCCACGGTAGCACCAGCAGGTTTTCAAAATAGGGTTCAATAAGCAACGCCACCCCAACTGTACATATAGTCGCTAACACTAACTGCCAGGCGAGTACCCCCTCTGGTTCTAAATTATTACGGCTTAAGCGTTTAATATTAAAAGCTTTAATAAGCAAGCGCCCTATATCTGTGCGGTAAACCACTATCACGGCCAACAAACTAGCGACGTGTAAAAGAATAGAAAAATTAATATCGGGCTTTAACCCGAGCCACAACTCTGTGATAAATAAATGCCCACTAGAAGACACGGGTAAGAACTCAGTCGCCCCTTGTACAATTCCCAGTAATAAGCTCTGCCAAATTTCCATCAAGCACAACCTTATATCATTGATTTTTTATTTCCATTATTCCTAAAAATTTTGTATATTAATTCACCCAAAAAAAGCAGAAACCTGTTAGAAATAAGGTTTATTAAAACCCGGTTTATAATAAAAACATAAGCCTGATATTGTTCCCAATTATTTCTGCAGAAAATATTTTGTCGCCACTACATATTGTGTCATTATTAATTTTGCACCCCATATGTTGCGAAATTCAGAGTTTAAAACCTGATACCGCAGATCCTAAAAAACCTATTAAATTCAAGGTTTGTAGGGTTTCTAACCTCTAAATTCAAAAAACTTAACCCCTCTTTAGTAACCATGCTCATCACTCACATCCAAAAACGAGACGAAACGATCAAAAAATTTGACCCAAATAAAGTAACTCAAGCGATCACCAAAGCGATGTTGGCGGCCAACCATGGTACCGCCGAAGATGCGCAAAGAATTACCAAGGAAGTTATAAAAACACTCGATATCATTAAGGGGCAAGATAAACGATACATTCCGTCGGTTGAAGGGGTACAAAATTTAGTAGAAGACGCGCTGATGAACAGTGAGTTTCACGACGCGGCTAAAGGTTACATTTTATACCGAGCGAAACAGGCGGAAGACCGAAAACTAGATGTGTTTAAAAAACGAATTAATTTAAAACCCTACGAATACCCAGAACTTTTAGAATACACCGACGCTATTCGTCATTCCTACTGGATTCACACCGAGTTTAATTTCACGAGTGATATTCAAGACTTTAAAGTCGGTATGGCTGACCACGAGCGAGACGCCATTAGCCGAACGATGCTGGCTATTTCACAAATTGAAGTATCGGTTAAAAGTTTTTGGGGCAACGTATACGACAAATTACCGAAACCAGAAATCGGTGCGGTGGGAGCGACCTTTGCTGAAAGTGAAGTTCGACACCACGATGCATATTCTCACTTACTCGAAATTTTAGGTCTAAATGAAGAGTTTGAAAATTTGAAACATAACCCGGTGATGATGGAACGGGTTGAGTACCTAGAAAACGCACTTAAACACTCACGTAGTGAAGATCCAAAAGACTACGCTGAATCAGTGTTACTGTTCTCACTCTTTATTGAACATGTGTCTTTATTCTCACAGTTCTTGATTATGATGGCTTTCAACAAGCACAAAAGTAAACTTAAAGGGGTTTCAAACGTGGTTGAAGCTACTTCAAAAGAAGAACAAATTCACGGAAACTTTGGAATCGATTTGATTCAAATTATCAAAAAAGAAAACCCACAGTGGTTTGATGCCGCGCACAGCAAAATGGTACAAGATATGTGTGTACAAGCTTTTGAAGCGGAGAAAAAAATTATTAACTGGATTTTTGAAAACGGGGAACTTGATTTCTTACCGAAAGCCACCGTTGAAGAATTTATTAAAGATAGATTCAACCGATCTCTTAAAAGTTTAGACATTGAACCCGTGTTTGAAACCGATAACTTTTTACTGGAACAAACCGAATGGTTCGATGAAGAAATTATTGGAACCAAGCACATTGATTTCTTTGTAAAACGGTCGGTTAATTACAATAAAAAAAGTAAAAGTATTACCGCTGACGACCTGTTCTAAACCTAATTTAGAACCTCACATAACAAATATTCGCGACGGCTTTAAAACCGTCGCTCCTCTTTAAACTAACAATTAATACCCCACACACCCATGAAATGGTTAACAGATAACAGTCGGCAATTCCTTGAACGAGGCTACCTACTTGAAGGCGTCAGCCCCGAAACTCGGATTCGCGAAATTGCGGATAGAGCCCAAGAAATTAATGGTATCGAAGGCTTTTCAGACAAGTTTTACAAATATATGTCTGAAGGCTACTACTCACTGGCTTCGCCCGTTTGGTCTAACTTCGGACAAAAACGAGGCTTACCCATTAGTTGTTTTGGTTCGTTTGTGGGTGACGACATGGGTGAAATTTTATACACCCAAGGTGAAGTCGGCATGATGTCTAAAATGGGCGGTGGAACTTCTGGTTACTTTGGTAACTTACGTCACCGCGGGGCGCCGATTAAAAATAATGGTAAATCATCCGGGGCGGTTCATTTCATGCAGCTATTTGATAAAATGGTGGATATCGTGAGCCAGGGCGCGACCCGTCGTGGTCAATTTGCTCCCTATTTACCGTTAAGTCACCCCGATGCGAACGAATTTTTAGACATAGGCACCGAAGGAAATCCTATTCAAAAATTAACGCACGGTGTCACCGCGAGTGACGAATGGATGCAATCAATGATTGATGGTGATGCCGAAAAACGAAAACTATGGGCGAAAGTTATTCAACGTCGTGGTGAAATTGGTTACCCCTACATTTTCTTTGAAGACAATGTAAATAACAACACCGTCGATGTGTACGCTAAAGAAGGTCGGCGCGTTTGGGCCAGTAACTTGTGTACCGAGATTATGCTGCCAAGTCAGAACGACGAATCTTTTGTTTGTTGTTTATCTTCTATCAATATTTTGCACTACGATGCCTGGAAAGATACCGATGCGGTTGAAACGTTAACGTACTTCCTAGATACCGTTATGAGTGAGTTCATTGAAAAACTAGAAGCCTTTAGAGACAGCGAAGATCCACACGACAATAAAGTATTTATGTTCATGGAACGCGCGTACAACTTTGCGCGTCGTCACCGAGCGCTCGGGCTTGGAGTACTCGGCTGGCACTCGTACCTACAGAAAAATATGTTGAGCTTTGAAAGCCGTGAAGCCGCTAAAGCTAATCATGATATCTTCAAACTGGTTCAAGAACGTTCGTACAAAGCGTCAAAAGAAATGGGCGAAATGTTTGGCGAACCAGAAGTACTAAAAGGCTATGGTCGACGAAACACCACCACTATGGCCGTCGCTCCAACGACTTCATCCGCCTTTATTTTAGGGCAAGTATCACAAGGTATTGAACCAATTTGGTCTAATTGTTACGTGAAAGATATTCAAAAAATTAAAACCACGATTAAAAATCCATTGCTAGTTGAGCTCCTTGAATCTAAAGGAAAAAACGATGTTGAAACCTGGAGACACATTCGCGATCACGATGGTTCAGTGCAACTACTAGACTGTTTAACCGATCATGAAAAAGAAGTCTTTAAGACCTACCCAGAAATCGACCAAATGGCGATTATCTACCAAGCCTCAACGCGTCAGAAGTTTATTGATCAAGGTCAGTCACTCAATGTAATTATTCACCCAGACACACCGATTAAAGAAGTGAATAACCTCTACATTGAAGCCTGGAAATTGGGGATTAAAACCTTGTACTACCAACACAGTATGAACGCCGCCCAACAGCTTAATCAGAAAAAAGTCTGTGCCGCGTGTGAAGGGTAATAACCAACAAGAAGATTCTTATTTAATGCTCACCCTTTTAATATGAACTCTAACAACGATAAAAAGCCGGCTTCAAACCAAGAAATAATTCTGAATGAAGCCGTCGAAACCAAAGAAATTCTCAACATTACGGTAAAAGTCTATTTGTACGGGGAAGAATCCCCGACTGACAGCTACCACTTCCACAACTAAAAATTAAAGGCTCCGCAAAGAGCCTTTTTTACACCTCAAAAAAACCTAACTTAAAAAAGTTAAGGTAGTGTGGGGTGGCCGGAAATAAATTTCCGCCCACCACCGTTGGTTTAACGCTGATCAGGTAACAAGCAGACCATCCCGACGAAGTCGGGTCTCAAGTTCTGGAATTTGCGTTACCAGAACCTGTGCCGCTGTTTCGATGGACCCGCCGACGCGTGCGTGCACGAACAGCAGCAGCTCCTTCATCAAATCAGGGAACGGCTCAAGTGGTTCATCCTCTGCGACGACTGGCACTGCTGGCGCGTCAAACACAGGCCGCTCACGTGAGCGGCGCTGCTTGCTTTTGGCGGTTTTCCGGTCACGAAGCAAAGTGTGCATAGCCCGAAGGTCTTGCTGCGTTACATCGATGATGGCCGATTGAACCATGTGAAGATCTTCGATCTGCGTTATTGCATCACGAAGATCTTTACTGCGAACGGCCTCACCAGCCCTGACTGCCTCAACGACTCCCAGCGCCGTAGCGGCTGGCACAAAGCGGCGTGCAGCACTCGGCTTCTTACGAAAGTCTTTTCGCTTAGGTTCCACCAAAGTGGTGGATTCCAGCGCAGCCGGCGGCATAGATTGCAGCGCGTCTGCCAGTGGCAACCCGTTAACAGCGATTACTGCCATTGGGGTAGTGCCACGGAAAAGCAGTCGGGTGTCAATTATTGGTTGTGACATAGATTATCGTTCCTTCTTTTACCTCTATTCCTCCCATAGGATAGAGGCTTAAAACTTTAGCCATAAAGTCTCAAGCCTCCTCCCACAAAAGAAAAGTGGTTTTGAAAATGAAGAGCGTTGTCAAAGATCAGCGTTGGCTTCTAAATTTTCTTGTGGCGCCGTTACAGCCCAAAAAAGACACATCTAAAAGTTATTTAAGATTAAATCAGAAATAACTTTAATTACAAGCTTTTATGTTTTTTTAGTACTAAGAAAAGGAGGGCGACAAAATTTGTCGCCCCCACGAGGTAACTCGTGTTCCTTTTTTTCGCTGGTTATGCTGCCTCAAGTCCAGCGGCATCAATAGCCGCCTGTGGAATAGCCCAAAGAACCATTCCAAGATAA
>Ga0307981_1004059_pt1 | contig 10553 bp, 12 predicted proteins | sample OrgLakmetagen987_FD_201849 | JGI IMG/M metagenome (GOLD analysis project Ga0307981, IMG submission 201849) | Saline water microbial communities from Organic Lake, Antarctica - #987 | ecosystem: Environmental > Aquatic > Non-marine Saline and Alkaline > Saline | place: Antarctica: Organic Lake... | reverse complement strand
TAGTATTTGTGGCTTTTCAGCATTCAGACCTAGACTTTGTGCCTCCTAATTGGCCGGGGCGCATTATTTTTCCGCCGAATTATACCGAACTATTTCAGCTCTTTGATCAAGCTGAAATCGCCCTTGGCGAACGGTTGCACTTCTTAATTACCGCTACTAAAATTATAGGTCCACAGGCAACCAAGCTTTTACGACCGCCTTACTCTGAAAAAGTGTCTAGTTTTCAAGCGGAGCTTGGGTGGGGAAATTTTTAGCGTTGTTTATTCCACTCATAAGTCAGGATTGCGAGTGAACTGGCTACGTTAAGGCTTTCAGATTTAGCGTTCATAGGAATACATAAAGTCTGATCGGCTAGCGCGAGGGTTTTTTGACATACGCCTTGTCCTTCATTACCAAAAATTAAAGCTAAGTTTTTGGGTAGGGGTGTTTGCCATAAACTGGTTCCTGATAAGCTGGTGGCCATAACCGTTCCAGAGAATTTTTGTTTCCAAATGCTTAAATCCTCGATCGTCTGTATTGGCAATTGAAATTGCGCGCCCATTCCGGCTCGTAAGGCCTTAGCACTCCAAATATCGGTGTTATCACCAAGTAATAAGACTTCACTAACATTCATGGCTAAACTGCTGCGAAGCATCGTACCGAGATTTCCAGGGTCTTGAATGTCTTCTAAAATAACGACGAGTTTTTGGTTTTCGGTTATGATATTATTTGGTGTGGCCGCCAATGATAGAATACCGGCAGGGGATTTGCTGGGGCTTAAAGTAGCCATTAAGCTATCGGGTATTTCTATCAAATTGGGGAGGTTGGCAAAAAGTGAGAACTCCTGATGGTTCGTAAATTTTGTTGAAACGAGCGTGTGCAACAAAGCCTGTTTAGAACTTTTTAAATATTCGGTGTGTAAATGGGCGCCATCTAAACAAATTAAATCGGGTGTTTTACGACGATTAAAATTTTTAAATTTTTTAATGAGCGGGTTTTGGGCCGAGGTAATTTTTAAGATCTCCATGCGATTGTTAATTAGGTTCTGCTTTTTTGGGCAAAAATCTTAGATTTTTAATTAATTCTAGTTTAAACTCTCGCGGAAATATGACAAACACACGAAAAAAGTTTCTGATTTTAGGTTCTGGTCCTTATTGTATTGGAAGTTCGGTCGAGTTTGATTGGTGTGGCGTTCAGGTTTTAAGAACTTTAAAAGCTGCGGGTCACGAAACGGTCTTTATGAATTCGAATCCAGAAACGGTTTCGACTGATTTTGATGAATGTGACCGGTTGTACTTTGAAGAACTAACGCTTGAACGTGTTTTAGATATTTATGAGAAAGAAAAACCAGAAGGGGTTATTTTCTCAACTGGCGGGCAAGTCGCTCAAAATTTAGCGATGCATCTAGAAGAGTATGGCGTGAATTTGATTGGGACTTCGGTTGAATCGGTCGATAGATGTGAAGACCGGGAGAAGTTTTCTAATATGTGTGATTTACTGGGTATTGACCAACCCGCTTGGGCTCGTTTTGAGAACTTAACTGACGCGTACAGTTTTTCTGATGAAGTGGGCTACCCGGTTCTTGTTCGTCCTTCTTTTGTGCTTTCGGGGGCCGCTATGGCGGTGGCCACCACGCATGAAATGTTAGAAGAGTATTTGGAGTCTGCTGTTGGGAGTACTAAAAGTTCGGTGGTGATTAGTAAATTTTTACAAAACGCCAAAGAGATTGAATTTGATGGCGTCGCGCAGGACGGTGAGATTATTGTATCGGCTATTTCAGAGCATATTGAAAACGCTGGGGTTCACTCTGGAGATGCGACGATCGTATTACCACCGCAAAACCTTTACTTAGAAACGGTACGAAGAGTGCGCAAAATTGCTCAAAAAATTGCCAAAGAATTAAATATTTCAGGCCCTTTTAATATTCAGTTTTTAGCGCGTGAAAATGATATTAAAGTAATTGAATGTAACCTGCGGGCTTCACGAAGTTTTCCGTTTGCTTCTAAAGTTTTGGGGCAAAACTTTATTGAAATTGCGACTCGAGTCTGGCTGGGGGAAAAACTAAAACCACAAGAAAAAAACTTACTGGAAGTACAAGCGGTTGGTGTGAAAGCCGCTCAATTCTCGTTTAGTCGCCTTAAAAACGCTGATCCAAATTTAGGCGTTGAAATGAGTTCTACCGGAGAAGTAGCTTGTTTTGGGGACACCATGGAAGAAGCTTTTTTGAAAAGCTTTATCTCGGTTGGGTTCGAGTTACCAGAGCCAAAATCAAAAGTTTTAGTGACACTAGGAACGATTAAAGATAAAGCGGATTTTTTGCCGATTGCTAAAAAGTTTAATCGCATGGGGTTCACCTTTGCCGGTACAGAAGGGACGGCCCAGTTTTTAAGAGATAATGATTTTGAGTGTGAAACGGTGTACAAAATTTCTTCAGATAAACATCCTAATGTGGTGGACATGATTGACGCAAAATTAGTTGGCTTAGTCATTAATACGTCTAATAGATTTTCACATGAAGAAATTTCAGATGGTTACTTAATCCGTCGGAAAGCGATTGATAGAAACGTTCCTTTGCTTACAAATCTTCAGCTTACCAAGCTACTGGCTAGAAGTTTAGAGCAGATTCCTGATTTAGATGATTTAGACATTTTAGCCTACGACGAGCGCGCTACCCGTTAAAATACGGGCGAGCATACGTATAGACTTGAATATCGGCCATTAAAATGTTATAATGGCTGGATTTATGAAAAAATTAATAACCCAGTTCGGATTTTTGGCCCTTTGTTTAGCCGTGGCTTTGCCGGCAATGGCTCAACAAAGTGCTGATGTTGGGTTTTTAGAAAGACTTGGGGTCTTCGGAGAAATTATTCGGTGGGGAATAGCGATTTTTATTTTTATTATCTTTATTTTTCTTGGTTTTTTTACGGCCAAGTTAGCTGCTCGTCGTTTTCAAAAAAGAAATAAATACACGGCTCACAAAGAGGTGGTACTTTTAGTAGAGCGTGCGACTTATTTTACGATTGTTATTTTAGGCGGGGTGATTGCCTTTGCGAGTGTCGGTGTTGATTTGACCTGGGTACTGGGGCCGATTGGGGTTGGTTTGGGGTTCGCGTTTAAAGACTTATTTGGCAATATTATTGCGGGGATGGTGCTTTTAACTCAACAAAAATTTAAAATTAATGATGTTATTCGTGTGAATGATCAATTAGGACGTATTACCAATATTGAAATGCGTACGACTGATGTTCAATCATTTGATGGAACCAATTTAATTATTCCTAATGCGGATATGCTGACGAATGTGGTGCAAAATTACACCGCCAATACGTACCGACGTTTATCGGTTAAAGTTGGGGTACATTATTCGACACCACTGCCTTACGCTATTGAAACCGCTATGAAAGCGATGAAATCACACAGTTCAGTGGTTGAAGATCCGGCGCCAGAAGTGTTAACCAGTTCGTTTGGAGAATCTTCTGTTGATTTGGAAGTTCGATTTTGGATTGAGTCAACGACCCGTTGGTGGACGGTTCGATCAGACATTGTGCAAGCCATTAAAAGTGAGTTTGATAAAGCCGGAATCACGATTCCGTTCCCAATTACGACGCTATCGTTGGATCCTTATGATAAAAACCTGTTACAAGGTTTCAACGTTACGCCAGATCTTAATCCTTCTTACACGGGGTATACCGCCGAAGATTTACGACCTAATGTGCCTTCTGTTCCTAAGGTTGAGCCTAAGGTTTAAGATTTTTAAATTTTATTAAGAAAAAAGCAGTCTCAATTTGAGACTGTTTTTTAATATCCTGTGGAACTCAGTTCGAACTCTAAAGTTTAAGTTAGGCAATGAGTTCGAACTGGTTTTTAGAAGAAGAGTGCCATAGAAGGGAATACTCAATGCGTTTTGAATTGGGACTAATTGAGTGCCGAGGCAGGGAAACTTCTTGCTCGCTACGCTTCGCCGAAGCTTACAGCACCAAATTAAAATTTGGGCTTTCAGCGCGAACCCACGGGTTCAATCCCTGCGCATTATAAAAAAGTTTTTAGACCTTACAGGCCTAAAAACTTTTTTATGGTGCCGAAGAAGGGAATCGAACCCTTACTCCTTGCGGAACGCGATTTTGAGTCGCGCGCGTCTACCAATTCCGCCACTTCGGCCTAAAACTACAATGGCGATTGTATAAATGAATTTCGCCTCGGCAAGTTTTCTTTTTTAACGGCTTCATTTATAGTGAGCTTCATGAAATGGTACAAAAACCCGATGCTCGTGTTTGGGATTGGTTTAGCTGTGTTTGCGGCTGGAGCCCTATTTTATAATCCAAGATTGTCTGTGTTTATTTTGCTGGCGAGTGTACTGGCGGGTTCTGGCGTGGCTTACGCCTTCTTAAAATATATACAGCCGAAAGGCGGACATTTGTTTATTAATACGGTGGTATCTACTTTAATCGCTTTTTTGCTTCTAAATCCGGCTTTAAGTTTAAGTTTTGAAAATGTGGCATGGGCTTTTTTAGGTGGTGCGGCCGTTATATTAGCCAAAGTAGGACCTCAGTTTAAACGTCAGGTGATTTTTAATCCGGCCGCTTTAGGTTTACTGGGGCTGAGTTTGTTAATGACTTTAGTTTATGGAAATGATGCCTTGCTACCAACGTTTGTGTCCTGGTGGGGGACTGACTTTGGTGGCTACTTAGCGCTGATTATTTTGCTCCCACTTATTAGTTATGCCGCCTATAAATTTAGAAAAATATATTTAGTAACCGCGTTTCTGGCTTTTAACGCGGTGTGGCTTTATTTTTATGGTGGAGTAGAAGCCCTGGTGTATCCTTACACTACCGGGACGCTTTATTTCTTGGCGGGCGTTATGTTGCTAGAACCAAAAACATCACCGACCAAAAAAATAGGGCAAATAGTGGCGGCGCTAGTGGCGGTTATGGCTTATCGTTATGCGTATGTAATCGGGTTTAACAATGTTGAATTGTGGGCGATTATAGCGGTTAATGTAGTTAATTTGCTTTCCAAGTTACGGCTTAGTAAGATATTTAAGAATTTAAACTCCAAACATGTTTCAAACTAAAGTTTTGCCTCTTGTACTAGCTTTACCACTGCTTTTAGTTGGCTGCGGCGCTGAACCTATGACGACCAACAATGTGCCAACTGATGCTGAACCTCAGCCGTTAGAAGCGACCCAACAAATAGAGCTTGATATTTCTAATGACCCCGTTGAGCAGGTAGATGCTTTAAATGAAACTATCGAGCAGCTTGAAGACGCGGAAGAAGAAATGATGGATGACGATGTTGCTTTAGAGATAGAACCAGAAACGCCAGCCGAACCGGTAGTACAAGTTGAAGCCGCTTTAGAAGCTGAAGCGGTTGCCGTTGAAACCCCTCCGGTACTAGACACTGAGGCAGAGACTAACGCCACTTTGAATGGTAATTATTCGTATGAGGTTTCGTACGCAACGCCACCAGGGGTTACGCCTTTAACGGTTAACTTCACCTTAGAAAATGATATGATTACCGCGGTGTCTTTAGCCGGTAATCCACAACACCAAACGAGTATTCAGTACCAAAAATTAATTCAAGATGAGTTGAATACGCTTATAGTAGGACAAGATTATGAAATGGTGGCGGCTTTACCAAACAAAGTAGCGGGTTCGTCTTTAACGCCTGGTGGCTTTAATAAGGCACTAGAGCAATTACAAGCCGAAGGTTAGTATGCGGCTTAAGAGTGGAGAATTTGAAGCCTTAGGTACGACCATAATGTATGAGTTGCCTGAGGCTTTTTTTAAAACTAGTAGCCAAGCTATTAAAACCGAAGCGGAAAGAATAGAAGCGAAGTTCTCACGGTTTATAGAAACCTCCGACGTCTGCCAATTAAACAAACATTTAAACGAGTGGGTGGAAGTCGATGCTGAGTTTTATTTTTTATTAAAAACCGCGCACACCTTGCAAACTATAAGCCATGATCAGCTTAATTTTGGGACGACAACTTTGCTGGAACACTGGGGCTACGACGCGGGTTATAATTTAAAAGCGCAGGCGCCTGCCATTGCGGTAGAACCTCTGGAGATAAAGCTTAAACCTGGACTTGTTAAAATCAATGTGCCGCTAGACTTAGGGGCTTTTGGAAAAGGTTATTTTTTAGATCAGGTTTGTGAAATTTTAAAGGCGCACAACGTTGAAACTTTTATGGTGAATGCTGGTGGTGATATTTCTTTTAAAACTAAATCTACCGAGCCCCCTTTTAAATTTTTCTTGGAAGACCCGCGTACTCAAAAAAGATTAATAGGGGAGTGTGAACGGCGTCATGGTTTTTTATGCGCGTCTTCACCTTCTAAAAGAAAGTGGGGTGTATTTCACCATCTTATTAAAACTAAAAGCGCGCAGCCAGCCGAAGATTATTTAATAACGTACGTTCAGGGTGAGGATTCCGGTTTAATTGCGGATGCCTTAAGCACGGCTTTTTTTGTGAGTAATTTTAAGAATATTGAAGCGAATTTTGCAGCGTATAAAACGCATTTTCCGAGTATTGAAGTACTAGGTGTCAGTGCCGAAGGTCAGATATGGCGATCGAGTAATTTTGAAGGTACGCTGTACAAGGCTTAAGGTTTTTTAGGGGGCGTTATTTTTTTGCTCGCAAATTCGATTTGATAAATATGTAAAAACGCAATTAAGAGGGTAAGTAGTAGGGGGCCAAAAATTAAACCTTTAAAACCTAAGGTTAAAACTCCGCCAATAATTACCAGCATAACGGCAAATGGATGGAGCAAACTTTTAGCCCCAATTAAGTACGGTTTAATAATGTTATCAATATTGATAACCAAAATTAAGCACCAGGCTACAAAAAAGAAGCCTTGACCCCATTGCCCGGTACTAAAGAGCCAAATAGAAGTTGGTAACCACACTAGAGCGACGCCAACGTAGGGCATCGGTGCCAACAAAATAGCAATCGTTCCCCAAAATATGGCGTTAGGAATACCAATTATTGCCATACCAATTCCGACTAAAGATCCTTGGGCAATAGCCGCTCCAAATAATCCATAAATAATAGATTTCATTAAATCGGTCGTTTTTTGGATTAACTCTTTTTTTTGTTTCTCGGCTAACGGGAGCAATTTTTTAATGTAAGTAATAAGGCGTGCGCCATCTAGCAGTAGATAAAACAATGCAAATAGAAAAATTATGAGGTGTAAAAATACTAATGACACGCCCGTCACTAAACCGGTTGCGGACTTGAGTAACCCGCTACTCATATTAGAAACGGTATTAGTGAAGACTTGGGTTATGTTATTGCTACTGAGTTGATTTTGCCACGTAGAGCCTTCCGGTAAGTAGGGCGATAAACGGTCGGGTAAGGTATCTAAAATAGAGGGTAATTGAATGGCTACATCACTAATTTGGCTCGATACGCCCTTGGTTTCGTTAACCAGCAAGGCCGTTAGAAAGCTGGCTGGGACTATGAAAAGCAGTACTATGCTGAGCCACATTATAATACTGCTGAGAAGTCTGGTTGGAATATATTTTGAAAGCCAAACATGCAGGGGGTTAACGGCGGTTACAACGACGGCGGCGATAAACAGCGTAGCAATGAAGGGGCTAATGAGGTAAAAAACCAGCCCGATTAAAAGCAACGTTACGACTATAATAAACTGAGTATGAATTCGGTATTGAATTTCTGTTTGGGTCATTAATCGTATTATAGCCGAAATGGTTCGGTAATAAAAAACTTAGCGAGTTATTATAATTTTAGTTTATACTCAAACGGAAATGCCCCATAAAAAAGCAGCGCCCGTCAAAACCCCTACCATCGATAAATTGGTAGCGCAGCATGACGACCAACCATTAGAGCCAGCCAAAGAAGCGTGCTTCTATATTATTTATCAGCACTTTATTTTTATTTTGTGGCGTATGTTTACGCAATTTTTAGTGTTGTTACCGTTTGGTCTTATTGTTTTTTTCTTACCCGCTAATATTGCTTCTGCGACCGAAGTGACGCTCCTTCAAATTTGTTTTGGGTTTATTTTACTTAACACGATTTTAGGTAATTATATTTACTGGCGACTTAACGCCGCCTTGGTTTTTTCAAACCGTTTAGATCGGTTTTATTTTAGAAATTTATTGCGACAGCGTCATGAAAGTTTTGAAATGAAAAGGCTCAACACGTTTGATTTGAGTCGTACGGGCCTTTTAAGTTATATCTTTAATTATGCGGATTTAAATTTATCAACGATGATTAAAGATGCCGAATCAGCCGATACCCTTAGTATTAAAAGAGCCAGAAAGCCTGAACGGGCACTCCAAATTCTTAAATCTCATGCTTTAAAATAATGTCTTTTATTGATGCTATAATTCTGCTTATTTTATCCACTTTAGTATTGGTTAACTTAATGCTGTTAAAAAGAGTCAGAATTATTTTTAAAACGTACCCCGCCTTATACGATTACTTTATACTTATTGCTTTGGCACTTATGCTTTTAGCTTTATCTATAATGTTTTTAACGGCTCTAGCGCTTATTCTTTTATAATTCTGGGACTTCCTTTTTGCTAATGGTGGTGTGAATTGTGGTCTCTTTTAAGATGGATTTCACCGTGGCGGATGTTAGTAACGTACAAATTGAGACTTCATTTTTAAGGGTCCACGTACTCGTTTTAACGGGGGCTGAGGCGTGTTCTACAATTACATTTTTTGAATCAAATTTAAGCGCAAAATCAGCCGGAATAATCTTTCCGTCCGCGAGTTCGAAGGTGTATTCGCCTTCGACTAGATTTTCTTCCGTGTTATAAGAAACAGAGCGATAGTTAATAGTGACGCTTTTCGCGGCGGCTTTAGTAATATAGTTTTCAATTTCTTTGTGTCCGACTTTCAAGGCTCCAAAGGTCGGGAATAATCGCGCTTTAGGGTGATAGAGCGCCACTACTTCGGGCACATTCTGATTATTGACGGCTAAAGCCCAGTTTTGCAAATTTTTACGAAGTTGCGTACTTACCTGAACCCATTGTCTGACTTGTGATTGCATTCAAAAAATCTAAATATCTAGCTATTATAGCAGACTTTATCCGTTTTTGAAAGGCTTATAGGGTGTTGTTTTTAGAAAGACGGGGGAATAGAGATTGAACGTTATTTTTTAGATTTACCTAACAACCCACTGAGCCACTTGCGTCCCATTTCGAATAAATCGTCTTTGTACTGACCGTTATTGTTTTTATCCAACAGCATAAGGCCAATGCGGTGCCCCGCTTTGGCAAAATCTTTTTCTTTTAAGGCGTGTTGTAAAATTTTCCCAATTTCATCGGCATTTAATTTTTTTGATTGTACGGCTTTCCCCAACGCCCCCATAACTAATGGCGAAAGCGCCGCTAAAGTTTTTTTAGCTGCGGAAATGTCGGTGTTAGCGTCTAAGGCTAAAGCGGCGGCAATATCGTTACGAGTATCACCCAGAATATGTTTAATAATTTTATCGCCCTCTTCTAGATTGGCGTCTTCAAAAAAATCTTCATTAGAATCTAAAATTTTTCCGTCATGTTTCGGATTTTTCAACGCCGTCCATAATTTTTTACCCGCACCTGGTTCTTGTGTGTTTTCCGCCAACCCTTTTATAAGTTGTGGTAGAGCGGCTTCCATTAACTGCTTCGTTTGCGCTTCACTAACTTGAAGTTTGGCGGCGCCCTGGGATTCAATTTTTTGTTGCAACGAGTGGTTTAATAATTGGTCGGAAATTTGAGGCATTTAGAGGGATTAACGGGAGTGATTATTAATTATGCGGCATAAATTGTAAAGGGTCACTGGTTTGACGAATAACCGCTTTTAAACCACAATAAAAGTGATGAAAAAATTTATTTGTTTAGGACTTTCTTTGCTTTGGTTTAATACCAGCTTAGCCGCGGTGCAAGAAATAGATGTGAGTGATAATCAATTCACTCCGGCGGTAGTAGACGTCAATCAGGGCGATACCGTGCGATGGATTAACCGTGACACGGTCAGTCACACCATAGAAGGCGGTTTTGCGAGCAGCGGCCCAGTTGGACCAGCTCAACGTTTTGAATTTGTTTTTAACGAGGCGGGAAATTTTGATTATATCTCGAGTCTTCAGTCTGGCATGACTGGGACCATTAGAGTAGCCGCGGTTACGGTGACTAACGACGCTTTAGAAGAGGCTGGGGCGGTGGATTTTTCTGATTTATTTGGTACCGGCACCAGTAATCCGCCTGCGGATTTATCAGAAACAGCGGATCTTCCTCAGCTCGAAGCCACCCAAGAGTCAACGGTTATAACCAATAATACGCCAGCAGTCGTGAATCAACCAGTTGTGCCTCCAACCCCAGTCGCCCCGGTTACGGTTAACTTTAACGAACCTGTCGCTCAGCAAACTATTGCTAAAGCGGCCCAAAATAACGCTATACTGCCTACGGCTGGAGGCGACAACGTGATGATTTATTTAGCGGTGCTGGCGTTAGTCGGTTTATTTCTGTTTTTATCGGGCGCCATCCGTCGTTAAGTTCGAACCTGCGAATGAAAGTGCGTCGTGTCGCTTTCTGACATAATGGCTTTCAAGGCGTATTGACGATCAATGGGGTCA
>Ga0307981_1004056_pt1 | contig 10558 bp, 8 predicted proteins | sample OrgLakmetagen987_FD_201849 | JGI IMG/M metagenome (GOLD analysis project Ga0307981, IMG submission 201849) | Saline water microbial communities from Organic Lake, Antarctica - #987 | ecosystem: Environmental > Aquatic > Non-marine Saline and Alkaline > Saline | place: Antarctica: Organic Lake... | reverse complement strand
AAATTCGTGTGGCAATCGTCGCCCCTGTCGGTGGTCTTTTCCAAACGGTCGTTGTTAATGCGAAGATTCATAATGTTCCTGCGCCACTTGGAGTTGTTGAGTCGGACCAGCTTATTGTCTTCTCGCACACTTTCAATAAGAGTTTGCTTCTCATCAAGTTGACCAACATTCTTTACACTGTTCCTGACATTGTTCTTCTCTGCCCGTCCCGTCGCCCTCTCCTTGAACTCTATCTTCCTTTCCAAGGTCTCTTCCTCGATCGAACTGATCTCTGCTTCCTTCCTTCGCTGACTCTCCTCGAGCTGCGTCTCCAGTATTGCAATTCTTGATTTTCCGGCTGCGACTTCCTCTTTCCATCTCTTGTCAGCTTGCTCTTTCAACTTGACAGCGTGCTCCCTTCGCTTGTCCGCAGCCGCGTCAGCTTCCATCCTTCGCCTTGTTTCTTGCACCGCTTTCTCTCGTTTGGCCTTTTTTAACTCTAGCTTTTTGTTCTGTACATCGACACGGGTAGTGCTAGCTTGAGTCTTTTTCAATACCAATTCTCGTCGTGACAGGAGAGCAACCTTGTCTCTCTGTTCCTTGGCGTACTTGGCAGCTAGGGCATCCAGGGTTCGTGCAAACTTTGTTCCGCCCTCAGCATCGGCCATGACAGTATTGACAAGCGTTTGCTTTTCAAGCGTGACGGCAGCTGCTTGCTCTTGTTTCAGCCTAGTGGCAGCTGCTTGTTCTTCTTGCAGCTTGATACCTTCCGCTTGCTCTTGTCTCAGCCTGGTGGAGGTAGCAGCAGCTACTCGCTCTCGTTTCAGTTCGGCCACCTTAGCCTGTTCTCCTTGCAGCCTGGCGGCGGTAGCAACAGCAACTACTTGCTCTCGTTTCAGCTGGGCCACCTTTGCTTGTTCTTGTTGCAACGTAGCTGCCGCTGCTTGCTCTCGTTTCAGTTCTGCCACCTTTACCTGTTCTCGTTGCAGCGCAGCCACGGCAGCAGAAGCAGCTACTTGCTCTCGTTTCAATTCGGCCACCTCAATCTGTTCTTGTTGCAGCGTAGCTAAGGTAGGAGCAGCTACTTGCTCTCGTTTCAATTCAGCCACCTCAATCTGATCTCGTTTCAATCTGGTAGCTTCCGCTCTTAAAGTCTGTTGCCGTTTCAGCTCAGCAAGTTCAGTAATCTCTTTTTGGGATAGTTCTGTCGCACATTCGGCAATCTTCTTGTCGACTCCATGAATAGCAATCTTGAGCGAAATCTCGGACGTCCCCGGGGATTCCAAAAGAGCTGCTGCGTTGGGACTTCGCGTCGACGAAGATGCATTGTCGAGACTATATATCGTTGTAGTGTTGGCATTCTTGAGCGGAGCTTCGGACTTGCTCTTTGGGGAGCCCAAAATCGCTGCTGTGTCAAGACTACTCATCGACGAGGAAGCCTTGTCGAGGCTACTCGGTGACATGGGTGCTTTGTCGAGATTTCGCATTGACATTGACATTTTAGTGGGGGCATTCTTGAGAGAGACTTTTGGTGTTCGCTTGGATGGTGCCGAAGGCGCTGCCGTGTTGAGACTTCGCATCGACGAGGACAATTTAGCGTTGGCATTCATGAGAGAGACTTTCGACGTTCCCTTGGATGATTCCAAAAGCGCTGTCTTCTTGAGACTACGAGTTGATGAGGACCTTGGAGTGGTGGCATTTTTGAGCGAAACAATGGACTTGGACTTGGGAGATTCCAAAAGCGCTGTTGTGTCGAGACTGCTCATCGACATTGACACTTGATGATGGTTGACATTTTTCTGAGGGACCTTCGACCTTCCCTTGGGGGATTCAAAAAGAACTGTCTTTTTGAAACTACGTGTCGACGCGGATGTCTTGTCGAGATTGCTCATCGACATTGGCAGTTTAGCGGGGGTATTCTGAAGAGAAGCTTTTGACGTTTGTATGGGGGATGCCGAAAGCGCCGCTGTGTCGAAACTGCTCATCGACGAGGAAGCCTTGTCGAGACTACTCGGCGACATGGGTGCCTTGTCGAGATTACGCATCGACATTGATATTTTAGTGGGGGAATTCTTGAGAGAGACTTTTGGCGTTCGCTTGGGGGAAGCCGAAGGCGCTACCGTGTTGAGACTACGCATCGACGAGGATGTTTTGCTGTGACTACTCGGCGATGAAGGCCCCATATCGAGATTACTCATCGACATTGACATTTTAGTGGGGGGATTCTTGAGAGAGACTTTTGGCGTTCGCTTTGGGGATGCCGAAGGCGCTGCCGTGTTGAGACAACGCATCGACGAGGACGAGGAAGCCATGTTGAGACTTTGCGTCGACGAAGGTACCTGGGGCTTGTTGGTCTGTTTGAGCGACATAGCTGGCGCTCGGTTAGGACTGGAAGGCGGCGATACATCCGATGCTGAGGTAGAAGCAGTAGGTTGCTGCTGCTGCTCCTTATGATTCTTGTCACGTTTACCTCTTCTTCGGGGTCTCATAGGCGATCCACCTTTAATCTTAGGCATATCATCCGGATTCAGTTTACGAGCACTATTCTTAATGGGAGATTTTGACAGTCCAGTTGCTCTCTTGGGACTTGCCAATTGCGGCATATTCTTGAGACTCCCGTCCGTACACACGGAAGCGCCCGGTTCATTATTGTTGGTAAGGCTACTCTTCCGAAAAACGCGGGAGAGGAGCGTAGGACGCTTGGCTGATCGTAGCTCTTCAATCATACTGATAACTGATCTAGATGAATTACTTTGAGAAGCTTGCATCATTGTCTTACGATCCTTCGTTTTCCCATGCTCGGCGTCAGCGGTTTGTGAACTGAAGTACGTGTCCTGCTTTTCAGTGGTTTTAAGCACCAACCAAGATCGAAAACTACTTGGGCCTGATGGGTCATTTTTAGGCCGGTTTGCGAGTCATTCCCCATCTACTGAATGGAAATGACTTTTTCGTCTAGAAAAGTCACAACAGAATGGTCATTAGAAACCAAATTAATATGTAAATATCAACGCTGAAGAGCGGGGTTTATTGCTCAGTCATCAAGTCATCAAGGGAAAATCCTACTACTGTCTGTACAGTACATAAGTACTAACAAATCTATTGTTTCTTATAATAAATAATGTTAATCGTTAATCTAAAGTAGATTACAGTAAAATAGAGTGCGTGTGATTTATTAATTTCTGCTGCTTCCTGTTTTATCTTAATGGTCGGGCATCGGAAAACAGCAAATACTGTAATGATGTCGTAATGTACAATAATGATCGATGTTGCGTTCGCTGTCATTATTATGATTTGTCATTGTCCATCGATCCTCGCTGAAGAATTGGCAGTTGTAAATTAATTGTTAATGTCCAGTCATGACCGCCAGAAATTGTTCGTACAAAGCGAAGAGCAAAGACTCTTCAATATGACCGAGGTCTACGACAGCTCAAGTTCAATTTATTTACTGCCATCTACCATCTGCAAACCAACCGCTATGGAATGGGTAATGGAGAGATGCGTGTCTCTTCCCTGGAAGCCTTGTACGCACTCAGATTGCCTCGACCAAAGAAGTTTTGGTTCTCATTCATTTTAAGGCATGATCCAGAAGCAACCATTCCTTGCACTGTTAGTTTCGACCCTTGTCAATGTGAAATCGATTCTTTCAAGATAGGATGAAGCCGCGCTTCTAACATTAACAATTTCAAACCCCGCGTTCGAGCCATTAAAAAGACCTTAAAATCACAGCGTCACCAGATACTCCGATGAGCCTTGAGCAAGCTTAACAATAACCCTATCTACAGTGGATGTTGCTATTGAACAAGTTGGATCCATTCAGTCTTTGGTGAATGCGTCTCCTCCGACGAGCGACGAGATCTAGTGCAAGTGGACGTGTATATGTCGAATGTAGTCTTTCCGTCACAGCCTTTTCATTATTGCTTGTCGGGTCTTGAGCCTACTTATAGAGGAGTAGGGGTTAAGCGTTCGATGCACTTTGTGATCAGTGTCGTGCTTTGCTTGTTAGCACGTATATATTGTTGGCGAGCCCCTAATTATAGTACATTACATCAACATTAAAACTCATGGCTCCTGAAGGATGAAATGGTGTCGCATGAGATCTAATCCATGGTTGTGACGGTGTATTCGTCATACTCTTCATTGTCCGACGAGTCACTGCCATCGGCTTGTCCGGCTTGGAAAAAGGCGTCAAGCTTGGGTGGAAGCGCTTGGGCGTTCTCTTCACCTTCTAGACTTAGACACAAGTCAACAACCTGGTTGACGAGGGCCAAGTCCTTGCAACCATCTTCCATCAACTCCACAGTCGACGTTGCGCACCGTACATAGCTTAGTCGGATCCTGTGCTCGGCAAGACAGAACATTCGTCGTCTCTCGACTGCATCCTGCATCTTTTCGACACTCGCTTTGTACATTGGAACGACAACCATGAGCTTGTCGTATGTTTCTTCAATATCCTTCACCTGGTCTGTCAAGGTGGAGGTGTACTCGTCCGCGGACACGTTGGCGTTTTCGAGTCGCTCGTTTTCGCTCCGCAAGGCCCTGTTCGCCTTGGCAATCTTGTCGTTCTTAAGGCGAAACTTTCGATTCTCCTTTTGTAGAAATTCGATAATGTTTTGGCTCTCCTTGGCAACACTGGACTCTTGCGTGGCTCTCTTGACGCGCACTACCTCAGCCTTGTTTTCCAATTTCGATCGGAACGCGTCCTTCTTTTGTTGAAGTCGTTCTTCTACTCTTTGGAGAGACAGCTTGGTTCGCTCATCGTTCGTATCGAGCTGGTATTGAAGCCATATGAGGCGAAACCGGAGTTGTTGCCATCTCCCGCGGGCGATTCGTTGAATCTGCGTCGCGGCCGCGTTGTTCCTGGGTGTACTTGACGGTGGTGCTGGGGGCAGATCCATGGCAAACGAGACCTTCATTTTCTTCTTCATGGCAGCTTTCTTGCCCTTTTGGTTCTTTCGAAATTCCGTGCAAGTCTTGTTAATATCGATGGAAAGGTCCTCGAAAGACCGACTGAGCCATGTTTTTTTTAGATTGCTGCGGAGACCGAGGGCCGAGTTGGTGAGAGCAATATGCTTCTTTCTTTTGTTGGGGCTAACTGTCAGGAACGAATCCTGGTGACTGTTACCCTGAAGGTGGAGCGACAAGGCGGGATTATTACTTGAGTTCATTGTGGGAGTAGCAGTGGGGGTGGGGGGTTAACACAAGGGTCGTTCGGTGGTGCTGCGGCCTGTGAAATTTTATGTTTACGTTGCTCCTTGATGAGAGAACGACGTTCTTGGCTCGGCCACGAAAAAGTGAGATTTTGAGATTTTCCCAAGGGCGCCCAATCAATCGACCAAACCGGCAGGGGCACAAACTAACAAATCAGCAACAAAAATAACCAGCAGTCGAAGTCAGTCACGCATCCAAGGACACTGGCCCCCCACGAATATGTCCCTAAGTAAAATGGTTCGTCTGACACAATTTAAGATACGGTCGGGATTGAAAATGCGTCGAACATGCATAATCATGAGAGTCTCGAGTAGCTATCGCTAGAGTCAGTCCCTGCTTGTCTCTCATTGTAGAGCTTAGATCAGCGACCGGGCTCGTTTATCTGTCGGCGTTTGACTTCGCAGGAGCACCAGCGAAACGCAAGATATGTTTTTTCTCTGGCCCTGGCGGCACAACAACCCTACGCAACATGTTTTGTCGTGAGTGGTGGTGGTGTGGGAAGTTTGAAACAAGGGCAACGCCAGCCTTGAAAAGGCGCTCGATTCGGTTCCGGGAGCAAACACTGCTGGCTATTACCACATTGTATGGTACAACGTATTGTCGCTGGTAGAAATTCAACCCCACTCTGCACAGGTACTTTGTACAAAGGCCCTGAATCTGGTAGACTACCATTGCATTCTTGCGCCTCTTTCGCGGACGAACGAAAAGGAAAATAACAGGAATCAGGAATGATTTTTGACATTTCAAAGCACAACCGCATGCACCATGATGGAGGCCTTGGTTCCACCGGCTATCCTCTTGCGCAACGACCATCAGCAAGACAACAACAACAACAACAACAGTGATGATGATGATGATGATGATACTCTCAATGTAAGATTGGACTGTACCAAGACGCCCGATGATACGAGCAGCAGCAGCACAGAGAATAACGAGGACTGGGTGGCCAATGCACGCGGTGCTAACGTTCTATGGGACACTGCTGCTACTGCTGCCGCGGCCAGTAGAAACGACACTGTCTACCAAAAGCTTCTCCCCAATCCCGAATCTACCAACACTGTGGATAACGACCAATGCATACTGCGACTGCGAGTCTTTCGAAATGCGTCAGAGGGTTGGATCCAACATTACGTGCTGGCACCAGCAGGAGGAGGAACAGTTCCTGACCTGGGAAGTATCTTTCGTTCCATATCCACCCCAGCTGGTAACGTGAAACAATTGGAGCTTTCTAGTAGCAGTAGCAGTAGCAGTAGCAGTTGCGGAACGAGTCGAACCAGGCTGTGCCCCGTGTCGGGCCCCGTCTTGGCAGAATTTTTGCGCGCCAACCGAGGACACCTCGAGTACTTGCAGTTCACCAAGTTTACCTTGCACCCTGCGCATTTTCAGGCGCTTCGAACGACTACGGATGCAGTAGCAGTAGCAGCTGGCAAGAATGACGATGGAACTACGACTGCGACGCATGTATTGCTACAGGTGGAACTCAACGAGTGCAAAGCGCGAGTGTCGAGGCTCTGTTAGACTCTCAAAGAAGCCAAGCTACTATAGTAGTAATAGTCGAATACTCAACAATGATACTTATAATCATGCAGTCTCTATTCGTCTAGTGTTGAATGTACTACTTGTACTATGAGTAACCTCAATCATAGCTAGTTATCTTCACTTTCCGATCAAGGATGAGGATCAGATCGGATCTTTGCTCAGATTTCGCTCGGACGACGAAATCTTTCGGTTTCGTTCGTTTCTGCGGGCTTCAACTACGTCGTAGGTACCGTACGGTAGCACTATGAATAGTCCTTCAAACTGAGTCCATTCTCCACCAACGAAGAACAACAACAGCAGCAACAACAACTGGACTACCGTACCCTACCTTACCGTACCCTACCGTACCTTACCCTCCGTACATACCTTGCTCCCCTGCCCCTGCGCCTCGTATCGCCTCGCCTCGAATTCCATTCCATTCCAACATGAATGCCTTTTCCTCTCCCAACGCCCACTACCGGCGATCCGCAATAGCTGGAGCGGCAGCAACGTTTCTCCTGTTCATGGCCATTCATGTTCCCTCGTGCCGCGCCTTTGGTGTGTCTACTACTACTACTGTACTGTCATCGTCGTCGTCATCGTCATTGTCGTCCTCCTTGTACATGAACAAGAAGGGTTCGAGTGGCAGTAGCAGTAGCAGTAAGAAAAAGCCCGCCGCGGGCTTTGCGTTTGCGGGCGCCTTGCGCGAACTGAAAGCCAACAAGTTTCCGTACGCGGGAAACGTTCGGCCGGGCAAGCAGACACCGCAGCGCGTCGTGATTTCGTCGTCCAACGGTATTGCCAGTCGTCCCGATTACGCCGATTCGGGCACGCCCAGTCGCGTTAGCAAACCGCTGCTGCCGTGGATCGTTCAAGTCAAGACGCCGGAAGAAATTACCAAGATGCGCGCGTCGGGAATTTTGGCACGACAGATTTTGGATCTAGCGGGGCGGCAAGTCAAGCCCGGAGTGACTACGGATGAGATTGATCGTGTGGTGCATCAAGCGATTATTGAGGTACGTGTAGTAGTAGTTGTAGTAGTTATATTGTTGTTGCAATGGTGTTGCTGTCGTGTTGTACAAGACACTCCAACACAATCACTCAATGACTCACTCACTCACCAACACACCCATTCGTATATAGGCTGGAGCGTATCCATCACCCTTGAATTACCACGGATTTCCGAAAAGTTGCTGCACCTCCGTTAACGAAGTCATTTGCCACGGCATTCCCGATGATCGCCCCTTGAGCGAGGGCGACATTATCAATTTGGACATTACCGTTTACCTCAATGGCTTTCACGGCGACTGCAGCGAAATGTTTGTGGCGGGCGAACCGGACGCGGCGGCCAAGAAATTACTGCAAACCACGTACGATTCTTGGATTGCCGCTTGCCTGTTCGTGCAGCCCGGCAAGGACTACAAGGACATTGGAGCGATTATTGAAGACGTGGTGGTGCCCCGAGGATTTTCGACGGTGCGAAACTTTTGCGGTCACGGTATTGGAGAAACATTTCACACCAATCCAAACATTTTGCATTACCGCAACAACGAACCAAACGGACAAATGGCAGTCGGTCACACGTTTACTATCGAACCCATGATTTGCGAAGGATCCTCCAAGGCACTCACGTGGCCCGACGAATGGACGGCCACCACGGTGGACGGAAAGAGATCGGCTCAGTTTGAGCATACCTTGTTGGTGACACCCGATGGTGTTGAAGCCTTGACGGGTAAACATGCCGACTCGCCCTTGCAGTTTTGGGAACGAGAATCGACCGTTCACAAGGGAATCTGGCTGGGAACGTCGGCAGCAGCCAAGCAACGACAAGACGAGATTAACTCCACCAAGTTGGGGTCGAAGTCATCATGAGAGAGGGAGAGAAAGAGAACATTGCATTGCTTCTCGGAACGTCACGTAATATATCCCGACGTCCGCAACAACAAGACAAAGAATCTTTGTAGTTAACCAGCAAATCGTTAAAGGAATCGAATCAAATCATATCCTTCTACTGTTGTTTAGTATATTGATTGGTTGCTTGGTTAATGCATTCAATAGCTTTCATGGCTGGGCAGAGCAGGGCAATCATGGCTATTGCTCTTCTTTGCGACTCACAACGGGGTCACCACCCTTGACATCCTTTACGGAAAAGCCAAGTTCGGTAATTTGTACTCGGAATGAATCGGCCAATTCCCAGTTTTTGGCATCCTTGGCGGCTGTTCGTTGCGCAACCAGGTCCATTACTGTGGCCGGTATCTCCAAGGGGACGCTGCTGTTTGCCGCCTCGGCAGAATCGCCCTCACCAAGCGGTACTTGGTAAAAGATGCCAAAGATCTGGTCCATTTCTTGCATGGCTTCTAGAATGGCCGTCAGGCCTGCAATGTCCAAACCTGCAGCAGAAGCAGCATCAGTACCAACAGCTAGTGATATATCACTGTCACCTTGTTTGGCAACGCGCTTGAACTCTCCTTCGGCCGCGTTGACGAGTGCAAACAAGCAAGCGGCAGCTCGCGGCATGGCCAAATCGTCAAGAATGGCCGCCTTGAAGTTGTTCATGGCCTTGGGGACGGCGGATACGGCCAATTCGCTGGAAGCTTGCCCCACACCAGCGACGTTATCGGATTGTGCGATTGCCTTTTCCAGTTCCGCCTTGATCTTGTCGATGCGTTTGACGGCATTCTTTGCAGCGCTCATGGCTTGTGGGGTAAAGGCCAAGGGGTTTCGATACTGGCTGCTCACCACCAGGTATCGATAAGCTCGTACATCGTCGGCAGTTGGACACGCGGTCCGCAAGGTCAAAAAGTTTCCCAACGACTTTGACATTTTTTCATTGTCGACATTGACAAAGCCATTGTGAAACCAGCAGTTGCAAAATGATTGCCCTGGTGGCAGGCACCCTTCGCTCTGCGCAATTTCGTTTTCGTGATGGGGGAATTTCAAGTCGACTCCCCCGCCGTGCAAGTCAATGGTTTCGGAACCAAAGAACTTACGGGCCATGGCGCTGCACTCCAAATGCCATCCCGGTCGACCCAATTGAATCTTGTCGGACTCCCACGCCATGTCGGTTCGATCCACGCCTTCTTTAAAGGCCTTCCACAAACAAAAATCGGCAAAGTGCTGCTTGCCCGCTGATTCTCCCCGTTCCGTCTGCTGCATGTCATCGTAGGACAGTTGTACGAGCTGCGTCCCGTATCCTGGTTGCTGTTGCGTGGCAAAATACCAAGACCCGTCTGCCGTTTCGTACGCCAGTCCCTTGGTTGCCAATTCCAATATCATGTCCATCATTTCCGGAATATGCTGAGTTGCGCGGGGATACCGATCCGCCTTGACGATATTGAGGGCTGCCAAGTCGGCCATGAAGCAGCCTTCAAATTTTCGCGTCAGTTCCGTCACATCTTGCAAGGCTTGTTCGTTGGCTCGCTGAATAATCTTGTCGTCCACGTCGGTCAAGTTGCAAACGTGCGATACCGTGTAGTTGCAGTACAAGAGCACGCGCTTGAGCACGTCGTAGGTCAAAAAGGCTCGAAAGTTTCCCACGTGGGCGTAATCGTACACTGTTGGTCCACATGTGTACATGGTAAAGATCCCGGGTGTGACGGGTGCGAGCACTTGTTTGGAGCGGGTCTTGGAGTTGTACAGTGTCAGTAAAGGTGACGAAGAATGTACTGATGTGTCGGTGTCGGTATCAATGTCTGATTTGGCAGAGAGTGTTGTTGTTGTTGTTGTCGTCGTCGTCGTTTGACTGTTTGTTTGACTGTTTGTTGGAGCGCTGTACGGTGATCTAGGGTGGTGTTGTCGCCGTTGCTGTTGCAGTGCATGCCGACGAGGCGACCGTGAAGTACATGGAGATGCC
>Ga0307981_1004054_pt1 | contig 10561 bp, 6 predicted proteins | sample OrgLakmetagen987_FD_201849 | JGI IMG/M metagenome (GOLD analysis project Ga0307981, IMG submission 201849) | Saline water microbial communities from Organic Lake, Antarctica - #987 | ecosystem: Environmental > Aquatic > Non-marine Saline and Alkaline > Saline | place: Antarctica: Organic Lake... | reverse complement strand
TGCAAGGGGCTTTCGAAACTTTGAGAACTACCGCGTGGCTATCTTATTTCAATGTGGCAAACTCGACCTTAAACCCTGATGTTTCACAAGAATCTACGAAGAACCAAAATTGATTGTATGGCCTGCGCCGGAAGCTTTGAGCTCGACTTAAAAAAACGGAAGGTAGCTCCAGACGATGCTGGAGAACAGAATAAGAAATGAATCCATCAGGCGAAATTGAATTTTTAGTTCATCCACGTCCACTTGTCCCGGCGTAGCCCTACGCAGCCGAATAACGGTTCAACTTATATTTCCAAGATCAAGAAACCAGCAAAGCGGACCACCCTAAATTTCTCCGGCTACCGGTGCATCGTCGTGATACGAGTGGATTAATTGGAATCTAGAAGAATGGCTTCAGTTCGATAAAGATCCCGGTTACTCGCTTGGAACTCTGCCTTGAGGCGGACACGAAAGTCGGCTAGGTCGACCAGCTTCCAATTGTTGAAGTGCCAACGCCCGTCGACCTTACCCTTATGGCTGATACCGAGAATCAAATGCGAAGCGTCATCAAGTATCTTGTTGGTCTTCTGTTTCGGCTCAAAGTAAAAGGTGCGAAAGCTGCTGGTTTCACTGCCGGCCTTATAAACTTTAGGATCGAGGTAGAACACCCTACCCGACTTTTCATGGAGCAATCGCATATCAGGATATCCGGAGCGCTGCGAGTCTCCGGAGGCTGTCAGTGGAATCGAGCAGGTTAGACCTTCGACGGCATTCAGCCCTGCCAACAATGCATTTTCGATGTAGCGGCTCGTCTCGTTGATGCGCCCCACCTCGTGGATCACATGCGGCCCGGTTTCGATGCTTGCTAAGATCGAGACAACGACTGACTGGACGGCGCCTAGCATCTGCGCATCCACTGCATCAGAGGGGTCAACAGGTAGCACCCTATGCGACGACACTGCCTCCACCACCTCAGCAAAGCGAACATTCTCCAGCCCCTCTTCATCTTCAAAAAGCCACTGAATGAAGTTTTGCAAGCGACTGGCTGCCTCAGACTGCGACGGCGCAAACACAATAGCACCGAATAGAATCGTTAAACAAAAGCCCAGTTTGGAGAATCGGTATAGCATCATAGCTTAATGTAAGTCTTGAGATGATTTGAAAATTGGCGTGTAGTCAACCCATACCAAAACGAGGTGTGTTGACTTCATTGCACTGGTGGAAAGATTGCATCAGATCACTTACTGGTAAATCTACACTACGAACAAGCGACCCTTCGACAAATTTATGAAAATACCATCACTTACATTCCCGCTCATCCTCGCACTTTCAACACTGCTCATCGGTGTCGGCTGTAAAACTGTTGAGACCACTGAATCGGGATGGAAAACCGTTGTCGATGGTGACCTTTCCAATGTAACCACGGAAGGCAACTGGACGGCAGACGGCACAATGGTTTCGCTCGAGCCGCGCGCTGGTGAAAAAGGCTGGGGTCGCTTTGGCTCCTACCTCTGGTTGAACGGTGAATACGGGGATTTTATCTGCGAATTCGAATTTAAATTCAACCCTCCCCGGGGCAACTCCGGCTTTCATTTCCGAGTGTCCGACGTAAACGACCCCGTGCCTTCGGGTCTGGAACTCCAGCTTACCCAGTGCCACAAAAAGGAAAAGCTGGGCTGGCATGACCTTGGGGGCATCATCATGTTCAAGGAACGCTCCCACGGCGATCCGCTGGCCAAAGCGTCGAGACTACCGGGCGAGTGGAACCGCGCCGTCGTTAAGCTGGAGGGATCCCTGCTCACCGCAGTTATTAATGGCGTCCTGGTTCACGACGCCACTGATCTCAGCGCCCACGAAATCAACGGCCAACCACTCTCTGCCACCGGCAAAATCGGCTTTCAGGATCACGGCATGCCATTTTGGCTGCGTAACATCCGGATTAAGCAGCTGTAGCTACGTAGTCACAAGCGTCTCGCTTGTGTCGTATCAACGTGGCCTGCCGGTGCCATGACGGAGGATCACCGGGGGGTCGGACAACCGGGACGGTTGTCACTACGTTTATTCACCTAGCACAATTTTCACATCCGGCTTAATCCTGCGAAGGACTTCAACGCCTTCCGGCGTCCACTGGGTTCGAAATAGGTAAATGGCTTCGAGTGCTTCCAGCTTGAGCAATGTCGGCAGCGCAGCCTCGCTGACCATGGTTCCGGAGAGATTAAGCTTCTTTAAATGACTCAGGCCTTCGAGTTGCTTGATCCCTGCGTCAGTTATCCCGCAGGCATTCAAGTTCAGCTCTTCCAGATTCGCCATTTTCGCGACAGTCGACATCGATGCGTCGGTGATCTGCGTTCGGGCGAGATCGAGCCAGACGACAAAATTCGAGAGCGGTAAAAGTTCCTCCACAAAGTCGTCGCCAGCAGTGGGCGCCACAGCGCTGAATTTAATCCAGAGCCGGTCTTCTCCCTGCTGGATGCGCTGTACAGTGAGCAGTTGATCGCGCAGTTCCTGAACGACTTGAAGATCCAGTTCAGCGACTGGGACAAAGGCGTCCTCTGCACTTCCCTCTGTGGTGGCCGGCATAAGCGCACGGATGGACTCGGGCACAGTAGCATCCGCCAACTTCAATTCAAAGGACGCGCCGCTCTCGATCCACCAGACCAAGGCAGCAATCTCTTCTTCACTAGGCTGAGGTTTTTTAGCCGGCGGCATGTGCTCTTCGTCATCAAGCGGCAGGTGGATGCGTTGGTGCATCAGGCTATTCTCAATATCACCGGCTATATAGAGTGGCCCGCTGCTACCACCGGCGAGCATAAGCTCGGGGCTGTCCATGCGGAGCTTACCCTTAGTGACATCCGCATCGTGGCAGTAGACACAATAAGTCTGCAACACCGGATAAATCGCCGCATCAAAGACAGTCGTATCCTTTGTAATTTCCACTGGCTCAGGCGCTTCCTCTTTCTCCTGCAGGAAGGCAGGGCCAAACTCAGTGAGGAACCCTTTGCCGTGTGTCATCTCTGCGCCAAAGTGGCCAGTGAGTGTTATCAATACAAGAGAGCAGGCTAAACCTAGCTGGCGGGCTTTCGTCCATAAACCCGAACCTGACGCTCGAAATGCGACCAAAGCCAGGAGAGCCAAAATGATGGTCGCCACGCCGGTCGCGATACCGAGCTTCTCATGTAGATCCAGTGTCGAACCTCCATACGCATCCTCCTCACTCAGGATCAGACCAGTAGCCACTGAGGTCAGCGCAGTTAACGCGGCGAAGAGGTAGAGACTAAAGAGAAGCGACTGATCTTTACGCGCCGTTGAACGGCGGAGCCAAAACTCCGCGACGACAATAGCGAAAAGTGCTCCTATCGGGAGGTGCAGCACCACGGGGTGCAGCCGTCCCAGGAATGATACGAAGTCCATATGCGCGCTAAGCCAGGATATCCTTCACAATCTTTCCGTGAACATCCGTCAAACGGAAGTCGCGTCCCTGATAGCGGTAGGTCAACTTCTCGTGATTGATTCCGAGCAGATGGAACATGGTGGCATGCAGATCATGCACGTGGATGCCACCGTCCAAAATATTGTAAGAATACTCATCCGTTTGGCCGTAAGTGATACCGGGCTTCACCCCGCCGCCGGCCATCCACATGGTGAAACATTTCGGATGGTGATCCCGGCCATAGTTCTCCTTGGTCAGTTTACCCTGACTATAAACACCGCGACCGAATTCACCGCCCCACACGACCAGCGTATCATCAAGCATACCGCGACGCTTGAGATCCTTGAGCAATCCGGCCTGAGGTTGGTCTGAGGCTTCACACTGCATACGAATCTCGTTGGGCAGGTTGCCGTGTTGATCCCAGCCCCGATTGTAAAGTTGGATAAAGCGAACGCCGCGCTCCGCCATGCGGCGGGCCATTAAGCAATTGTAAGCATAGGAGCCGGCTTCCTTCACATTGGGTCCATAGAGCGCCAGCGTCTCGTCATCCTCATCGTCGAGATTGGTCAATTCTGGCACCGAGACCTGCATACGGTAAGCCATCTCGTATTGCGCAATACGCGCCATAATCTCGTCGTCATTGGTCTTATGGTATTCTTCCTGATTCATGTCCACGATGGCATCCAACATGCGTCGGCGATCCGTTCGGTTCATACCTTTAGGATCAGACAGATAGAGGACCGGGTCTCCGGCACCGCGGAAATTGATGCCCTGATGCTCGCTGGGCAAAAAGCCTGAGCTCCACAGATTGGAGGAAATGGCCTGCATGTTGCCATAGCCCTGGCTGATCATAACCACATACGAAGGCAGATTGTCATTGGCGCTACCGAGACCGTAACTCATCCATGAGCCCATTGCCGGACGACCGGGTTGCTGGTGGCCGGTCTGAAGGAAAGTAATGCCCGGCACGTGGTTAATCGCATCGGTGTGCATGCCATACATGACGCACAACTCATGGGCCATACTCGCGGTATGTGGATAAAGTTCACTCACCCAAAGACCATCCTGATTATTCGGATATTTTTTAAAGTCAAAAACGGATGGCGCGACCGGAAAACGAGCCTGCCCGGAAGTCATCCCGGTGACTCGTTGCCCCTGACGAATAGAATCCGGCAGGTCTAGGTCGAACTTATCCTTTAAGCCCGGCTTATAGTCGAACATATCGAGCTGGGAAGGACCGCCATTCTGAAAGAGATAAATGACTCGCTTAGCCTTCGGCGCGATGTGCGGGGCACCCATCTGGCCGTATTGCAGAGGATTCTCCGCAGCAGCTAAGCCATCCCGCATGAGCAGATCGCCAAAAGCCATGGCCCCGGCACCAACGGCCATTTTACTAAAAAATTCACGGCGGGTGATGTTCCGGCAATACTCTTCGATCGGGTCCATGTGTTTAAATCTCTAGTCGCGTGTTATTGTCTTATCGAGGTTCATGATCGCCGATGCCGTGTAGGCCAGCGTAGCTAGCTCAATAGTATCAGCGGACTCGTCCAGTGGGCTTGCGCCATAAGATAAAAACCCTTTCGCCTTTTCGGCATCAGCAGAAAACACATCGTAGGACTCCAGCGTGAGATTACGCAAGGTCTTCAGTCCATTCTCAGTCGGGTGCCGCCCGGTGAGGTAACGGTAGCTGCGGACAAGACGGTCATTGAGTGCGTCGTCCCAAGCGCCCGGCACTTCATTAAGCACACGTGAAGCCATGGCACGCGAAGCTTCAAGGTAGGTCTCGTCGTTAAGCAGCACGAGTGCCTGCATTGGTGTATTGGTTGTGTTTCGCTTAGTGATGCACACTTCACGCGACGGCGCGTCAAAAGCCTCCATTTGCGGCGGTGGCGCAACCTGCTTCCAGAAGGTATACATGCCGCGACGATAGAGATCGAGACCGCTACCACGCGCAAAGGTGCCGGTGTTACTATTTGCCCGCATCGTCTTCTCCCGCCAAAGCCCGTCTGGCTGATAGGGCTTCACGCTGGGACCACCCACTTTGGGGTATAACAAACCGGAAGCAGCCAGAGCGTTGTCGCGAATGAACTCAGCTGGCAGCCGCTGTCTGGGGAACCACGACAGAAAGCGATTCTCCGGATCAACCAGATCAAATTCCGGACGGCGAACCGATTGCTGGCGATAAGTCGATGAAGTCACCATCTTGCGCAGCAACCCTTTCACATCCCATCCGGACTCGACGAAATCCACCGCAAGGTAGTCAAGCAGCTCCGGGTGGCTGGGTAGCTCGCCCTGAAAGCCCAAATCTTCGGAGGTGCGAACCAGTCCGTTACCAAAGATCACTTGCCAGTAGCGATTCACTGTCACGCGGGCCGTAAGCGGGTTGTTATCCTCAATTAACCAATAGGCGAACCCTAGTCGATTCTGCGGATACCCGGCATCCATCTCACCGAGAGCCGCCGGAACAATACGCCCGACTGGACGGTCTTTAAGGGGTGAATCGTATGCTCCACGATCCAGGACAAAGGTCGGCGTAGGTTCAGGCTTTTCTTGCATAACTGCGACCCGCACGGCGCCCTGCTCCAGCAAATAATACTGATCACGAGTTTGCGCCCAATCAGCAAAGAGTTCAGAAGAATTTGATTCTTTAGCCACGGCCCACTCCAATGCAAATTGCTCTTTGTGACGGTTGCGAACTCTATCAGGAGCAATCGTTGTGAGGGAGAAAGGGCTCACTCGATCAGCCAATTCGGCAAGGCCAATACGTCCCTTGGAGACATATACGTGCACCATACTGTTTTGCACGGGAAGGAGGCTGCCTTTCTCCAGATGGAAGGCCAGCCTCAGGTGCCCCTCTTCAGGTGTCGGCAAGGCTTCTTCGAGACGAAGCAGCACGACTAAAGCGCGATCGCTCGGTTCTTGTTCCCAAAGCGTCGACGAGTCTTGATCGAGGGCATTCGCTGCCGAATTCGAATTACCTAGTAGCGAATCGCTCGTCCAGTGTTCAGCAACAGCGACCGATCTAATAATCTGAGGTTTTTTCTCCGGCCCCTTTACCACATGGAGGCTCAAGTCAGAGACCATTGATTTACCTTTTACAGTCTTCAGATCACGACTTGGGCCCACCTGATCAATCTGCAAACCATAAAAATGAATCATTACCAGATTCGATCCTTCGGCTGCATCCTTTAAAGAAATATCAAACTCTAGCAGACCTTTCTCTTTTTTGCGCTCCTCAATCTGTTCCGGAGTCGTTATCACTTTCAGGTATTTATAATTCGGACCTTCGACCTTCTCACCGTTCCAAAAAGCGTGTTTATAGGCGGGGGAAAGGTGCTTCCAGTCCAGCTCTTCCGCTTTAACCAGGCGCTCGTGTTCTTCTTCCCAGTTCACTTCAGCAATCACATTATCCAAGTCACTCAGAGATGCTTTGATATCAATGAGTGATTGCTGGTCCTGCTTATTTGCAGCGAGAAAGATGTAAGGTCTGTATCCCTCAGCGTCTTTCGCGTTCTGAGACTCCAGCCCCTTCTCGTCGATGCTGTTAAAGAAGGAGAAGAAACTGTAATATTCATCGATTGTAAAAGGATCGTATTTATGATCATGACAGCGAGCGCAGGCCATGGTCATACCGAGGAAAGCGGTGCTGACGGTGTGCACACGATCGTGGGCATATTCAGCTAAATACTCCTCGCTAATCGCTCCACCCTCATTGGTGATGGGGTGATTACGATTGAAACTCGTAGCCAGTATTTGGTCACGCGTTGGATTCTCCAGAAGGTCTCCAGCGAGCTGTTCCACGATGAATTCGTCGTAGGGCTTGTTGTCATTGAAAGCCTGAATGACCCAGTCGCGCCAGGGCCAGCTGGTTCTTTCTAGATCAACGTGGTGGGCATTGGTATCGCCATAACGTGAGACGTCCATCCAATCGAGGGCGATGCGTTCTCCGTAGTGCGGCGATGCCAGGAGTCGATCGACAACCTTTTCGTATGCATCCAAGCTCTCATCCTTCAGGAAGTCATCAATCTCATCAGGTGTCGGCGGCAGGCCGGTCAAGTCCAGCGAGACGCGGCGAATCAACGTCTCGCGGTTGGCTTGTGGTGACGGATCAGCGCCGAAGCTTTCCAGCTTTGCCAGAACGTGATTGTCGATTTCGGTGCGTGGCCAGTCGACGTTTTTGACCTCAGGAGCTTCCGGCTTCTCTGGTGGAATAAATGACCAATGGGTTTTGTATTCCGCGCCCTGCGTAATCCAGCGCTTGATGATAGACTTTTCTTCTTCATTGAGCCTCGGCTTATTGGACTCAACCGGGGGCATGCGCAATTCTTCGTTGTGGTGAATGATACGTTTCCAAATCTCGCTCTGTTCAGGCGAGCCGGGAACGACCGCGATTTTTGGTGTTTCGCCCTCAGGTGCGTAGCTCGTCGTAGCACCGTCACGGGTATCCAGGCGCAGACCGCTCTCGCGGGTATTAGGATCGAAGCCGTGACAGGCGAAGCAATTATTGGATAAAATGGGCTTAACGTGAAAGTTGTAATCAACCGGTGCATCCGCCGCGAGCATCTGCGGGCGAATTTGGCCGGATTCAGTTAAGCGTGACTCCAAAGGTTCAAGTTGCTCAGCATCAACCTTGTGCGCGGTGCTTGCGCTTGGAGCAGGACCCTGCAGGGCAAACCATACTGCGCCGCATAGAATCGCCAAGGCGAGTAGGCCAATTATAACCCTAACATTCGAAGTCTTCTGCATTACAAATCCCGATAAAATGACAACCTAGTTAATGTTCCAAAGCCATAAGTTTTGTGAGGCGACCGCTCGCATTCCAGTCCTGCACATACAGATTACCGTCAGCGTCAAAAGTCAAACTGTGAGGAGCGGTAAAAAGGCCCTCTTTAATGTCCTGCAACTCCACCCTGAAGTTAGCTCGTTGCTTCTTGTCCGGATTATCACCAAGGTGAGTCAGTATGTCACCTTTTTTATCGATCAGTGTGACCCTGCCTGCAAGCTCTGCAATGGCGCAAATATCGCCATGGATCGAGACCGCGCAAGGTCGGCGCAACCCGGTGATGATCTCACCGATCCACTCACCACTAAGCTCGGTATGGAAGAGACGGCGGTTCTCCCGGTCGCAGACCAGCAGGCGCGGCGGTGAGAAGCGTGTATCCACTTTGAGGCCATGGCTGGTGCGGGTGACGACTTTTCCGTCTTCCGGCTTCCCCTTGCCACCAAAAGTCATGACGTAGGCCCCTTCTTTAGTGAACTTATGGATGAGATTCGAGCCGTATCCCATTGAACAAAAAATGCTGCCGTCAGGCGCTACGGCAACGCCGGTCACACCCTTCCACCCCCCCGGCAGATCCGGGTGCGTCTTTTCAGAGATTTCGAGAAGGATCTTCCCTTCAGTATTAATTTTGCATACCCGAAGCGTGTCCTGGAGCTGTGCTCCATAGATGACGGTTTTGGCATTCTCCCGGCCAATATCCATGGCATGAAAACCACGGCACTGCGGCGCAATCGATTTCAGGTAGGAGCCGTCTTTATTGTAAACTAGGATCGAATGCTCTGCATCGGTTGAGACATAGACTTTTCCATCCTTGGGATCGGCAACAACACCACCATGGGTTGGGCCAATCTTCTTTCCATCGGGCAGTTCAGCCCATTGAGGCACAGTCTGAAACTGATAGTTACCCTCGCCTAAGACCGCGGCCTCGTGGTGATGCTCGCCCGGCTTGGTTCCAGGATCCATGTGGGCAGTCAGGATGCCGGGCAAAAATGCGCCCAGAACAAGCCATCTAAGACTCGAAAGGTTAATGCAGGCTTCACGGACCGAAAGGATGTTTCTGATTACTTTGATCATCATATTAATTGAGGACTTTATTATTTCGGAGCTGATTTTGATTTGTATAACATTACAGCTTCTTCTTGGCTAAATAAGTTGTGAAGCTAACTACTGCGCTTTTCCTGACAAGACGCATTTTGAGAAGTGCGCATCATGAAAGCGGGCCTAAATGCTTGCCAGATAATTGGTATAAGGGCTAATTGTTCCCCCTTTAAAGCATTGAGGAACAAATGCGGAATTAGAATTACCTATTTATACACATATTATGCCAAAGACCTCCTCTCTCGCACTCAGTGCCATCGTCCTTTTAATCGCAAGTAGCGCAGCGCTGGCAAAGTCGGAATTTGTCGAAATTTTCGACGGCAAAACTCTGACGGGCTGGGATGGCGATCCCCGCTTCTGGCGGGTTGAAGATGGCGCGATTATTGGTGAAACCACTAAGGACAATGCCACGGCCCAAAACACCTTTCTTATTTGGGAAGGTGGCGAGGTGGCAGATTTTGAACTCAAAGTCGATTTTAAGCTCCGTAACCACAACAGCGGCATCCAATATCGAAGCTTCCCAGTCAAGGGAAAGCAATGGGTGCTGGGTGGTTATCAAGCTGATATCGCAGAAAACCCCAAATATATGGGCATCGTCTACGGCGAGCGTTATAAGGGCATCATGGCCCACCGCGGCCAGCATACACTGGTAGGCGCAAAAAAGACCAAACCACAGGTCTTGGCTCAGATCGGAGACAGCGCGGAAATACTCTCCCATGTCGATATGGACGGTTGGAATAGCTACCACATCATCGCTCATGGTAACCAATGCATCCAGATGATCAATGGTGTGATCGTTTCGCAGGTCACTGAAAATGCGGACGACCGACTCAAGACCGGGCTCATTGGTCTGCAACTGCATCAGGGTGCACCAATGCAGGTCTCCTTTAAAAATATCAAGCTCCGCAAACTGGCACCCGGGGACAAAAAGCAAATTCTCTTTCTCGCAGGCAAGAAGAGCCATGGTCATGGCGCGCATGAGCACAATGCCGGCTGCCAATTACTTGCCCGTTGCCTGAACGAGAGCGGCACTGATGTGATCGCACACGTTGAAACCGAAGGCGATTGGCCGGAAGCGTGGGTCGGCTACGACAAACCGGACACCGTCGTCATGTATTGCGACGGCTTTCAGCGGCACATGGCAAAGGATCATCAGGATAAAATCCAGAAGCTGGTCGATGCCGGCGTCGGCGTGGCATGTCTGCATTTTGCCACCGAGGTGCATCCGGACGAGCTCGGGCAACAATTCCTCGACTGGATCGGGGGCTATTTTG
>Ga0307981_1004052_pt1 | contig 10563 bp, 12 predicted proteins | sample OrgLakmetagen987_FD_201849 | JGI IMG/M metagenome (GOLD analysis project Ga0307981, IMG submission 201849) | Saline water microbial communities from Organic Lake, Antarctica - #987 | ecosystem: Environmental > Aquatic > Non-marine Saline and Alkaline > Saline | place: Antarctica: Organic Lake... | reverse complement strand
GCCGCCAGCTATATGACAAGCGCGGCTGCCCGGATGCTGGCGCACGCCTATGCGGCAATCATGCCAACCCAAAAGTGGCAACATTTTGCTCTGCCCTTTGGCTCACTTTTGCTTTGCCGTTGACACGCCAGAGCGTCCACCGGGCTGTCCACGGCAAGGCTCGCCAACAGCATCCGCTCGAAGATGCCCGGCTGAATGCTGTCCCAGGGGACGATGCGATCATGGATGAGAGGTAAAGCCACATCGGCAGGGATATGCACATCCAGCGGGTTCTGCGCCGTCCGATTTACACCGCGTCCTCGCCCGATGACCTGAATAAGCACGCGATAACGATCTGGTTTCTTTTGGTAAATCATCGTTCGCTGCAACAGATGCAACAGATGTTACGCATGAATTCATTAAGCCGCTTACACGCGCGCGTGAGAGAAACAACGGTTTCATCCGTCGCATCTGTTGCATCTTTTGTACCGGGCGCGCGCGGCGGGGCATAAATCGCCATGGACCGGAATATTTGACATGGGCTTCTCGGGTCGATTGAACTGAGCAGTAGCGGCTTGGGAGGAGGCGGACTTATGGGACACACGACGCTCAGCGTTCTGCCGAGAACGCGCTACTGGAAGGAAGTCTCGGAACTCCTCGCAGGACCGGCCCCTAAGTAAGCAGAACCTCGGGCCCGATGTCACGGGGCGTCACGACTACGAAACCCGACGAACATACGAACCCCTCTTGCTCGGCCGTGATCTGGGCCGACAGGCGGCGGATCGGGCGCACGGTGGAGGTGATGATGTCCTCCGCCCACACATGCCATGTGGCGCGGCTGGGCGCGTCTTCCGAGGCGAGGCGGGTGCTGGTAGCCGCCCCGGCCCCGTCGATGTCGCTGATCTCTATATAGTCGAAGCCCGCGCAGGCACTGAGGCGGAACTTTTCGCGCAGGGGATCGGCCACGTCGGCAATGGTGCGCCCGTCTACGGCCAGCAGGTCTAGCAGGGCCTGAATGCGCGGGGCGAAGAAGCGGGCATCGAACCGGCCCGAGGCGAAGACATCCGACGCGCGGGCGGAATAAGCGAGCGGTTTGGGCAGGGTCTAGTTGGCAAGGCCAAAGGCCGACAACAGTGCGCCTTCGGCTGTAAGCATCGCATTCGTGACGGTAACTTGCTGGTGATCTACGCGCAACACGAGGTCGTGGACCCGATCTTGGAACGCAGCACTTAGACGCGGTATTCGGATCGACTTTCCGTCTTCAAGTGACAGGTGCTGTTGGACATTCCCCTGAAATCGTCGAGCCATAAGAGCAAGGCCGTGCTCCGAATTGAGATAGGCTGCGATGTAGCCAGTCCGGTAATGTCGCTTCCCATCAGTCGAGAGCCGAACGGCAATGGTGTCCTGGCTGACGTTGCCGTCTGGAACGTTCACGATTGCCGCAGCAGGGTATGCGGTCTTTGACAGGACAAGGTCACCTGATTTCAACGCAGTCTTGGCCTCGCGCTGGTGCGCCGCGAGGTCGATCCATGCCGTAGAGTGCTTCTGGATGATGCCGGTCTTGATATCGGTGATCCGAATGAACGGAACGCTTTCACCGGGTTCGACATAAGTATCGGCTTTAATATCGAAAATGCCCTTGCGGAAGGTAGCAGACAGATCGCCAAGCGGATCATTTGGCAACGCTTCAACCAACGCCTCTGCGGTTAGCGCGGCCTTCGTGAAATACCCGCTGTCAATCCTGATCTTGCTGTTCTCTTCGCCCACTTCTCTGAGTGGGAGAATCGAAACCTCAAGCCCCTCCAACAGACCCCTTAGGCGGCCTTGGTCGAAGGGGCGGCCCGAAAAAAACTGAAGCCCTCCTTGCGGGCAAATTCCTAGAAGGCTTCCGCGATCCCGTCCTAGGTCAGGCCATCGTGGTTGAACAGGTCATGCAAAACGTCGAAATGGCCGTGCGTGTCGCGCATGAACGTGCCGTCCGGGTTCTTGCGATAGACTTTGCGGCCCGAGTTATCGACGCTTTCCACCTGCTGCGTGGTAAAGAAGATGTTGTAATCCTCGACCTTCGGGCAAAGCGGCCCAGTCTTGGCATCGTCGTTCCATTTCTGGACGAACAAGACGCTGGTTTTGGTGCCGGTATGCGGCCTGAAGGTGTTCGGGTGCAGCCCCACCACGGCCAGAATACGCCCGCGCTCCATGATGAATTCCCGCAGCCGCTTGTCGGACGAGTTGTTGAGCCGGCCCTGCGGCAGGACAACCGCCATCCGCCCACCGGGCCGAAGGAAATCGAGGTTGCGTTCAACGAACAGCAGATCACGGGCAACCGATGTCTCGCGTTTACCACTGGCCTTCTCGGCCAGATCATAGGGGGCCAGCATGTCTGACTGCTTGATGTCTCCGGCGAAGGGCGGGTTCGCCATCAGCACATCAAAGCCGAAGTTGCGATAGCTGGGGCTGTCGGCTGCCTCACCTTTTTCCTTCACGCGCAGCTTGCGCAGCCTTCGCCAGCCGTCACCATAGGTATCGAGCCAGTCGTTCTGCTTGGCGGTTTCGTCCCACTTCGTCCAGTCGAGCGTGTTCAGGTGCAGGACGTTGGCTTCACCATCGCCCGCGATCAGGTTCAGGCATCGCGAGACACGGACGCTTTTCTCGTCAAAGTCGATGGCGAACACGTTGTCGCGCACATAGTCGATGCAGCGGGGCTGCTTTACCTTCATCGTTAACAGATGGCTTCCCTCTTTGCCCATGGTCCGCATGATCTGCTGTCATACGTGGAACATGCTGTGCACGGTGAACCCCGCCGATCCGCAAGCGGTGTCAACCACCGTCTCGCCCTCGGTCGGGTTCATCATCTTGACGCACATGTCGATCACCTAGCGGGGGGGGGGGGGGATACTGGCCCTTCTCGCCCTTTGACGATTTTGAGACCAGGTATTCAAAGGCGTCGTCGATCACGTCGAGGTTGGAGTTGAACAGCTTCCATTCTTCCAGCGACCCAACACATACTTGCAGGTGATCGGGCGAGAGGCGGATGCGTTCATCCTCAAGAAAGACGCCGGGCCATTTTTTCTTGGCGTCGTCGAAGAGGTGCTGGATCGCCACTTTGAGCTGGGCCGCGGTGTTCTGGTTGCGGAACCGCAGAGCATTGCCGATCCGGTGCGAGTTCATCTCGTCATAGAGCTTGGTGAAGATCAGCCTGAATACTTCTTCGAAGACATCGACCCCGGCATTGGCCAGCACCTCGTCTTCCATGTCCTCGATAAGGTCGCGCAGGGACCGGGCAAACTTGTCCTCCTTAACCCGCTCTTCCTCAAGGTCAATCAGGGTCTGGATGGTCCAAGGCTGATCGACAACCTGTTCGATGGTCTGATCCGCGCGGAGCAATTCGTGGATCGGTATGAAGTAGTTGGGGTTCTTGCGGTGCCAGACCTCTGCCAAGATGCCGGCGCTCCACGCGGCAAGGGGTGCGCCTGTCGCATGAGCATAGGACCGAAGCTGTTCCTTGCCGTCCTTGTACTTGGCCTGCTCCACCTCGACGATGACGTAGGGGACAGTAGGGCGGTCAGCGTCGAACACCACGATGTCTGCCCGCTTGGAACTGTAGCGCCCAAAGGTGATCGGGTATTCGATGGCGATGCGCGACCGGGCATAGCCGAGCTTATCGATCAAGCGGGCCAGCCAAAGCTAGCGGGTGCGTTCCTCGGGCTTGAGTTGCACTTCCTTGTCGCGGACGAGGCAGGTCACATACGGCACCTGCTTGCCCCGGTTCTCGCGCAGGACCACGCGGGCGTCGAGCGCACGGGCCTCTTCTTCGGAGAACAAAACGAATTCGCTGAACTCAGCCGCGATCTTATTCATTGGATACAACCCACCCTTTCTTGCGCCACGATCCTCCGCGCTTGGGCGTCAGGCTTGGTTTTGTTTCTTTTCTAGCCTTTGGGTTGCACAAGTCACAAGGCCAGAAGTGCGATTTGCCCAGTTTTCCGGGCATTTGGCAGACATGGGCAGGCGAATTCTACACCCGCACCGGAGCCGTGTTTCCGTCGAACATCCCGCATCGCGCACACAGCGGGCGAGCATCAGGTCCGAGGCGTGGCCAGTCTGTGCGAGTATCTTGTAAGTCGGCACCCCGGGCCCTGATCGTGCTGGTGGCGACGCCTGCCCGAAGGAAATGGCCGCTACAGCCCTCCAGGCTGACCCCCGCCCCAATGAGATGGTCGCGCAGGATGGTTGAGACCGCATCGGCCTGCATGCGGTCGGGTTGGATATTGCTGTGGGGGCCCACCGGACGATAGATCGGGCCGTCATTGCCACCGCTTATCTTACGCCACGTGGCAAGCGCGGCAACCCTCATTACGGCACCGCCTTGTTCGAGCTACTCGCCTGTCAACGGCGGAGTAAAATCCGGCCACTGGGCGGCGCAAGCGGAGGCTGGAGCAGGACATGGCCTGAGAATTTCCGAACCCGGTCGCAGCAGACGCAAACGCGACTCTCATCCAACCAATTTCGAGGACGAAATTTTCTATATCTAAAACAGTGTCCTACAGGAAATTCACCAGATCGGTGCAGTCATGAGGTCCAGAGAATATCGGCCCCGAGAGACCGCTTCCGAACCGCTTTGTGCATAAGCCGGTGCTCAGCTCTTCCCGCATAACCCTCTAATATAACGGAAAAATCCGGCCACAGTGGGAAAGAGAGAACAGTTTCCCAAGGGCAAGTGGCGGAGGGAATCGGCCTGACGTCTAACACTCTCTTGCACCTAACATATTGATATCATTAGGCCGCATTGCTGGTTCAGATCCCATCTGATGTAAACGCGACTGGGATCGAACTCATACACTTTGATCTACCATCGCCTCGATGATCTACATTCAGCCAAAGATAGTGACCTTCACCATTCACCTTCTCGAACAGCCTCCCACATCCGCCAGGGCGGATCAGCGCGGGTGACTATCCGCCCCGCGCGTCACCTCGACATTTACGCGATCGCCAACTCCCAGATATTCGCGGTGGTATCATCGAACTGGAAGTATTCCACATTGATCAGGCTATCATTGCCGTCCGTACCCGTGATGCGGACCTCGGTCGCAGAGGTCCGCGTCAGCGTGTAATCCGCCCGGTTTCCACCAAACAAGGCGAAGTCGGAGCCTGCGCCGCCGTTGATTACGTCATCGCCGCCGCCACCCTTGATATAATCAATACCACCGTAGCCGAAGATGAAGTCATCGCCGTCGAGGCCAGACAATTGGTTGCGCAGCGAGTTGCCCTCAAGCCGATCATCATGATTTGAACCGACCAAGTTCTCGATCTCGAAGTACAGATCGCGGGCCGCATCCCCGGCAGAGCCATAGCCTGTCTCTTGACCGCCAGACAGGCCATTGCCGTTGCGCAAGGATGCGCTGACACCCGAAGTCGATTGGAAATATGTCACCGTATCGAGGCCAGAGCCGCCGTAATACCGCTCACGCCCGCCAGTCGATCCGACGAACCAGTCATAGCCTCCCAACCCACGGAAGTCGTTCTGCTCAGCGTCGCCGTAGAACACATCCTGATAGGACGAGCCGGTCACACGCTCGACCGATGTCAGCGTCAGGCCCGCCGGTTCTGCGAGGGGGCCGGCCAGTTGGCCAAAACCGACCGCGTTGACGCTGCTATGTTGGCTAAAATGGGCGCACTTCTGGAGTTGAAAGCAGACCAACCCAAAAGAGAAACCCTTTCATGATCTCAAGCAGTTGGCGACTGCTAGACAGGCTCTGATCAAAGACCGGACTGCAGCAAAGACACAACTTTCTGCGACCACGCACAAACTGCTTACCCTGCAAATCAAACAACGCTTGAAACAGATCGAACGTGACATTTGCAAGGTTGCCGAGATGGTCGACGCCATCGTCGCGGCCGACGAAGTTGTTGCTGCACGCGCCGACATACTCACGAGCATTCCGGGCATCGCCAAGGTCACAGGCTGTGCAATGCTGACCCAGTTACCTGAACTCGGACAAATGTCCGGCAAACAAGCGGCGAAACTTGCCGGTCTCGCTCCGATCTCCAGGCAATCGGAAAAATGGCAGGGCAAGGAGCGCATTCAGGGCGGCCGAGCCAGCGTCAGGCGCGCGATCTATTTGCCAGCGGTTGTTACGACACGCATTAGTACAGACATGAAGGTAAATATGAGCAGCTCACATCAACCGGAAAATGCAAGAAGTTGGCGATCACAGCAGTGATGCGAAAGCTGGTTGTCACGGCAAATGCACTGCTTCGAGATCAGCGGAAATGGGGCGAATATCCAGCTTGACCAATACGGATACTCATGGTCTGCGGTGCAAACCACTGCCGCGCAGTGATTGGCATCCGGTCGTTGCAATGCACAGGATCGCGTCGAATACGGCGCGTAAACATGTCGTGCGAGGCCGACCAGTTGTCTTGGGCGGTGGCATCAAAGGCGCTATCAACGCCCATTGTGCATCAGTCATATCGCTTGCGTACTTATCGTCTTTTCGATCATGTTGGCGACGGGTGAGTGCGGTCTAGGCCATTGGCGTCTCCGTTCAGCTTCACAACCGAACAAAATCGCAACCTACTGAAGCCACTCAACTAGTTTTAAATCGGGCTCTCAGAAGACGTCAGCCATGCCTTCAACCGCCTGACGTCATTGTAGGCAGTCCAGTTCGTATTCTTGTAGGTCGACGCTGTGGGGTTGCTCATGCAAGTCAGCTACCACACTGGATTCACGAGGTGAATCAATCACTCGGTTTGTGCAACAAAGCCGACGGAAGTGTCGAAACGCGCGGTGTCGTCCAAATGCACAAGGAAAATGTGATGGGCGTACGAAAAGAACATGAACAAAGTAGATATGACTGGGTCTGACGTTTGACACGCCATGAACTTGGCAAAGTGAACGGCCACACGACCGTTTTGTTTGAACAGTTTCTCAGGCGGCAAAAATGCGCTGATGCGTCGATTTGGCAATCTTACTCGCCATTGATCCGCGATAAGAGTGATTCTACAAAATTTCGAAAGTAAGTGACATGCTTTTGGGAACCTTGGGAGTAGAGGCAGTCATGGATGGTCGGCAGCAGAGAAGACTAGTACGTCAATTTAGCGCTATTGGTCGCGCATCACCTACTATAGGCGCTGGGATTGTTATGGTTCGCGATAGATGCAGCATATTTTTGCGCTTACCTTTGGCGATTATCTTAATGATTGGCGGTCTTCTAGCAATCCTACCATTTTTAACGGTATGGATGATCCCGATCGGCGTCCTGCTACTGGCAACAGATTTGCCTTTCCTACGTCCAATAGTCTCTATGATTATTATCAGACTACGTCGAAGTTTGATGAATTTCCGGCGGCGGTGGTGGGGATCCACTCCAGTGCGAAAGCGCGACACTCTGTAAGCATAATATGCTCTTCGTCCTCCTTAGGCACTCCAGGATAACACTGTTTGAGATTGGACGACCCCCATTATGATCCGCCTTCTTGCTGCCTGCCTGTGGCTGACACTACTAGGCCTACCCGCCACTGCGTTTGAAACAGCGGCCACATCAGCTTATATAATTGATCAAACCACCGGCACCGTTTTGCTAAATAAAAATGCAGATGAGCCGTTGCCACCGGCGTCTATGTCCAAGCTGATGACGCTTTACATGGCGTTTGAGGCCGTTGAGCGGGGCAAGGCAAATGGCGGCCTCGATTTGAACGAAAAGCTGCCTGTTTCTGAGCATGCAATGTCGTTTGGTGGGTCCACCATGTTTTTGGACACCACCGACCGGATCACAGTAGAAAGTCTGATCCGCGGTATTGTCGTGCAATCAGGCAACGATGCAAGCGTGGTTATCGCCGAGGCGCTCAGTCCTGATGGCACTGAATACGGCTTTGCGCGTTTGATGACACAGCGCGCACGAGAGATTGGCATGACCAGCTCAACATTCATCAATTCAAGTGGCTGGCCACAGGAAGGCCACCGTATGTCAATGCGTGATCTGGCTTTGTTGGCTAATCGTTTGATCAGTGATTTTCCACAGTTTTACCCAATGTTTGCCGAGCAGGAATACTTGTTTGACGGGCGCGCACCAAAAAACAAATCCAACCGCAATCCATTACTGGGTCTTGATATTGGTGCAGATGGCCTCAAAACAGGCCATACGCAGGAAGCAGGATTTGGTCTAGTTGGGTCTGCCAAGCAAGGAAATCGGCGTGTGATCTTTGTTATTTCTGGGTTAGTGACGGCCGCCGATCGCGCACGAGAATCCGCAGCGATTGTAAATTGGGCCTTTCGCCATTTTGGCGAACGGTCGTTTGGCAACGCAGGCAAACAAATCACCCAAGTTCCCGTCGAGATGGGTGCGGTGCAAACCGTCGGACTGGAGCTGGCTGAAGACCTGAGTGTTCTGGCCGCCGTCACGGGCGGCAATGATGTGATGAGCGAAGTTATTTATATCGGTCCGCTACAAGCCCCTATCACCAAAGGTGATACGTTGGCCGAACTGGTTATTACACGCGCGGACCTGCCCGAAGTCCGCGTGCCCTTGATTGCTTCTGCATCGGTTGCACCCGGTGGTTTTATGGTCAAAGTAACTTCAGCCGCCAAGCACCTGTTTGAACGGTTTGTTGCCGGACCACAGGATGAACTTCGTCCCTAAAACCGGACAGTCTGATTATTGACCCAATGCGGCCATTTTCCAAGTCATATCTCCAAATGCCTGTTGCGGCGTTTGATAGCCGATGTGGAGTGACGGCGCTGGCGGTTATAGAAGACCTCAATGTACTCGAAGAAGGCTTATCCCTCTTAGTCCAGTCGCCCCACATGTTAACGCGGCGCGGAACCTCGCCCTTTTAGCTTGAGAGGCGGATCGGATCAGTTTGTAACGTATGGTGGGTTTATAGGGCGTGGCCTTTGCCGTGAACGAGGGCCTTCAGGCGCGCTGTTCAACAAAATCACGATATGTCGCTGGCCCGAGACCAACACCGATCCCCAGCAGCGTGTCGAAGGCGCTTCGCATGTGTCGCCGCCGGTTCCAGCGGAACACGAATTCGTCGAGATAGCGTTGCAGATGGGACTTTCTGAGGCTGTGGAAGACGCCTTTTGCCCACATTTTCAGGTTGGAGAACACGCGGTGAACCCAGTGGAGTATGTCATGTGCCTTCTTGCCGCTGACAGCCATCGCCTCATGCGTGTTTGAATAGGCCGTTCGAGAGTGTCGGATCTTCTGTGTATGAGTAATTTGGCCCATGCTTCCAAACTGAAGGAGCATGACGACAATGACGATATCCAAGGAAGTATTAGACGAACTGCTGAGCGGCGTTGAGAACGCGGACGATCTGCTTGGCGATCAAGGCTTGATGAAGGAGCTGAAGGTCCGCCTGATGGAGCGGATGCTGGGTGCGGAACTGACCAACCATCTGGGCTATGAACCGGATACAGAACCCTCGGATCAACAGAGCAACCGTCGCAATGGCACGACGCGCAAAACGCTGAAGGGCAATGATGGGGCGTTGCTGATCGATGTCCCCCGCGACCGGGACGGCAGTTTTGAGCCTGAGTTGATCAAGAAGGGCCAGACCCGGATCGACGGCATGGATGACAAAATCATAGGTCTGTATGCCGCCGGATTATCGACCCGCGATATACGCGCCCACCTTGAGCAGGTCTATGGCCTGAAGGTGTCAGCCGATCTTGTCAGCCGCGTCACCGACGCCGTCTTGGCTGAGGTTTCGGACTGGCAGAACCGTGCTCTGGAGCCGATGTATCCGATTGTTTTCCTCGATGCGCTTCGGGTTAAAATCCGCGACGCGGAAAGTAGGCAAGTAAAAACAAAGCGGTTTACGTTGCCCTTGGCGTTACGCCAGAAGGCGAGCGCGAGGTTTTGGGTCTGTGGATTGCCAATAATGAAGGGGCCAAATTCTGGCTCTCGGTGATGAATAATCTGCGCAACCGAGGCGTCGAAGACATCTTGATCGCCGTCGTGCCCTCTCGGCAGATTTGTTTCACAAATCGCCTGCCGGGTAACAGACGGCCTCAAGGGCTTCTCTGATGCTATCAATGCTGCGTTCCCGGACACGACTGTCCAAACCTGCATCGTGCATCTGGTGCGCCATTCCCTTAACTTCTGCGGTTGGAAAGATCGCAAGACCGACGCCAAGGATCTAAAGCGGATTTATCAGGCCACCGATGACGTCGAGGTTGAAAAGGCTCTGGCTGAATTTGAGGCCGAATGGGGCCAGAAATGCCCGTCCATCGCGCCAAGCTGGCAGCGCGCATGGCAGGAGGTCATACCGTTCTTCGCCTTTCCGCCAGCCGTGCGGAAAATCATCTACACCACCAATGCTATTGAAAGCCTAAACCGGGTCATCCGAAAAAGCACTAAAACGCGCGGTAGCTTTCCAACAGACGATGCCGCGACAAAGCTAATCTACCTCGCAATCCGCAGCTTCGAGAAGACTGGCAGATGCGTCAGAGAAGGGAGTATCCGAAACTCTGTGTATGAGGCTTAGCCCATGCAGTTTTGACGGGTCATTTATTGAACCGTTCTGGGTATAGGATAGCGAACTGGTTTCGTGCGGCAACCCACTCTCTGACGCAGCGGC
>Ga0307981_1004051_pt1 | contig 10566 bp, 9 predicted proteins | sample OrgLakmetagen987_FD_201849 | JGI IMG/M metagenome (GOLD analysis project Ga0307981, IMG submission 201849) | Saline water microbial communities from Organic Lake, Antarctica - #987 | ecosystem: Environmental > Aquatic > Non-marine Saline and Alkaline > Saline | place: Antarctica: Organic Lake... | reverse complement strand
ATCGCGTGTGCGCGGATGAGGAATAGCGCATGATCTTCTCTCCTGAATTTTGAAACCATACCGCCAAAGCGGGTTTCAAAATTCAGGAGAGAAGATCATTGACAGATTCGCTGAAGCGGACCGACTAGAAGTCGGTGGTTTCGATCCATTAGGTGGAAAATCATCGAGACCGCGTCGCGCATCCGCATCGCATTCGCGTCAGCCTGCCCGGACAAGACCCTGATCGCGCATCTGGTCAGATCCCTCGCCGCACCAGCCAACCAGCGACCCCGGGCACCGTAGCCGCACCTTCGCTTCGCGCCCCGCACGCCCTCCAACGAAACCCCAAACAAACCTGAAAAAAGCGCCGGAAACCGCGCGACAATCCCGCTTGGCCAACGCCATCTCTGCCGACCAAACATCAACCCGGTGACCGCCGTGCCAGCACCCTCATGAATAATCCGGGCTAGCTCGCTTTTATATCAAAGCGTTGCAGGTAGACTTCGATCTCGCCGATCAGAGCCTGATCCAGCCCATCGTTTCCAAGTATTTCATCAAGGGCGCGCCGGGCCTTATCTGCGGTCATCCACTCTGTCTCCGGCGCATCTGGCGCGGACCAGCGCTCGTTTAGCCAATCCTTGAATTGGGCCCGATCTTCGGGAGATAGGAGCTGCGGCGCATGAAACGCCATCAGGCGGTGGCCGAGCTGGCGCAGACGGGGATCAGTCAGCGTCGCCACGATGTCCTGACGCTGCCGCCAGTCCGCGCGCTGGAATTCTGTAAGCAGGGCTTTGTCGGCATTGCTGTAAAAGCCACCGAAGATCTGCTTTTCGACCAGAGGCGCCGGGGCTGCAGGATCCTCGGGAAACCGCGCAACCAGAGCCTGTGCGACACGCGCGCGGAACTCAGGCGCATTGGCGATGACCTCGGCACGACGCAGCTGCAGTTCAGTGGGTGTCGGGAGAGACAGGAGTGCTGGCGTCTTGTTGACCGACAAGGAACGGATGATCTTCGGCGTGGCGTCCACGGCCGCGAAGAGCGCTGCATCATCGGCGGTCAGGAAATCGGCAGGATCGCCCGCCTCCAGGTCAAAGAACGCCGCCAGGTTCGGGTTGCTGGTCGAATAACCGCAGAAGCAGCCGAGCGTTGCGCGCGGCGATCCACCGCCGAAGCGTTCGACCAGCGCCATGGGCTGGAATGCCTCGAGCCGTGCCTGCACATAAGCCTTGTCGCGATTGGCCAGCAACTCTGCCCAAAGCAACGGGGCGCGCTGGGCGATCTGGCGCGCGATATGAATGGTCGCCTCAACATCGCCGAGCGCGTCATGTGCGTTGTGTGCAGCAAAGCCATTCATCGGCGCGATACGATCAAGCTTGAAGCGCACACGCCCGATTTCATCGATGGGCCAGTCGAAGATATCGGGTTGGCGATGCCAGACGCCATAGAGGGCCGTCAGCAGATCAAAACGCGTATTGCCGTTAAACTGAGTGGCGAAGATGTCCGGCTGCAGGTTCTGGTAGAAGGCATGGCGCAGCATCTCCTCGTCAAACCGGATGCTGTTGAACCCGGTCCAGATCGCAGGCGACCAGTGATCAATCAGCGCGCCGATGTCTTGCGTGAACTCGAAGAGCGTCGGCAGGGCTGGGTCCAGCAACTGCGCTGGGCACACGCCAGTTACCGCCAATGCCCAAGGCGAAGGGATTATATGCGGGGCGATCCGACAACGCAGATTGACCCGCTCGATCTCCCTGAATTCATCATCCGTCAGAATGGCGGCGAATTGCAGGGGCTGATCGAAGGCAGGCGAAAGGCCGGTGGTTTCGAGATCGTAGAATGCAAATGTCATGGGCGAGCATAGCGTGTGGCCCCGCCTGCGTCAGCAACGATGTTTCGCGTGAAGATCACAATATTTGTTCGCCTGCGCACGAGTAGCCGAGCGGAGAAAGGGCGGTCATAGCAGTCGTGTTTCAGGCCGGTGACAATGCCGGGATGGGCGAATAGGGTATTCAGGATCAGCAGGGCGTAATTCAGAGGATGGAGCAGCTTGGCACAGGGACAGCTTGAAACAACACTGGCGGAACTCGCCCGGCTTCACGATGACTTCGACGGCCGCCGCGAGGTCCTTAATCGCGCAAGCTTTGCCCTGCTTCATCGGCCCGCGCTGGGCGGGCAGCTGATAGCGCGCCTTTGTGCGACGGAAGAGGACGCACCGGAGCTTGAACCGCTCACAGAGATGCTGGGTTCTGTATTGGATGCGGCGCGCATGGCGCAGGAGAACCACAAGAAGCGGGGCGAGGCGTTTCTGACAGTGGTCACGGATGCTGTCGAGCTGGCCGCTGGTCAAGGGCGGCTGAGGTCGTTCCATAGGCTGGTGCTCGCGCGCGCTTGGGCACAGAACGGGCTGAAAGCGCCTGACGCGCTGGAACTCACCGCAGATGATATCGATGCAGCGAACAGCCCCATAGCGCTGGAGGACGCCGCCGAAGCAGATGTGATTTTGGACAACCTGTTCCGTAATCTGATCGAGCAGTCCGACGGTGATGCGCTCGTGCTGCACGCTGCGCTGATTGAGACGTTTCCCACGATGCCAGCCGAGATGCGCGCGCATGTCATCGCATGGTCGGTGGAACGGTCTGAGCCAATCCACACCAGGCTGGCGTGTTTCTGGCTGCTGGATCCCGCGGCACCGATCCGCGCCGCAGCCGCCCACGCGCTCGCAGATCGGGCTTCTGCGGGCAGTCTCTCCTCCGACGTGACCGGCAAGATGGTGATGTTGCGCAGTTGGATGCCCGATGACGACGCACGTGCTGCGGTAGATCAGGCCCTGAAGGCCGCCATGCGATCGGGAACTGTCACCGGCGCACCGGTCAAGCCGTGGACCATCCACAGCGTCATCGCTACGCTGCCCGACGGCGGCGGCGCGCAGAGCATAATGATCGCGCTGCAATCCGGCGGTAGCCGCAAAACGGCAATGCTCCTGTTAAAGCAGGGTTACGGCATCAAGGACGCCTATGCGATCCCGTGCAGCTCGGCGCGTGAGCAAAAGGCTCTGATTCAGCGCATCACGGATGAGACCGGCGTGGTGAAAGTCCCGGTCCCCTGGCTTGAACGCACCTTGTCAAACGCGCTGGCCGATGGTCTTGCCGCCGATCTGCCGCCCGTCCCCGGTCTCATCGAAGTGGTGGAACTGTGCGGGTTCTCACAACTGCGGCCGGAAGTCGTGACAACAGAAGCTCTGATCGCTGCCCTGCCTGCCGCGGAACGCATCGGCGGCCTTTCCGCACAGGCGCGCGGCAAACTGATCAATGCCAGCGAAGACTGGTGGAATCGCCACGCAATCGTGCAAAGCTGGTTCGAGGAGAGCGACCATGCGCATGAGGTGCTTGAGGGGCAGGACAGCCAGCGGGCGCTTGATGCTGCGCTCTGGCGCTGGCTCGAAACAAGACGGGACTTCTGGGCGCGATTAGTTGCACGCGCAGCTGATGTCTTGTCAGCATCTGACCATCCAGACGAAGCGAGCTTTACGGCGACAGCTATTGCGCTGCAAGAAGGACGCGATCTGAAGAAAATCCGAGTCATGGCTGATGTCCACGATCAGACGATCAAAGCATGGGTCTTTGACGATCCCAACGTTACTCATAGCGCCACACTTGATGAAGGAGTGAAGCAGGCCAAGGCACAAAAGCCACTTCCTGAACAGAGGGGCGAACTAGCGCGCATCGTTAAGGATTCAGCCATTACTGTTGACTGGATCGACGGGTTCCTGATGTCCATCACACTTGCGCCCAAGCTGATCGCACCGAACAAGTGGTTGCCCGAAATATCCGGGAGCGTCATCGCCAACCTCGGACTGGAGAGCATGCAGCGCTTTGCGTATCTGATCATGCTGCATGCCAACACATGCGTCGCACAAGCAGGCATGCCGGTAGAGTTTACCGGGTCGATGGCAAAACGCAGCAAGATGGCGATGCGGGATTGGGCGACCGGCTTCAGCTACGCTTTTGGGCAATTCAGTTCGTCATGGCCTACGAAAAAGACAACTACCGATGATCGCGCAATGATCAACCAGGTTTCGGATGCGATGGCCACGGGCTTCAGCGCACCTGAATTAAAGTTGCTGAGCCAGTGGATCGCAGTGCGCCATGCCCAAAACACCAGCGTCTGATGCACGCGAATGTCGCCCAATGTCGGCGAATCCACGCGAATGCGGGCGAATGCTGTTTTTCGGTGCCGGTGTTGATGTGGCGTTGATGTAAAACCCAAAACGCCCTGTGGTATCTTAATACCACAGGGTAAGCGATTGTTTTATTTCGTTAATTTGGTTGCGGGAGTTGGATTTGAACCAACGACCTTCAGGTTATGAGCCTGACGAGCTACCGGGCTGCTCCATCCCGCGCCAAACCGAGTTATCGTGATACGCCCGTAATAATCTGACTGCAACCGAGATTCGCGCAAAACGGCAAAAATTTTCGAAATGCCCCCGAAACATGGTGGAAATTGTTCTCTGGCTGTATGTCGAGCCGGTTTACGGAGCGGCGGTTTTCGGTGGATCCAGTGCTTGATCCTGGCAGACGGTGGCGACGGTTTGCAGCGTCATGCGGCGGCGTGAGAACGCCCGCTCATTTATCATGGGCGCGCCGACGAGAAGCCGGATGGCTGGCGCGTCGGGGAAAATTCCGACGACATTCGTGCAGCGCTCGATCTGCTTGTTCAATCGCTCCAGGCCCTCGGCAAACTGGTGCCGGATGATGCGATCTCTGCCGCCGACGTGGGCAACAACACCTGTTCCTTTGGCCATCGCCTTAAAACCAAGGGGCCGCAGCGGGTGCTGATGTCGGGCTACCTCGGCTCCATAGGGTTCAGCCCACCTGTGGCGATGGGCATGGGCCGCGACGCGACGCGACGCGGGATGTGGCGGAGCTCAAATGCGTTCGTCAACCGCATGTCTTGCTCAGCCGCGTCCCTGCCTGGTTCCGGCCCCCCCCGCCAAGGCATCTGCAAGTTCACATGCATGCTGAAGGGGTTCTCGACCGCGACACGCACTCCAGACTCCCCGTGCGTCGCGTCACGCCGGGTGCAGGGCATGCGGGACTGTGTGGCGGCTATGAGCCGGCGCGCCCGCGCTGTCGGCGGCCCGTCGCAACGCTCGAACCCAGAAACAACACCGCAAGACAGCAAACGATCGTCGGCCCCGTGGGCGTGTCGAAGGCGTAGGACAGCCGCAGACCGGCCCAGGCGGCCAGAACCCCCAGCGCCGAAGCAACCATCGCCATCCTCTCGGGCGTGCGCGACAGGGGGCGGGCGGTGGCGGCGGGGATGATCAGCAAGGCGGTGATCAGCAGCACGCCGACCACTTTGATCGCGACGGCCACGACGATGGCGAGGGCAAGCGTCAGGACCAGTTCTTCGCGGCGCGGATCTATGCCGGCGGCGCGCGCCAGATCGGGGCTGAGGGTGGCTGTCAAAAGCGCCGACCAGCGCCATGCGACCAACCCCAGAACCAGCGCCGCACCGCCCCAGATGACCGCCAGATCCATACGCGACACCGACAGGATGTCGCCGAAGAGATAGGCCATCACGTCGATCCGCACGCCCGACAGGAACGACACGCCGACCAGCCCGAAGGCCAGCGCGGAATGCGCCATGACGCCCAGCAGCGTGTCCATCGCATAACCGCGCCCCGACAGCAGCGTGATCAGCGTGGCCATGACCAAGGCCACCACCAGCGCGCCCGCGAAGACCGGCAGCGACAACGCCAAAGACAGCGCCACGCCGAGGATCGCGGCATGGGCCGTGGCGTCGCCGAAATAGGCCATGCGCCGCCAGACGACAAAACAACCCAGCGGTGCGGCGGCGAGCGCCGTGCCGATCCCGGCGAGGCCTGCGCGGGTCATGAAATCATCGAGCATTACGCGGCGGGTTCCTTGTGGTTGTGGTCGTGGTCATGCCCATGATCATGATCGTGCGCATGGTCGTGGTGATGCCGGTAAAGCGCCAAAGTGCCTTGCGTGCCTTCGCCGAACAGTGCGCGGTAGACGGGGGCTTCGGCGACCACTTCAGGCGTGCCTTCGCAGCAGATATGACCGTTGAGGCAGATGACGCGGTCAGAGGCGCTCATTACCACATGCAGATCGTGGCTGACCATCAGCACGGCACATCCTGTGACGGCGCGCACCTCTTCGATGCGGCGGTAGAACCCTGCGGCTCCGGGTTGGTCCAGCCCCGCCGCCGCCTCGTCGAGGATCAGCAGATCAGGCTCGCTGAGCAGCGCGCGGGCCAGCAAGACACGCTGGAATTGCCCGCCCGACAGATCCGCCATCTGCTGCGCGCCCAGCCCCGCGACACCGGCCCTTTCCAGCGCATCGCGCGCCCGGGCCGCATCGACCCGCCGGGGCAGGCCCAGAAAGCGCATCACAGTCATTGGCAGCGTCGCGTCCAGCACCAGCTTTTGTGGCACATACCCCAGCCGCAAGCCCGGCGCGCGGGTGACAGCACCCGAGGACGGCACCAACCCACCCAGAAGGGCGCGCAGAAAGGTGGATTTGCCCGACCCGTTGGGCCCTACGATTGTGACGATCTCGCCTCGGTCGATGCGGAAATCCACATTCTCCAGCACCTGGGCTGCACCGTAATGCACGCTCAGGGCAGTTGTCTGCAACAGCGGCTTCATGCGGTTTCCACGCAGCCGGGGCACAGCCCTTCGGCCTCGCGGACAATGCGTTCGATGACAAAGCCTGCGGATGCGGCGGCGCGGGCCAATTCGCCCACATTGGGGTCGGCCTCGGCCTCGACCACGCGCTTGCAGCCGCGACAGATCAGAAATGCCGGCGTGTGCCCCGCACCGACATGCGAGCAGGCGATAAAGGCGTTGAGCCGTTCGATCCGGTGCGCAAACCCATGCGTGACCAGAAAATCGAGCGCGCGGTAGACCACAGGCGGTTGCGAGCCCAACCCCTCTGCGCGCAGCCGGTCAAGGATGTCATAGGCCCCCAGCGCCACGTGTTCGCCCAGCAAAATCTCCAGCACACGGCGGCGCACGGGGGTGAATTGCAGGCCATTGCGTGTGCAGGCGTCCTCGGCGCTGGCAAGACCGTTGGTGATGCAGCCCTGGTGGTCATGTGCGTCGAAGGCTTCGATGGGCAAGGGGCGGCTCCTGTTCGGAATTGGGCTTGATATGTTATATTATACCAAATATGACTGAGCGAAAGATGTTATAAGGTAACAGGAGACTGCCATGACGATCCGCACCGGAATTTCCCTTTTGTTTGCGATGTGCCTTGGGGGCGCGGCATGGGCCGATGCGCCGCGTGTCGCCACTGATATCGCGCCAGTGCAATCGCTCGTGGCGCGGGTGATGGCGGGGGTCGGCACACCGTCGGTCCTGATCCGCGCGGGCGTGTCGCCGCATGGCTATGCGCTGCGCCCGTCGGACGCGGCCGCCGTGCAAGAGGCGGATGCGGTGTTCTGGATCGGGCCGGAACTGGCCCCGTGGCTGGGCGACGCGTTGGACACGCTGGCGCCTGATGCGGTGAGCGTGAAGCTCAGCGATGTGCCGGGGGTTCAGATGCGGGCCTTTCGCGACGGGGTGACCTTTGCCGCGCCGCCCGACGATCACGATCACGATCACGATCACGATCATGCGCCTGATCACGGGAATGATCACGACAAGGATCACGGGCACGACCATTCGGGCACCGACCCGCACGCCTGGCTCGACCCGGAACATGGCAAGCTGTGGTTGGCCACCATCGCCGATACGCTGGCCGCGCTGGACCCTGAAAACGCCGCCCTTTATGCGTCCAACGCAGCGGCAGGAACGGCGGAAATCGACGCGGCACAAACCGCGATCACCGCGCGTCTGGCGCCATATACAGACCTGCGCTTTGTCGTCTTTCATGACGCCTATCAGTATTTCGAGGCGCGCTTCGGCTTGCAGGCCACGGGCGCGATCGCGGCAGGAGACGCCGCTGGCCCCGGACCTGCGCGGATCGCCGAAATACGGCAGGCGGTGATCGACCGGGAGGTCGCCTGCGTCTTTTCCGAACCGCAATTCAACCAGTCGCTTGTCGGCACCGTCGTCGACGGCACAGGCGCGCGGGCCTTGGTGCTGGATCCGCTGGGCGGCGATATCGCGCCAGGGCCGGATTTCTACACCGCGCTGCTGAACGATATGGCCGACCGTTTTGAGGAATGTGCCGCACCTTAGGCGCTTTCGTTCACCCGCCGCATCTGTAGACTGAGCCAAATCAGCTAAGGACACCCGATGCGAGAATGGTGGCGCGACGCGGTCATTTACCAGATCTACCCTCGGTCGTTTCAGGACGATGACGGCGACGGGGTGGGCGACCTCAGGGGCATCACCCGCAGGCTGGGCCATGTGGCGGATCTGGGCGTCGACGGCATCTGGCTGTCGCCCGTCTTCATGTCGCCGCAGGCCGATATGGGCTACGACGTGTCCGATTATACCGCCGTCGATCCGCTCTTTGGCACGCTGGCGGATTTCGATGCGCTGATCGCGCGGGCGCATGATCTGGGCCTCAAGGTGATTGTCGATCAGGTGCTGTCGCATACCTCCGATCAGCATGATTGGTTCAAGGCGTCGCGCGTCAGCCGCGACACTGCAAAGGCCGATTGGTATGTCTGGGCCGACCCGCTGCCCGACGGGTCGCCGCCCACCAACTGGCACAGCCATTTCGGCGGCCCCGCGTGGGAATTCGACCCCCAACGCGGACAATATTACTTGCACAACTTTCTGGCCTCGCAGCCCGATCTGAATTTCCATAACCCGGACGTGGTCGACGCCATTCTGGAGACCTGCCGGTTTTGGCTGGACCGGGGTCTGGACGGGTTCCGGCTGGATACCGTGAACTATTATTTCCACGACCAAAAGCTGCGCTCGAACCCGCCTGCGCAGGCGGCACCGCAGGTCATGGCGACGGATCTCTACGGGATGCAAAGCAATATCTACAACAAGACGCGGCCCGAAAACCTTGGATTTCTCGAAAAGATGCGCGCGCTGACCGATCAATACGATGACATCATGATGGTCGGCGAAGTCGGCGAGATGGGGCGCAGGTCCATCGAGATCATGGGCGAATACACCGCCGGAGCGACGCGGCTGCACATGACCTACAGCTTTGCCATGCTGGGGCCTGACTTTTCCGCCGAGCATTTCCGCAATTGCATCGAAGGCTTCCAGCAGGGTGCGCCGGACGGGCATCCCTATTGGTCCTTCTCCAACCACGACGTGCCCCGACAGGTCAGCCGCTGGGCCGAATACGCGGTCAGCGACGATGCGATGGCCCGCCTGACCTGCGCGATGCTGATGTCGTTCGAGGGCACCATCGGCATCTATCAGGGCGAGGAACTGGGCCAGCTCGAGACCGAGATGGAATTCGCAGAGCTGACCGACCCGCCGGCCATCCGCTACTGGCCCGCGATCAAAGGCCGCGACGGCTGCCGCACGCCGATGGTGTGGGAGACCGCGGCTTTGAACGGCGGATTCTCCCAGGGGGTGCCGTGGCTGCCGGTCAAAGCGCCGCAGATCGCGCGGGCGGTCGATGCGCAGCAGGCCGACGGGATCATGGCGTTCTACAAATCGGCGGTGGCCTTTCGCAAGGCGAGTGCCGCGCTGACGCATGGATCGACGGACTTCCTCAACCTGCCCGAACCGTTGCTGGCGTTTCACCGGCAGGCGGGCGATCAGGTGCTGACCTGCGTGTTCAATCTGTCGACTGCGGCGATAGAATTGGTCTGCGCGCAGGACTCTGCGTTGGAAGGGCCGCGCAATGCTGAGCTGTCGGAGGGCGTGTTGTCGCTGCCGGGGAATGGCTTTGCCTATGTGGCGGCGTCAAAGCCTGTCGACCTGTCGCTCGCATGACGAACTTCAGCTTGCCCGTGCCCGGAATCATGGCCGAAGGCCGCCGGGCAAGCGCCTGCCCATTCGTAAGGGCCGGCCACGCTGGTTGAAAGCAAGCGCTGTGCCGCTACCCTCTGAAGCGAGGCTTGACGTCTTGTTGAAGCGCCAGGGCACCAGATCTTCGATGCGGCTTTGTGGGGCGCCGTCGAGGAAGGCCAGAAGTGTGCCGGCGACGCCGTCGACCGGTAATCCCCCTCCAAAGTAAGGGGCTGCGGAAGTAGAATTTTCTCGGCCAGATGCATGAGGAGATTCAGATGAAGATGACGAGATATAGCGAACCCCAGATCCTTGCGATCTTGCGCCAGGCCGAAGGCGGCGTGCCGATGGCGGAGCTTTGCCGTGAGCATGGCATGAGTAATGCGTCTTTCTACAAATGGCGGGCGAAGTATGGCGGCATGCCCTCTCGGCAGATTACGGCGTAATCGCCTGCCGGGTAATAGATGCGTCCATGGTCAGCCAGATGAAGGCCATGGAGGAAGAGAACCGCAGGCTGAAGCGGATGTATGCCGATCTGAGTATGCAGGCCGATTTGCTGAAGGAAGCCCTTGGAAAAAAGTGACTGGGCCATCCACTCTGAACCGCCCCGGGTTTACCGGAGAGTGTTTTGTTCAAATGTCAGGCAACTTTATCAATGGCATTCAGGTTTGCATAGAAGGCCTCCTCTGCTT